>VMHT01222686.1_pt1 | contig 16557 bp, 18 predicted proteins | sample 4693611 | NCBI WGS metagenome assembly VMHT01 (sample SAMN12280063, study PRJNA550983) | marine metagenome | isolation source: seawater sampled from same location over 5 years 0.02-0.2 micron viral filtrate | place: USA: collected off the coast of southern California halfway between the port... ... | reverse complement strand
TGCTCAATCTCTTTGTGTGAATGTGTGTCCCCACTTCTCAACAACATCAAAGGATGGACATGCCTTGTTGCTAAATTCATTGTGACCATGAATGGAGATCTCACCAAAGATGTCTCTGAGTTTGTCCACAAGTTCAAAGAATGCACACTCCTGAATCTCAGTCATGGTGTCTGATGGACTCCCATCTTCAAGTCCTCCGATGTAACACACACCGATGGAATCATTCTGACCTCTTGTGTGTGCACCGTTCTCCCAAATTGGTCTCCCTCTTTCAACTGTTCCCAGTCCATCATTCAGGATCACAAAGTGATATCCGATGTCTCTCCAATTCCTTGGGGGACTCGTGTGCCATTTTCGGATGGTCTCAGTGGTGACCTCTGTTCCCTCCTCAGTTGCACTGCAGTGAATGATGACTCTGTCAAACCTCATTCAACTTTGTTTTTTGCTAGGAGCAACTTGATCTCCTGAATGTCTTTGAGGAGTTGTTTCACATCATCTTTGAATTCTCTGTTGTCCGCTTCCAGTGTGTGCACACGTGTGCTCAACTTGGAGAAATCAGATTGATGTTTGATCCATGATCCAATGAGTGCACCTGCAATGGTTAAAAATTCAAAGTGAGACAAGTTGTCCATCATGATGTTTGCAAGGTTGTTCATTGTGTGTGTCTAATTGATTGACAGTGTCAACTTTATGGAGCCTTCGTGAGGATGTCAAAGTTGGCTTGTCCTGTTCCAACATTGAACCCTGTGAGGGTGTCCCAATGTGTCCAAGTGACTCCATCATTGGAGACCTCAACCTTCAACTCATGGACTGTCCTTCCTTTGATTGCAATCACTCTCAGTGATCCCATTGGTTGTGCTCCTGCTCCTGAACTCCAAGCAATCTGAAGAAAGTTCTGATCCTCGTTCCCTCTCGTGAGTCCTGTTGAATTGAACACAGTCCTGACATTGTTGTCCCATGCTCTTCCCGCAATTCCTGTCACACCTGTTCCTGCCTGTGGTGTAAAGTCCAAGACCCCACCTGATGACCATGCTTGTGTGGGATTGTCTGTCCCTGCAAGATTCTCCTCTGAATAGATCTGGACCTCAATGATTTTCATTGGTGTAATTGTTGGGACTAGTCCTGTGTTGAAACCTGTCATCCTCAAATACCTGTAGGAGTTAATTGATGCACGGACTGTGAACTGAAACTCTGCAACCAATGATCTCCTCAATCCTGCACTGACTGCAAACACTTCAAGAGTGACTGCACCAACATAGGAGGGAGCATTGAATGTGACTACACCCCCACTTTGCGTGAAGTCTGATGTTGATAATAATTTAGTCCCATCAGAGTCCTTGGTCACTGCACAGACATAGGTTGTGACCCCATCAAAGTTTGATGCAGTCCAAGTCATGGAGTCTCCTGATGAAGCTGTTGCAGATGAAAGTGCTCCTGTTGCCGTTCTGCTTTTCACAGGTTGATCCTCAAAGACAGTCCTGAGGACATCTGCATTGACCAATTCTGTGGTCTGATCCTGAGTGTGTCCAAACTTTGTCAAGTGCATGGATCCCACTGGACCCTTGCCCAACACACCAGTGTTCCCAAAACCTTTGCCCTTTGACACCTTGCCCTCATCATGTTCAAAGGACAGTCTCTCTCTGTTCACCATCCATGCCTCAACTGAATAGGAGTCAGACCCTCCATTGTGGGTCAGTGCCATTGGTGCAAGATATTCCTCAATATCTCCTGTGCTTGAGCAGTTGTGATGGATGACTGAGAGGATGTCAATGGGGAGAGTGTGATTCTGTGCAGTGCTCACCTGAGGGAAAATGTCTCCCCTCTGTGTGTTCAATGCTTTGCCTCTCTGATATAGTTGCTCCCTCAGCATGGCAGTTTGCAGATCAGTGTTCTCCTCAAGTCCATCAATGGCATCTGTCACACTGTTCCAATCAGGTGAATTATTTGCAACTGCAATCCCGTTGGTCCCACCATGTGGAATCAATTTGATCCCTCCATCACTCTGAGTGACTCCTGAGACCGTGTTGGATCCAATGGTTGTCTCACCACAATCCAAGAACTCTGAATTGAGAGACTGTTCCACAAACACATCCCAATCTGCATCATCAGAATTTGACCCAAGTGTCACCACAAAGTCATCAATCCTGTCTGCAGGAGCACTGTTTGTGAATGATCCAATGTCATTCCCGTTGTGATCATAGTCAACAATGAATGCTGTTGTGATTATGTGATCAAGATCATCAAAAGTCTGTTTCACCGTTCCATCACGAGTCAACACAATTCTGTCAATGTCCACTCTAATCCCTGAATAAGATGACAAGAACTCAGGAAGGGGAAGACATGTGAAGTCAAAGGACTGCAGGACATCATCCCACTGGGTTGAGTTGATCCTGTATTTGAACTCCCCGTTCTGTTGTGCTTCAATGTGAAGTCCTCCCACCCTGTTCCATCCACCACTTCCTTCAACAGATGCCTCAGGTTGAGAGTTGGTCCAAGGGACAATGATGTCAAAGAAACCCTCAGATGTGGTCCACTCTGCAGAGTCTAAGAATATTCTGTGAAAAGGAATGTCAGGATCTGTCAGATCACCATTGAAGCCATTGGGCATGTCAATGTCTGTGTGATCAGATGTCTCAACATTATATTCACTTTTATAATAGTATGCAGTCCCTCCCTGAGTGTTCACTTTGATTTTGAATCTCAGCAAGATCCTTGCTCCAATTCTTGCATCTCCATGATCATCAAAGGCAGTCCCTGTGAGAGCAGATCCAAATTCCTTGACAAGGGGTGCACTGTAAACACCTGAGAAGGAGATCAGGTCTCCCTCACTCATTACAATGTCATTGTTGACTCTGTTCCTTGTCCCTGTTCCGTTGTTGGGATAGTCAAGATAATTGGCTGAAGATGATCCAAAAATGGACCGCCTTCCTGCATCCTTGAAGGTCAATGTGCATCTCTTCACGGGGAGGAGATAACTGTTGGACCATCCTGATCCCAGTCCATAGTTTGAATCTAAGTCCACACGGAGATTCACTCCTGTCTCCTGATCTGCTCTGTCCACGTTCATCACATATGGATCACCACTCGGATCCATGACTGTCATGACTGTGCTGACATCACCAATGGAAACCTCAGTCCTTGTCCACTTGTTAACTGTGACAGAGTCTGTGGTCCAGTTCAGGGAGTTTGCAGGGAAGAACCAAAATGAGAACCGTGCAAGGGTGATCCTTGCTCCAAATGCATTTGCAATGTTCTCAAGAACGTCCTTGCATGAGTTGAAGTTTGCAGGTTGTTTGATTCGTCTCAGGAAGATGTCACTCTCAACATCACCATCCTCACTGAAGGTCAGAGATGAGACCACTGTTCTCTCAATCACGCTGACTGGATATGGATCCCCCTGACTACTTGGAGAGAATGACTTGATGTCATCACTGTAAAGATCCACCACTTCCCTCATCTGATATTCCGTGAACTCCCAAAAGTCATGTGTCGGGATCTCATTGATGCACCGTGCAAACACTTCTGCAATGCTCACATCATCAGTGTAGGTCTCACCATTGGAATCCCTGAAGGAAACATTTGAAAGTCTGTTCAGTCCACAATTTGCAACTGTGGTGAATAGATAGGGCAGATCTTGGAGTTCATATTCCACTGCCTCATGATTAAGTGCTCCCACCCAGTAAGGCTCCCAGTATGTTCCACCCGTGTCCAAATAAACTGCAAGAGCAAGTCTTGAGTCATCTGCTTTCTTGACTGCTCTCTTGAGGACCTCCATTGATCCATCATCAACAATCCAAGTGACTGAACATGATGAAGGGATGATCTGTCCACCAATGTGATCAGTAGCACCATCCCAAGAAAGTGTGAACCCATCTCCTGCAAGTTCCATGTCTTCAACTGCAGATGAGGACAAACCAAAGTCTGTGTGTCCACTGGATGTGTCAGAGTCAATCAACTCAACTCTCCAATGTCTTCCGCTTTGATCATAAAATTCAGACTTCAGTCTTGCTCTCCAATTATTTGTCTGACTGTTGGGGGCTTGTTGTGGCATGTTTTATCTCCCTCTGTTTCTCATTGCACGTTCTTGACTCAGGACAATGTCCTGTCCTTTGATCTTTCCAGTGACATTCACATTGCTTGATCCAACTCCTGCCATCTGCAGGAAGGATCCCATCTTCTCAAATGGAATCACTGCCTCTCTTCCTGATGGGTTGTCCCCAATCATTGCGAGTGTTGGACCAAGTGTCATCCCTCCTTGTGCAAACTTTGGAATGGATGCAAAGAGTGATGTGACAATGGCAGTGAGTTTCCCTGCCTTGATTGGTGCTGATGCTCCTCCTGTTGCAATGTTATCAGGAGAGGCAGGACTGAATGCAGATGTGATTGCATTTGCAATGGCAGTGCTGAGAGCACCCTTGAGGATGTTCAGGAAAATCTTCTTGATTGATTCCCCAAAACTCTCCCCACTGTTTGTCATTGAATCGAAACCTGCAGAGACAATCTGTCCCATTGCATTCCCAACTGTTGCACCAACATCAAAGGATTCATTGAGAGTGTCCTGTGTGACTTTGGTTGAGTTGATCTCTCCCCTGAGGTTCTCAAGGACCCCACTCAATTCCTTGAATTGTTCAGTGTTTATGAAGTTCGGATCTGCAAGGATTGACTCTCTCAAGGCAGTCTCAAGTGCATTGATCATTGCAGTTGCAGTCTCCAATTCTGAGACAATCCCAAGACTCTGACTGATCTCAAGTTCTTTGAATGTCTCCTTCAGGGAGTCAATGGGGGTCAGGACATTGTCAGTCTCTTCCTTGAATTGATTCATCCTTGTGATCAAGGACTGCAACTTCTCATCAGGGATGTCAAACTCTGCAGTGACAATTTTCTTGATTGCCCCTTCCAGTGCAGTGAACTTCTCTGAGTCTAAGTTCTCACCAAACAGGACCTCCAACTTCCCAATGTCCTGAATCTGTTTCTCCAATCCTGCAAGGACTGTGTCCAGTGTCTCCTTTGGTTTGTTGAGTTGATCTTTGTCAGTGTCATCCTTGAAGATGATTTCCAAACTGCTCTCAATGTCTCCCTCTCTTGTTTCAAGGTCCTTCTCAAGTCCATCAATCTGTGTGTTGATGATCTCAACTACCTGATCAAAGTCATCCTTCAGGGTGTTGTCAGAGATCCCAAATGGATCAAGACTGGAAAGGATGTCCTGAATTGCAGGGGTGATGTTGACTCCTGCAAGATCTGCAATGATTGCAGTGTTGTTCCTTGCAATCTCCTGATTGATTTTCCCTGTGCTCGTATCAAATGCAGGAGTGATCCCTGCCTGTGATGCTTTCAATGTATTCCGTGACAGTTCAATCTGAGTGTCAAGGAGTTTCTCTAATGCCTCAGGAGATAGATTCTGCAGTTCTGTCTCAAGTGCACGGATCTGATCTTTGATGTCTTGGACTGTCTGAACTCCTCCTCCTGAGAAGGATGACCTGATCAGGGCACTCCGTGCAGATAGTTGTTTGACAGACTCCTTCAGGGTTGAGTTCTGGATCTCAAGGATCTCAGTGAAGTCTGATGTGCTCTGCATGGCGTTTGCAGATGCAGATGTCATTGTGAAAAGTGCAGTCCCTATTGCCAAAACTGCAACTGCTAGTGCAGTGTATGGATTAGTCAAGAGAGATGCAGTGAACGCCCTGACCGCTATTGTTGCACCTTGGACCGCTTTGATGATGCTACCAATGGCAAAGACCAAAGGACCAAGAGCAGTTGCAAAGAGTCCAACTTTGACAATGGTCTCCTGTGTTGATGGGTTGAGACGTTGGAAGGATTGTGCAAGACTCTTGAGGTCATTGACAATCACCATGATTGTGGGAGCAAGTGCATCACCCAGTGCAATCTGTGCACCTTCAATGGCACTCTTCATCCCTGCAATCCCACCCTTTGCAGTGTCATCCATGTCTTTTGACATGTCCAAGGCAGTCCCTCCTGCATTCAGGAGTTCCTTTTGGAGATCGTTCAGGTCTTCAAGGTTCTTGCCAAATAGAGGCTGAAGGATTGCAGATCTTTTCCCAAGCACTTTAATTGCTTGAGAATAGTCCATGGATCCATTGATGATCGCAGTAAAAGTTTTCTTGACATCAACTCCCTCAGATGCAAGTTGACTGAATGCCATCTTCAACTTTGTCCCTGCATCTGCTCCTGAGAGTCCGTTGTTTGCTAGGACCCCAAGGAGTGAAGTGGTCTCCTCAAGTGAGAATCCAAATTGAGATGACAAGATCCCTGCATTTGCCATTGACCCTGAGAACTTCTCAAGATCAAGAGCAGAGGATCCAAATGCTTTTGCCATGACATCACTGACACGTCCTGCCTCTGATGCCTCCAATCCAAATTGATTGATGGTCTGTTGGACCGCTTCTGCAGTTGGTGCAAGTTCTGTCCCAAATGCCTGTGCAAGTCCAAGGATTGATCCTGTTGATGCTTCAATGCCTTTGGCATTCACACCAAGTTTTGCAAGTTCCAACTGTAGTCCTGCAACCTCTGATGCACTGAACACAGTTGAGGATCCAAGATCCTTTGCACTCTTTTCCAACAGTTCAAAGTCCTTCCCAGTTGATCCTGAGATGGCTTTGACTTTTTTCATTGCCAACTCGAAGTCAGCAGATACTTTGAATGCAGATGCACCGATTGCAACCAATGGAGCACTCACACCAAGTGACATCCCACGCCCCACAGACTGCATCCGTCCTGCAGTCTTCCTGAGTTTATTTTGAGCCTGTGTGAGTCCTTTGGTGAACTGTGATGAGTTCAGACCAAGAACTACACTGAGGAGGGATTGAGTTGCCATTTTGAGATTTGTTGAATCTGTTCTTCAGTTAGTTCATTTGTCACATTCGTTTCTGTCTCTTCATTCTCTGAAGAGTATGGGTGAAAGTCTTGGGGACTGTAGGGTGTGGGTCTCCTCTTTGAGTCTCTGTTGGCATTTGCCATCAGGGACAACAGACTGGATGTGTGATTCCACAAGAGTTTGTCATGATTGACTCTCCCTTGTGAATACATAGCCAACTCAAAAAAGGTCATCCCCCAAAATTGATCAGGCAACAACCCCAGTGAGAGTCCATGAGAATAAAGTTCAACCCAAGTGTGAGCAGAGGGAGAAGTGTCTTCACCTCCCCCTCTTGTCAGTTTCCCGATTTATCCCCTCCCATTGAGTGTCCCATTGCCTGTCCAATCTGTTCTGAGAGTTCTTGGAACTGATCAAGATCACTGCAGATGACTGCAGATAAATGATCAAAACCTATCTCAGGACGTTCCTTCCCTTCAATGTCACAGGCGTTCATCATTCCCCAGTAAACAACTGTAGGAACAAAGTCCAATGGGTCACTGCTCACAAACTCATCAAGACCATTCAGATCAATCTTCTTGTCTTTACACAATAGCCTGAAGGCATTAAGATTCAGCAATACTTTGTGAGACTTCTTGCCCACCTTCACTGATAGTTCTCCTCTGAGTTCATTCATGTTATTTCAATTATGAGAATGTCCCTGTGGTCATGTTGTGACAGTCAAAATTTGCAGTGAATGAAGTTGAATCATTCAATGGTGCACTCTCCTCAAATGAGGTGATGAATGCATCCACCTGCACAAATGGATCTCCTGTCACTCCTGATCCATATTGGAGAGTCAGTTCTGTCTTGTCTTTGACTGCACTGAATAGATGTGCACGTCCTGTGTTGTCATATGCAGTGAGACCTTCGATTGTGATGCTCACACTCTGTTGCCCAGGAAGGACAGACCGTGCACCATCGTTGTCTTTGCAGACTGTTTCGATCATCTCATTTGTGATGTTCAGGGAGGCGTTTGTTCCGCATGCAATCAGGTCAAAATTTGAGTCACCTGAATTGTCTGCATCTTGGATGTAAACACCCACGAGATTTCCCTTTACTGTTCCAGTTGTTGCCATTTTTTAAAGTTTTGGAGGGGTTGTTTTTTTCTTGCGTGTGGTCTTCCTTTTTGGCTTGACCACATCTTCATCATCTTTCTCTGCAGGGACCTCTTCAATGACATCCTCAACCTTGTCATCACACTCTTCACATGGCTCATCATGCTCTTTGCAAGGGCATTCATGAGTGGGAGGTGGATCAGTGACTGTTGGGTGATGTTTTGCAAGTCCATCCTCAATGAGTTTGGATGCAACTTTTGGATCACTGATCAAAACAGTGTGTCCAACTTTCCAAGACTTACCCTGAACAGGAGAGATGATTTCCAATTTCATGACTCCAAAATTCCCCCTAAGAAGTCAGGAGGAGGTTGACAGTGTCAAGTTCTTAGGTGTGAGCAGACTGCCCACTCCGTTCTGATGTGATGATGAATGTTGATTGAGTCACAAAGGTTTCATCTTCTGCACTGATCCCCACTTGGAGATCCTCAAATCTGATGTCAAGATGAACATTGTTGACTGTCCCCACATACTTGTCAAGAGCATCTCTCAGATAGGTGCTCAATGTATAGGACTGTCTTGGATTGTCTGCATAGACAGACAGATCAATGGTGATGAAATCCACAAAGGATGAGTGTGACTTTGTTTCCTGTGGATCAAAGTTTGTGAGATCAACAACAATGCAAGGGAGTCCAGTTGCCTGTCTTCGTTGGATGGCGTGAATCCTGTTGGATGCTCCTGATCCCAACTCATTCATGATGGTGGAATCTGCTTCAATGATGTCAATGATCTCTCCAATCATGCCTCAATTCTTTTCTTGATTTCGTTTGATATTTTCCTTCGTGCTTCACCACTCTTGGACTTGAAGGACTTTGAGATGTATCCCTTGCCCTTCAGGGGTCTCCTTTCAATTGTTTTGGTCAGGACCCTGCCAACTCCAAATGCTCCAATGATTTGAAAATTCCCGTCCCCTCTTGCAGTGTAGGTCCCACCTCTTGCACCCAACTCAACTATGTGTGCATATGGTGCACCCTTCTTGCCTCCTTTAGGTCCCACCAAGACCGTCTCACCCAAGGATCTTCTCTTTTTACCTCTCCTTGTCACAATGGACTTCCTGAGGTTCCCTGTTGCTCCCAGTGGTGCAAGTCTTTTCATCTCTCTTTTGATTGGAGGTGCACCCTTTTTGAGGATCTTCACTGCCTCTTTCCTGCCCATTTTCTCCTCAAGTCTCTTGAGTCTTTGAGCAAGTTGTTCAGTCCCTTCAATCTTCAGATCAACCATTGTCCCTGCATGTGGTGATCAATCTCATTGCTTCATTCCTTCCAATGATCTCAATGGAGTGGATGTCATGATCTTGAGAGTTGTATTCAATCACATTGTCCCTCTCATTGATTCCTCGCTTGTATCTGATCAGGAACTCAACTCTGTCAACAGAGACTCTCTGATCTGCAGATTGTTTTTCAGTTCCTGATTTGTAGGTCACTTGTGCCCACACATTGGTCACACTGGTTGAGTCAGTGACCTCAGTGTTCCACTGGTCCACAGTTGTCCCAATGGTTTTGATTGAGATTCTCTTGTCAAGTTTTCCAATGTCCATCAGAATGATTTCAATCTGTAAGGGTTCATCAAATACTGAGAACTCATTGGTATCTCATATTGCTTGAAGGAGGTCACATCTTGTCTATTCTCATATAAATGACCAATGATCAAGAGCATTGCACTCACAAGTGCAGGAGGTCGGTCTGTGGAATCATATCCCCCAGCGACATGAATCCTGACTGCATTGAGTTCATCCTTGACATCAGTTGGGAGATCTGTGATCCTCAACCTTGCAGGATAGTTTTTGCCATCAAGTTGAAAGTCTGAACTGTCAACAGTGATCATCCTGCCTGATTTATCATCGGTATAAGCAACACCGCCTGAACGGGCATCCACCTCAACATTGATTCCCAAATGCAGATCCATGAAGTCATGAAAGTGATCATGATAAAACACACCACTGGTCCTCTGCAAAAATGTTCCTGTGTATCTCTGGACCATGTCCTGAGCACCACTTATCAGTGCAGTGATCAAAGTGTCATCAGAGTCATGTTCAACTCTGAGGTGATTCTTTGCATCAACCAAAGACACCACATTGAGTGCACTTTGAAATGTAGTCTGTTCAAATTTCATCATGGGTGTGTTTTAAGTGAAGGAAGGGAGCACCCCAATGATGCTCCCTCCATTCTATTGGAAAACAGATTAAACTGTTGTCGGTGTAGTGTCAGCAGTAAGTCCTGCAAGAACCTGAACAGATCCTGCACGTCTCACATTTGCGTTCGCATACATGTTGGCAATCAAACGGATTGTCCCTTGATGTGCCAATGTCAGCGGATCGATTGTGACATCCAATCCACCAAATTTTGCAATGAATAAATCAGAAGGATCAATGAAGAAAATTGGACGAACTGCAAGAGTATCATCTGCATCTGCGATCCCTGAGAAGTATGTGTCAGCAACCACTGTCTGTGCTTCAACATTAGTGCTTGAGAATACTGGATAGCCTAGTATCTCATTTCCAATGTTCAAGATCTGACCACCTGCACTCTGAGAAACTCCTTTCATGTAGGCACTCATTGTTGGGTCACAAAGGATTGCAAGATTCTGTCCTGCAGGGTTGTTGCTCAAGAAAGCACCCTCATGAGCAGTCAAGTCAGCATAAGATGTGGCAGATGCTGAAGTTCCTGATCCAACAGATCCATCAGTGATGTTGGTTGTTGCAAAAAGGTTGTTTGCAATCACATACTGATCAAACTCATTTGCAAGTGCAACACTCATGTCACGTGCAATCACTGCATCAAGAGCAGGGTCTGATTGGTTCAACATCTGACGAGTCAAGTCCATTCTCATGGCGAAACGCTTTGGAGAAAGTGTCACACTTCCAAAGTCACCATCAAGATTGTTGACTGTTCCCATCTCTGCAACTTGTGATGCATCTGCATTTGGCAATGAAGGCAAAACAAGATCTCCAGTTGCTTGGATCACTGTTGCTCCCATACGCTCCAACACAGGAACTGGACGAAGTCCTTCCACCATGTTTGCATGATCAAGACCACGGACCTTGTCTCCTTGGTTTTGACCGTTTGTGTCACCCACAGAGTAAGTCTCATTTGCACGAGATTCACCCATCAAGAATGAAGGGATTGTGATGTTACCACGAGCAGATGCCCCTGATGCGTTCATCTCATTTCTTCCCTCTTGTGCCATCTCTGCCTCAAGACCAGTCAGACCGCCTTTGTTGACAATGTCTGAGATTGCTTTTGACATTGAGAACTTTCCACGGATCTCCTCCACTTCTTTGTCCTCGCTCTTTGCAGATGCTTGTGCAGTCACGGCAAACATTGCCTCATTTGACTTTGCACGTTGGATGCTTGAATCCAATTCTGCAACCTCTGCATGGATTGCATCTTGACGTGTGTTCTCATCGTTTGAGAAGTCACGGTCCTCAGTGGCAACCTTGTTCAGGAGAGTCTCCAACTCCTCAACTAGTGCACCACGTTCTTCCATTAGTTTCACGGAATTTTTCATGATTGTTGTTTAAGTTTTTGGAGTTCAAGCATAGACTGTCCCCACTTCAGACGGTCTCTCTTTTGCTCTGTCTCCATTTCGTTGTTTTTGTTTTCTTGTAGTGGTATCTCAGGCAGTGATCTGACCATCACCTCTGTCTGTTGATATGCACCATAGGTGCACACAGAAAGGTCAATCAGTTGTCCAAGTCTTGTGATGTGTCTGTGAGGTTTGCCGTCTCTCTCTTCCCATTCATCCTCCATCACTGTGAAAGCAAATGATGCCTCATCAACATCACCTCTCTTGATGGATTCATGCAAGTCCTTTGCATAAGTCTGTGGTCCCACTGGGAAGGAAAAGAAGACTCCATTCTCATCAACCTTCATGTCCAGTGTCCCCTCTCCGTTCCTGCTCCTTGCAAGTGGGAAGTTTGGGTCATGGTTGAAAAGCATCCTGACATCATCATTCATGACATCTTGAAAGGCGTTCTCACCAATGCTCTCAGTGAATCCTCCAATGTCTGTTGATTGATTGAAGACGGATGCATATCCCTCAACCCGTTGCTCATCTTGAGTCTCAGGAGTGTCCTGTCTTGACTCAATCTTTGTTGATATGAATCTCCGTTCCATTGTGTTTGATTTTGTAGTTCTATAATCCTCAGATCCTTCATCCTTCTCAATCAACTCCCTGACCATCTCCTTCATCAAAGACTCTCCAATGTCAAGAATCACACCCCACTTCATGGAGGCAACAACACCTGAGATGTTGGACTTTGTTGGTGAGTCTTCAGGGAACTGGGATCCATCACCTCCGTGACGTGCTCCCCAACTTTCCCTCTCTTTGATCCAGTCAAGAACTGAGGGTGATTCATCACCTTGTCTTGCTTTGGTCCAAAGTCTGAAGGCATCATTCCCCCTGATGTTCCCTCCTGTCTTCCAGATTGCAGGATGATCCTCTTTGACCATCAGTGCAAACTCATAGTCAAATTGAGGGAGATTGGAGTTCCTGAGGGAGATTTTCAGATCCTCCCCTTTTGTTGGGAAGTCTGTCATGAATCTGTCTCAGTTAGTTTGTCTCCATATGATTGTGCACTGTCCAGTGGGATCTGATTCACTTGGATCAGGTGGACATCTCCTGTCTCACCAATTCCATTGAGATCTTCCATCTGTCGGACCTCATTAATGTTCATGAATCCGTGTTGAAGTGCAGTGGCATAAAATTCACGCCTTGAATCAAGGTCTCCCCTCAGGAGTGACTTCATGTCAAACTTTGCCATGTATTGACCACGCTCCCTCTCAGGAATCAACTTCCTGTCCAGTTCCATCTCAAACTTCCTTGCCCAAGGAATCAATGTCTGTTGGGCAAATGCAATCAGGATCTGTTCCACATTGTTGTAAGTGGTGGATCCTTCTGCTTGGATGAGAATTGGTGGGATGTTGAAGATCCTTGCAACCTCTTCCACTTGGAACTTTCTTGTCAGGATAAATTGTGCCTGATCAGGTGGGATTGTGCTCCGTTCGTATTTCAGACCGTGCTCAAGGATAGCAGTCTCATGAGAGTTTTTGATTCCCTGATGTTGACTGCTCCATGTTTGTTTGAGTCTGTGATATTGTTCATCTGTGAGTGACTTGTCTGTCATCAAGAATCCTCCAGTGTTCCCTCCTGTCCCAAAGAACCGTGCACCATATTCCTGAGACGCTTGTGTGATCCCAAGATTCTCCATGTGCAATCTGATTGGACTCTTCCCTCTGAATGCTTCAAGGATGATGAGGTCTTCATTGTAGTAGATCTCCCCTGAAACTTGGTCCCTGTATATCATGACACCCTCATGGATGTCCTTTTTGATATTTGCAGGATTAAGTGGATGGAGTGCTGAAGGTCTTGATGTGATCTCACCACGTTCAATGAGTGCATATGAGCACCCATACATGAGAGAGTCACTGATCATTCTCTCAATGAAATTGAATCCGTTGAGATAGTGATTTGGCTCACTGTTCAGAATGACAAAGGCAGGATGTTCTTTTGCAAGTCTCTTCCCATTCTCTGTCTCCTGATATAGGTTCAGGGGAAGTGAGGCAAGAGTTGTGCTGATCTTACTGATGGAAGCATAAACTGCAGAAAGTGACAAAGCACCCTCCTCAGTGACATTCACTCCTGCTTTGGTGTTACGTCCAAAGATCCCCATGAAAGGAGATGTGATGTGAGTGCCTTGCCTCTTTTCAGAGTCAGACTTGTTGGTTCTGCTCCTGAAATACTTCAGGAAATCAAGTTCAAGGGAGAATCTCATTGGGACAAAATTCTCCTCATTAAGTCAGGAAGGGGTTGACAGTGTCAAGTTTCTGAACAGTCTCTCCTTTTAGTGTTCCATCTGCTCAAAACAGAGGCAAAGTTCTCATGACCGTTGTATCTAGTCCGTCCAAAGACAGACATGTGATCATGCTCAACTGACCAATAAGCATCACCATTAGAATGAAACTGAGGGAGTCTGTCAAAGTATTCATCAATGAATCCCTCCCGTGTTGAGATCTTGGGTGCAAGGTTCAGGAGTCTTATCAATTCATGTGGGTTTGGATTAAAGTTCACAGGGTTCGGATTGTGTAGTTATTAGGAATATTCGCTGAGGTTTCTGTCTGTTCAGTCATCTCCTGACCAATGGACATGATCAGGGAGATCACACCATCAATCTTGTCTCCTGACTTCTCTTTGTCAGGTTTGATGTTGCCACTGGGATCAGTCTTCAGGACCACGTTCCCGAACATCCATCTCATCACAGGATCACACCCGTGTTGAATCTTCCCCTCACTCATCAACCTCTCAACAGATTTGGATGGTGTTGACATTGAGACAAAACCTTGTCCATATGGCTTCATTGACAGTCCATCAGATGCAAGGTTGATCACACACTGAGAAGAGTTGAATCTGTCAAATGCAATGGACTTGATGTTGTATTTGGAGGCAAGTGGATCAGGATCATGTTTGACCTGTCCATCTGTGATGTGATAACCAGTGATGAACCTCCTGATTGAATCATAGTCTGTGACATTGCCCTCAGTGATGAACACATTGGGCAGTGAACTGAAGTCCTGATAAATTCTTGATCCTGTTGATTGGAGTCTTTTGTTGACTGTCTCCTCAGGGATCCAGTACCAACTCCTTGTGATATATCCTCCACCCTCAAGTCTCCACACCAATGAGAGTGCAGTGATGTCTGAGACTGATGCAAGATCCAGTCCTCCCCAACAGGGTTCACTGGGATCAGGTTCCATGTCTTCCTGATCTGACATCACAACCTCATCAGAGATCCATGTTGCAGATGAAGAGACCCACTCATTGCAGTGCTTGGTCCTGAAGTTCACAAGCATGCTCCCACCATAGTTCTGAGACTGTTGCAACTCCTTCTCCAAGTAGGACTCAGGGAGTGTCACATTCAGGGATGGATTTGCCTTGATCCACACATCAGGATCAGTGAAGTCATCATCCTCATCCAGTGTGTAGATGAGAGCAAACAGAGAGTCATCTTGTGACTTGCCTTCCAAGACATCACATGTGCTCCTCATCATGTGAAAGCATGGAGAGTTAATATTGAATCCTGCAGTGGTGATGATTGCAATCAGAGGAGATGTCCTTGACCCTGTTGCACTCTTCAGGACGTTCAGGAGATCTGCATCCTTGTGTGCATGGAACTCATCAAGGACTGCACAGTGGACATTGAGTCCATCAAGACTCTTGGCATCACTGGACAGTGGTTCTGCTTTTGAATGACTGGAAGGGACTGCAAGATTGTTCCTGAGGATCTTGATCCGTTTGTTGAGATGTGGTGATGACCTGACCATTCTTGTGGCTTCATCATGACAGATCCTTGCCTGATCTCTCTTTGTTGCTCCCCACACAACCTCACTCCCCTGTTCACCATCAAAGTCCAACATGGCAAGACCTATCCCTGCAAGGAGTTGTGTCTTCCCGTTCTTTCTTGCAACCTGACAGTAAAAGGTTGAGAACCGCCTTGACCCATCATCTCTCTTCCATCCAAAGATGTTTGCAATGGCAAACTGTTGCCAAGGAAGGAGGGTGAATGGTTGTCCTGCCCACTTGCCTTTGGAATGATGAAGGAATCTCTCAAAGAACTGGATGAACCTGTGTGCATCATTGTGATCAAACCAAAGACCCCTCTTGTGACAGTTGTTTAAGTCATCAAGGTGTCTCTGACAGGCAAGGGTGATCCATTTGGATGTGGTGATCTTGCCACTGATCACATCATGTGCATATTGATCCCAAACTGTCATCCACTAGATCCTGTTTTTAAACTGAGATATGGATCCTCAACATCCTTCTTGATGTTGCTGAATGACATCAACTTCTCCCTATCTGCAGGAGACAGTCCCAACTTTGCTGAAAGTGTCAGGACGTTTTTGACTGCACGTTCAAATGCAGTGAAGGTCCCTGTGATATTTGTTGCACCTGAGTCAAACTCTTGGACCACATCATCAAGATCCTTGATCTCATTGGATGCCTGAATCATGATGTCAATATTTTTGGCAAGGACACTCAACAACATTGCATCCACCTGATAAAGGACAGATGCATCATTGAGGTGATCAATGGTCAGATCATAAAAGTGACGTGCACTCTCATTCAGGTCAATCACTGGGTCAGGGAACTCAGACCTGTCAACTGTTGACTCCCTTGGGGTGATGTCTCGATCAGGACGAAGTGTCCCCTGAACTGCTTTGAGTGTCTTGCTTTTTTTCATAGTGTGTCATTGTAGAACAGAAAGTCAGAGTCATTCCCACTGTCCTCCTCCCAGTCACAGATTTGCTCCTCCAAGTCCTGCAGGATCTTGAGACTCACCAACTCAAAGACAACCTCTGTGATGTCTGTTCCTTTATAGATGAACCGTGTGACATCCACACTTGAGTTCTCAGGACGTTGCCCTGATCCGTCTGAGTAATATGCAACACCACTGTCTCCTTTATAGTATATGTATTCCACTTCCACTGCAGGATCTGTGGTCACTTCCCAATCAAACCATCTCATGACTCCCCCTCCGAATGTTTGCCTGTGAAAACAGAAGACTCCCCGACGTTCTTC
>VMHT01143420.1_pt1 | contig 16558 bp, 35 predicted proteins | sample 4693611 | NCBI WGS metagenome assembly VMHT01 (sample SAMN12280063, study PRJNA550983) | marine metagenome | isolation source: seawater sampled from same location over 5 years 0.02-0.2 micron viral filtrate | place: USA: collected off the coast of southern California halfway between the port... ... | reverse complement strand
TACTATAAATGCTATTAAACATTACAGAAAAGAATGTGAGAAAGAATCTGGTTTCATGCCATCGTTAAAAGAGTCTAAAGAGTATGTGGATAAATTAAGAAATACATTAAATAATAAAGGAGTTATAAAATGAAATCATTATCAAGAATACACATCTTACTAGCAGTACTAGCGTTTGTATTTAGTGCTATATTAAAAGGACAAGTGTTACTAACTACCAAGCCTGAGATAATAGCATATAGGTTAGTTCCATCTTGGGATGTGCATTGTCAAATAAAGATAGAGATAGTTGAAGGTTTAGGTTGGGATGATTTATATGAACCACACAAAGAAGAGACTATGGAAATTGTTATGGATAGGATAGTGTTTGAAGAAACAAGTCAATATGCTATGAGAGAAATGTTTTACATAGATAATAAACCTTACTACTTAGTTAGATTACCTTTTACGGATGGACAACAATGGGCAGACTAGGAGATTGGGATAGAGTAGAAATAAAAAAACGACCTATAAGTTATACTCGTAAAGATGAACTATGGGATTACTTTAAAATGTTTCTAATATTAGTAGTGAGTTATTTATATTTTCATTTTGTAATAATGGGTTGGTAAGTAATACTTATAATAAGGAGTAGAATATGAAAGAACTAGTAGCACAACGAGTTCCACCTGGTGACAGATGGGCTTTATTAGATGATGACAATGATGTAGTATATGGTTCACTAACTGATTGTCTTAATCAAATATTTGTCGTACATAAAGCTACACAATTTTTTATAGATGCTAAGAAAGGTGAAGTCTATATAGAAGATGGTGTGGAGAAACCACAACCTATTAAGAAGTTTTCTTTATATGGTGAGGAAGTATGATAAGATTAATTAAGAATTTAATTATGTTATGGTTATATAAAAGACATCTTAAAAAACGAATTGAAAAAAATAACTTTGGAAGGAGAGAAGAATGGTAGCTTATAAAATAGTAGTATCTTACGCTACTGAAACAACAACACAAACAACTAATTACTATTATTGGAGTGAATAATGAAAACGATTAAATACTTTAGTGCTACTTGGTGTGGCCCTTGTAAAACATTTAAACCTGTTATGAACGAAGTTGCTGGAGAAGGTCATTCAGTACAATTTATAGATATAGACCAATCATCTGATTTAGCAAGAAAGTATAATGTTAGGTCTGTACCCACAACCGTAATTGAGGAGAACGGTATCGAGATAGATAGGTTCGTTGGAGCCACATCTAAACAATCTGTATTACAAAGAATATCTTAATGTCTAAGTTAGTTATGGCTATATTAGCAAATATGATAGCATCAGTATTTGCATTTGCTCAGTTACAAAGTTGGGTCATCTGGCCTGATAGACCATTTCTAAAATCTATGTGGTGGGTATATCTGATGAGTATAATTATCGCACCACTATTTTTCTATAGTACTAAATGGTCATACGAACACTTCGGAGCTTTTTGGAATATGAGACTAGCAGGATTTGGTATCGGTACTATTGTGTTTGGTACGTTAGCCTGGTTGATGATTGGTGAGATACCAACATTAAAAACTATTATTAGTTTATTGTTAGCTCTAGCTATTATTTTGATACAGATAACAAATGTGGTTGAAGTTTAGTGAAAGATGATATCGTATACAATAATCCAGATAATAAAGTTTTAGTTAAAACAAATGGTGACTTAATATATGTTATATGTAATAAAGAGAGCCAACAAGAAACAGTTGTAAAAAGAATGACAACTGATAATTGTATGTTAGAACATTATGAAGAATGGGATGAAGGTGAAGATAAGAAATGGATACTAACATTCAGAGTATTAGACAATTACGAAATTAAACCAGAGTTAAATTAATGTTTAATAAGTTAGGACATTATATCTTTAAACGTATATGTAAAGACCAAACTATACTAAGAAAAAAACAAGCAATGAATATGTATGGGTTATATGTTAGACCAACAGATATTCAACGTTATATTAGCGACTACACAAATTATGGTATTGATTATATGGGAGACGATGTTTGTGCTGATGATAAAGTCGAGCATCACTTAGATGAATTTTTTGAACCTACTATAGACAGATATTGGGATGAACCAGAGGGTAACGAAGGTTAATGTGGTTTCACATTAAAGCAAGATGTACAGATATATTTTTACCTGATGGTAAAGTTATTACCTTTTGGTTATGGGGAGATTCAAAAGAACATATCAAGAAATTGTTAAAACAAGGTAACAATAGTTATACAGATATTGAATGGATAAAACAAGAAAAACCAAATTTTATTTAAAAAAACACTTGACACATATTACTTTTTATTCGTATATTTGGGGATAAGGAGTTAAAAATGAAATCTAAACAACTTAAAAACAAACTTTGGAAAGATAAGGTTGCTTTCTTCAATGGTTTTCAAGTCAAAGCCGTTGATTTGCAACTAAAAGATTTGGGACTCAAGTTTAAACTTCAGTTTCTAAATGGTAAAACTCAATGGGTAGACTTTAACCTTGTAGTATGGGATTAAAAATGAAAAAAACAGTTATATTCGATTTAGATGGTACTCTAGCTAACATTGATGTTAGGAGAGATAAATCTCTTAAACCTAATGGGAAGTTGGATTGGGAAATATTTGCTTCACCTACTTCTATTATGGATTGGGATACACCAAATCAACCAGTTATAAAAATGGCTCAGTTGTTCAAAGCTGATGGATTCAACATTGTTATATTTAGTGGAAGAAACGATAGAGGTTTCTTTGCAACCCAAGATTGGTTGAAGATACACAATGTTCCTTTTGACCTTTTAGTCATGAGACCAGACAAGTTCAAAGATAAATCTTGGCCGATTGCTGATGGTAATCCAGCTACACCTGATATGAGATTCATGCCAGATGAAATCCTAAAGAAAGCTATGTTGGATACTTTCGTGGATATCAATGATGTCTTTCTTGTTGTGGATGACAGAGACAAGGTTGTTAAGATGTGGAGAGACTTAGGACTTAATACATTCCAAGTAGCACCAGGCGACTTTTAATGACAAGAATAAATATCATAAATCCTAGTGAACTTACTGACCAACATTTAGTTGCTGAGTATCGAGAGATATTTATGGTGGGCTCAGCTTTACAAAGGAGTCTTAAATCTAAAAATTGGGATAGTAAAAATATACCAAAAAAATTTACATTGAATGTTGGTCACGTTAAGTTTTTTTATGATAAAGGTAAGTACTTGGATAAACGATATCAAGGGTTAAGAAAAGAAATGAAAGCTCGTGGTATGAATCCAGATAATACTAGAAAATTCAAAAGAGAACAATGGCCCGATGAACTATATAATGATTGGATACCTACTCTTGAAGATGAGAAGATAATAAGAAAACGTTTAGATGAACGTATAGCACAAAAACCAGATTGGTATAGGAGAACAAAAAAATAATGCAGTTAGGTTATGCTTGTATAAATATGAAACTTTCATATCCACAAAAATATGGTGGTAAGAAAAAAGGAATTTCACCCATAACAACCAATCGAACAATGATTCGTAGAACCTTTGATGAAAAAGGTCTTGATTACGCTAGTGAATTAACAAAACAGAATGCTAGAGATTTGAATCAGATAGTACAATGGAATGTTTTGAATGGTTATGATTTCTTTAGAATTAGTAGTGGTATGGCTCCGTGGAAGTCTGAGTATGAATGGGACGACCTAAAAGATATTGATGAGATTAAAGCGTACTTTCGTTCTGCTGGTTGGGTAGCCAAAACACACAACATTAGGTTAACCTCACATCCTGGCCCTTTTAATGTATTAGTATCACCACACGAGCATGTAGTTGATAATTGTATTAAAGATTTGACTATACATGGTGATGAGTTTGACATGATAGGATTATCTCGTACACCATTTAACAAAATTAATATACATATTGGTGGTGCTTATGGAGATAAGGAAGCTTCTATGAAACGCTTTGTCAAAAACTTTCCAAGATTACCAGAAAGTGTTAGTAGTAGATTAACACTTGAAAATGACGACAAGGCATCAATGTATTCAGTAAAGGATTTATATTATGGAATTTATAAACAATGTGGTGTTCCTATTGTTTTTGATTATCATCACCACAGATTTTGTGATGGTGGACTTACAGAGAAAGAAGCTCTTGAGATGGCTATCTCAACATGGCCCAAAGATATCACACCAGTTGTCCACTATAGCGAAAGTCGCAGTAAGGAACGACTTGATGAATCAATTAGACCCCAAGCACATTCTGATTATGTTTACGATTATATTGATAATTATGGCAATGATATTGATATCATGGTAGAAGCTAAACATAAAGAACTAGCAGTAGAAAGGTATTTGAATATACATAAAAATTATTTGCAAATAAATAAAAATAATGCTTGACTCGTATAGGTTTTTATCAGTATATTAAGGTATGAGAAAAAGGAAAAAAATGAACGATTCAAAACTTAAAAACTTTAATCCTATGGCTTTGAGGGATAAATACTCAGCTAGTAATCTCAACAAGAAAAATAACTATAGTTCGTTTTGGTTAGATAATGGTTGGGATAATAATACTTCTATATTTGATGAAGATGAATCTATTAAAAAAGGTGTTGACTTAGTTGCTCTAGCTTCTTATAGAAGAGCTATTAGTAACTTTGTTTCTATTGTAACTGGTGAGTCTGATATCAAAGTTACTTTTACTACAAGTGGAGATAGTTATACTGATGGTAAAGCTGTCACCATCTCTTCTAAGTTAGATGACAAGTTATTTGATTCTACTGTTGGTTTAGCTCTTCATGAAGGTAGTCACATCAAACTTTCAGATTTTGATTTTCTAAGAAATCTTGAGAATGAGATTCCAAAAGAATACTATAATAGAGGTGAAGTCTTTGGTTGGGGTGAGTGGGAAATAAAAGATAAAATTAAGAACTTACTTAACTATGTTGAAGATAGACGAATTGACTATTTTGTTTTTACTAAATCTCCTGGTTATAAAGGTTATTATCATTCAATGTATGATAAGTACTTTCATTCAAAGATTATTGATAAGGCTTTAGGTACTGATGAATACACCGATAAAGATTGGGATTCATATATTTTCAGAATCATTAATCTTACTAATAAGAATTCTAACTTAGATGCTTTACCAGGTCTCAGAAAAATTCACTCTCTTATTTTTAAGAATGTGAAAAATCTTAATTCTACAAAAGAAGCTTTTGATATTGCTCTTAAAATTTTTCACATTTTGTTAGATAACTTTGATGTTAAACCTACTGTTCCTAATGAACAACCTCAAGATGGTAATGGTGAGGAAAGTGTTGAAGGTGGAGAAAGTTCTGATGGTAATGATGGTGAGGGTTCTGATACAATCTCTGATGAAAAATTAGATGATATGATTGAGAGTGGTCTTACAGAGGGTAATGGTAGTGGTGATAAAAAAATTGAACTTAGTGACAGACAGAAAAAAACTCTTGAGAACGCTATCAAGAAACAAAATAAATTTATGGATGGAGATATCCAAAAAAAGAAGTTATCTAAAAAAGATAAATCCTCTATGGATTCTGTTGAGGCTGCCGGAATGAGTTATGTTGATGTTGCTGGTGTTACTGATAATTGGACAGGTAAAAAATCTCCTACTAAAGTTTTGATGGTTAAGAAATTTAACAAAGCTCTAGCGGAGTCAGATACAATTAGTATGATTTCAAATCCATCTTACAGATGGACAGAAGATTACAAGGAAGCTATCAATAAAGGTTTAGTAATGGGAACTATCTTAGGTAAGAAACTTCAAGTTCGTGGTGAGTCTCGTGAAACTAAGTGGTCAAGATTAGATAGTGGTCGTATCGATAAGAGATTAATTTCTGAACTTGGGTTTGGTAATGAGAGAGTTTTCAAAACCACTTTTGTAGAATCTTACTCAGATGCTTTTCTTCACATTTCAGTTGACGCTTCTGGTTCGATGGGTGGAGATAAATGGACAAATACCCAAACTGCTGTAGCGGCTATAACTAAGGCCTGTTCAATGATTAACAATGTTGATTTGGTTGTTTCTTATAGAAGTACTCAAGGTAGTGGTACTAGAAGAAGTGGTAAGACTTACCCACTAATGTTAATTGCTTATGATTCACGAGTTGACAAAATTAATAAAGTAAGAAATCTATTTCCTCTACTTCGTCCATCAGGCACTACACCAGAAGGTTTGTGTTTTGAAGCTGTGATGAAAGAAATAGAAATGGGTTCTAATGATAAAGATTCTTACTTCTTAAACTTTTCAGATGGAATGCCGATGTTTCAAAATGATGATATAAACTACAATTGGGATACAGCAATTAATCATACTGCTAAAATGGTTAAAGAAATTCGTAGTCGTGGTGTCAAGGTTCTTAGTTACTTTATTGGTGGAAGATATGACTATCGTGATGAAAAAGATACATTTACAAAGATGTATGGTAAGGATGCTGAGTTTATTAATATAACTTCGGTTCTTCCTGTGGCTAAAACAATGAACAAGAAATTTTTGGAGAAGTAAATGAGTTTTAATGCTTACAGTAAAAAAACAAGAGATAAACTTGAGATAATTATAGCAAAACACATTAAAGAAATGAGAAGGTCAATGCATTGGTCTGGTGAGAACCAACATATCGTAAAAAAAATAATAAATTTATTTCGCGAAAACACTTGACACGTATATGTTTTTATGTGTATATTTAGGTATGAGAAAACGAGATATAACAATTAACTTAAAAAAGGAAAAAAAAAGTTATGAATAAAGTAGTTCAAATTAAAAAATCAGGTAATAGGTTCAATGCCTGGGATGTTGATGGTAATAAACTTACCTCAGAGATTAGTAACAGTACTAGAAAAAAGGCTTTCAATGCTGGTATGGCGTTGGAACAAAAAGTTAACAAGTCTGGTAAGACTTATTGGAGTAGAGTTCCGATGTCGGTATTTGAATCAACCACAATTCCTGTTGTTGATGTCTCTTCAGTTGATGTTCCTACAGAACATGCTGAGGTTCTAAACTTCATTCACAATTCTTACTCACTAAAACCACAAGGTTTGGTTATGAAAGAATTAAAGTGGAAGTATCTTGTAAGGTCTGCTGTTAGAGGTAAAAACATACTGATGACCGGCCCCGCTGGTTGTGGTAAAACTATGGCGGCTAAGTCATTGGTCAATTCACTTGACAGAGCTGACTTCTATTTTAACTTGGGTGCTACCCAAGATCCAAGAGCTACCTTGATTGGTAATACTCACTTCGATAAGAAGAAAGGTACTTACTTTTCAGAAGCTCTTTTTGTCAAAGCGATTCAGACTCCAAACGCTGTGATTCTTCTTGATGAATTATCAAGAGCTCATCCAGATGCTTGGAACATTCTGATGACCGTTTTGGACAATGGTCAAAGATACCTCAGACTTGATGAAGGTGAAGGTCAAGAAACTATCAATGTGGCTGAGGGTGTTACTTTCGTAGCAACAGCTAATGTCGGTAATGAATACACTTCAACTCGTGTGATGGACAAAGCTTTGATGGATAGATTTATTATCGTTGAGATGGATGTTTTGACTTCTGATGAGGAACATGGTTTACTTAACTATATGTTTCCTCATGTAGATACTGAACTTTTAAAATCAGTTGCTGAGATAGCTTCTTCAACTCGTAACGAGTCTAAGTCTGAAGCTGGTCGGTTGTCGGCTGGAATTTCCACTCGTACTTCTGTTGAGATAGCTGGACTTCTCTTTGATGGTTTTGGTCTTGACGAAGCGGCTGAAGTAACTGTCTATCCTCAGTTTTCTGATGATGGTGGATTAGAGTCTGAGAGAACTTATGTGAAACAACTTGTTCAAAAGTATGTTTCAGATGGAAGTTCTGATGACTTATTTAACGAAGAAGAAATTAACTCAAGTAACGTTTAGGAGGCCAAAATGGCTAAAACTAAAAAAACAAGGTTAAACGAAGTTATCTTCAAGTCTTACCAAGATGCGATTAACAATCGCATGAAGGCTGGACATGATGTTAGCGGTTTGACTAAAAGGTTGAATACACTAATCGCTCAACATAGCAATTAGTTTTTCTCTCTCATGCTGGGCTGGGGTTATTCCTTTCTCCTTGGCCCAGCTATTTTTTAATTAAAATTTTTAAATAGGATAATAAAATGAAAAAAGAAAAATGGTCAGGATATGACAATTACGTTGTGCTAGCCGATAAATCACATGGTAAACTTAAAAGTACTTATGCTAATTTTCAAAACTTTCAAAAAGTTATGGAAGTTGTTAGAGGTATAGCACATTCAGATAAAAGTTCATATTTACATGAAGGTAATATTTATAGTAGGAAACTAACATCAACTGATGCTAAGAAAATACTATTAAATGTTTTAGAATGTAGATGGACTAAAACAACTGCACAGATACAAACAATAGCAAGTCAGTTGGGAGTAATGATATAAGAGAAACTATTTCTCTTATTGATATAGGAGAAATAAAATGGCAAAGAAACCAGCGTCGTTTGAATATAACGGCACACTTGTTAAAGTTTTAGATGGAGACACAATTGATTGTTATATTGATTTAGGTTTTGATTTAAAAATTAAAAAAAGAGTTCGTTATATGGGTATCGATACTTGGGAAAGTAGGACTCGTGATTTAGACGAAAAGAAAAAAGGTCTTGCAGCTAAAGCTCGTAACAAAGAATTATTAGAGGCTGGAGTCTTTAAGATTGTATCTTATGGTACAGGTAAATTTGGTAGAGTTCTTGGAGAAATCTTTGTATCACCAGATGCAGTTGGACATGAAATATCAGAAAACGTAGATAGAAGTTCTGATGGACTTGTTAGTATCAATGATATATTAATTGAAGAAGGTCACGCTTATGAATATGATGGTGGTAAGAAAAAAGCTTTCGTAGCTGAGATAGAAACTGAGAAAGCTGCTAAGAAAAAAGATTTAGTTGACAAACCAGCTGAGGAAAAATCTCAAGAAGAAGAGTAATGAAATCAGATAGTATAAAAGTTTTAATCAGCACTATAACTGCATTATCAGGTGTGGGTGGTTCATATTGGAAAATGGAAGATAGAGTTTCTAAATTAGAAGAAGAAATAGTAAAACAAGAAGCAATTAAAGTTGTTCAACTAGAACTAGCTCAACTAAGAAGAGATGAAGAATTAGCTGAGTTAGAACATAAAATAAAATTAGACTCATTAAGGAGCATACATGGTATTAGATAGTTTATTAACAGGTGTAATGTTATTTACATCTTTTGCAGCACGAACACCAAATGTACAACCAAATGCAGATGACTATGAAGTTAGTATTGGATTAAGTAATGATAATTTTCACCTTAATCGTCAATGGGAAAGAGAGTTAGGTGAACACTACATAGATGATTTGTTTTGGTTAAAAGTAGATGATGGTATTTATTTTAAACCAGAGTATATGAATAAAGAAAGTCAAGGAGTAAGATATCTAAAAATTGACTCAAGACGGAGTTTTAAGGGTTTGTCATTTGGAGTTACAAGTCGTAATAGTGACGAGAATGTGTTCAGTAAAAACTTTGAAACATTCGTATCATTTGGTGGAAGTACAAAGAAAAAGTATTGGGAAAAAGTAGATATTGAATTTTCTTTTGATGGATATTTCCCACCAAGTCAAGATGATGGTAGGGATACTTTTGAGTTTGAAAACAAATTTAAAATGTCGTATCCACTCACAGAAAAAATTAGACTTTACAATCTTGGAGAAATATCAAAACTACAAGGTAAGGAATTTTATAAAGCTAAAATAGGGTTTGAGTATACGTTATGATTAAAAAAAAATATAGAGTATTAAAAACAATAACTACTGTAGATGGTACATTATATAAAGATGAATTAGTTACATTTGAAAATAAAGAAGTAGATGGTGATTGGAGAGTAAAAGATAATATGGGTAGAATATGGTTTTTGAACTCAGAAAAACTTACTGATTCACCAGTTGTGTTATCAAGAGGAGAAACAAAATGAAAATATGGAAATTAATATTAGGGTTCTTTGGATTAGTCGGTGGACTTTTTGCTGCTGGAGTAGTCAAGAATAAAAAGGTTAAGGAACTAAAGAAAGTTATCAAAGAAAATAAAAAAGAAGAAAAGAAGGTTGAAAAAGAAATAAAAGTTTTAGAACAAAAGAAAACTGTTTCTAAAAAAGAAGTTGGTAACCTAAAAAGAAAACTTACTAACAGTAAAAAGAAAACTAAGAAAATGGAAGAGGCATATGAAAACAATGAAGTAGAATCAGCCGAAGATTTCCTGAAAAATTTCGCTAAGAAAAAATGAGGTTTAGTATGAAAGTATTAAAATATTTTTTGATATTCTTTTTTGCTTTATCAATGGCAGATGGGCAAGGGATTAAAAAAGATGGTAAAACACCAACGACATTTACTTATGATGAAGCATTAGAAATGTTAAAAGCTCGTGATGCACAATGGGAAGGTAAAATAGCTAAAGCAGATTCATTGATAGAGTCTCAGAAAGTTGTTATTACTGATAGTAAAAAATTAATATCAGAATTGGAAGAGTATTCTAAGGTAGAATCTGTTTTATCTGATGCTAAAAGTAAACAGATTCAATTGTTGAAATCACGTGATGAGGCTAATGAAAAACTCATAAAAACACTTCAACCTAAATGGTACGAGAATCAGTACCTTTGGTTGTTAATAGGATTTGTACTCGGTAAAGTATAATATTGTTACACAATGTAACATTATGATAGACTCATAAAGTTACACTAATTAAAAATACAAAAAAAATCCCCACACCATGTGGGGTTTTTTGTTTCTAAATTCAAATATAAAACAACTTAAAAAAAAATTGTAAAAATTGAGGAGTTTGGTACAGTTATTGTACCATATAGGTAATAATAACAACTATGAAGGAGAACTGAAATGTTCAAATCACTAATTAAAAAACTAAAGAGTACTCGTGGTAACTCACTTGCTGAATTTGCTGTAACAACTGCGATGATGGCAACACTTGCTACAACCGCTGCACCTAAATTTTCTGGTGTTGGTGAAGGTGCTAAAGAGAAAAAAACTATGGCTGACATTGACAAGATTGTTAAATCAGCTAACAATTTTTATAATGCTAAAGTAACCGAAGAAGGTCGTGGAAGATTTCCAGGTCAAGTTAAATATAATGAAGCAGTAGGTGGATATACTACTGAAATTTTATTGGAAACTGGATTGGAATCCTTTACAGGATATGATTCACAAGAAGGTGCTAGTTGGGCTTCTGTATTTGGTACAACTACAGAAGGTGCACTTGCTCCAAGTGGTCACAATATTTCTACAGTAGAAGATGATAATGGTGACGATGCATTTGATATATCAGTAGGTGCTGAAGAGTTCCTATATGAGTTTGGTGGTAACCCAATCAAGACACCATTTCAGGATGGTCATTACATTTATGCAGTTATAGCAGGTGGTGGAAGTGGTTCATCTTCTTACTCACCTATTCTATATGTTGCTGACTTAGAAAATCCAAACAACTTCAAAAAGAAGTTACAACCATAAGGAGAATCAAAATGAAAAACCAAAAGGGATTTACATTAATTGAATTAATAATGGTTACTATCATTTTAGGAATTCTTGCAGCCGTAGCCATACCAAGATATATTGGTGTGGTAGGTAAAGCTGAAGAAGCTGCAGAAGATGCAATAATTTCTTCTGTAAAAGTTGGTCTTGAAAACTATGCTATTGAACAACTACTTGATAATGGTAGAAAGAGTTGGCCAACTCATCCTTTTGAAGCTTTAGACCAAGTACCAGTAGGATACGATTCAACAGATGTTGATAATGCTGATACCGATGGTGAGTGGACATACAATACCACAACTAGCAAAATTACACATCAACGAAAAGATAACACTCGTTATGCTTGGACATACGATAAAGGTGTTCAATCAGGTGATAATGCTGCTGTTGGTTCAATTGGTGTTAGAGAAGCTATCGTAGACTAAAGGAGAAACCAATGAGAAACTCAAACGATGGTTTCACATTGGCAGAGTTAGTAGTTAGTATTGCTTTAGTGGGAATAGTAATGTCATTTGCTATTCCCACTTTTAGTAATGTAACTATGGATACCCAACGACAAATTAATCTTGCCAATATGTATATTATCAGAGACACCTTTTTAAGATATTATCAAGAAACTCATATGAAAGGTAATCCACAACTTCCTACTGAACCAGAAAATAATTTATTAGATGAAGATTATCGTGATATAATTTTATCTGATGGTAGAACACCTAATCATTTATTTAGTGGTGACTTACCAGTAAATTCAAATTATAATCCATTTAAATACGAAATAGATTCTGATACTTCATCTCAAGGATATATAACTAAACTATTTATTATTAGTGATGTGGATGAAGATAGTCCATCGTATGAGGAATACATAATCGGAGAAATTTAATGAACAAAGGATATACCATGATTGAATTAGTTGTAGTTATTCTTCTTATTGGTATATTAAGTGCTATAGCTTTACCAAGATATGCAGAAAGAATTAAATTAGAAGAATTAAAAGCTGAAAAGAAATTTGCTTATCAAATTTGGGAAGAATTAGAACTGTATGCTAAAGAAGCATACGAATTAACAGAAAAAGAAAGTTGGCCTGTACATCCACTTTCTGTTTTAGGTCGTACACGAGGTGTCATTATTACTTTACCATTAGGAATACCTGATGAAGATAATGAATGGCAATTTGATGGAACTAAACTATATCATAGGAGAATGAATAATGAGATTTGGTACTTCGAGTATAATCCCAATAATTTTTATTTGTCTGAACTTCCAACTCGCTTACAGTAAAGACTCTTTAGATGTTGAATTGGATGATTTAGATGCTATGTGGGAACAAGCAGTTTGGGAAGAAATCCAAGATGTTACAGATGTTTATTATGAAGTGGAGTATGTTACAGCTGTAGCTGGTGTTCGTGGAGCAGAAGCAGAAGATGAAGCATTACACCATTTGTATTATAGAAAGTCAATGAAGGGAATTACCTTAATAGATTTACAAAAAGCATACGGTAAGTTGTATAATAAAAGAGAAACTATAAAAAATCCTAAAGAATTAAAGAAGATAGATTCATATCTTAATTATCTCAAGAAAAAAATCAAATCCTCATAAAATTCTAACACAAAATAATGGTTTTTTTTAAAATTGTGTAATATTTATCTTTGAAGGTTTGTAGGAAACCTATCGTTATTAACCCATAAAAAGGAGAACAAAAATGAGGCGACTTTTTTGTTTGATACTAATGGGCTTGTTGATGGCCCAAAACTCTTCAAAGTTAGAGAGTCAACCACCTAAAGCAAAAACACCATTTCGTTTATACTATGAAGATATAAAAAACCACTCAAAACGTAATCTTCGTGGTAATGTATTAGTTCAGTTTAAAGTTAATACAGAAGGAGAAGTAATTGAACCTGAAATTCTTGATAGTTTTAATACTATGTTAAATGCAACCATTATAGATAAAGTCTTAGCAATAGAATTTGAACCAGCTTTACAAAATGGAAATCCTGTAGAAGTAAGATATATGTTACCAATTTTATTTAAATAAAAAAATGTATTTTTAAAATTTTCTTAATACTTATTATAGAAGTTATTGATATAGCTCAAATGAGGATATCAATGTTTGACTACAAAGTAAACAAAATAGGAGAAATAAAATGACTAAAGTAGTAGTTCGCAATCCATTTCCTGTAATCGATAGGGAATCTTTTTTAACACCATTTGATAAGATGTTTGATGAAATAGTTTCAACATCATTTCCAGAAATAAATCAACAAGTCGGTGTCAATCCATTTCAAGGAACAGCATATCCAAAAGTAAACGTATATGAATACGATGATAAAGTTGGTATCGTTGCTGAAATTCCTGGTTTGGATAAGAAACAACTTAACATAGAAGTAGAACAAGGTATATTGACCATTAGTGGTGATAAACACGGTATCCATAAAGAAGATGGTGCTAAAGTACTTCGTAGAGAGTTGAAGGCATCTTCATTTAAACGTTCATTTGAACTTGGTGAATTACTAGATGGTGATAGTATATCAGCTAATTTTAAAGATGGAGTGCTATCCATTAGTGTTCCAAAAATAGAACCAGAAAAACCAAAAAAACATACTGTTAAAATTTCATAATAAATGAAACTCATCACCGTAAATGATGATGTGTATGTTATCTGTGGAACGGTATTAGCTGACAAGGTTACAAACATTTCGACCAATGAACTTAAAAAAAGATATAGTTTAGCTGATGCTGTTCTACGGAACGGTGATACCTTTTATGTATGTATGAAACTTATAGAAGCAGAGTTTGAAGATATAAAGTAATATATATTATATTTATATATAACAATATGGAAGTTACCATGAAATCACATGATTATATCTATAAAAAAATATTACGAGATGTTAAGAAATATACTTCTAATGACACAAATAATAAAAAGTTATATTATATTAATGATGATGGTGAAGAAACAGAAGCAGTATTTGACTTCATTCCTACTAGAGAGGAAATAGAAGGTTTATTAATATTCTTAAATAAAGATAAAATAGCTCAGGCGTAACAATGTTTGAAAATAGTAAACACTTTCCTACATTAGTGGGGATGTCAGCATTACTGATAGCAGGTAGTGCAGCTTTCTTTTCCGTATTTGGATTATCAAAATTATTTGCAGGAGCACAATTTGCTGTAATTATAATGGCTGGTTCATTAGAGTTTGGTAAATTAGTTGGTGCTTCTTTTTTATATCGTTATTGGGATAAGATAACTTCAATACATAAATTTTATATGACAACAGCTGTTGGTGTGCTTATAGTAATTACATCAGCTGGTATCTTTGGTTTCTTATCAAATGCTTATCAAGGTGCTACAGTTGGGTTTGAAAAAGAATCTACAGCTTTAATATATAAAGAAGATAGATTAGAGCAATTACAAGAAGATAAGATATTTTTAAAAGAAGAGTTGGAAGCAGCTGTAAATGAATTACCTGAAAACTATCGTACAGCTAAAAGAAAACTCAGAGAAGAATATCAACCACAAATAAATCAAATTAATAAAGACATAATACAATTAAAAGGAGAGGTAGGTGATTTAAAAATAGCATTGGTTGAAACTGGTGTAGAAGTTGGGCCTGCTATTTATATTGCAAGAACATTTGACACGGATGTAGATACAGTTGTTAAGTTCTTTATCTTAGTGCTTATTTTTGTGTTTGACCCTATGGCAGTTATATTTGTTATAAGTTACAACGTAACTCTGCTGAATGGTAATGTCGGAATTGGAACACCAGGTAAACCCCTGGGTAAATCAAAGAAACCAAAAACAATCAAAGAATCAAAGAGTGATGAGGTGGTGAAAGTAATCGAACCAGATATTGATGATTTACCAAATGTTGAAGATGATGTACAAAGAGATTTAGCAAGAGGTGGTGTGAGAGGAAGATAAAAAAAACACTTGACAAGCATTACTTTTTATTCGTATATTTACTGTATGAATAAATGTAAAAAATGTGATGTTTCATTATCAGATGAGAGGATTCATCTAGGTTATAATACTTGTTTGAATTGTAGTGAAACAGAAAAATATGCATCTCATACAATTTACCCACATAAGACAGGTGGGTACATTCAGCCTGTTCAAAAAGATACAGCCGATAATCTTAAACGATTAGATAGACGAAGTGTTGGTGGTGGTCGTGTTGCTAAGGGTATCATAGCTGACCAAAGTTGGGATAGGTGGTTAGAACAATATTGGTATAATAAGTACAACCCTAAACCAAAACCAAAAGAAAGAAAAGTTGTTATTACAAATACATTCATACCATATAGTGATGCTTTAAAAGAAGTCATGACACAATATAATTCACGTGGTTATAACTCAGCTTGTGAACTCACACAAAGTCTATACTCACAAGATAAAATAAACTTACAACACAAATCCAGTATTATGAATGAACTTGCTAACACTCAGATGATGACTAGTAAACAAAGAAAGTGGATGAAAAAACTTTAAACAAATATGCCAAGGATAAGAAGAACATTCGCATTAAAGTCAAGAGAATTTGATGACCAAACATTTGAAAACAATTTCAGATATCCACCAAAACCAAATTCATATTATGATGTAAAAGAAAAAGGTGTATGTAGGTGGTGTGATAGTATTATAAATAATGAAAGAGGTGAACGCAACATGAGAGCAAGTTGGCATCCAAGATGTAGTGAAGAGTTTCTCATGTACTACAATTCAAAACATATCAGAAAATATATCAGACAAAGAGATTATTGTGAGTGTTCTTTATGTGGAGAGTATGACCCAAGATTTCATATTGACCACATACGACCTCTATATGAACAAAAGTATAAACAACCACATGAAGTTGATTGGACTTATTGGGATGAAAAAAATTTACAAACGTTGTGTCGTAAATGTCATAAGGAAAAAACAAAAAAAGACATGAAAAATTTAAAGCAATTAAATGAAAAAAAT
>VMHT01132147.1_pt1 | contig 16562 bp, 23 predicted proteins | sample 4693611 | NCBI WGS metagenome assembly VMHT01 (sample SAMN12280063, study PRJNA550983) | marine metagenome | isolation source: seawater sampled from same location over 5 years 0.02-0.2 micron viral filtrate | place: USA: collected off the coast of southern California halfway between the port... ... | reverse complement strand
GTCAAAGAGATCAACAAAAAAAGAAGTTGAATGGCGAGTAAGAAAAGTTGCTGCTTTAAAAGCTAGAAATACTACACGTTCTGAAATTGTCGCTTATGGGGTAAGAGAATGGGGGGTAGGGCATAGAGCAGTTGACAAGTACATAAGGGCTGCAAACGAAGTGATAACAACAGATTGGGACATTGATAGGAGACAAATGACTGCTGATGTTTTAGCGCAACTTAGTACATTAGCTCAAGATGCTCGTAGGAATGGTCAACCTCATGTAGCTTTAGGATGTATAAATACAATGGCAAAGATAGCTGATTTAGTATGAGTATTCTTGATTCACAACAAGGAAGCATCCTTGAACAGTCAATTGGTTCTAGTATTAGTTGTGATGAAATACTTATTAAAATTAAATCAGACTTACATCCGGGGCAGCTTGCTTTTGTAGAAGATCAAGAGACACAAATCATTGGATTGTCTGCTGGTTATGGTGCTGGCAAAACAAGAAGTCTCTGTGCTAAAGCTGTACAGTTAGCTTTTAGTAATCAAGGATTCACAGGTGCAGTTATGGAACCTACTGCACCATTAATAAGAGATATATGGCAGAACGATTTTGAAACCTTTCTAGAAGATTATGGAATACCATATACACAAAGACAGTCTCCTCTTCCTGAATATGTTTTGCATCTACCTGATGGCGATTCACGAATCTTATGTAGAAGTTTCGAGAACTGGTCTAGAATTATTGGACTAAACCTTGCTTGGGTATTAGCAGACGAAATTGATACTGTTGCTCCATCTATTGCTGATAGAGCTTTTCCAAGAATACTTGCAAGATTACGTTCTGGAAATCAAAGACAGTTTGGTGTCGCATCAACACCTGAAGGTTTTAGATGGATGTGGAATACATTTGGAAGTAATGAAGCACAAAAGAAAACAGATCGTAAATTAATAAAAATGCGTACTTATGATAATCCACATTTGCCAAAAGACTTCATTACAAGATTAGAAGAGAATTATGAATCTGGTTTATTGCAAGCATATTTAAATGGAGAATTTTGTAATATAACAACAGGACAGGTTTATGACCGCTTCAACCGATCTGTCCATGTCACTGATGATTTGCCAGATATATCTAACGAACCTCTTCGTATTGGACTTGATTTTAATATTGGAAATATGAACGCAGTTATTGGTATTGCTATTGGTGACAAATTACTCGTGGTTGATGAGATTAAAGAATCACATGACACCGACTCGATTGCTCAAGAAATTAAAAGACGCTATCCGTTCCAAAAAATATATGTATATCCTGATGCTTCAGGAGGAAATAGAAGCACAAACGCTTCGAAAACCGACATCCAAATCTTAGAAAGCTATGGATTTATGAATCAATCACCAGCAGCAAACCCACCTGTTAGAGATAGAGTTAATTCAGTTCAAAGATTATTAGAGAATGGCAAAGGTCAAGTTAGACTACAAATTCATTCAAGTGCAATAAAAGTAATTGAGTGTCTTGAACTTCAAAGTTATACTGAGAAGGGAGATCCAGATAAAGATGCTGGTTACGATCACATGAATGATGCTCTTGGTTACATTACTTGGCGTTTATTCAATCCGTTACATATGGGTGCTGGTCGCAGAACAGGCATTAGGCTTTATTAAGATTATTTATTACACTTAAGAAAACATTGGAGAAAAATGTACTCAGGTTATAACTACTTTAATAGAGAAACATCATCTCAAGGAAATGAAATAAATGATCCAAATGCTACTTGGTTTGAACAAGAACCACATTGGATGTTAATAGAAGATTTGTTAGGTGAGACATATCAAATGAGGAAAAGACATAGACGATATTTACCACAAGAACCTAGAGAGCTAGATGAATCATATGACAACAGACTTGCGAGGTCTGTTTGTCCTCCCTTTTATCTAAGGTTAGAAAGAATGTTAGCTGGAATGTTAACTAGGAAACCTGTAAGGCTTAACGATACTTCAGATCAAATACGCAAGGATATGTTTGATGTTGACTTGCAAGGTAATGATTTAAATGTTTGGACTTATGAGACTACAAGAAAGATGGTCAGATATGGTCATGTTGGAGTTTTAGTAGATGCACCAGCAAATGGTCAGTCTGGCAGACCATATTGGGTCACTTATACACCAAGAGACATTCTAGGTTGGCGAACTGAAATGATAGAGGGTGAAGTAAAATTTACACAATTAAGATTACAAGAGAAGGTTTCTGTTCCTGATGGTTTATATGGGGAAAAAATCATTGATCAAGTAAGATTATTGACCAGAGGAGGTTTTGAAATTCATCAAAAAGATAAAAAAAATAAGTTTGTAAAAGTAGATGAAGGGTCAATGAGTACACCAGAAATACCTTTTTCTGTAGCATATGCCAACAGAATGAATCTTCTTGAATCAAGACCACCAATGGCTGGTATTGCAGAATTAAATTTAAAAGCCTATCAAATACAATCTGACCTTGATAATCAGTTACATATTTCTGCTGTCCCAATGTTAGCTTTTTATGGCTTTCCACAAAACTCTGAAGAAGTTACTGCTGGCCCCGGAGAAGCTATAGCTTTTCCCTCTGATGGCAGAGCAGAATATATTGAGCCTACTGGTAGAAGTTACGATGCACAATTTAAAAGATTAGATGTTTTAAATATGCAAATTAATGAGTTAGGACTTGCTGCGGTATTAGGACAAAAACTATCTGCTGAAACAGCAGAAGCAAAAAGAATTGATAGGTCGCAAGGTGACTCTACAATGATGGTTGTTGCTCAACAGATGCAAGATATGATTGATAATTGTCTTGTATATCATGGTCAATATTTAAATTCTGATGCTGGAAGTTGTTTTGTTAATAGAGACTTCTTATCACAAAGATTAGAGCCACAAGAAATACAGGCATTGCTACAACTTTATACTGCTGGATCTATTACACAAGAAACATTATTAAAACAATTACATGAGGGAGAAGTATTAGGAGATGAATTTAATATTGAAGAAGAAATTGAATCAACACAAAATGGAGGTTTGATTGAAATGTCACAACCAAAAAAGAAAGCTGAACCTGAAGAACCTGAAGAAGAAGATGAATCAGCAGAAGAATAATGGCACCACGCAATCAAGCAATACCAGAGGCATTATATAGAAATGCCATAAATCTGAATAGGTTTGGTAATAGTGTCAGCAATGAATTAATAAATAGATATAACGATATTATCCTTGATATTTCATATCAACTTGGAGCTATTGATGATGTAACATCCCCCGGCACAGCTTTACGTTTGCGTACAATCCTTGCTCAGTTACAAGAAAGTCTTGGAACTTGGGCTATTGATAGTTCTAAAGTAACTATTAATCAGTTGCAAGGCCTTGCTGTCCTTGAAACTGAATTTATACAAGACCAATTAAAAAAATTATTGCCATCAGATGCCGCAAAACGATCTGTTAGAACAGTAGAAGTAAGTGCAAATTTTGCAAAGAGTGTAGTTACTACAGATCCGACACAAATAAATGTTTTTACATTACCAAGTGAATTAAGAGCAACTGTAACTGGTTTTGAACCTAAATTTAATTTAACAGCAAGAGATGGTGCTGTAATTACATTGCCAAATGGTGCAACCGTACAAAAATCATTTAGAGGATTAGCAGAAAAGCAAGCAGATTTATTTACAAAAACAGTCAGGAATGGATTACTTATTGGTGAATCGACAGATCAAATAGCTAGAAGACTTCGTGGAAAATTACAATTTGAACAAAAAGGTACTGTAAGACAAAAAATTGCTGCTGGTGGGGAAGCTACCCGATTAGCAAATAATCAAGTAAATACAATAGTAAGAACAAGTGTAAATCAAGTAGCTAATGCAGCATCACGAAGTGTTTATGCTGCCAATAAAAAGATTACAAATCAATATAAATATGTGGCAACTCTTGATAGTAGAACATCCGCAATCTGTGGAAGATTAGATGGCCAGATATTTGATTATGGTAAAGGTCCAACACCTCCACAACATTTTAATTGTCGTTCTGTAATTGTTGCAGTTATATCTGATAACTTCCTTGATGAGTTTGGAATTAGTAGAAATGATTTAGAGATTGGGAACAGACCTTCTAAGACAGGATTAAAACAAATTGGTCAATTAGTTCCAGCCAATCAGACGTATCCTGATTGGTTATCAAAACAACCTATTGATCTACAAAATGAGGTGTTTGGTGTAAAAAGATCCGCTTTATTTCGTAAACAAATAAGGAAAGGTAGGAATCCATCTACTGTCTTCCGTCAATTTATTAGAGATGACGGATCTGAATTAACATTAAAAGAATTAGAAAAATTCACAAAAAACAGTTAGTATTGTTTTAGTTGCTTTTTTAATTATGCCAATGGGTAAAGGGACTTATGGTTCAAAGGTCGGCAGACCTCCTAAAAAAAAGAAAAAAGTTAAAAAAGGTGGCAAAAAATAATGTCTAAATCATTAGCAGAAAGATTGTCTGAAGCTAAACAGGCAGCACAAACTTGTAAACCAAAGAAAAATGCCAAAGCTGAGAAGAACAAAAAAGGATAAAAAAACTGGAATACCAGAAAATTATCTAAAAGGTTCTAAAAACAGAGCAAAAAAAGCTGCTGAAATAAAACGAACAGCCGAGGCATATCGTAAAGGTGAATATATAGATATTAAAGCTGTACAAAAATCTAGAGTAAATCAAGATGTCACAAAAAAAAAGAAGAAGCCCACTAAACGAAAAAACAAAAAAAGCACTAAAAGATAAAGCTGAAGGCACAAGATTTACCTATGGTGAATTAGCACAGGTTTATAGAAAAGGACAAGGTGCTTATTTATCTAGTGGAAGTCGTAATGTGCCAATGGCTGCTTGGTCTATGGCTCGTGTCAACAGCTATATGAGAGGTGGACCTGCACGCAGAGTTGATAAAGATATTTATAATAAAACTAGGAAAAGACAAAAATGACAGAACAAGAAAGAATAAAAAATAGATTAAAAAAATATAATTTGGAAGGAGTCAACAAACCTAAACCAACTCCAAATCATCCACAAAGCTCTCATATTGTTTTGGCTAGAGAAAAAGGTCAAGTTAAATTAATTCGTTTTGGTCAACAAGGTATAAAAGGTAGTCCAAGAAAGGATGGAGAGTCAGAAGAATCAAGAAAAAGACGTATGGCATTTAAAGCTAGATTTGCTAAAGATATTAAAAGAGGAAAAATGTCTGCAGCATATTGGGCTAATTTAGTGAAATGGTGATATAAATAATATAATACGTTTAGTTTACGACTAATTTATGGCTGAAGAAAACGAAACTGTGGTTACGCCACAAGATAATACTCAAGAACTTGAACTTTTAAAAGATTCAGTTAAAAAACTTGAAGCAAAAAATTATGAACTGATTGGTAAACTAAAAAACCAAAAACCAATTAGCGAAAAATCTTTACCAGAAGATTATGAATCGTTGTTAGCTTTCAAGCAAAAGAAAGAACAAGAAGATTTAGAGAAAGAAGGAAAGTATGAAGAATCAAAAAATCTTCTCGAACAACAATATCGAGAAAAGTCTGCAGAGGACAAAGAACGAATACAAAAACTAGAGTCTAGAAACAGAGAGCTTGAATTAATTGCACCAGCAATACAGGCTTTGTCTGAAATCACACATGATCCAGAATTAGTTCTTAATAATTTAGTTCCTAAAGATCAGATACAAATGAAAGATGGTCAACCTATTATTGTTGATGGATATGAACAACTTCCTGTAGCAGATTATGTAAGAACTAAGTTAGAAAAAGAAAAGCCCTATCTATTAAAAAGCAAGGCACCAACTGGAAGTGGTGCTCCTATTATGAGGCCATCAATAAATAATTTTTCTGAAGATATGTTAAAGCCATATCTCAGAGAAACATTTCATTTGGGAGAACAAGGAAGAATCCTTAGGCTTCATGGAGAAGAAACACATCAAAAGTTGATTGAAATAGCAAAAACACGTTAGTATGTAGGTTATTAGGCAGAGTTACGCTAAGCCAATAGGGTTACGCCCACAACCGTTAAACTTTTATTCTTGAACACATGGCAGTTCTCAGGAGCGACATAATCGTCCCAGAGGTATTTACTCCATATGTCATAGAGCAAACAACTGCACGAGATTCATTTCTTGCAAGCGGTGTGGTTGCACCTATGGCTGAGTTAAATGCTACTGAGGGTGGTGATTTTATAAATGTACCTTTTTTCAGTGCAAATCTTTCTGGAGATTTCGAGGTACTTTCAGATTCATCTTCATTAACACCCGGCAAAATTTCTACTGACAAACAAGTTGGTGTAATTTTACATAGAGGTCGTGCATTTGAATCAAGAGACTTAGCTGCATTAGCAGCAGGGTCTGATCCAATGGCAGCAATCGGTCAAAAAATCGGTGCTTACATTGCAAACCAAAGACAAAAAGATTTACTTTCTTGTCTTGATGGAGTATTTGGTTCTGTTAATACAACAGATTCTAATGCTGCATTTTTTGGTTTAACAATTGATGGTGGTTCTGGTGATACTCCAACTGGTTTATCTCCAAGACACGTTGCAAAAGCAAGATCAATTCTTGGTGACCAAGGAGATAAGCTAACTGCAGTTTGTATGCACAGCAAAGTTTACTATGATCTCGTTGAGAGAAAAATGGTTGACTATGTTCTTGCAGCAGATGGCAATGGCGGTTCTGCAACAGCATCTGGTGGTACTATTGCTCCTGCATATGCTGGTGGCAATGATACTGTTCCAACATATTGCGGTTTAAGAGTTATTGTTTCTGATGATGTTACAACTACTGGTAGTGGTTCATCAACAGAATATAGTACATATTTCTTTACTGCTGGTTCAGTAGCTAGTGGCGAACAGGCTGGTCTAACAACAGAGACAGACAGAGACATTCTGGCTAAATCTGATGCTATGGCTATTGATCTTCACTATTGCTATCATCCTGTAGGTTCTAAGTGGGCAGTTACAACTGTTAACCCAACAAGATCACAACTTCAAACTGTAGGCAACTGGTCGAAAGTCTACGAGACAAAAAACATTGGTATTGTTAGGGCAACTAACGTATCTACTCAAGACTAGAGGTAATTAAATCATGCCAAGTTTATTCGAGGTTACTGCTGGTAAGTTAACTGGACCAACAAAAGGAGGTACAGTAACTCAAGCAACTAACAAAGGTACAGGTGTAACTCTTAATACAGAGTCAGGTCAAATCACAATGAACAATGCAGCTTTAGCAGCTGCTGCAGAAGTATCATTTACAGTTACTAATAGTGAAATTGCTGCAACTGATGTTGTAGTAGTTAACCATGGTTCTGCTGGTACTGCTGGCAGTTATTTAGTAGCTGCAAACACTATTGCTGCAGGTTCTTTTGCAATCACAGTTTCTAATGTTTCTGCTGGTTCATTAAGTGAAGCAATTGTAATTAACTTTGTTGCATTGAAAGGTGCATCTAGTTAATGGGTATCTTTGCCTTTAGAAGAATGAGAGAACAGGAGGCTACTAAACAAGTAGCCCCTGCACCTCTTAAAAAAACAAAACGTAAGCCTAAATTAAAACAAAATGGCAATAACAATAGACGCAACAGTAGGGGGAGCATCAGCAAACAGCTACATAACTCTGTCTGATGCAAATACTATTGTGGAAGGATTAATTCTTGATGACGATGTTTCAGCATGGGATGGCTCTTCAAATGATAATAAAAATAGAGCTTTATTCACTGCTGCAGTTAGAGTAGACAGAGAAAGATTTTTAGGTGCAAGAGTTACAGATACACAAGCATTACAATGGCCAAGAACTGGTGTAAGAAAACCAGATACTTATATAAATACTTACGCTACAGGTTTCCCATTTCGTATATCAACTGATTATTACACAGATACAGAAATACCAGATCAAGTTAAAAAAGCACAAGTTATATTAGCAGTTTACTTGAATAACAACAGAGATGGTTTAGGATTAAGTGGTCTTGAAGATTTTAAAAATGTAAAAATTGGTAATCTTGATGCAACACCGAATTTTTATGGTTCGGTTGGTGCAGATAGAGTACCACCACTTTTCGAAAGATACTTTACTGGATTAAGAATTAGTGGACCCGGCAACATTGCTATTAAAAGGAGTTAAATTATGGGATACTACCCAGCCGCAATCATCATTACAAACACAGACACACATACTGGTCGTTTTGGCAAAGTACATTGTCTTGCTGCTGCAGAAGCAACTTTTGTTTCAGAGAACCTTACAGAAAATGGTTCATCAACTATCAATGGAATTACTATGGGTGTTGCCTCAGAAGTTGAAGGTATTATTACAAGTATCACTTTGGCAAGTGGTCAGGTGATTGCCTACAGAATCTAATGGGTATTGCTTCATCACTAAGAAAAGTTGCCAGCAAAGGTTTATCAAAACTTGGTGGAAATATAACTATTAGGCAAATAACTAATGGTTCATATAACACTACAACAGGAGTGGTTAGTGAAAGCAATAGTGATACTGTTGTAAAAGCAGTTATAGAAAATGTAAATAATTCTGAGGTGAATGACCAAATTCAAGCACAAGACAAAAAAATAACTATCTCTGCCGGTGATATTACATTTACACCTACACCAAAGGACAAAGTTTTAGTTAGTTCTGTAGTGTATAAAATAATTTCTGTTATAACCAATGAACAAAATAATACTGCACTTACATATGAATTATTTGTGAGGTCATAATGGCACGACAAATTAGATTAGACCAAATAGATGATTTAATGGCAGAAGCAGTGCAAAAATTAGTACAAAAAACAACATTGCGTTGGACAGAACTTTCTAAAAAAGCAACACCTGTAGGTGAAACTGGTAATTTGAGAAATGGTTGGAAAACTAATATACAAAAATTTAAAGGGACTATTATTAATAATGTTGAATATGCTGAACCAGTTATATATGGTTTATCATTACCACCTAGCTGGCAAGGCAAATATAGAACTAGAAAGCAAACAATAAAAGGTTTTCCTGAGTTACAAGCAAAACAATTAACTACACAATATATTCCAAATGAATTAAGAAAAATTATTAGGAGTATGTAATGGCAGCAACAGATTTAAATACAGTCAGACAAACTATAGAAGCAAGACTTGCTACAGAACTTGCAAGTAGTCCTGCAATCTCTGTTGTATTTAACAGTCAACCATTTGATTCAACAGCAGAAGATACTTTTGTGCAATGTATAACAAGTTTTGGAACTGGTGGTTATTTAACACAGGGCGGATCTGCTAACTCTACTAATAATGTTGTTGGTCTAGTTCTTTTAAATATTTTTACAGAGGAAGGTATTGGAGCAGGGTCTAATTACACAATTGGCAAAAGACTGCGTGACCTTTACAATAATATTACAGTTTCAAATGTTATTTTTGATTCACCAGTTGGACCAGAAGTTTTGGCATCTAGTCCAGAAGGCAAGTTTCAAACACAAATTAGAATTACATTTGAAATATATGAGGACCTTTAAATGGAAATTACTGAAAAAATGTTAGATGCTATCGAGGCTGTAAAAGGTAGGCGTGAACCTGCTTATTGGGATGGACGTTGCAAAAGATATATGGAAAACCAAGAAAATTTAAAAAAAGATGTGAAAAAACTCAAAAAAGGTTAAACTTAAATAAATACTTTCTTTTATTATGGCTATTAAAGGTGATGTAGGAAAAATTATGTTTGAAAACGCTGGCGGTACTGAAGCTGACGTTGGTCAAACAAGGTCTTGGTCTCTGTCTATTTCAAAAGACATTATGGAGACAACAAAGCAAGGTGATACATTTAAAACAAATATTGGTGGCTTAATTGCTGGTGAAGGTTCAGCAGAACTTTTATATGCTCCGGGTGAGACAGGAGCAGGTTATACAACATTTATTGATGATGTTTTAACAACAGGTGATAATGCTGATGCATTGTTTGAGTTATTTCCTGATAGTGCAACTTCGGCAAAAAAAATTAGTTTTGCTGGAATTATTACTAATGCTGAATATGGTGCAACTCTTGGTGAAGTTCAAATTATAAATATTAGTTTTACAACTAGCGGTGCCATTACTTCAGCTATATAGTATATTAGTGTAATACAATTAATATTTTATGTCAGCAAAAAGAACAATAGACCTCTTGACTTCATCTTATGGTGATGAAATGTCAACCAGAAGAAAGTATGAATTTAAAAATTCTAAAGGAGAAAAAATTGTAGATTTATATTTTAAACCTTTAACAAGATACGACAGACAAAAAGCACAAAGTGCTACTGGTACAGATGAAGCTCTCACAGTTTCAACTCAATTACTTTGTCAAATGGCAGAGCTTGAAGATGGAACAAAGGCCTTTAGTATTGCAGATGCACCAAACTTACAAAGAGAACTGCCAGAAAATGTATTAAATGAAATTGAACTGTTTTTATTTAACATTAAACTTGATACAGATACAGCAAAAAAAGATTAAAGCGAGATAACTGGTTAAATTTTGAGTTTTTTCTCGCAACAGAATTAGGAAAGACATTAAAAGAATTAAGACAATTAATTACACAAGAAGAGTTGATATATTGGGCAGCTTATTACGAAAATAAACACGAAAAAGAAAAAAGACTTTATGCAAAAGCAAAAAACAGGTAGTATATAAGAAAGAGATTATTGTTTAACTTCAGTGGCAGAAAGTATAGTTACCTTAAGAGTTGAAGCAAGGAATGCAATATCCTCTTTAAATAAAACTTCACAAGCCACAAAAAATTTATCACGATCAGCAAAAGGTGCTACAACTTCTTTAACTGCAGCTTCAACTGCAGCAAAAGGATTAGGTGCCTCATTAGCTGCTTCACTTGGACCATTACTTACTGTAGGTGCTGCTTTTGCAACTGTAAGTAATGCAATAGGAACTTTTACAGCCAGAGAAAGAGATATTGCAATTTTAACTCAGGGTTTAAAAAATTTAGGTGCTGGAACTACTCAACTAAATGAATTACAAGAGGCGGCAGATAGATTAGGAAACCAAACTTTATTTAACCAAGAAGAATTTACAAGAGGGTTTAATTTATTAACAAGTTTCAGAAATATTGGGGTTGATGCATATTCAAGAGTTGCTCAAGCAGCAGCAGATATTGCACAAGTGAACCAAGTAGATGTTAATACGTCATTTATGCAATTAGCAAAAGCATTACAAGACCCTGAAAGAAATTTATCAAACTTAAATCGTTCTGGTATTGCTTTTACAAAACAACAAACAGAAGTAATAAAAGAGTTAATGAAAACTAATAAAACGGCAGAAGCTCATGCCATGATTTTAGGTATTGTTGAAGAAAGTTATAATAAATTATCACAAGCTGCTGCAGAAGGATTTGCTGGAAATGTTGATTCGTTAGGTGAAGCATTTAGAGATTTCTCAGAGACGTTAGGTAAGGCCTTAGAACCTGCTTTAATTGCAACAACAAAAGGTTTAACAGCTTTAATAAAGGCTGCAAATGATCTTTTTAAATCGCCACTTGGTAAAACAGCAGGGGTTTTTACAGCGATTGCTCTTGCAGCAAAAGGAGTTGCAATAGCATTACCACTTGTAAGTGCTGGTTTAATAAAAGTAGCTGCTGCTGGTGGTATAGCAACTATTGCTCTTAATGCAATACCTTTTGTTGCTATAGCTACTGGCTTAGGTCTTTTAACAACAGCATTTTTTAAATTTCGTGGTGAAAAAGAAAAATTTGATAATTTAGTTGCGACAGGTGGTGAAGCTGATCTTACTGCTGGAATAAAAGAACAAGAGAAAGTTGTAAAAGCCTTAGAAGGTCAACTTGAAAAAACAAACAAAAAAAGAGCTGGCCATGTTAAAAAAAGACTTGAAGAAGAACAAGCAGAGTTAAGAATGTTAAAGGGAAGATTAAAAACTGTTGAGTCTGATAAATTAATTGAGGAATCAGCAAACAAAATTGTAGAGCTTAAAAAAACCGAGACAGAATTAGAGGAACAAAAAAGTAAAAAATTTGCGGATTTCTTAAAAAAACAACAACTATCTAAGGAGTTGTTAGAAGCAAGTGTTAACGGAAATAGAGAAGAGATAGAGCTACAGCATGCAATAAATGCTGCTGTTGCAATTCACGGTGAAGCAAACAGACAAAAAATAACAGATATTTTAACAGCAAATGCTGGTTTAGAAGATCAAGTAGACAAACTTAAAGAAACAGGTGATGCTGCAGAAGGTTTAAGTGATGTTTTTGCCGAGATAGGAGACACAATTGGTTCACAAATATCTGATGCTTTAGTAAGTGCAATTAATGGTACTAAATCATTAGGGGAGGCTGCAAAATCAATTGTAAATGACTTAGCAAATTCATTATTAAAACTTGGCATAAATACATTACTAAAAACGACAGGCTTTGGTATATTTTCTAATTTGCCGGGCTTTGCTAATGGTGGTAGACCTCCTGTGGGTAGGGCTTCTGTTGTAGGTGAGAAAGGACCAGAATTATTTGTACCTTCTTCTGCTGGTACTATAATTCCAAATAATAAAATGGGTGGTGGCGTTACTAATAATATTGTTGTTAATGTAGATGCATCTGGTTCTAATGTTGAAGGCAATGAACAACAAGGTAAAGAACTTGGTGTTGCATTATCGGCAGCGATAGAATCTGAATTACTTAAACAAAAAAGACCCGGAGGTTTACTTGCATAATGGCTACTTTCCCCTCAATAAGCCCAACATACGGAGTCCAAAAAAGATCCGCACCAAATACTAAAACAGTTAAATTTGCAGATGGTTTTGAACATAGATTATTATTTGGACTTGAACAACATCAAAATCCTAAAATTTATAATCTTACTTTTGAAGTATCTGAAACAGACGCAGATACTATCGAAACATTTTTAGATGCAAGAGCAAATGATAGTGCAAGTTTTAATTTCACCCCACCAGCCGAATCAAGTTCCTCAAAATTTGTATGCGAATCATGGAATAAATCTATACCTTATTTAAATAGAGCAAAAATACAAGTAACATTCAGGGAAGTGTTTGAACCATGAGTACTGCTAAGTATATAAGTGAGCTACAAAATGTCAATCCTAGTGCTGTTATAGAACTTTTTGAATTAGAACTAAAGCAAGCATTGCATGGTTCAAGTCAAACTTATTATTTTCATAATGGTTCTAATTTAAATTTTAACCGTGAAATTATATGGAACGGTAATAGTTATCAAAGATTTCCAGTACAAGTAGAAGGTTTTGAGTACAAAGGTGGTCAATTACCACGACCTACCTTGACTGTTAGTAATGCAACTGGATTTATGAGTGCTTTACTTATTGATGTTAATGAAACTACTGCTGGTAATGATTTAATTGGTGCAGTTTTTACAAGAAGAAGAACAAATGTAAAATTTTTATCAAATGATAATTTCGTTGGGGACAATCCATCTAATGCTGTTGATGAATCTGTAGAGGATGCAAAGCAAATATTTACGGTTGCAAGGAAATCAACAGAGAATAGAGAAATCGTACAGTTTGAATTGGCTGCTGCATTAGACATGGCAAATGTAAGATGTCCTAATAGAATATGCACTAGAAAAGATTTTCCTTCTATTGGTACGTTTGTAGGATGAATTGGAAAGAATCTGCTCTTATTCATGCAAAAGAAGAAGATCCTAAAGAGTCTTGTGGTCTTCTGTTAAATATTAAGGGTAAAGAAAGTTATCATGCTTGTCGTAATCTTTCATTAACAGATCATCAGTGTTTTATTTTAGACCCAGAAGATTATGTAAAGGCTGATGATAAAGGTGAAATTATTGCAGTAATTCATAGTCATCCAAATAATTTACCTATTGCAAGTCAAGCAGATAAAGTAAGCTGTGAACAAAGTGGATTAGCATGGCATATTGTCAATCCTAAAACAGAAGAATGGGGTTATTGCGAGCCTACAGGTTACAAAGCACCATTACTAGGTAGGCAATGGGTTTGGGCTGTTACAGATTGTTGGTCGTTAGTTGTTGATTGGTATAAAGAAGTTAAAGATATAGAGTTACAAGATTATAAAAGACCTATTACACCTCAAGAATTTTATGACAATCCATTATTAGAAACACGTTTACCCGAAAGAGGTTTTAGGTTATTGCGACCAGACGAAGCGTTAATAGATGGAGATGTATTGGCAATGAGCATTTTTAATAAACATTTAAATCACGTTGCTATTTTCTTAAAGGGGGAAGTTTTACATCATTTAACAGATAGACTATCTTGTAGAGAGCCTTATTCTGCTTGGCTGCAAAAATGTACAGGGGCAAAGTATCGTTATGTTGACTAAATTAAAACTTTATGGTGATTTAGGTAAATTTATAGGGCATAAAGAATTTGATATTCATGCTAATACTGTTGCAAAGGCAGTAAGTTTTTTAATTAATAACTTTCCGCAAGCAGAAGCATATATGAATCATAGGAATTATGCAGTATTAGTAAATAATATTGAGATTGATGAGACTGAATTACATGACTTGTCAGGCACTCAGGAAATTAAATTTATTCCTGTTATTAGTGGTGCTGGTAGTGGTTTTGGTAAATTTATCACTGGTGCGCTGCTAATTGGTGTCGCCTTTGCTACTGCTGGAACTTCTGTTGCTGCTGCCGGTGGTTTGTTTAGTAAAGCTGGTTTTGCTGCTGCTGGTGGTTTGACCAAAGCTGCTGTTGGTATCGGTGCATCTTTGGCCTTATCAGGTGTTAGTGAAATGCTTTTTCCTGTACCAGACAACGACATGGAGGGAGATCCAAGAATTTCTTTTAGTTTTACTGGCCTTCAAAATACCTCAAGGGCAGGTACTCCTGTCCCAATTTGTTACGGAGAAATCTTGACTGGCTCAGTCGTGATCAGTGCAGATATTACAACTGATGAGGTAGAGGCATGACTGAAAATATTATTAGAGGTTCTCTTTTTGGATTGTTTGGTAGTGGTCCAAAAAAACCTAAAATAACACCAGATAACTTAAACTCTAGACAACAACTCAGGGTTTTAGATTTAATATCAGAAGGAGAAATAGAAGGTTTTGCTAGTCCATCAAAAGAAGGACTTACACAGGGAACTACTGCTTATAATAATGCCTGTTTAAAGGATGTTTTTCTTAGTAATACTCAGGTATTACAATCGTCTGCTGATTCTGCAAGTCCTAACGGTAGTGATTTTAATTTTGCGGATGTAAATTTTGATTTAAGATTTGGTACATCTAATCAAACAAAAATAGCAGGGGTACAGGCAACTGGTTCGCCTGTAACTGTTGGAGTGCAAGTTGATGATAAGTTAGCTAATGGAAATGAATCAGATGGAATTACTAGAACAATTACAGATAGTGAGGTAGATCAGGTAAGAGTTATTTTAGATTTTCCTACAATACAAAAACAAACTTCAAAAGGTGATATAAAAGGTTCAAGTGTAAGATTAAAAATACGAGTTAAATATAATAATGAAACTGAATTTACAACAATTATAGATAATACTGTAAAAGGTAGAACTGCTGACTTATACCAAAGAAGCTATCTTCTTAATTTAGATGGCACTTTTCCTGTCGATATAAATGTTTTACGAATAACAAAAGATGCAACTGTAGGAGGAAGAACACAAAATGCATTTTCTTGGAACTCATACATACCATTAAAAGACGACAATCTTACATATCTTAATAGTGCATACGCTTCCTTAAAATTTGATTCAAAACAATTTAGTTCTGTACCTCCTCGAACTTTTCGTGTAAGAGGAATAAAAGTAAGAATCCCCGGTGCTGGTGCTAATAGTTCTGGAACTCCAACTGTTGATAGTGCTACTGGCCGTATTGTCTATCCAGCTAATTATATTTTTAACGGAACTATGGGTGCTGCAGTTTGGTGTTCATGCCCAGCATTCGTACTACTCGACCTTATGGTAAATAAACGCTATGGATTTGGAACTCATTTAGCACCTGATCAAACAACAGATGCAAAATTATATGAGAACATTGATTTGTTTTCTTATTTTAATGCAAGTAAGTTTGCAAATACATTAGTTAGTGATGGCACGGACACTGGAACAGAAGCACGTTTTAGTTGCAACGTATCTATTCAAAATTCAAATGATGCCTACAAATTAATAAACGAATTAGCTGGTGTAATGCGATGCATGCCTATTTGGTCTGCTGGTTCTATATCTCTTGCACAAGACGAACCAAAAGATCCTAGTTATTTATTTAACTTGTCTAATATTACTGAAGGTGGTTTTAGTTACTCAGGTAGTGATTTAAAAACTAGAAGCACAGTCATAAACGTGTCCTACTTAAACATGGAGACAAGAGAGATTGATTATGAAACTATTGGAGATAATGTAGATTCAACTAAATCTGACTTTATACAGGCAGATAAAGATAGACAGGATAAATATGGAGTAGTTGTTAAAAATATAAAAGCATTTGCCTGTACAAGTGCTTCTCAAGCCAGAAGATTAGCAAAATCAATTTTATTTAGTCAAGAAAGGGAATCTGAAGTTGTTACTTTTTCAACTTCAATAGACACTGGCGTTATAGTAAGACC
>VMHT01119686.1_pt1 | contig 16563 bp, 26 predicted proteins | sample 4693611 | NCBI WGS metagenome assembly VMHT01 (sample SAMN12280063, study PRJNA550983) | marine metagenome | isolation source: seawater sampled from same location over 5 years 0.02-0.2 micron viral filtrate | place: USA: collected off the coast of southern California halfway between the port... ... | reverse complement strand
TGCGGTAAAGCCAACGTTGTAGGGCGCGATACGTTCCCACTCGTTGGGTATTGTGACTTGCAATGATAAATCAAAGGTTCCATTGTTTTGAATATAGTTGACAGTTTTTTCAACAACAGAGTCAATCCATTGTCTTTCTTCATCATTTTCACAAACCCAAGAAGTTTTACCCCATTCAATCGGGTGTATATATATATCAAATAAGTCTTCTCTAGAGCGCAAGGCTCTCAAAGCAAATCTAGATTGTTCGCCATAGCCCGATCTTGTTAAGACCGGTGCTCTAAGTACAATTTTCTTTTTCATTATGCTACCTCCATAAAATGCCAGCGTTTATGATTTCTTCTATCTTCCCAAGAACCGTGTTTTTCAACCACATCATCCATCAATTTAACCCAATTATCTTGAAAGCTTTCGAAGCTATAATTATTTTTGATGTGCTCAAGGCCAGCTTGGGACATTTTTTCGTATTTTGGTTTACTAAGTTTAAGAGCTTTCTTCATAACTGACGTAAAGTCCGCTTGAGAAATTCTATCTTCGTAAATATATGGCACCTGTAATGAGCCAATTACTGATTTTGATGATGGCTGAATACCCCAACCAAACCAGTTTTCCCCGTCAGTCACCTGTTCTTGAAGTCCGCCTGTCATATTTACGATAATAGGTGTTCCACAGGTTAAAGATTCAAGAGTTGACAAGCCAAAACCTTCAGCATCACTAATCCCGATAGTGAAGTCGGCGGCTCGATACATATGTGCCAACTCTTCAGGACCAACTTTTTCTGTTGATAACAGTACTTGACCGTCGTTCAATCCAAGCCTGTCTAGAATCATAGGCAAGTCTTGGCCGTGTGGATCTCGGGCGTCAGTGTGCATCAGCAATGTAGCTTTGTCGTGCCCAACTTCATCTAAAAATTCTTTAAACCACCAAATAAGAGTCCCGGGCTGTTTGCGTCGAGCGTTTCTACTATTCCAAAAGAATATTTTCTTTTTTGGGTTTTTGAATTTTTCAGTAGAGTTGGCGACCCTGTCTCTTAGTAAATTAGCTGTATTCGATTCCTCTGTATTCTTGATTGGGTGGAACCACTGTGGAGGTACCGCATGCGGCAAGTAATGTAACGAGCTGTCTGGTACTACTTCTTTTACACATTCGTAGGTAACTTTTGAAATAGCTACAATTTCATCAGTTGAGCGATACCACTTACCGTTATACTCAGGAGCAGGAAAATTGTCCCAAACGTGATAATATACCATAGGTACATTTGCGCGGACTTCGTTTTCAACTTCCCAAAGCCACTCATAAAACCTAGGGTCAGTCATAAACCAAAGTACATCCGGCTTCTCCTGCTGTAGTGCAGAGCGTATCATTTCCGGAGTTCCATATCCATCGATAGGTACAACTCTCCAATCATCACCCCAAGGGTCAACTGATATAGGATCATAGTTTTGATGTTTCATTGCCCCACCAAGGCAAATAAACTGGTATCTACCCGTTTTTAAAAGTGCTTCGATAAAATATCTGGTTTGTGAACCGACACCCGATGGTGATAATGGGTGGTCAGCTAAAACTAAAATTTTTGTTTTTTTCATTTATTCCTCATTGACAGTGTTCTGTCTTGTAAAATTTACAACCGTAACCGGAAGTGCACGAAAGACGATTTTTAATGTATCTTTCATTTTTAATATTGTATAATGCAGTGTTCAAAAGTTTAAGAGCATTTTCTGTCTTTCTTGGACCACTAGTGACTCTAAAAAACTCAACGTGATTATTTTTGGATGTACGTTTAAGTAAGGCAAAGTGAGTTTCCACATCTTTAGGTTCAATAGACATCTTTTGGCAAAAGAAGTGTTTGTAAAGAGTAAGTTGATATGTAATCATTTTATCAGAACGTTTTTTAGCATCCCAACCCCACGAACAGGTTTTCCAATCAAATATATGAACTTTACCATCGGGCGTAGCTACTACGGCGTCGATGTAACCTTTGAAGAGGCGCTCTTCACCTTCAATTGTTTCGTAAAGAGGCATTTCAACGGCCAGTACTTCATATTCTTCAAAGTAGTCATTCAAGGCATCTTCGATTTCAGGAATGATCTTCTTTCCCTGATCAACCATATCAGCGACTAGTCTCTGATTTATCTCATTTTCATCGAGTTCAGCAATATTCTTTTCGAGTTCGCTGACAAAATAATTGTCATCTACATCTTCTTGAAGAAGTTTTTTCTCGCACACAGAGTGAATTGCAGATCCAAAAGCAGTGTATTCATTGCCTGTGAACCCATCAATGCCTTCAATACGAGTAAGCTTATGATAGTATGGGCAATGTGCCCAGTCTTTGAGTTCCGAATACGAAATATGAGCCATAATAATCCTAATGGTAATGTTATCTTTATATTATAACCATTATTTATGGTTTGTCAAGTACTTCTGTATTTTGTAATAAAATAATTTTCTTATACACAGCAGGACTGAGCTTCTTTAGGAAATTATGATTAGTATTCATATAAAAGTCAGCTATAGCAGTAGCAAAGTATTCTCTCAGTGAGGTGACAGCATAAGAGTTTATAAAGAGACCAGCAGCATATTGATTTAATTTGTTATATCCTATTTTTTTGTATAACAAGTCGTCGAATTCCTGATTGAACTCTGTATCCATAAAGAAAGAGAGCGGAATCTTATAACCATCTTTCCACAAAATATCGTGTAAGTGTTTTCTCTTTCTAGCAAACTCATCTTGAACTTTCTGATCGCCATATATCTCATATCCGTAGGTGGTTTCTAACGAGTGAGCAATTTCGTGGATAATCTTTTCTATCATCTCAGTTTCGTCAAATTGCATATTCGATATATAAAGTGCACCCGAATCGTAAAATGCGTTGATATTTCTTTTTTCAAATTCTTCAAACCAGCCAATAATAATCATTTCTATTTCGTGAAAGTAATGATTTGGCAGAATTTCTTCTAATTTCAATATTACACTTTTTACATTAACACCCTCTACAGGATCTCTAATATAGACATTTATTCCGGATGGTGTGTAAAAATTTGTTTGAGATTCAAGAATCTTTTTTTGTTTCTGTTGAATGTAATTCTTCATTATCTGTAAATCCATTAACTGCGTCGTTCAAACCGGTTTGATACCCTCGGAGGAAATTCTCTTCAGCCATGGCGTACACAAATTCGGGAAACTCATGAGCTAAGATTTCGGCTATCATATTGACAGTAACCTCTTCTTGTTCAAATTTTGTTCCCACGTAATCAACCAAATAGGTCTTTAACTCTGAATTCTTTTCTACCGGCATCGCTAGGATAGGATTTTGGTGAGCCGTTTCTTCTGTGACAGCTTCAATAACGTTATTTTCTTTAGACATAACTTCTCCTTTACATTATTATATCAAAGTATATTCTTTTTTATAAGACTTTTGATGCCAAAGTTGCAAGTTCGGATCTCTCGCCTTTTCTGAAAGTTACGTGGCCTGCGATTGGGTATTCTTTAAACTTTTCTATCGCGTGAGCCAAACCATTAGAAGTTTCATTGACATAAACATTATCAATTTGCTCGATATCACCAGTCAAGATAATTTTGGTACCCTCACCAATACGAGTAATAATGGTTTTAACCTCGTGTTTGGTTAGGTTCTGAGCCTCATCAATGACGATGAATGCATTAGCTATTGAGCGGCCGCGGATGTATGTTAATGCTTCTAATTCGATTTTACCTTTTTCCATATACATCTCTAAAGAAGTCCTATCTCCCATTAAAAATTTAAGGTTATCTTGGATAGGCATTAACCACGGAAGCATTTTTTCTTCCATCGTACCGGGTAGAAAACCAATATCTTTTCCAAGTGGTTGTACTGGTCTGGATACTATCATTCGGTCATAATGGTTATTCTCGCTTCTTAAGCCGATTGTCTGTTGTAGACCTGCGGCAATGGCCATCAGTGTCTTCCCAGAGCCAGCACGACCAATTAACGACACTATTTTTATAGCAGGGTCCATCAATAAATCAATTGCAAAGGCTTGCTCTTTGTTTCTAGCAATTATATTCCAATCGTGAATGTCCTTATGAACTACTTGCTGAAGGGGTTCAAAGGAGTTCTTGTATCTAGCTAATGCAGACTTCTTTTCGTTTGCATTTGAAACCAGCATTACATATTGATTTGGATGCCAAGGCTGTTTAAACTCTTCTTCGTCAATTATGATCTCTTCGCCATCGTAGTATTGGTCTATCAATTGATCGTCAACTGAATGTACTACAAACCCGTTGTATAGTTCGTCGGATGAAGTGACCGCTTTTTCAGAAATAAAATCTTCAGCAATAAGACCTATTGAATCACAGATAACCCTCATATTGATATCGCGACTAACCATAATCGTTTTGCGTACAGGTTCTGCCATTTGCACAGTTTTTGCTGTTGCTATAATTGTATGATCTGGTAGCCTCATATCAAGGTCTGGAGGGAAGATAACATTTTTCAAGTCAGAGTACGAAATAACTTTTACTATACCCTTACCTTTATCTATCCTGATCCCTTTTTCTAGTGAACCTTTCTTACGTAGCTCATCGAGGTTTTTAATAAAATGTCTTGCATTCTGACCAACTGAGTCTTGTCTTTTTTTGTGGTTATCTACTTCTTCTAAAACCTTGAGGGGGATAAAGATATCATGATTATCGAATTTAAATATTGCATTTGCATCGGTTAAATATACACTAGTATCTAACACATAGTTTTTCTTTTTTGACATAGGTTCCTTCTATACAATATATAGTATTAGCATTAACATTTTTTGATTATCTGCCAATCAAAAACCCATACGGTGGGTTTTTCACCCTTATGATAAGGTACGCCGGCGCTCCGAAGTTTGTCTACCTCTTTTTGTATTGTTATCTGGGCGTACCAACCATCAACGCCGAGTTTGAGTTCTGATTGGTTAGCGATGTAACGCTTTCTTAAGATTACTCGGGTATCGGGCCCGGCAAAAGATTTGACCAATACTCTATCGTTCTTGGTATAGTTTTTCTTCGACTTCATAAATCTTATCTATAGTTTTTAGTGCAGAGTCTGGTATAAACAAGACTTTCATACAAAAGAAAGCGGCAAAAAACATTGACATTGCTAATATGGACAATTCCGCAAATATTTCTATTTTTTTATCTAAACCCACATAGTATATATACGTTGTTCTTAAAATGGAGCGGGAGACGGGATTCGAACCCGCGACATCCACGTTGGCAACGTGGGGCTCTACCGCTGAGCTACTCCCGCATTATTTCTTTATATTGCTTAAAACAAACAAAGGCAGCTGCGGCATTCATTAGGAACCAATAACTACCATATGTTGCAAAATAAATTGTAAAAATAGTATTGAGGATAATCAAACTGAGAAGCCACTGCTTTGATGTCATAATTTTCTTAAAAAAGCCGGTTTTCTGTCTAGAACTAGGATAACCGGAAACCTCTGCCTACGTGACGATCGGCAGCCACGTCCTGCTTATGAGGCGAGCAGAACAGCGCATTTTAATTAACAACATTCACAGTTGCAGCAATCACATTTTTCCATCTTTATATCCTCCTATAGTATATAGGTCAGGACATAGGAACAGTGCACTGTTATGCGTCAAATGTTAAAGTACCATTTTCTGTTTCTACTGATACATTCCAGCCAATAACCATTGGGTTAACTTCTGCAAAGTTAGCAAACGGTACTTCAACTTGAGCAGTTAATGTACAAAATCCACGCTTATGATCATATTTTTCCGTAGAATGTTCAATCAATTCAGTATCATAGAAGTTTTCTGTGAGAGTTTCAGCAAGGTATTCCTCGAAAGCAAAGCTTCCGCGCTCATACTCATCAAGAAAATCATTATCACGAAGGTGTTGAATAACATTCCCACTCCAACGGTTGCGAGCATCGAGCTTAGTATTCGCAATAAGTGAAGCAAAGTCATAGATGACGCTAGTTTCATTCATTGCATCGTCTACTTCCGTTTCATTGTGTACGAAGACATCTGTCCCCTCTTCACGTGTAAGAGTGATCATTGCGTCTTCTGGCAAGTTTAGTGTTTGTAGTCTTTTTAAAACAGACATGTTTTCTCCTTATTTAAGATGGCTGCCTCTCGCGGGCTTGAACCGCGGACCCAGCGATTAACAGTCGCTTGCTCTACCAACTGAGCTAAGAGGCAAAAAAAGTGTGGTTTATATAATCTATAATAACGCACCCAACAGCACCTGTCAACAAACAAATTATAAAATCTTTATATACTGCGGCTGAAGAGTAGGGATCATCTTTCACTTTTCAATCCAAACAATAGAATAGATTCCTTTAATCAGATCAACACTTTGATAATCTATCTTTACTGGATATAAGCATTCGTTTTTAACTTTTACAGCAACGAGCTTTCTATTTGTCCCGCTAAGATAGTTTAATTTTTCATATTCGCAACCATCAGCCAATACAGCCGTGGTCTTAGTGGGGTATATGAAGTTATTATGACCTTTTTCAGACAAATAGCATATTATATTTTTATTATTTTCCATTCCACTCCCAGAGATAGTTTTTCCATAATTCAGATACTTGGTTCTTTCCAACAGTTCTTAGTATGTCATATTTTGGTTTTTTAGGCTTATTGAGAAGCTTCATATTCGCTTCTTCGGGTGTCCTGTTCCCCTTTCTTTGATTACATTTCTTACAAGCTGCAACTAAATTGTTCCAAGTATTCTTCCCGCCTTTGCTTTTAGGAATTATATGGTCTAACGTTAGATTTTCGCTTGGTAATTCCTTACTACAATATTGACATTGATTATTGTCTCTAAGTATGATTTCTCGGCGATGAGCAGAAACAACTTTAAAATGATATTTTACAAATCTCTTTAAGACTATTACTGCTGGAAGTTTAAAACTATCGCTTACCGACTTTATTTCTTTTTTGTAATTCTCAATTGCCTGAGCTTTGCCAATTAGACACAAAACTAGTGCTTCGACGGCATCGACAATCTCTATTGGCCTATACGATATATCAAGTTTCAATGTCTTGGTACCGTTGTTTATCGTATCATGTATCATATTTTTAACTAGTATTAGTATAACCCAGTTTAAGAAGTTGTCCAAATTATATTTTTAAAATTTTCGGGGTCGAGGCCGTAATAATTAGTTTTCCACTCTGACTGTTCAAAAAAGTTTAAATTAATCCACTCGTTTCTAAGTTTCCAGAGTACTTCTGCTTCTTCATCCCAATTTTTGCTAATAATAAAATTTTCTATTATCTCTTTTTTTATATAAACCATTTCGTAATCAAAGCCGTCCCATTCGTAGTGAAAAACTTCAAACACTCTTCCCGACTTATCAACAAAATCGATGCTGACATCTATACCCCATTTGGGTTTCATATTGATTACTTTCCATAACATTGGATTGCTTACTGCATAATTATTTAATTGTTCTAAAGCACCGTCAGAGAAACCTTTTCTTTCAAATAATTCACAATGATTAAAATGGGCGCCATAGTGTTTATCCCATCTCATCCAAGGTTTATGAATAACCCAGTCTTCTCTTCTTAAACTCAGGTCATAAGACGAGGCTTCTGCGTAGGCTCTCTCAACTGCTGTTAAGTGATAGCCGTTTTGGTCAAATAAACTTGTACAATCAACATCGAGCAGAATATTGGTTTCTGTTAATTCTTTTTTCCAAAACCCTTCCTTGTCGAATGAAGATTTTAAAATTTCTATCTCTTTCATCGGCCTGAGTGTTTGTTTCCTGTGTTGTTTGCTTTTTCAGCCTCAGAGCCGCGGTGCGTTCTGAATCTATTAACCAGCTCACTTGATGCATCAGCTTTATAGTCTCCACCGATCCCCCACAGTAATTCAACACCTATTTCTTCACATACATCCTGCTCAGGAGTGTTTGTTTTTCCTCGATCGCCGCCATTTGCAAAATATGTTGGCTTCAATCTTCTAATTGCCTCACATACAGTACCATCGTTGTCGTCAACTGAGTCTACTAAAACAACGCCTTTAATAGCATTCAATATTTCGGCTCGGCGATCCCACTCCATAAATATGAAACCTTTTTTTCTATGCAGCCACGCATCTGTGTTTGCGACTACAATCACATCTCCATATTCGGACGCTTCTAAAATCATCCTAATGTGCCCGACGTGCACTGGGTCGAAGCCGCCTGAAACCATAACTGTCGGTCTTTCTTTTTTTGACATGTTTACTCCTTTACGCGTCACTCGTTAGAAATTCTTCTTTTACTTTTTTTATCTCACCTGTCTCTAAAATACAAATTCTATAATCATACAATTCATATCTATTCTTCCTCTTATCATACACTTCCAGTATAACAGATTCTTTAGAAATGTTTTTTAAAATTTCTGACTCAAGGTTGTAATTGATAAAAGGTTTATAATAAACTATATCATCAATTTTAAATTTTTTCGCACTGATATTCTTCATCTTCAGTTACACAATGGATTAGTAAGTATACCGGCACTCTTTCAAAAATCTTATTTTTTAACCAATACACTTTAGCAATTTGGTGAGTATGGGATAATGCCGGATTATTTTTTGATTCGAAAAGATCAATTACTAACCCGATGCGGGCTTCCATCGGCGAATTAAAATAAGCGATATAGTTAACTTCTCTTACTATATCACCTACTCTTATATCTTTATTATTTGAACTCACAATAAACTAATTATTGGTAGTTTTAAATTCCTCAGATCTTAAATTTTGAAAAATTCTTTTTTCACACACAACTCTTTCGACCTCTTCAGTCTCTAAGCCATATATTTCTTTAATATCCCAAAGTGATTTCTCAATTCCATCATTGGTGATTCTTGGAATCATTTCATCTTCTTTGTGGAAGCCAAATTTCTTTTTTAAAAACTCAAACATACCAGTTCCTTTAAAGTAAATAGTGCAAATTAAAAATGGTGGAGATGGCGGGAGTCGAACCCGCGTCCAGAATAAATCCAATTGTAGTCATTTACAAGCTTGGTCAGTTTACTATCACATACTGACAAAGTTAGATGGTTTTAAGATATCGCTTACCACCCTGTTGCGATAAATGGTTTGATTTTTACAACTTGTCTGTTGTTTTGATTAGATTGGATAGAAGGCTCTAATCGGCCTCCCTACTAAGCGGCTAAGCGCTGTTCGAAGTGGTTGTTGTTGTTTGCAACTAGTGTTTTTGAACTGTTAAGGTCGTGTCTAACCTGCTTGCACTATTTTTCTTTTTTACCCTGTCGAAGCCAAATCATCCCCGTGTTTTTTTAACAATGATTCCCATTGGTGTGTGATCGACGTCGTCTAACCAAATCCTTGTTTCTTTGTTTATTTTTTGTTTTTCACAAAAGGTGTACCCAATATTCTTCTTAGCAGCCTTTAAAGCTGCATTTTCAGATGTATGTTTACTAAGGAATTCTCCTTGGATATATCTACCGTCGTATTTGTATATTTTCCACATTATAACAACTCATCAATTATTTGTTTTACTCGATTCTCATTAAATCCAACTGTTGCATTACGAATAATCATGTCTTTATCTATAAACACATATGTGGGAAAACCACCAATTAAGTAACCGGTGACACCTTCAGGGTCAGCGACATACTCACGGCTAGCTTGTAATATCGGTGCTGTAGTTATATTGTGATTATCTACCCAGTTTGCTATTTCGTCATCTGTTGGCGGGACACCATGGGTAAATCCATCAAGAAGCAGCGTTACGAATTCGACATCACCATTATATTGATCATACAACGGTTGTGCGCTCATTCCAGCTATCTGACAGGGCCCACACCACACTGTAGAAAAATCTAGTACTACCACCTTACCTCGATGCTCGTAAAGCTCCCATATGGAACCAAACTGGTCATATAGATACATATTGCAGACACTAGAGCCTAAAGCCTTCTGATCGCAGTCAGGGCGTTCATTTACACCAAACTCTGTAGGTGTCACGATCGCAGCCGACTGTGTGTCTGTCTGTTTGCCAGTATTTAATTGCGCTGGTCCGCAAGCTAATAGTGTTAATATTAAACTAATCATTTTTAAAATAATCCCTTGTTTTGTAATTTTTTAAATGCTTCATATATTCAGCATATGTAATGCCTAAAAACCGGGCAGCATCCTTTTTAGACTTAGCAACTGATAATGAATATTTCAATATGCCATCCCTGACAATATAAGAAGTTCTCCGCCATATATCAAAGCCATAAAGTCTGTGATTAATGTCTTTAGAAGCTAATTCCAATTTAATGGCTATCAGATCTTCTATCTTTAAATTATTAATACAAACCAACAACTGATCATTGATTTTATTTTGATCTTTTAATTTAGTTATAGTAGATATATTTGATAGTGTATTTACTTTCATATATTATATACGTGATGATCACAGTGATAATGATTAGGAGTGATTGTCACAAACAAAGTGTAACGTTAATTTGATATCTTGTCAAGTATAAATTTAAAAAAAATTATATATCAAGTTCAAGCGCGTCGGTTTCGCCGGGCTCTTGTGTCTGCATATCTTTGTCTTGCTGTGCCATATCATAAGCCTTATTCGATGGTTCTGGTACTTCAGGTGCCAGCTCTTCTTCAAATTTATTAAAATACATCTTAAGGTTAGCAATCAAATAATCATAAAACAATTCTTGATCTTCAGGATCAGACAACAATTCATATGAATCAATAACATTTGTTTCTATTTTTTTGTACGATTCGTACGCCATATTGCGCCCAGTCTCGTCACCTTCGACATCTGCTCCGAACGAATCTCTCGGATCTTTTTCCTCTTCCTCATCATCTGTTGATTTCTCGGCATCTGTGCGAATATCAATAAACTTATCATCATCAGGATTAGTACCAACATCTATATCTATTACCTCTTCTAAATCTTCTTCGTCGCCGGCTTCATTATTCATGATTGCCGGTGTTAGGGAATTCTCTACAGCATTAATAATATGAGCACGGTAGGACTCCCTTTGCGCATTATTCGTAGTGAGAGATTTATAATCTGTTTCTAGAATAGGTACTATCTTTTTAAGCAACTCTTCTAATACATTAATACCTGTAGACTTGTTTGGAGTGGGATCCACATCAGGTACCCCTCGTTCGTTTATTTGAGCTTCTTCAAGCTTCATAAACCCGCGGATAACTTCACGCAACTTTTCTTCTTGTTCATTTACAATATTTTGACGTTTTTGTTTGACAGCGCGTATCGCAAGTCTTATACTCTCTCTAAGGGTTTTCTCTTCACTATGGTTCATTGTTTAATGCCTCTTTCTATAAATAGTTTCATAACTTCCTCAATCAAACTTAAATCTATATATTTGTTTGCCTTGTTTGTTTCTCTAATGCTTATGTGGTCATCATCCGACCCATATTCCAAAGGGGCGCTAAATCCCCCTACAGCCCCAGTACCGACCGCAGAATTTTCTTCTACAGAACCAAGACCAAGTGCACTCAATACAGCGTCTACATTCTCTTCGCCGACAAAATCTTCCAACATTTTACGAGCTACATCACTCTTAGTGGCTTCTACCAATACAAATCTAAGGTCACTAGCATGGAATTGGCCGGGTTCTCTCCCTTTCTTAACGCTTGGCATATTGTTATATAGGTCAGAACCTTTTTCGGCCTCCATAGCTAACAATTTCATATACTCTCCAGAGTGCTGTGATGGCGGAACTGCTGTTTCCTCTGGATTCAATAATTCAACTCCATCTTTAACATATTGGGCTGCGCTCAACCACCTCTTCCAATCGTCATCTTTAGTGCTAGCACCTAATATAACTTTGTCACCTGTATTCAAGGGCCCTTTATCCCCAACAAAATCATATGCTGCAGTCACAGGTGAAGCATGCTCTTTCGAAGCTTCAATTCGAACATTAGATAAACCAGCAGCAAGCGTTTGCCATATTTTGAGAGAATCTTCAGAAGTTATTTCTGTTCCATCTGGTAAATATCGACCCTGCTTGGTTGGCTTAGAAATGATTACAACAACCTCATCTGCACCAGCCGCATACTTTCGCACCATATCTAAATGCCCTTTGTGGGGTGGTTTAAACGCACCCGGTACAACAGCTATGGTCTTGGGGTAATCCGCATCAACTACTGGATCATCATCTTCGTTGTCAATATCGAACTCATCCTCTTCTTCGCTTAATTGGCCAGTAAACTTGGCACCCTTATCAACAGCAAAGTTAGCTCGACTAAATTCTAAGCGGTCAACAAATTTAATACCATTACCTTTATGATCGACTGCAACGTAACCTTCTGGATTGCTAGCAACCAAGTCACCTGAGCCATCGTCGACAAAATGCTTTGTATTATATACAGCATTGTTGTATTTTTCAATAAATATGTTCTTGGCCTCGAACAAAAGACGACTCACTTTGAAGATGTTAAGAATGTCTTCTCTTTTTTCTTTAAAAGACTGCAAAGTTTGTTGGGCATTTTGTGTTGCTCTTTCTTTACCTTTATCACTTTTTAAATTATTGATTTTCTTTTGGATTCTTTGAGAATACCAGTTTATAAAACCTTCGTAAGAATTTTCTGGATTTTCTAAAAACCCACCAGATTTAATTTCACTATTAATATAAATATTTAAAAAAGCAAATGGTAAGTCATCATAATTGATTTGGTCATTAACAGTATCTGCTTCTTTAACTAATCTTATTACTTCTGCCTCTTCTTCGTCTGTTAACGTGACGATACCAGTATCATCTGTAAAGAAAGCATCATCAAACCATATACCCGGTACCCGCCGAAGACCAGAGATATCTGCTCCGAAACTAGCGCCACTATCCAAACTGTTATATGTTGTATGAAAAACAATTCCGAACTTAGACTGTCCAATTTGTTTACCTAAGTCAGAGTCCACTGGCACTGCATAAACAATTGTATTAGGCTTGAATTTATAATGAGGTTCACCGTCAATATTTGTGGTGCTTATCATTTCATCATCAAACATAAAATCACCCTGAAGGATGTTCTTAATGTTTAGGCCTGGCAAATACTGCAATGCTTTGGTAAGTTTATCGACAAGGCCCGGCGCATGACCGTGGTTCTTTACAATATCTTCTTTTGTGTAATTAATTTTTGGAACTTTATTGAAGATAGATTTAGTACCGACAAAGAATTTACCGTTCTCCGGATTGATGCCAGCAAAAATAGCCGGCGCTCCGTCCCATTTAACGGACGTTTGAATCTTAGAGCCGGTATTACCCTTGAGAGTTTTTAAAAGCTCTAGAAGGAAAGCCCTGGCCATCTTATAGCCATCTGGGCCTTGAGTGAGAACTAACTCTTCAAGGTGAGTAAGATGAGTGTTCGCTTTGGCCATTATTGTTCCTCAGTAACAGATTCTTCGATAATTGTTAATTTCTCTTGAAGAACACCAATATCATTTTGCATTTTGCGTGCAAATCTCTTAACTTCGCGTAAATGTTGTTTAGCTAACTGCATTCTACGTTTTTCAGTTAGTGTTCTTGGTTTTAAATTGGAAATAATTTCTTGGAGACCTTGAATATAGGTAAAGATAGATTTTTCATCTATGCTCTCAGTTAAGAAATCATTCCACGCTTTGTCTAATGACATTGATTGTTCCTCTTTTGAATATAATAATAAAAGTTTATAAATAAACTTGTTTCTGCTTTTTTTAAGTGCAACTTTTGTATTTACCGGACATTGTATTAACCCTGTAAATGCTTCCGAAGAACAGCAGCTATGGCCTCTTTGAGGGTATCATCCTTTTCACCCTTGTGGGTTTTTGAATCGTCACCTTTGCGATCACCACCATCGGTATAATCTTTGGCTTCTGGATCATCTTTATCTTTGCCTTTATCTCCGGCAGATTCTCCGTCATCGCCTTCTTCTAAAGCGCGCTGACGTGTGTCTGGGACTCTTGTCCGCGGACCAGCACGGCCAGTTCTTCTTTCATCCATCTTGGCTTCCTCATCGTCGTGATCTTCACCCTCGGCGACCTTCTTTTCATCGTCTTCCTCACTATCAGCAACTTTTCTTTGCATTCTTGGCTGACGAGGTCTTTCTGTTCTGCCGGCTTGGGCTAATTCTTCAATTTCCTCTTCTTCGCCTTCAGCTTGTATTTCGCCGTTACCGCTGAATTCATCAAACTCTTGTAAGGTATTGAATTTAAAACCCCACGCTTCTGAGAGAATGGTTCTCAATTCTTTATTTTTCCAATCTTTTGTAGACATCTTATTATCTCCTTTTTGTAGATGTTCGTAATAAATAGTATTTTCTTTTTTTAACTTATCCTCAAAATCTCTTAAACACATACTTCCGCGTTGATTTGCATCTTCTTCCATACGCCTTAAGTGTGGATTTTTTTGAGCGTACCCTTCTCCCATCTCTCCGGCATCTTCAAATTCACCATCACAATTTTGTTTATGGTGAACCAATTCATGACCCAAGGAGCGAAGGATATCTTTCGGATGTCGACCAGTTACATAAAGAGTGACAGACTGTGCCGAAGGATCGTAGAAGGCTGTTTTCCCTAAAGGGTTTTTTGCATTCTCTTCATCTCTGCGTAAAAACAATCTTGGTGGCTTTTCAAAGCCAATTTCTTTTTGCGCAAACGGCATAAATTTTTGTATCAAGTCTTTAAGAATATCTTGCATAGCTAAACCAGTATAAATTAATTAGTTATTAATATTAAGTAATTAAACGTTTTTTTTGTTTTCAATTACTGGTTTTAAATAGATTGTAAACAGTTCAATCAACTTATTATCGTACGAATTAAAAGGCTTAACTGTTGAGATAGAAACAACCCTGTCGGCTACTACCTTATTATCGATTGATACTAATATGCCAAAATTAGATATCCATTCTTCTATATCAGTGTCCCATTTGGACCATTCAACAATATCACCAATTTCAAATTCTTCTGCCAAACCTGAACCAAAAGGTCCTTTTTCATCCATCGTAATAAACCATCCAAGAACAAATGCCTTTCTCTAAATATGAGTGACATTTGTTTAATGCTTTATTATAATCCCTTATGGGTTGGCTAATTTTGATTGTGTCGTCCTCTATCCATTTTACTAAAACTAAGTCAGTAGAAGTAGAGCGATTACCATCAAAACGATAATATCTTTTATTTTGATTGCCCACACTTTATATAGATAAAATCTATATATGTTTTTCAGTATTATTAAAATTGCTGCAGAATATTAGTGACAATAATGTGACGGCAACAAATTCAAATCCAATTAGAGAATACATTAACCACGTAGCAATTAGGAATAGAAAAGTTTTCCAAAATTTATTAAAAGTAAAAAGCATTAATTAAAATCCATTTCATATACCTTATCGGTATCGATTTCTACTATTTTACCACAAGAAGTATAAATTAGTAATCTATTTTGGTTCTTGTATTCACCTAAGACGTATACTACTTGATTAATGTATATCTTTATAAACGATCTTGATGAGGGTTGAAAACAAAATGTATAACCACTCCCTTCAATCCCATATTCGGGAACCAGATCAACACTCTCGTCGACATCACCAGATATTTGTTTTATTATCTGCCTTATCAGAGCTTTCTGTCGTTCAGTATCAGACATGTTTAAAATATCTCTAAAGCAACAGCTACAGCAACTCCCATAACCGCCTGTACTACCATAAACATAGTCACAGCACGTGTCTTGAACACTTTTAATTCTTCAATTTCTTCAAACTTAATTTGTAACTGAGTGGGGGAAGCCACTTCATCGATCTTCTCTTTCCAGAGTTTAATATCTTGAACTCGATCTTCTTTTACCTTTAATTCTGTAAGTTGGCTTTTCACATCTTGCAGTTCCCCACGCAAAGCTTCAATCCCCACAGCCATTGTTTCTAATTGTTGTAAAACTAATTTTGAATAAGTTTCCCACCCGTTGCCATCACTCATTTGTTTTGCCTCCGCAATATTAAATAGTGTACTCAAGAACTCATCAGATTTGGAGAACCGTGTTTAACTAAATATATGTTGAATTTTATATCCCGGCCAGCAGATTCTAATTCTTTTTTTACTTGAATCATATCATTAATATTGTCTTCTGAATCATCGTAAAAATCAATTTCACGAATATTATCATATTTCGCTAGCACCACATTTGTTAAATAGTTTCCTTTATTTTGACCCTCGACACCAATCATAATGATTTCATTTGTCTCAATAGGTCTATCAAAAGTTCGCAATGTTCTGTGTATATCGTCAATAGAAATCGGCGCCCGGGCCGTCAGTACCATGACTTGTGTATCTGAGTCAGATAGTCTATCCCGCATAATTGAAGTTATATTAGGATTCTCAGTTGCATCGTGAACATCATCAAACGGTGAAAAGTCAAATTCATATCTGTCATCATCTTTAACGTCATCATATTCTTTTTGAGTTCTAGCCTGAAAGACTTCTCCAGTCTCTTTATCTACAACATTGACGTAACCTTCGGTAAAAGCAATTGTCTCATCAAAATCAAATATAGACAACCGAGTTGCAGTTTCGATATTTTCAAGTAAAATGTAATTACGCCAATTTTCAAGTAGGAGTTTCAT
>VMHT01115479.1_pt1 | contig 16565 bp, 16 predicted proteins | sample 4693611 | NCBI WGS metagenome assembly VMHT01 (sample SAMN12280063, study PRJNA550983) | marine metagenome | isolation source: seawater sampled from same location over 5 years 0.02-0.2 micron viral filtrate | place: USA: collected off the coast of southern California halfway between the port... ... | reverse complement strand
TGTATTTTAAACATTATTTCCTTAAATTTAATTGTTTGATGACCTTTTGATAGGACTCAACATTTTTCTTTTTAAGGTATGTAAGAAGCTTTTTTCTTTTATTAACTGATTTAGTCAAACCTATGGTTGAGTGTTTATCTTTTTTAAAAACTTTGAAATGCTCTGATAATTTTGTTATCTTATCTGTAAGCAAACCTATTTGTACCTCTGTTGAGCCAACATCTTTTTCATGAATGGCTAGAGATTTAATTGTATCGTTTTTTTTCTTTATCATTCTCTTTATTTTTTTTTATAATTTTCTCAATCTTTTCAGCATATTCAAATGAGTTATCTTCAACAAATGTAAGTTTAGGAAGAAACTTAATATCTAGCCTTTTAGATAAGGCTCTTCTAACAAGATGCGAGTACTCAGTCAAGATCCTTACTGTTTCTTTGGTGTCAATTCCCCCCAAAGGAATAACGTAAACTCTAGCTGTCTTCAAATCTGGTGTCATTCTTACTTCTGTCACAGTTATAAGCTTTGAGTTAATTGATGGTATTTTGGCCTCATTTCGAATAAATAATTCACCAAGGTTCTGTTTTACTAGCTCTCCAACTCTTAACTGTCTTTGACTAAAAGCTCTATGTGTGGATTGATTCCTTGTCATTTTAAATTGATCTTTGAATTTTTTCAGATAGAAAAGATTCAATTACGTCTTTTTCTTTAAAGTCGATAAAATCTTTAATACTAATTCCACACTCAAACCCTGTCCCCACTTCTTTAACTTGGTTTTTTTCTCTAAATAAAGAGAGGATCTCTCCGCTGTAAACAACTACACCGTCTCTAATAATTCTAGCTTTAGATTTGCTTTTAATTTCTCCGCTAATAACTTTTGAACCAGCAATTTTTCCAGCGGTTGAGACTTTGAAAATTTTTTGGATTTCGGCGCTTCCAAGAATAGTCTCTTTTATGTCTGGCTCTAAAAGACCAGATAAAGATTTTTCAATATGATCAAGAGCCTCATAGATAATATTAAAATATTTTATTTCAATTTTTTGCTCTTCTGCCAATTTTTTTGCCTCTCTATTAGGTTTAACATTAAAACCGATTAAAATTGCATTAGATGCTTTTGCTAAGGATACGTCTGTTTCATTAATCATACCTATGTCAGATAAAATAATTTTAGCCTGTACCTCTTTATGTTCAATTTTTGTAATGGCCGTTTTTAATGCTTCACTTGAGCCTTGAACGTCTGATTTAATTATAATATTAAGTTCATCTTTATCCTTAACATCCTCAAATAAAGTTGTCTTATCTTTTGCTAAATTTTTATTCTGAACAGTGGTATTTTTTCTAAACTCAATTAGTTCTTTAGCTTCGTTTTCATCTTTAGTTACCATAAATTCTGCACCAGCGTAGGCTGAACTATTCATACCGAGGATTTCCACAGGCATAGACGGTAATGCTTCATTAACCATATTGCCCTCATAATTAATCATTGCTCTAATTTTTCCCCATGTATCTCCGCAAACAAAATAATCGCCTCGTTTTAGTTTTCCATTACTGATTAATATAGTTGAAACGGGGCCTTTTCCTTTATCTATTTTAGACTCTATAACTATGCCTCTGGCGGTATCACTATAGGACGCTTTTAGGTCCAAAATTTCAGACTGAAGCAAGATACTTTCTTTTAATTTATCCAGATTTATTTTTTTTAATGCTGAAACTTCTACAAATAAAGTGTCTCCACTTAAATCTTCTGCTATTAATTCGTACTGCATCATTTCATTTTTTATTTTACTAATATTTTTTTCAGGCAAGTCACATTTATTTATTGCAACGATTATAGGAACTTTAGCTGCTTTCGCATGTTTTATAGCCTCAACTGTTTGAGGTTTTATCCCATCATCTGCTGCGACAACTAAGATAACAATATCGGTAATTTTAGAACCTCTAGCTCTCATTTCAGTAAAGGCAGCGTGACCAGGTGTATCAATGAATGTTATTAATTTGTTGTTGTCAGCTTTTACTTGATAAGCGCCTATATGTTGAGTAATTCCACCATGTTCCCCGGAAACAACATTTGAATCTCTTAAGGAGTCCAATAATGATGTTTTCCCATGATCTACGTGCCCCATAATCGTAACAACTGGTGGTCTATTTTTAACCTCTCCTTCAAATTTTTCTTTAGATTTAATTTTTTCTATTGAAGGTTCTTCTTCTAAAATTGGCTTATGACCAAACTCCTTAACGATGTACTCGGCTGTATCTTTATCAATGTTGTGATTAATTGTTGCTACTACTTTCATATTGAATAGGAACTTTATTATATCACTTGATTTTTCAGCCATTCGGTTAGAAAGTTCCTGAATAGTTATTTGTTCAGGAATTTTTACCTCTTTTATTACCTTTTTAAACTCCTTTTTATCCTGTCCCTCAGGCTTCTTTTTTTCTTTAAGCCTAGCTCTCTTAACAGACGCAAGGCTTCTTTGTTTAATTTCAATTTCTTCAACATTTAAAGCTCTTGATACAGTCAATTTAAAATCTCGTTTATCAACTGGTCCCTTAAGTTTTAACTTACTTTTTCCAGCAGGTTTATTATCTTTTTTGATAAAATCTTTAGTTGCTTGTTGTTCTATAAACTTTCTTGCAAAATTTTTTTTCTTAAAATCAGGATTAACATTAATATTTGGTGAAGCAGATGATTTGTTAAATGGTTTATTTGGTCTAAATGGTTTCTTTTTTTCTACAGAAAAAGATTTTTTGCCAGAAGTAGCTATAGAGCTTGTGTCAATTTTCTTTTTTAACCCAGATGAAATTGTAAGTGTTTTTTTCTTATCTTTATCCATAACATTATTTAAATGCAATCTCCCTTGCAGACATAATCAAATCATCAGCTTCTTTTCGTGATAAAGAAAACTCTTCAAGATATCCATCAATTCTAATTTTTTTGCCTTTAATTTCATCATATCCTCCAATTAATTCATCAGATGAGAGATCTGCAAAATCACTAAGTTTTTTAATATTTTTTTGGCCTAAAATTACTAACATTCCTTGTGTCATGCCTTTTAAATTAATAAGCTCTTCTTCTACACCTAATTCTTTTAATTTTATCGCCACAGCTTCTTTTTCTTTAATTATTGTTTCTTTGGATCTATTAATTAATTCTTTTGCTGTCTCTTCATCTATTGCATCAATTTTTGAGATATCTTCTGGATTTGATTGAGAAATTTCATCAATCGAAATAAAACCCTCCGAAACCAAAAGTTGACCTAACGTTTCATCTACCTCTAAATTTTTTATTAAAGTTTCGGTTCTATCTTTAAATTCTGCTTGTCTTCTCTCAGAGTCTTCTTTGTCAGTTAATATATCTATTTCATAATTAGTTAATTTTGAAGCCAATCTAACATTTTGTCCTCTTCTTCCTATTGCTTTGCTCAAATTTTCTTCTGTTAAAATAATATCAATTCTTTTATTGTCCTGATCTATAAGCACCCTTTGAATTTCTGCTGGAGATAATGATTCTGAAATAAGTGTTGGTAAGTCCTCTGTCCATTTAATAATATCTATTTTTTCGCCATGCAATTCATTTACAATAGTTTGAACTCTACTTCCTCTCATTCCAACGCAAGCACCCACTGGATCAATTGAAGAGTCTTGGGAATGTACACATATTTTAGCTCTGCTACCTGGATCTCTAGCTACAGATTTAATTTCAATTGTTCCCTCATAAATTTCGGGTACTTCTTGAAAGAACAATTTTGCTAAAAATTGGGGATGTGCTCTTGATAAAAATATTTGATGACCTTTCAATTCTTTTCTAACTTCGTAACAGTAAGCTTTTACTCTATCGCCTGTCTTTAAAATTTCTCTTGGAATAAGTTCATCTTTTTTTATTACTCCTTCAGCTTTTCCTAGATCAACAATCACATTTCCATACTCTAACCTTTTAATAATACCGCTTAATATTTGTCCCTGCTTATCTATAAAATCTTCATATTGTCTATTTTTTTCAGCCTCTCTTACCCTGCTGCTAATTACTTGTTTAGCGCTTTGTGCAGCTATACGTCCAAAATCTATTTGAGGAAGTTCTTCAAAAACTTTTTCACCAACTTTTAATTCCATATTTTTTTGATTATTTTTTTGAGCGTCTTGTAAACTAATTTCCCTTGCTGGGTCTTCGACTTTATCCACAATATCTAAAACTTTTTGTATTTTTATATCTCCACTTTCTCTATCTATGACAACCTCAATATTGTTATCGCTTCCAAACTTTGTAAGAGCTGCTTTTTGTATTGCACTTTCCATAGAACCTATAACAAGCTCTTTATCTATGGACTTCTCATTAGCAACAGCCTCTACTATTCTTAAAAGTTCTAATTTATCTAATCCTCTATTTAACATTTCACCTCTCCTAAAAAAAAATGGGCTAGTGCCCATTTTGAAAGTTTTACAATTTCCCCTTATTTAGAAGAAAATTATGGTTTTTTCAAGATCACAGTTTAAATATATTTGTTTTATCTGTCTTTTCCCAAGAAAATTCACCTTTATTAGTAGGCTTTCTTCCAAAGTGACCGTAGGAGGAAGTGATCTCATAAATCGGATTATTTAGATTTAACATCTCTCTTATCCCTCTTGGTGATAAGTTAAAATTATCTTCAATTATCTTTTTTAGTTTTTCAACTTTTGACTCGTCTCCGTCCGCAAGTTTAATAAAAATAGATAAAGGTTTCGACACTCCTATTGCATAAGCTAATTGAATTAAACATTTTTCAGAAACTCCAGCTGCAACAATATTTTTAGCTAAATATCGAGAAGCATATGCAGCGGACCTGTCAACTTTAGTTGGGTCCTTACCTGAAAAAGCTCCACCTCCATGAGGTGCAGCGCCTCCATAAGTATCCACTATAATTTTCCTTCCAGTTAAACCAGTATCACCATCCGGTCCACCAATTATAAATTGGCCTGTAGGATTTATATAAATTTCTTTAGGATCGAGGTCTGTTAAAAAAAATTTTGGAATAGATTTTTCAATATATGGGGTAATTACATCACGAACTTTCTCTTGAATTAAATCCTTAGAATGTTGAGTTGAAATTACAACTGATGTAACTTTAATAGGTTTTCCGTTTTCATATAACATTGTTACTTGGCTTTTAGAGTCGGGTTCAATTCCTTTTAAGATTCCTTTTTTTCTATCCTGAGCCATAAGTCTTAAAATTTTATGTGAATAATGAATAGGAGCTGGCATTAATTCTTCTGTCTCATTGCAAGCATAACCAAACATTATACCTTGATCTCCCGCTCCTTCATCCTTGTTATCTTTAGAGTCCACCCCCATAGCTATATCTTTTGATTGTTCATGAAGAAAAGTTTCAATATTGGCTGTTTTCCAACTAAAACCATCTTGGTCATACCCAATATCTTTTATGCATTCTCTCACTTTAGAAATTAATTCCTCCTTATCAATTTTGGGACCTCTGGTTTCTCCAGCTAAAATTACTTTATTAGTTGTTGTTAAAGTTTCACAAGCAACCCTAGAAACTGGATCTTTGGATAGATAAGAGTCGACTACCATGTCTGAGATTCTATCGCAGACTTTGTCTGGGTGCCCCTCTGAAACTGACTCGCTAGTAAATAAATATTTGTTATTTTGCATTTTTATTTCTGTAAATAAGAAAGATAAAAAGATATGTAATTAAAAGTATAAAAAAGATCAAATCATTTTTAATTTTATTTGATTTTATTAATGGTACCTCAAATTCTATGTTTCCTGCTTCGTTTCGGTTTAATTGTTTAACTATATTGCCTTTATTGTCAATTATAGCACTCACTCCTTTATTCGCTGATCTAAGGTAGAAAGTATTATTTTCCAAAGCCCTAAAGATTGATTTTATAAAATGTTGATCAGGTCCTATGGTTTTACCAAACCATCCATCTTCAGAAATATTTATTATAATATTGGTATCATCGCTAGATCTTTGTATTAATTCGGTAAAAATTGCTTCATAACAAATCAAAGGTAAAATAATCAATTCGTCAATTTTCATTTTGGCATAATTATTCCCTTTTAAAAATGAGCCATGACCTTCCGTTATTTTCTTCAAACCTAATTTATTTAAGAATTTTTCTAGTGGTAAAAATTCACCAAAAGGTACAAGTTTTATTTTGTTATAACTTTGTAAAATTTTTAAATTATTGTCTACAACTAACATACTATTATAAAAATTTCCTGTAGATGGATCAAGTTCGTTTGAGCCAAAAATAATATAATGATTTTGAGAAAAGCTGTTCGAAATCATTTTTTTAAAAAACAAAATCTCGTCATAACTGTAACCACTAAAAACTCCTTCTGGCCAGATAAACAAAGTTTTTTTATCTTTATCTGGGTTACTATATCTTATTAATTTTTTAAATCTGTCTTCAATTTGTTTCTCTGCTAAATTATATGTGAGATCGAAATTTGGTGATATAATTTTAACGAATATTTTTTTATCAATTTCTCCTAGTAAATTTTTGTTTTTATTAATTTCATAATTTCCATATAAATAAAAAGCTAAAATTAAAAGCCCAATAAATACAAAATTAAGACCTTTCTTTATTAAAGCTATCCTAAAAAAAAAAACAGCTGGTAACGAGAAAATTGTGATAACTATCAAATTAAAAGCGTAGAGCCCTATTACATTTACGCTCTGTATAATTTCCACGGCCCAAGATGTGCTGTATGCCCATAGATTCCAAGGAAAACCAGTAAATAATTTTGATCTTAAATAATCTGATAAAGCTAAGGCTCCTGAAAAAAGAAATAAAGATACTAAGTTTAACTTTAAATAGGGAGCAACAAATAAAATAGTTAGCGCAATAAACAAGCTTAAAAATAATGGTATGAAAAATAGTGCAAATGGAATTAAAATTTTGAAATTTTCATCAAAAGTAAGAGCGTTTGTAATCCAAGATAAGCCTGATAAATAAAAGCCAAATCCAAATAATAACCCAAATACAAACAAATTTATTTTGTAGGGTTTTTTTCTATAAGAGGTTTTAGATTTTTTATTTATGTAAATAGTAAGATAAAAAAAAATTGGTATAATTAAAAAATTTATTATTGTAAAATTAAATGGCTCGAAAGATAATGTAGATAAAGAACCAATTATAAATGGAGCTACATATAATGTTAAAAAACGATTATTTAATAATCTTTCAATCATTTATTTTTTCAAAATATTCTTTTTCAATCTTGCTCATTCGAAAAAAATCCTTTTCTTTTTTATGATCATGGCCTAATAAATGAACTAATCCATGTATCCATAAACGGTCAAAATTTTTTTTAAAACTCTTTTTCCGAATTTTATTCAAATTTATAATGATGTCTCCTAAATACACTTCATTTTCTCTTTTGTTTTTTAATTTTTTTTTAAGATCAGATTTGGCTTGAAATGGAAAAGATAAAACATCAGTTGATTTATTTTTTTTTCTAAATTTTTTATTGAGATTTTTAATTTCCTTGCTTCCTGAAAGTAGTAAAGTGCAAAAAATACTTTTTCTAAAAAATTTTTCTTCTTTCAAATTTAATTTTTTAATCTTTCTGTCAATATAATTATTGGGATTTTTTATATAACTGTGCCAATTAATATTATTTATTATTACATTAATTTTTATCATCAGTGCTTTTATTTTGATAAGCCCTAATAATCTTAGAAACAAGCGGATGTCTTACGACATCATTATGGTCAAATTCGATAATTCTTATTTCTTGCAAGCCCTTTAGAATATTTTTTGATTTGATTAAACCTGAATGCGTTTTATTAATCAAATCTATCTGACTTGGGTCACCGTTTACCACTAATTTAGAATTTTCTCCTATTCTTGTTAAAAACATTTTTATTTGTGTCTCTGTAGCATTTTGAGCTTCATCTAAAATTGCAAAACAATTTTTAAGCGTTCTTCCTCTCATGAAAGCTAAAGGTGCAATTTCAATTTCACCAGTCTCGATTTTTTTATCTATTTTATCTGCACCAAAAAGTTCATACAATGCGTCGTACAAAGGTCTTAAGTATGGATCAACTTTTTCCTTCATATCACCTGGTAAAAAACCTAGCTTTTCACCTGCTTCAACAGCAGGTCTTGAGAGAATGACTCTATCGATTTTTTTTTCCATTAACAAAGTAATTGCAACTGAAACAGCCAAAAAACTTTTTCCTGTACCAGCAGGACCTAGGGCCATCACAATATCGTTTTCTTTTAATGCCTTTATGTATTCCGATTGCCTTTCTGATCTAGCGATAACAGATTTTTTTGGTGTTTTAATTAATTGTTTAAAACTCTGAACATTAGACTCTTCTAATTTTAAATTTTTTTTCACAGATAAAGTTATATCCTCTTTTTCAATAATATTTGTCAAAAAATACTTATTAATTAAAAATTTTACAGCATCACAGAATATTAATAATTTTTCCTTTTGTCCTTTACAGGTTATAGAATTTCCTCTGAAATAAACATCTGTATTTGTTAGTTTAGATAGATTTTTTAAATTTTGGTCAAATTGACCAACTATTGCCATTAACATCTCATTATCGTTAATAGAAATATTCATCGTATTTTTATCAATTTTTTTTATAACAATATTTTGTTCCAATTTACTTAATTCAGACATTTTTCAAGCTGCATAATTTTTTTCATTTAGATTTGATGTAATTTCACCTAATAGGGTGTTGTGGTTGGCTTTGACAATTTTAACAGTTTTAATTTGTCCAGATAGACTCTTATCACTATCAACTATAACAGGATTGGAATATTCATCCCTGCCAAAATATTTATTCTCATTTTTGAGTTTATTTTCAAATAAAACATTGGATGTTTTAAAAAGCAAAGATTTTCTGTATTCTATTTTTATTTTTTTGGCAGCGCTCTGAAATTCAACTAATCTTTTCTTTGCTTCCTTTAGATCTATTTGTGGTAATTTAAATGCTGGGGTTCCTGGTCTTGCACTAAATATATATGAATATGAATTGATAAAACTTACATCTTTCAAAATCTTTAAAGTTTCATGAAAGTCATCAATTGTTTCACCTGGATAACCAATAATAAAATCGCTTGAGAATTTTATATCTGGTTTTAAAAGTTGTATTTTTCTAATTATGGTTAAATATTCCTGATAAGTATGCTTTCTATTCATTGAGTCTAAAATTTTGTTTGATCCACTTTGAACAGGTAAATGTATTAGCGGCATCAATTTTTCACAATCTCTATGTGCGTTCATTAGATCTATGGAGAAATCTCTAGGATGTGATGTAGTGTATCTTATTCTTTTCAAATCTTTAATTTTAGAAATTGCTAAAATTAAATCTGAAAGTTTATTTTTTTCAAAATTGTAAGCATTTACATTTTGACCAAGCAAAACAATTTCTTTTGCTCCATTACTGACTAATTGATTTGCCTCTATTACTAATTCTTTTATTGAACGAGAAAATTCAGCTCCTCTTGTATACGGTACTACACAAAATTTACAAAATTTATCACATCCCTCTTGTATGGTTAAAAATGATGATACTTTGCTGTCAGAATTTCGCAGGGAATTCAAACTATCAAATTTTTCAATTACATCAAATTCTGTAAAATTAATTGGATCTGATTTTCTCTCTAACATTAAGATCATATCATTTATTTGATGATATGATTGAGGACCAATTACTGCATCTATATATTTTTCTTTTTTAAGCAAAATGTCTCCCTCTGCTTGAGCCACACATCCTGCTACTAAAATAATTGGTTTTGTTTTATTCTTAAATTCTTTTCTTACTCGGCCTATATCATGGTAAACTTTATCTGTAGCTTTTTCTCTAATATGACAAGTGTTCAAAACATAACAATTTGCTTCACTAATATCTTTTGTTGGAGTGTAATTTATCTTTTTAGTTAAATCTAGAATACGATTACTATCGTATTCGTTCATCTGGCAACCAAGTGTTTTAATAAAGATTTTTTTTTGCAATTTATTTTTTTATTTTAGAACCATACAACTCAAGCTTATGATCGACTAATTTATAACCAAGTTTATTTGCAATTTTTTCTTGCAACGCTTCAATATCTTTATCTACAAATTCAACTATTTCACCACTATTTATATCAATCAAATGATTATGATCATCATTAATTTCATATCTTGCTTTACCTGCTTTAAAGTCGTGTTTGATCAAAATTCCAGCTTCCTCAAAAAGTTTCACCGTTCTATAAACTGTCGCGATACTTATTTTATCGTCTATTTGCGTTACTCGTTTGTGTAACTCATCAACATCTGGGTGATCTTTAGAACCGTAAATTTCCTTGGACTCAGAAAGTATTTTGGCAATAACTTTTCTTTGGTCAGTAAGTCTTACTCCCTTTTCTTTACATTTTTCTTCAATTGTACTCATATTTTAATTTAACTCAAATATAATGGCTTTATCAAATTTTTTTCTAATAGATTTTTTTTCATTAAAAGCTCAACATTTACAAGGCTAAATTCACCAAGATCATTGTTTTTAAAACCAAATAAATTAATTTTCTTTGAAATTTTGATCCCTCTAGCCACAGCTAGAGACGCTCTAATTGAGGAAAATCTACCAGGTCCATTATTTACTAGTATCGAAAAACTATCATCAATATTTACTTTGTATTTTTTTATTAGATTTAATATGTTTAATACTAATTGATCATTATTAATTTTTTGATCTAAGTCATGAATGTAAAATTTATTATTAACTTTTAAACCAATTTTATCATTTTTACCTATGCAATTTAAAATTAAAAAATCATTTATCATTACGATATTTATAACTATTTTAGTATATCAAAACAATTTATATTCAAACACAAACAATCAAAACATTGACGATTTTGGCATAATTTCTTTGATGTATCATAGGTTTGAAGAAAATAAATATCCCTCTACCAATATTAAGATTAATGATTTTAAAAATCATCTAGAAATAATAGAAAAAAATAAAATAAATTTTGTAAATCCCAAAAACCTTGAAGAAGAGTTAAAAAATAAAAAAAAAACAAGGAAAATCTTATTAACTATTGATGATGGGTTTTTATCTTTTTACAAAAATGCTTGGCCAATTTTAAAAGAAAAGAGAATACCTTTTATTTTATTTGTAAGCACACGTGAAGTTGGATCTTTTAACTATATGTCCTGGGATCAAATAAGAGAAATAAGTAAAGAAAATTTTGTTGAAATTGGCAATCATAGTCATACCCATGAATACCTTGTTGATAAAAATGAAGAATTAATTAGAGAGGATATTAAAAAATCAATATCAATTTTTAAAAAAGAATTAGGAAAAAATTCTAATTTCTTTTCTTATCCCTTTGGAGAATATAGTTTAAAATTTAAAGATATAATAAAATCTTTTGGATTTAAATATGCCTTTGGACAACATTCTGGTGTGATGGATGAAACAAAAGATTTTTATGAATTTCCTAGATATCCTATCAACGAAAAATATGGGGAAATTAAAAGATTTATTTCTTTAACAAAAACTCTTCCTTTTAAATATGAAAAAATTATCCCTAAAGAAAGATATCTACTACAAAACAAAAATCCTCCAATTGTTAAAATAGATTTTTTTGAAGACATAAAAAATCTTGAGTCCGTAACTTGCTATTCAAATGAAGCTAATAAATGGAGGCAATCAAACATTAAATTTGAAAGCACAAATACTTTGAAAATTTTCATAGGTGAAAAGTTTGTTGGTGAAAGAGGTAGAATTAACTGTTCTTTAAGAGATGCGAGTGGTTATTGGAGGTGGTTAGGTATTCAATTTGTGATCAGTGATAAATGATTAAGAGCTTAACTCAATCTTCTTTACTGAATTTACTAACCTTACTGGCTCAAAATCTGTTAATCTATTTTGCCTTATAATTTGATTTAAAATTTTTGTATATTCAGAACCTGTCTGCGCATAATTGTTTAGTGTCTCTGTTAACTCCAAGCCAGCAATTTTTTTATTCTTGTCTCTCAAATTTGATCTTTTTGTTCTAAATTTTGAGTAACTTTTATGTGTATTAAGATTATTTTGATAAGCTTTTACCGAAGCTCTTAAAATTGGAAATTTTAATATTTTATGATTTTTATTGCTTTCTCTATCAAGCGGAGCGATTCCTTGACCGCTCCATGTCCATTGCCCAAATATAGCATTGCCCTCTAAAGCGAATCTAGATGTTCCCCAACCACTTTCTTTTGCTGCTTGTGCTAGTGCTATTGAAGTTGGAATTATGTCCATTCGAACTAGCAACTCTTTTAGATCACCTTTTTTAACTTTGTATTCCAAAAGTTTTTGTCTTAACCATTGTTTTTCCAAATCAGTAGTATATTTCTTTTTTAATAAAATTTTCAATTTTTCCCTATCCGCAATAATTCTCTCATTTTCTGCAACAATTAAAGGTAAAACTATTTTTATAAAAGTTTCTTTTTTTAATTTAGTACTTTCTAATGCATCAAGATCTCTTGGAAATTGTGTAAAATAAATTGGTTTAACTAATTTTTGAACACGTACTTGGCTTAGATCATATTCAACATCTTTAAAAAGATTTAAAACTGTTTCAGTTTTTAAATTTAAGTTTGGTAAAATAACCTCATCTACTTTTTTCCTTTTTACTTCAAGTTTAGGTTTTTTTTCTGATTTCTTTACTTTTTTTTCTTTGTATTCAGGTTTTTTAACTTTTGGTTTTTTTTCTTCCTTTTTAATCTCAGGTTTAATTTCTTTTTTTTTTACTTCCTTTTTAATTTCAGGTTTTTTAACTAATTCGTCGTCAGAAAAATAATTAAAGCTACTAAAAGCAATTGTTGCTACAACTGCTACGGATGCAATTGCAATTATAACTCTCTTAGCTTTTTGTGGTTCAAATTGTTGTTTATAAATTCCATGAAATAGGTCTGTAAACAGATTTCCAGAAAATTCATAGATTACCTTTCCCAATTTTGGAATTATATTTAAAAAGTTTAGACCAATTTTTCCAAGCTGTACCCATAGATCTTTAAATGCACGACCAATCTTTCTATTAGTATCATATTTGAAATTTTCTATCTTTCTTAATGCTCTATTCTTATCCCTAATTTTATTGTCTTTAAATTCTACTAGATTAGATTTAATTTTGTTAACTGGTTTAACAAAATTATCTCTCAAAAAATTTGACTTAAAATCTTTTGGTATCGTAATCTTATTTTTTCTTAATATTAATTCTAATTGCCCAGATGTTAAATTCTTTCTGCTTTTTTCATAATCTTTAATTTCTTTAACATCATAAATGTATGCAAGTTCTACTAATTTATCTCTATAGCTTAATTTCTTTTTCATTGTACAGCCTCTACAGAATTAACTTCTTTTACATAATGTTTTAAAAGATTTTGAACTCCTTGTTTTAAAGTCAACAAAGAACTTGGACAACCAGAACAACTGCCTTGAAGTTGTACTTTTACAACTCCATTTTCAAAAGATTTAAACTTTATGTCTCCCCCATCTCTTGCCACAGCTGGTCTTATTTTTGTATCTAAAACTTCGATAATTTTACTCACAGTTTCATCGTTATTGGCGTATTCAGTCGAATTTTTATTCGCTTTTAAAATTGGCTCGTTATTTTTCTCAAAATAATCATTTAAATGAGAAATTACCATTGGTTTCAATTCATCCCACGAGACTTCTTCGGTTTTGTTAACTGACAAAAAATTTTCTGACAATAAGATTAATTCTATTCCTTTAAAATTTAATAACTGTTTTACAAAAGGTATATTAATTTCATCTCTTTTATCTTTATGGAATTCTTCAGTTCCTGTAGCTGAAATAGTTTTCTCAGATAGAAATTTAAGAGAGTTAGGATTTGGTGTTGATTGTGTTTGTATCATTAAGGCTTTATATTATATCAAGCCCACTTTTTCACGTATATTCTTAAGGTTTTCCTCAGCTATTATATTGGCTTTTTCACTGCCTTTTTTTAGAATATTTTTTAAATGTGCTTTATCTTTAAGTAGTTTTTGAATTTCCTTTCCAACAGGTTCGATTTCATTGATCAAGACTTCTGTTAATTTTTTTTTAAGATGGGAGTATTCTTTTCCAGACAAGTCAGAAAAAACATTTTCTAAGCTATTTTTAGATAGTTCGGAGTAAATAGTTAATAAATTTAGAGCTTCTGGTTTATTCTTTAAAAATTTTATGTCTTCAGGAATGGGTTCGGAGTCAGATTTTGCCTTTTTAATTTTTATACTAATTTCATCAGCTGTATCTCTTAAATTAATTCGTGAATAGTCGGACTCCTCTGATTTACTCATTTTTTTTGTGCCATCTCTTAAACTCATTACCCTAGAAATATTTTTAGGTATTAATGGTTCAGGAAGAGGAAAGAAGTTCTCACATTTAAAGTCTTTATTAAACTTTTGTGCAATATCTCTTGAAAGTTCTAGATGTTGTTTTTGATCAGCTCCGACTGGCACGTGAGTAGCCTTATAAAGTAATATATCTGCAGCCATTAAATTTGGATAAATATAAAGTCCTACGCTTGCTTTTTCTTTATCAGAACCAGCTTTATCTTTAAATTGAGTCATTCTACTCAACCAACCAATTCTTGAAACACAATTAAATATCCAAGCTAGCTCGGTGTGGCCAGAAACAGAAGATTGATTAAATATTATACTTTTGTTTGAGTCTAAACCTGTAGCCAAAAAACTTGCTGTTGTCTCTAAAACATTATTTTGAAGTTCTTGAGGTTTTTGAAAAACTGTTATCGCGTGAAGATCAACTACACAATAAATACATTCCATTTCTTTTTGGAGAGAAACAAATTTTTTGAGAGCACCAAGATAATTTCCTAAGTGTAAATTACCAGTAGGCTGAACTCCTGAGAATACTAATTTTTTGTTATTCATTTAATTTGTTTTATACTTTTTAAATTTTAATATTCCTAATAAATAGCACGATAACAAATAAAACATACCTGCAAAACTAACAATTGATATTAAATAAATAGCCTTAAATTTATATGTATAATCTAAATAATTAGCAAAATTTTCTAAAGCAATGAATAAAATTAAAGACATTGCAATTGTTGATAGAGCGATCTTTATAGAGTTAGGCACTAATTCATTTTTTAAAAGTAAAATTTTTTTCTGATTAAGTAAATACAAGTAAATAAAAACACCCAACCATGTTGAAATAGAGGTGGCTATTGGGATAATTGTAAAACCTATTTTAGAAAATAAGCTCACGCTTATTAACGTATTTATAATTACAATAAATAAAGATATGTAAAAAGGTGTTTTAGTATTATCTCTGGCAAAAAAGAAATTTGATAAAATTTTAATTAATGCAAATGCAGGAACACCGTAACCAAAATATTTTAATGCAGTAGCAGTCATTTTTACATCAATCTTTGAGAATGACCCGTATCCAAATAATGCATTAACTATTTGTTCTGAAGCTATTACTAAACCAAAACTAGCTGGAACTGACAACAATAAAGATAATTCGAAGGATTTATTTTGAATCTTTGAAATTTCTTTTAAATTTTTACTCTTCAAAGCTTTTGAAAGAACTGGTAAAGAAACCGTTCCTACTGCTATTCCTGCGATGGCAAGGTTAATCTGATAAACTCTATCTGCATAATACAAGTATGACACAGCGCTAGTCTGAAAAGAAGCTATGATTGTTCCAATTAAAATATTAATTTGTGTAACGCCTGACGAAAAAATACTTGGTAAAAGTTTTCTAATAAAAAATTTTACTTTAACACTTGGTTTGAAAATAAAGACAAAATTTGGTTTATAAAATTTTATTGTGACATACGTTAAAAAGATCAATTGAAATATTCCTGCTATAGTGACTCCTAATGATAATTGCTTGGCGAAATTAAGTTGAAGAACATAAGAAAAAGTTATACTTAAAATTAAAACTACATTTAAGATTATTGGTGCTGCAGCAGCTGCCGCAAACTTATTATTTGAATTTAGTATTCCAGAAAAAAATGAGGATAAGCTAACAAATAGTAAAAAGGGGAAAGTGATCCTTGTAAGTTCAACAGCTAAATCAAATTTAATTTGATTTTCAATAAATCCTGGAGCAATTATATAAATTAAATTCGGTGTAAAAATTTCGACTAACGTAACAATAAACAGGAGAATAAGTATTAAAAGACTAAAGACTTCGTCAGCAAATTTCTTTCCTCTTTTTTTGTTATTAATTTTTTCAGCAGTGTAACTTGGTATGAATGCAGCATTAAAAGTGCCCTCTGAAAATAGTCTTCTAAATGTATTTGGTAATCTGAATGCTACAAAAAAAGCATCGGCATTAATTGATGCTCCAAGAAAAACAGCAATTAATATGTCTCGTGCGTAACCTAAAATTCTACTGATTAATGTAAAAAAACTAAATATTGAAGCTGAAGATAAAAGGTTCATAAATATTCTTAATTAGGCCATAAATTTTTAGTGAATTATCATTTTTTATATTACATACTCATTTAACTAAATGCCAAAAAAAACAGAAATTGATCATTATACAGATAAAGAAGCTCTTGATTTTCATATAAAAGGAAAGTCAGGCAAAATTGAGAT
>VMHT01195749.1_pt1 | contig 16572 bp, 17 predicted proteins | sample 4693611 | NCBI WGS metagenome assembly VMHT01 (sample SAMN12280063, study PRJNA550983) | marine metagenome | isolation source: seawater sampled from same location over 5 years 0.02-0.2 micron viral filtrate | place: USA: collected off the coast of southern California halfway between the port... ... | reverse complement strand
TAACGGCGAGACCCTGGGTACCACTTCCGTTATAAGCAGCATGAGCGGCTACAGCTCCAGACATATTGTATTTATTTAAATATATAAAAGAAAATAATTTTAAATTTAATACGTAATAAAATTTAAATTAGTTCCTGGTACTTTTAATTTAATTGTAATTGTAATTTACATAAATGACATGGATCCTCCAACCACGGACTGAACTTTAGTGCCACACGCCGTTACTGAAATTATAGCTTTGGTAGTAAGTCCACTATTAGACAACGAATTAGGGGTTACACCAGTGGTCTTAAATATATATTTATTAAGATTAACAAGTAATTTTTTATGATTATTCTTTGAGAAAGCAACCCCAGATGTATCAAATGCTTTTTCAGCTAAAGGAACAATGTAATGCGCGGAGTTTTTATCGCTATTAACAAGGGTGAAATTTTCGCATGTGCCAATTTTGGCTGACGCACCCTTTATAAAGCCAGTTCTGTCGCTTCCTAATACAAGTTCCATGGATTCTATGGCATTCGGCATATAACCAAAAAGATTTCCAGGTGGCGTCGGGTTGGTTCCCCCGGGCGCGTTGAAAGTTTGACTATTAATAACAGTGAATGGTGTAGAAAGTTCATTATTTCCAGTAACCGCGGCAAGATTTATCACGTTGGGGTTGTCAGCTGGCAGATTAAAGTTTAGTGTTTGATCCTTTACATGCGGAAGTTTTACACCGATTAGTAAATGACTTACATTAAGAGAAATATCTTCTAAATCTACCTCTACCTCAATTACACCCTCTTCGAGCGTGGTAATACCAATCTGTTTAGGTATTTCTTTTGTAACATTAGACGACGTATTTAAAACTTTATTAATTACATTCTTTGATATAAAGTTCTTTTCGGTTTCGGTAATAATATGGGTTCTGACTTTAACATGACTTTTGAAATAAGTCTTGTCTAAGAAATTGCCTGTCTCGGTGGCATCACCCGCCGAAAGAATCTGATAGTATGATCCATTGTTAGTGCTATTATCGGTATAAATATTGTTATAATAAACCTTTACAGTTACAGCGTTTGTTAAGGATCCAGCCTGTAGCAAAGAACGAGTCATATCATTACTTCTACCTATAAAAGGTATAGAGCAAGCAGCTTGAATTACGATAACATCAGCCCCAGCCGCTGTGTATTTCCATACGTTTCTGTTACCAATTGGTGGATGTAGCTCAGTAGTTACGTCCGAAAGCGCCGTGTGCTCCAGTTCATTTTCAAAAGGAGCACTGAAAGTGAACGCCTGACCAAGTTCAGTTAAATTTCTAATGTATATGTCGTCAGCAGTTAATGATTGTACTGTTAAACTACCAACCTTAATTTCAACTTTATCAATGAGTCCAAGTATAATATCTTTTGAAACATTCGCGTTCCAGGCCGCGGTACCGGATGGTCTTTTAAGTTTAAATTCAACATTAAGAGTCATATCCGATATCGAATCGGTGTCGGAATTGATATAGAATACATCGGTCGATTTGGTAGTTGGAAAAGAACGTAGAGTTCCGGGGATCACGGTTTCTCCTGTTCCAGAGATGTACAATTTATTACACTTAGAAATAAACGACGATTTTACCTCTTCGTCGCCCTTGTACTCGTTAGTTCTGCATAAAGATTGTGAACCGGTAGAATCAAAGGTTTTAACGGCTACGTTACTAATGCCCATTATTTATTATATAGAATTATTTTATTTTTTAAAATTAAATCGTAAATTTCGTTTTCATTTGCAATTTAAAAATAATACACATATTTTAATTAAATGTCAGAGTTCGAGTGTTCTGTAAAAGATCTAATGTCTGAGAAAAAAGAACCCATTATAGAGAATATTACCCCCTCGCATAAAGAAGAAACAGTGTCAATACTTGAGAAGTCGGAAAAAAATAATACCGAAACCGAAAATATAAAATTATCTCTGTATCAAAAATTATACACAGATAAAAATATTAAATTATCGATGTTTATTACACTGGTATATCTTGTAATTAATTCTGAACAGTTTTATCAGTTTTTAGGAAACAATTTACCGATGTTAATGTTGAATGGTACACCTGGGTTTTTGGGAAAAACTATTCTAGGATTAATATTGAGCATTGTATTAATAATATTTACTTCTTTTTTTTCGATTTAGTGGGTTTTTTAGCAGGTCCGGCGAGATCTTTTTTATGAGATAAATTGTCGCTTATTTTATCCATCATCATAGACACAAGATTAACATTTCTATCAGAAATACTTTCATCTTTCTTAACACCCCATTTAAGAGAAGTTTTAAGATCTTGAGTTACTGGAATACGTTTACTTTCAAATTTTTTACAGTTAATAACATTTCCGTCATCGTCCGGTTTTCCATCATTTTCTGACATACACATCTGGCAAATTCCAGTAGGGGTTAATTTAAAATAAATATGATTATTTGTATGATATCCACATTTATTTTGACAATACTTAGATTTTGTATTAATAAGATAGAGCGGTATCGTAGTTGACTTTACTACTCCGGTAATGTCTTCTATGCGGTATCCTTCGACGTGATTTTTGAAAAATTTTAATATATTTATTTTTTCAAAATTTTCACACGTTAATGAATTAAAATTACTATTAATTTCAACGTCTTCAGATGTTTCTTCATATTCTGGTAAGTCATAAAATTCGGTTACTTCTTTCGCAAAAGATCTGATGCTGGTATCTTGTACAACTCTTAGTAAATCAGTATATATCTCATCACACAATTCCGATTTTTTATTACCTATATATGTCATATTATAATTATAAACACGGTTTTCATATGTATAAATACCGTCAGAGTATGTACATTTATCAGATCCAACGAGTCTAAGACCATTTTTGTCATATACACATTTATCTATTATCTTATTCCAATTATCAAAAAAAGTTTCTGGTTTTCCAAAAAGAGTATTAATGGTAATCAATATATTTTCTCTAATTCTAAGAGCTAATTTTTTATCTACCAAAATGTCAGGCCAATTAAAATGATAGCCTTGTTTAATAAAAATTTTATCTTCTTTTCTAACTTCTTTTGGATTATCTGCTTTTGTAATTATACATTTTAATTTAGAGTTTTTATAAATATTTTCCATTACATTTTGTACACATATTGCATAAGGATTTATATCTATAATATCGGAAGAAAGAACGTCAAAATCTATAAAAAATCTAAAAATATCCGTCTTTTTTTCAACTATACAGTTTTTAAATTTAATGTTTTTGACATACAATTCCTGAAACAATTCATAATTATCTGTCAAGTCTAATTTTCCACCGTCTAACATATAATGAGTTACTGGTCGATTATTTACATCTTTAACGTTTTTTCCCGTAGAAAAAAACCAGATTCTTAGAGGATTTTTATCCGTCATGATGTAATATTTTATACATTATACTTTTATATTACATTACATTTACATTACATTACATTACATTACAACAAAAATTTATGGTTTAAATCTAATGGTGATGTCATAATTATTAGTATATATTCCTTTTACAGCACTTGGAGACAATACAGTTCGTTTTCCCTTTTTTTTCGCATTATTAGTTGTCATCATATCAACATCTATTAATTCTATATTATTTAAAGCATAATCGATAACTTTATTTTCTATAAACCATCTAAAAAAATTCAATTGACCAACAGTTGTAACAATATCTTTTGTTGTAATGATCTCTTCTGCTGTATAAGGTTTCCATTTAAAAGTATTAATGTCTATAATGAGTCTTTTTTGCCTACAAAAAGGATCAAAAAATTTTTTTGAATAAGCCTTTAATTGATTTTTATAATCAAGATATATATTGAAATAAAACGTGTCTGAATTAGACTGTAAAGGATATACTATATTATATTTTTTAGAATAATTTGTTACTAACCAGTCTAGAAGTCTGAGCGAAAGAGGCGTTTTTTGATAAATTATGTCACTAAATAAGTCTATTTTATTTTTGTAAAACGCTATTAAAAAATTAATAAGAGCCGTTTCTTTACCATTGAAAGACATGCAATATTACTATAAAACAACAGTATCTTTAAATTTATTTAAAGGAATACAATTATTACTTAAATAAGTTATAATATGATAACTGAGATTATAGATGAAAACTTTAAGAAACAGATTATTTTTTTATTGAATAATCATTGGACAGGAAAGCACGAATTATACTTTCCAGCACAAAACTCGATAAATATAGAAAAAAAACATCTTTTTAAACTTTTTAATTTTAGGTATCTATATTACATTAAGAACACTGTTAGTACAAAAAGATCTGTTCTATTTTTGTTTAAAGATGTATCCGGTAACAACACAGCGGTGTTAATTTTTAAAGATCTAAGTGTTTACAGTATAAAACTGGAAACAATGGACGAATATTACTGTGGTAGTATATTTGAAGTTTCTTTTTCGCATAAAACAAATGACATTGTAATATACGATTCTTTTTTAATTTCTGGAAACAAAATCAATTATCATCCATTTGAAGAACGTATATCAGAAGCAGGCTTTATGATATCAAATTTAATCAAATCGGAATGTAAAATTACATTGGTAAAATTTTCTGATAAAATTGTTGATTTTAAAGAATTAGAAAAAGACGAAGAACTTTTTATAATACCCAACGATATACCTATTTTAACCGGTATTAATTTTTCATTTTTTAAGTGGAAACCAACAGAAAAAATTACGTTTAATCTACATGTAATGGAAAAAGAAAAAGATTTAATTTTAATGTCTTCAAACTTTAGAAAACTGACCGATTTTGCTAAGATTTGTAACAATAATGATAATGGAAAAGAGTATATTAATAATATCAAAAACCTCGATAATTATAAAAATAATTGTATACTAGAAATTAATATTAAATTTCCCGAAGGAAAAATAATTATAGAAAAAGTAAACGACGAAAAGATTTATCCTACAAGCATTAGACTTATTGAAAAAATTTTATTCATCAAACGCGAAAATATAAAGTTTGAAGAACTGTTTTAATTACACTTAAATTACACTTAAACACAATACATTTACATCATTTATTAAACTAATGTAAATGTATTATTTTAATAGTTATATTTTAGAGTTTATTTAGCGTCTACATTCTGCGGCAGCGATTCTTGCGGAGGCGCATACCCTTCTTGAGGCAGCGACGGCGCTTGCGGGCGTAAAGACGAGCACGCTTGGCAGCCTTGGTCATCTTAAGACGCGTGCCCTTCTTGAGGCCACGGCGACCGAAACGAGTGCCGCCCATACGAGTGGACGACTTTTTGCGGAGAAGCTTTGGCGAAATGTAGACACGGTAGGTCTTGCCACCCTTGGTGCGCTTGTAGTAAAGACCACCGTTGCAACCCTTGTATACCTTGCGCTTCTTGCCGCCAATCATAACGCGCGCCTTCGAAGAAAGCTTGCGTACCTTACCACGCTTGGTCTTGCGACCTTTGCACTTTTTCTTACCGAAAAAAAGTTCGAGCATTCCCATTTATAATATTTAATATATACAATAGAAAAAAAAATTTTTTAAATTACAATTTTAATAAATTTAGAAATTATATTTTCTTTAATTTCTTTTTCATTTAGAAATGTAATTAGTTTTTCTTTATCACAGGGCTTTTTACAAAATTTATCCGGAACTTCGTAATTAAATTCTGTAAATATTTTTCGGGGAGTAATGTAATTAAAATTATCAATGGGTTTATTAATTGTTTTAAGCACTTCTTCGATACACTTATGTTTTCGAATAAGATTAAAAGATGTAACTGGTCCCACTTGTGAAATAGGCTCTGTATAATCACAGCCGGAGAGAATACAAAAATCTATAAACGATTCCATTGTCATATCAAACTGAGACAAAATTACATCAGTATCTATCTCAGTGATGTATCTAGAAATACTGGTTTTTAGAATTTTTTTGCACCCAAATGTAGTAGCATCTGTATCGTCGGTAATCGTATATTCAACCAAACCATTTGCCTGTAAGAAAGCGCAATATTTTTCTGCATCTTCTGGTGCATTACAATAAGGAATTCCAGACATATCAAGAAATTGTTTACATTCTTCTACGTCTTTTTTCTTAATGACTATTAAATGAGAAAGCAATTTTTCAATTTCATCAGATATAGTTTTCTTTTCATTTTCATCAGCGTCTTGCAATTTACTTCTTAGGTATTCGATACGAACGTACATTTTTTCTTTATTTGCGTGTCTTTTAACTAAAACAGACTTTTTTGCTTCGGGTGGCGTACCATCAAATATAAACACTGGCAAGATTCCGTTCATGAAGTAGTATTTAATCCTGTTTGCTAGACCTATTATGTGCGAATTTGACGCGCGGGAGGCGTATTTAAATTTATAAAGTAGTATACTACAATCTATGGCAACTTTAGAACCTTTGTATAGACTTATTTCTTTTTCAGAAATAGCCTCAGGAGCATACTTTTTGATAAGATTGTTTAATCCACGGATTCCCATTTGGATTTTAAATTACATTAGTATATTTCAAGTTTTTAAATTGAAATTTTTTCTGTAAAATTTATACATCTCTTATAAGAATCTCTTTAGGCAGACAAACATCGTCGTTATCATCACTATTATCTCGCAAATCTAGTATTTTCTTTGGGGGTTTATATTTTGGGTGGCATTTTATATCGTTTTGTCTATAATATTCTACGTCTTTCCAAAATTTTTCTAGAATTGGTAGATTTTTATTTAACCAAACATGATCAATTTTAACCCTAACTATGTTCATAACATCGGGTGGTTTATATTCTATAAAATCGGCCACTTCAAGGTTACAAATAAACATATTCAACTGGACTTGAGGATAATAATATTCGGGTATATATCCGATTTTAATAGGTCTCCTATATGGACACTTAACTTCGAGTAGAATGGGTTTACTTTCTTTATATTTTGATATTGAAATACCATCGGGGGATCCGGCAAGCCAATAGTAATCGTCATTATTATGAACATCTTCGTGTGCTATAAGACCAAAGTCGTGATTACACTGACCCGTAAGCTGACAATATTTTTCAATTGCCTCATCTTCATATTTTTGTCCGTGTAATGTTGCAACGTTGCCCACAAACGGTTTTGGGTCATGACCGCATTTTTTAAACAGTACTTCATGTGGTTTTTGATAAGGATTTATCCCCAAAACAGTGCCCGCATCTGAACTTGTTAATTTTCCTTCACGCTGTTTGAACCATTGTTCAGATCTTTGTTCATACTGTGGTATAGACTTTAATTTATTTATCTTATCCATATACATGTTTAATACCGTATTACTTTAAATTTGCTTAATTTTCTTTAAATTATTTTAATTTTTTGACCGTTACATTTATCGCATTTTTCTTTCTTAGTTTTTTAGGGTCTTCATCCACTGGTTCTTTTGTTTTATTTTTATCGTATTTTTTTTCGCAATAGCTCCATAACTCTTTAGATCCTATTCTAAATTTTCTATTTGGTTTAGCACGGTACCAATATACACAATCTTGAATATTATTACTTTTTGAAGTATTATCAAGCACAAGACAATCATAACCTTCCGTACACGCGTTCAAAACATCCTGGAAGATGCTAAATTGTGGGAAAATACCAAAAAAATTCTTATAAAGTTTTTCTTGGTTTTGAATAATGTTTTCTCGTAAAATAAATACATAATCTATATTCGCACGCAAATCGGGTGGTAAATCCATACAATACTGCATAGTTAACATAAATGTTATTCTCCAATGTCTACCATTCATAAAAATACCTCGTATATTTGTATCTCTGATCATACGTTTATCATACATACAATCGTCTAAGAGTAAAAACACGTCTTTGTCTTTTTTGGTGTCTGTTGAATTTATACTATTTTTTTGTCGTGTAATTACTTGCTGAACCACTTCAGGTTTATACTCAGAGTGAATAAGTAAATCGGGTATAAAACTCGAATAAAAAGCATTTCCGTCTTCAGTAGCTGATATAGCAACACCAGCATTTATTCTACGAAGATGGTAAAGAACATCGGCGACTAAAGTACTTTTTCCTGTTCCTCTTTTTCCTATAAATACACATGTAGCGGGTCCAGAACCTGTTGTGCGCCGTTCTTCAATTTTTTTTGGATTAAACTTTGCTAAGCTTATCGACATCTAATACAATTAATTTTATATTTTAATATTCAAATTAGTCCCAGAAATTTTCTTTTAATAATACATCTCGTTCTAAAGTAAAATAAGAATATATAATACTCGTAACGATCCCTATAACTAATGACGTAAATATTTTACCAAATGTTCCGATATCATTTTCATCCGGATCAATGTTATTAATAATAGTATAGATTATTCCCATTGTAAGAAAAATAATTAATATTATAGTTATATCTACAATGTAAAAGTCTAAAAATGCCATTTATTGTATATGATATTTAATAATATAAATTATTTAACTTAAAAATAAAATAAATATCTTAATATATGGGTGTTAATATTATTAATAATTCGTCTTTGAAAAATATACTTAGTATGAACTTTGGAGACAAATATGTATTTATTAAATTTGGAACAGATTGGTGTATTCCATGTCAAGAACTTGATAAAATTTTAAGTCAGGTACCAGATAGCATGACTTATCATGTGAATTTAGATAATACCGAATTTGATGATGTAATGGAAGATTATAACTTTAAAACAATCCCGTATACAATTGTGAAATACAACAAAAAAACAGCGAATTTTAGCGGGATTCTTTCAAGTGAAAACATTATCGAATTGATACAAAAAGTAGACAATTAAAAGGGGGGTGGTACATCAAAAATTACAAAAAATTATCCGGTTTAAAAAAATGATATATATCTAAACCAGATAGTTTAACAATGGCTGAAAAATTCAAGAAGTACACTCAGGTTGAACATATTTTAGCTCGCCCCGGTATGTACTTGGGTGATATAAAATGTGTAAATTCTGAAATGTGGAAAATTGAAGAAGAAAAATTAAATTACAGCATATGTAACTTCAACCCAGGAATATATAAACTATTTGATGAAATTATAACTAATGCTTCGGATGAAGTTCAAAGAAATGATTGTGTTAAATGTATTAAAGTTGAAATTTCACAAGAAAAAATTAGCGTATTCAATGACTCAGGTATTCCAATTGATATACACCCAGAATACAACATTTACATCCCCGAACTTATTTTTGGAAATTTGCTTACTTCTACAAATTTTGACGACTCTAAGAAAAGAACTACCGGCGGTCTCAATGGTCTGGGGGCAAAACTTGTAAACGTATTCTCATCTGAGTTTATAATTGAAACATGTAACTCCGGTAAAAAATACACTCAAAAATTTGAACATAATATGTCTAAAAAATCTAAGCCGATAATTACCGATTCAAAAAAGGGAAATTACACTAAAATAACTTTCAAACCGGATTATGCTCGCTTTGGAATTACCGAGATGTCTCACGACACAATTTGTATACTTACAAAAAGAGTTTATGACATCTGTGCTATTACACCTAAACGTGTTTCGGTTCATATTAATGGCAAAAAATTGAATATTAAAGACTTTTCCGATTACATCTCAATGTACATCGGCGACAAAAAAACTGTACCCAGAATTGTTTGTGAACAAGATCGGTGGCAAGTTGCTTTTAGTCCGTGTAACGAGTTCAAATGTGTTTCTTTTGTAAATGGAATTTCAACTTCCGACGGAGGAACACATGTAGAACATGTTATGATACCACTTGTTAAAAAACTAACCGAAATAATCCAAGAAAAACATAAAACTATTACTATCAAACCAAATTACATTAGAGAAAATCTATTCGTATTTATCAACTGTAAGATCGAAAATCCAGTATTTTCATCACAGACCAAAGAAAAACACATTACTAAAATTTCTGACTTTGGCAGCAAATTTAATCTCACAGACGAAACCGTAAAAGGGGTATTGAAACTTGGGATTCTAGATAGCATTATTGCTCTTGCAGAAGCAAAGGAAAAGAAAAATATATCAAAGACAGACGGAAAGAAAACTAACAGGGTTATAATTCCAAAGCTTGACGACGCAAACAAGGCAGGAACAAAAGAATCTAAGATGTGTACAATTATCTTTACAGAGGGAGACTCAGCCAAAACTACAGCAGTATCTGGACTTTCAGTTGTTGGCAGAGACTATTACGGAGCGTTTCCTCTCAAGGGTAAGATGCTCAATACACGAACAGCAACTTATTCACAAATGGCCGGAAACGCAGAAATTAATCATATCAAACAGATTCTAGGTCTTCAAACTGGCAAAAAATACAAATCTGTATCGGAACTCAGATACGGCAAAATTCTTATCATGACAGACGCTGATACAGATGGGTTTCACATCAAAAGTCTACTTGTAAATTTTATCAGTCATGGTTGGCCAGAACTTCTTAAAGAAGATTTCATAAGTTCTTTAGTAACACCTGTTATCAAACTTACAAAGCGAAATGTAGTAATTCCTTTCTACAACCTAAACGATTACAAAGACTGGAAGGCAAAAAATGATCTTACCAATTTCAAAGTAAAATACTACAAGGGTCTTGGTACCAGTACTCAACAAGAGGCTAAAGAATACTTTAGATCTATGAAAACTCTAGACTATAAAATTAAATCCGAAGCAGATTCAAAATCTCTGGTTTTAGCTTTCACGAAAACCGAAGCGGATGCACGTAAAAAATGGATATTAGAAAACATCAAGTGTCCAAAAAGTATCGATTATAATTTATCCGATGTTTCAGTAAAAGATCTCATCGATAAAGAACTAGTATTATTTTCCATCAGTGATAATATTAGATCTATTCCAAGTCTTGTCGATGGAATGAAACCTTCACAGAGAAAAATTATATATGCTTGTATTAAAAGAAACTTGTATTCAGAAATAAAAGTTTCTCAGTTGTCTGGATATGTATCAGAAAAGACAAATTATCATCATGGAGAAAATAGTCTAATGGATACTATTATTTCTCTTGCACAGAATTTTGTGGGTTCTAATAACTTGAATTTACTCGAACCAGTTGGACAATTTGGAACGAGGCTTTTAGGTGGAAAAGACGCTTCTAGCCCGAGGTACATCTTCACACATCTTTCGAATGAGTTCAAAAAACTTTTCAATGAAGATGACAACGCAGTTTTAAATTATCTAGAAGAAGATGGTGACTCAATTGAACCAATGTTCTATGTCCCTACGTTGCCTCTTATTCTTGTCAATGGAGCTTGCGGTATCGGAACGGGGTTTTCTTGTGATGTCCCGTGTTTCAACCCGGAAGACATTAAAAAGAGGCTAATGGATCTCGTAATTGATGAAGACGCAGATATTCCTGAGATGACCCCGTGGTACAAAGGGTTTACAGGAACTATTAAAAAGACTGACACTAATAAATGGATAACCCAGGGAAAATATACCGTTAAGGGAAATGTAATAACGGTCACTGAACTTCCAATTGGTACCTGGACAGATGATTATAAAACATTTCTCGACAAGTTAGAGACTGAAGGTACTATATTTGGTTATACAAACGAATCAACGGAAACGACTATTAATTTAACTATTAAGTGTCCTCTCGAAAACGTTGTAGAATGGACTCAAAACTGCGAAGTTCTTAAAAAATTGAAACTGATTTCTCATCTATCTGCAAATAACATGTACGTATTCAATGAGAAAAATGAAATAGTTAAAATGGAATCACCCGAAGAAATAATATTTCATTTCTGGAGAATTAGAAATGAGTATTACATCAAAAGACAAAATTACATATGTGGTAAACTTAAAAATGAACTAATTGTATTAAACTCTAAAATAAAATTCGTAACAGACATAATGGAAGATAAAATAATCGTATTCAAACAAACATTAAAATATATCGTTTCCCAGTTGGAAAAGTCTGAATATCCCAAGATTTCAGATTCTTATGAATATCTTACAAATATGAAAATTCATTCTTTTTCAAGTGACACTATTGAAAAACTAACAAATTCACGGGATAAAATAAATGAAGAATACAAAACTATAAAAAATTATTCCCTAAGGAATTTTTGGGAAAAAGACATTTAATTTTAAAAAAAAATATTTAGTAAATACAAATACAAATATGATGAAACTCGTATACGCAGTTGTTATTGCAATCGTTTCGTGGATGATTTTTGGTAGCATGAATGAGCTTATTTCCGCTCACAATGAAGATGGATGCTGTGGTACAGATTCGTGTGGAAAGAGTTCGTTCAGTGGCGCGATCTGGACTGCCAATTTAACTATTGCGATCATCGCAACTATTGTCGCTCTTCATGGTGGCGTTAAAATGGTTCCCGGTTACGGCAGAATGGTCCCCGACATCCCTTTCCTTTAAAATAATCGGCGCATGATCACTAGCTAAAGGAATCCCTTCATTATTTTCCCCTATACATTTTAAACATTTACTGTAAACTTGATTAATATTCTTAGTAAAGAAATAATCAAGTCTCCATCCTTTGTTTCTATTTCTTGCTCGAGACATCCCATTTTCTTTAACTTGGCGGGGATCCCACCAAGTGTAAACAATTTCACAATTTATAGCATCTTTGTATCCTAGAAGTAAAATGTCATCAATAAATTTAAGTTCGTGTGGATAAGTCCCAGGACACGGCGGTTGTTTAGTTTGATCAAAATGCGTATCTTTTGCTACATTTAGATCACCGCATAAAATAACATTCCCCTGAGTAACATCTAAAAAATTGTACAAACTTTGGTTAAATTTAATTTTATTTTCGTAATTTGTTCCAGAGTTTGGAGCATAAACATTTATAAGTGTCAGGGTGTCCGTTTTCATAATTATAATACGACCTTCAAGATCTTCATAACCCGGAAATTGTATTTCAAATGATGCAGAAATACATTCTTTGTAGAAAATACAAGTACCCGAGTATCTATTCGATGCTCTTGCTCCATCTAGTTTAGATTCGTTAAAATACGCATTATATCCAGGGATGTGTATTTTGTTGGAATTATCTATAGAACAACGTGTCTCTTGTAAACATATAATATCAGGGTCCTGATTGAGCACCATTGCAATTGCGCTATTATCTTCTGGGGATAATATACAATTTTTCTTAAGTTTGCTTGAAACAAGTTCATTGAAAATACGCGATCTAATACCGTTGACGTTCCAAGATATAATATTCATTTTGCTATATACATACAAATTAAACCAAATTTAAGGTGTATATTTTTTTGTAATTAATTTATTACTTTTTAAAAATACGTCTCGTTCTTGTTTGTCTTCCGTAAACAAAATGGGTCTTTGATCTGTTGGAGTCCATAATTTAGTTATAAATGTATACGCATCTTGCCATTTTTTAGACCCAGATGTAAAAATGCATATACAATGACAGTTGGTGTTGAGAGTATTATTAATATCTGCAATACATTTTAATAATTTCATATACGCGTGTAAAGGTAATTCATTATTATCAGAAGAATTTAGAACAACGGATAGCGTATAGATACTATTTTCTTCTTTTATAAAAGACCAAGTGTTTTTAAAATAAGTTAAAAATTCCTCAAATCCAGTTTCATCGTATTTACTGTCTGATATTAAATTTACGATAAAAGTTTCTTCGGTTTTGTTTAATATAATTTCAATGGTAGGACGTTTAAGTATATATATATCTTTGTTCATATTAAATATTATATAAACTATAAAATTTATATTAAAATAAGCCGCAAAATTACGTTTTTTTACGTTTATTAAGATATTTATGTTATAATGGATTGTATTGATAATCGCAACATCGATGGTGTCTTTAGAAAGTATTTGGGAAGATTTAGAAAGCTTAAACGATATTAAATGTGATATAATTAAAACAGCCTGCTCTCATTCATATTTACAAGTTGATCATAAACTTGGAGATGAAATATGTCTAGAGTGTGGAACTGTGGTATATTCGAATAAGGTAGAATGTTGCGAATGGAATAATTACAAAGGGGATGATGGCTCTACATCTATTACGTCACAAAGAGCTGATTTATTTGTTTCAGATAATCCATATGATAAAGGTGGTACTATACCTGGATTTGCCAATAAAAACTCATTGATAATGAGACTACATTATCAACAAACATTTACTCATAAACAAAAAACTTTCTGGAATATTTCAGAAAAACTAAAAAATTACTGTACACATTTAAAAATTCACGAATGTGTATTGCCTATTGTTAAAGATATGTGGCACATTTGCATGGAATCTGGCAAATTAACGCGCGCATCTGTTAGAAATGGTCTTATCGCAGCATGCTTATATTATGGATGTATATATAAAAATTTACCTATTGAGAGACAGTCTATCATAGATCTTGCAGACGGTAATCAAAAGGGATTTTTAAAAGGTGAAAAAATATTTCATGAAATAATGGAAGAGAACAATAAGTACAGATTTCTTGGAAAAGAAAAAATAGACATAATCGAAAACGATTCTTTTATAAAATACATAAATAAACTTAATTTACCGTTTAGGACTGTTGAGATCTGTAACAATTATTACACGCTTTACAAAGATAAACTAGACTCCGTAACACCTAAATCAGCAACCGCAGGAATTCTTTTCTTTGTGATCAAAAACGATTTAAAATTAAAAACACCTAGCAAATCTATAGTATCTAAAGAAACAGGTGTCTGTATTCCTACGATAAATAAAGTACTTGCTCTTTTAGAAACCGTTTAAAAATAAAAAATATACATTATTGTGTATATGTTATCCTTGATTACTTCGTGTAATTCTTTTATTACTTCTGCATTTGTACCCTATCTTAAGCATGATGTTCCTAAAAGACATACTTGTCTTTTTAATGGCGAAGACTCGTTGATTAGTTCTCTTGAAGAATTTGGCGGAAGTCCAGAACTTAAACTACTAACACACCTGAATGCAGAAAGTTGGGCTAACGCATGGCTTATGCACATTTCTCATGAAACCACACCGTTTTTTGACGAACATTATTACCGAGATTATCTTAATATGCTTTGTGTATCATCAGGTTATACATCAAAAGAGTATTTTTATCTAGGTTTTTACCCCGAAGAGATGCGTAATATCGAGGGACCTAAATACATAGGTGTATTTAAATTGCTACACAAACAGAGAATCTTTGATACGGTTATAATTATTGAAAATCCATATTACATTGACGATCCTTCTCATCTTATAAACTTTAAGTACATCCTTATGCACACGACAGACGCTTCTCATATTTTTTTTAAATTTAATGGTCTTAAAAGACCTGATCAGATGCGATACTACCTAGCATGGATGCACATGTAATTTCATTTCATTTTATTTAATTTCATTTTAAAAATGTTTATTAAATTAATAAATGTCTTGTTTAGTTACAAAAATTCCAGAATTATTAAATATAGAAGGTATTCGAAAAGATGACGCACTTATCAAAAGATTCCAAAATATTAAAACTGTAGAACCGAAGTTTATTGAAGATATTTCATCAGATTTTTACAAAACTATTGGTTTACCCGATCCTTTGTTAAAAGCTTTTATTTCTGATTCTCTAAGTAATATAAATGCCGATAAAAATATTTTTTCAACATTGAAAGACACGGCACAATGTACCCATGCTATAGGACCTGAGAATGTTGGCGACATGTGTTACCTCTGTGGAATGCCTTTACTTCCAAGAGGTCCCCTAGGTCTGGGGACCGACACAAGAGACCCCTTGTATCCACAATGTGAACATGTTTTGCCTTATGTTTATGGAGCACTATATTTAAAATTAGTTACTTCTAAACAAGAATTTGATTTATTACCACAATATTTGCAACATTTATCTAGATTAGAATATAAATGGTCTCACCAATGCTGTAATCAGCTAAAAAGTCAGGCACCCTTTGTTAAATATACATCTGAATTTCAATTTGTAGAAGACGAAGATAATATAGAATGTTATTTAAATGAATTATACGAAGGAAACTCATTCTGGGCTCGACAGTTTCAAGATGCGTTGTGGCCCGGGGGGGAACGGGGGACGCAATACTATATTCAAGAAATGAGAAAATACAAAAATAATCATTTACCTACTCTTAAAAAAACTATTACAGACATAGTAACAGAAGTATCACTATTTACACAAGGAGAAGTAAATTTTTTAAGATCTATTATGATTATATCATTTTTAAAATATATAAAAGCAGTGGGAACGGGGGATCTAACAGATTTAACCGCTTTAAAGAACTCTATAACCCCAAATGTTCAAATTTATATTTCAACCGCTTGGAGAAAATATAGAAAAACCTTTGAATCATTGGTTCAAGATGCGAATAGATTAACAGAACAAGAGATATTTGATACATATGTAGCAGATGCATATTCATATTTAAAATTTGGAAAAAAGAAACCAAAAGTTAAAAAATTACCAAACAAGGCGCTTATGACAAAACTTAAGAGCGTCGGGATCAAAATTACTAAAAAACAAGGGAAGCGCCGAGTATATCTTTCGCGCTCCGAATTAATTAAAAAAGCAACTGCTTTTAAAAATTTACAACTTCGTG
>VMHT01126776.1_pt1 | contig 16573 bp, 13 predicted proteins | sample 4693611 | NCBI WGS metagenome assembly VMHT01 (sample SAMN12280063, study PRJNA550983) | marine metagenome | isolation source: seawater sampled from same location over 5 years 0.02-0.2 micron viral filtrate | place: USA: collected off the coast of southern California halfway between the port... ... | reverse complement strand
AACTAATTTGGAGGAGGGCGATGAGGTCGAGGCCCATTGCATACCAAATTACTCAGACAAACGAGACGATATACCTTGGCGTTGTATCAAATGCTTCGACGAGGAATAACTTGCAAATAGATTATTGCTGCTGTATAAGTTCGATACAAACACACTACAACTGGAGGGGACTATGCCTCGTAAAAAATTAAATGAAAAAGATAAGGTACAATTTCAGAACGTTGGTCTGCTCAAAGAGGATCATGACATGCTTCGAACTTTAGCGGAGCGGGAGCAAAGGTCCATGGCTCGACAACTCTCTGTGATAATTCGGAAAGCTGTTGCCGAACAGCAAGCTGCATGATAGAATAGTAGACACTGCTCGAGTAAGCGCACTGCCTGTGGCTTACCTCGGATAACTAGACCCTGACTGGTTAGGTTTCGCACTGCAACGTTGGGGTCATTTTTTTTTCTTGTTAGATTTTTTGTAGCCTCGCACCTGGGCAGCGGTCATGCGTGACCATCCTCGAGAGAAGGCTTTAGCTACATCTGGATCAAGTCCGGTTAGTTCTGCGATCTCTTTTGCTGCGGTTTGTTCGGAAGCGTAGCCAACGCTACGCTCCTCGAGGATCTTGGTTATATCTTTGGGGTCAATGTCAGCCATTCTCTAGCCTCTTCACCTAATACTTTTGCACCTATGTCTATCTTTGATTGAAGGGACTTGACAATACGCTCGTCGATTGTGCCTTCAGATATTAGATCAACGTAGGTTACGTTATTCTTTTGTCCAATCCTGTGAGCACGATCCTCAGACTGTGCCCGTGTTTCGAGATTGAAGTCATTGGCATAGTATATCACGAGATTAGCTTCAGTCAAAGTCAGTCCGTATCCTGCGGTGGATGGATTACCTACGAAGAACTTTAGGTGCTCACTGTTTTGAAAATCATAGACAGCCCTTTGTCTTTCGTCGTCGGACGTATCACCGTAGTATGAAGCGGCACATCCTTGCCCGAAAGTTTCGTTCAGCATCTTGGTGATCTGTTGGATGTCGTATCGAAAGCGTGACCAGATGATTGCTTTACCATCGTGTTCTTCGAGGATCTCCTTCAATGCATCCATGCGTTTCGAATCAAAGTATACTGTATCACCTTCGTCAGTCTTGAGATGTCCCGATAGGATCTGTTGCAACCGGAGCATCTGGGTGATGACGGCAGGAGCCGTGGACAGTTCACCATCGTCCAACATAACGAGAGCGTGTTGCTTGATTGAGTTGTACATATCGCGTTGTTCTTTGGTCAGACCAACGTATCGCACGGTATAGATCTTGTCCGGTAGATCCAGACAGTCTTGTTTCAATACACGATAGGAGAACTGATCTATCTTGAACGTCAGTTCGTCAAGGTTTCGAAAGCCTACGATCTGTTGGAAAGCGTGGCTACCCATGGTCTTTCTTTGCACCACTGCGTATCTGCCTTGGAAAGCGTAGAAGGAATCGTAACCCAGGAGACCGGGTCTTAGGAACTCACATTGCGAATACAGATCCATAGGGCTTTTAGTTACAGGAGAACCCGTCAGTAATCTTTTGTACTTGAAAGCAGAAGCTATCTTCATTAGTGCTTTGGTACGTTTGGCTTTATGGTTCTTGATCGTTGTTGATTCGTCGATAGCAATCAATCCATTTCGTCCAAACGTACGACCCATCCATTCCCCTGCGGTTCTACCTTTGACCGAGGAAAAAGATTCGACGTTCATTACAAAGATTGTAAGTCCCTCGAATGCCTCACCAACGGATCTCATCTCTGCTTGTTGGGTTTTGTTTGGTGATGCTACCCATCGGATTACTCGATGTGGTATGTCGTCTGACATATGCTCTGGTATTTCTTTGGAGGTCCAGTTCCTGTACACACCCTTTGGAGCGATGATCAAAGCAAAGTTTATCTCCCCTTCTTGATACAACATACCTAAGTTGTCGATCAGCACTTTTGATTTACCAGTCCCCATCTCCATGAACAGTCCGAACTCTGGTCTTTGCCACCCACGTTCGAGTGCCGTGATCTGGTGGTCAAATGGTTTTATTTTAAATTTGTAGTTGACAGTCATCATATATCTCCACTATTGTCCTCTATGTGGATAGCACGAGGCTACCATATAAATCAACCCTGAAGAGGAAAAACTTATGAACGATATATTTGAAGACATGTTTGACGAATCGACAGCCTTGTCGTCAGTCGATACTGGAACCGGAAAACAATTAAGTCAACTGGTTCAAAATCTCCGCAACGTCGAGAATCAAATCGAGGATGCAGAGAACCACGTAAAGGCACTGAAGCAAGAGAAGCATAGGCTCTCTGTAGAAAACATTCCTGCACTCATGGATGAAATGGGGGTAGAGCGTCTCGACGTAGACGGTCTTACTGTTGAGCGCAAGATGATTGTCAGTGCTTCGATCCCGAAGGATCGTAAAGACGAAGCCTATTCATGGCTGCGTGAGAATGGATGCGATGATATTATAAAGAACGATGTCACCTGTTCATTCGGCAAGGGTCAAGATAACAGCGCAAAGAATGTGATTGCTATCTTACAAGATGCAGGATTCGACCCTGCAACCAAGACCCATGTACATCCATCCACACTCAAAGCTTTTGTAAGGGAGAGAGTAACGGATGGTAAACCTATTGACCTCGATATGTTCGGGGCATTCATTTCAAATGCAGCACAGTTACGGAGGAAATAAAGATGGCTAATGCAGTTGCAAATAAAAAAGAGACCGCAGTTTCTACCGATGTCATGGATGACATCTTTGAATTTGCGGGGGAAGGCGCAGCATATGATAGTTCGGAGATGCAGATCCCGTTCGTTCGTATCCTGCAAGCTATGTCACCACAGTTAAAGAAGCGTGAGGCTGAGTACATTGATGGCTCAGAGCAGGGCGATATGTTTAACACTGTGACTAAGCAACATTGGACAGGGGATAATGGTGTTTCAATTGTCCCATGTTATCAGACTACCAAGTACCTAGAGTTCACACCTCGTGAACAAGGCGGTGGGTTTCGTGGGGAGATTGCCGCGACTGATCCAGTTCTGACAAAGACCGAGCGTCAAGGCGCGAAAGAAATCCTACCAAGCGGAAACGAATTGGTAAAATCAGATCAGCATTACTGCTTGATTGTGGATGACGAGGGTTCTTTTCAACCTGTTGTGGTGGATATGAAGTCTAGCCAGTTGAAGGTCAGCCGTCGTTGGAAGACACAGATTGCGATGCAAAAAGTTAAGCATCCAAAGACTGGTCAGTTGGTTACGCCACCTTTGTTTGGTACTCAGTGGAAGTTTACCACTGTCGAAGAGTCGAACGACCAAGGTACGTGGTTCAACTACGCTATCGAAAAGATCGGTTTGTTAGAGAACCGAGAACTACTGCTTGAGGCTAAGTCATTTCGTGACAGTGTAGCCGCAGGTGAAGTGAAAGCTGCGCCAGAGGATCATGGAGACTCCACCTCTAGTTCTTCTGATAACGACGGAGAAGAAATACCGTTTTAAGCAGCCTTGGGAGAGTGAGGTAGTCCACTTGCTCTCCCTTTATTTCACAGGAGCAGTAAATGTCACAAGCAAAAAGATTGCTTGCTGCCTATATGGGTGCAGCAGCGGCACATGGAACGACTACCGTTGGTCGAGTGGGACGTGACGGTAAGGCCGAAGGCAAGAGTAGGATCGTTCGGGAGCCACTGACTGAGGAGATTGTGCAAGGGCACATCGACGGCAAGCAAGGTGTCGGGGCCATCCCGATTAACGAAGATAACATGTGTAAGTTCGGGGCCATCGATGTAGATGTCTACGATCTAAACCACAAAGAATTACAGGAGAAGATCTGCAAGTTGGATCTCCCCTTACTACACTGCCGATCTAAATCGGGGGGTGCACATTTGTATGTGTTCCTAAAAGACTGGGAACCTGCTGCTGTAGCTAGAGAGTATCTAACAGAGATGGCAATACTCTTGGGCCACAGTGGATGTGAGATATTCCCGAAGCAAGACAAGATCATAGCCGAGCGTGGAGATGTTGGTAACTTTATTAACATGCCATACTTTGATGCTGAGATGCCACAAAGGTTTTGCTACAATAAGAAAATAGAAGCGATGGAGTTGGATGAGTTCCTGACAGAGATAGACAACAAGAGTGTGAACCTATCTGACTTGGAGGCTATACGTGCTACTCAATCTGTAAGAAAACATTTCGAAGATGGGCCTCCATGTTTACGACACATCTTTGCAGATGGCCCACAGTCAGCACCAAGGAACAAGCTTTTGTTTTTTATGGGTGTGTACTGCAAGAAGAAGTTTCCCGACAGTTGGCAAGCGGCTCTGGAGGAATACAACCGCACATTATTCTCTCCGCCCCTTCCATCCTCAGAGGTGCAGACCGTAATCAAACAGCATGAGAAGAAAGACTGGGGGTACACTTGTAAGGAAGAACCGTTCAAGTCGTACTGCGATCCATCTATGTGTGTACTGGCTAATTTCGGTATAGGTCAGGATGCACCGGATGCACCACAGGTTGGTGGTCTAACGATCATGTTGTCTGAACCACGTTTGTATTTCATGGATGTGAACGGCACACGGATACAGCTTTCAACAGAGCAGTTGCAGAACCAAATGCTTTGGCAACGTGCTTGTATGGAGCAATGTATGTTCATGCCTTCGACTACGAAACAACAGAAGTGGCAGCAGATGGTCAATGGTTTGATGAGCCAGGCAACGTATATCGATGTGCCAGATGAACTTACTATATCGGGACAATTCAAGGATCTGCTCGAGACATACTGCACAAGTAACATCAGAGCCATGGCACCGGAAGAGATTCTAATGAACAAGCCTTGGACAGATGCAGGAACCACCAAGTTTAAACTGGAAGGACTACTAGAGTTCTTACACAACAGACGGTTTAACATTACAAGTCGGGGACAGATAACCCAGATGATACGAGACTTGGGAGGAGACTCAACAAAACAAAACATAGTTAAGCGTGGGCCAAAGGGTGAAGTAAGAACAAACGTGCGTTGTTGGTTTGTCCCTGCGTTTGAAGAGGAAGAAATAGAATTACCTGTAAAGGAGTATAGCAATGAAATCCCATTCTAATCGACTGCTGCGAGTGGGTGAGGTCGCCGAGATGTTAGGCGTATCGAAATCCTACATATATAAATTATCGCAGACCGGAGACTTTCCGAAACCTATTGTCTTGGGAGACGAGACAAACAAAAGATCCTCGAGCCGTTGGGTTCTGACAGAGATTGAGGACTGGGTTAACACCAGACCAAGGGGAAAAGAATATGATACCGAAAGCTAAATTAATATTGGGGCCACCTGGTTGTGGTAAGACCTACCGTTTGATTGAGGAGATCCGTGGTGCGTTGGACCGAGGCACAAGTCCTTCTCGCATTGGAGTTATATCTTTTACACGTAAGGCTATTGAGGAGATGGTGGGCCGTGCTTGCGCTGAGTTTCAGTTGGAGCCAAAAGACTTTCCGTTTATGAGAACGAGCCACTCGTTTGGATTCAGGGGTTTGGGTTTACAGGTAACGGACATCATGAACAAGGAAGACTACGACAACGTGGGCCGTGATGTAGGGCTGACGTTCGAAGGTAGGATGTCGAATGCACTTGATGATGGTTTAGCAGTGCCGTCGATTGGAGGATCGGGAGCCGACTACCTACAGATGGTGGGCCGTGCGCGTTTACGCATGGTAACTTTGGATCAAGAGTACAATGAAGCGTCTGATAGATCCCTTCACTACCCCAAGTTGGTGCAGTTACACAATCAGATTGAGGAATACAAACGATCCACAAACAAGTTTGACTATGTGGACATGATCGACAAGTACATTCAGGTCGGGGAGCCACCGAGTTTGGACTATCTGTTTGTTGATGAGGCTCAAGACTTTACCCCAATGCAGTGGGAGATGGTGTCGAAGATAGCGGACCATGCTGATCAGGTGTTTATTGCAGGGGACGATGACCAAGCGATCCACCGATGGACAGGGGTAGACGTGCAACTCTTTAACAAATGTACAGATAACATAGAAGTGTTGGATCAATCGTACAGAATCCCAAGTTCTGTGCATAACCTAGCGAAGATTGTTGCGAACAGGATTGATGATCGGCATTTGAAAGTATTCAAACCTCGGGAAGAAGAGGGACTTGTCGAGTGGATATACCATCTCGAGGATGCACCCCTGCACGAAGGGTCGTGGACTTTGATGGCTCGAACCAATGGGTTCGTCCATGACATGGCAAAGAAAATAAAGGAGATGGGATTTAAGTTTTCTATCAAGGGTAGGCCGAGCATCTCAAACAAACTGGTTTCTAATCTGTTTACATGGAGTGATCTGTGTCAGGACAAGAAGGTGGGGCTACAAAGGATCAAGGATCTGTATTCGTCTGTACCCAAGCAGGGCCAGAACGCAGTGGTTAAACGTGGGTTTACACAGAGGTTAGATGTGTTGGCTCCTGATGCGGAGTTAACGATGGAGGAGTTGCAAAAGGAATATGGTCTATTGGTAGGAGCAGAGCATAGTGGATACGAAGTCCTACGTGTTGGATCAGTGGAGCAAGATTACATTGCAGCTATGGCAAGACGCGGAGATGACTTACTGTCGGAACCTAGAATCAATCTGTCTACTTTTCATGCCATGAAGGGTGGTGAGGATGACAACTGTTTGGTGTATCTAGGAACGACCAAAGCATGCAGCGAAAGCGATTACCCCGACGATGAGCATCGAGCGTTCTACGTCGGCATAACCAGAGCAAGACATTGTCTCTACTTACTACAAGCAAAAACAAATTACAGGTACACGATATGAAACGTGATGAAGTGTTGGATACAGCAAAGGAATTAATCAATGGACAGAGGGCCAAGGACTACGGTGATGCACACGACAACCATAGTAGAATTGCTTCGGGGTGGAACATCATCGTAGATGGGGCAATGGAGAGTCATGGACACCTGACCGCCTCGCATGTGGCGTTGATGATGGACTGGGTAAAGAGTGCGAGACTTGTCGAGAACATCAATCATCAGGATTCATGGGTAGACAAGTGTGGGTACTCGGCTCTTGGAGCAGAGCACAGTGGCAGGGGGGACGACAAACCTTCTATCTTACTGCCTCGGCACGAAGAAATATTAGCTAGAGTGGAAACGAAGAATGCAAAGTAATTTATTTGGCAGTGCATTACACCACCAGATCAAAGGGGAACTAGATCTAATAGATCAGGACTGGAACATACCGCCAGAGTATCCAGACCTGACAGGCTACAAAGATGTGGCTGTAGATCTTGAGACCTACGATCCTAACATAAAAACACTGGGGCCAGGTTGGGCACGTAAGGACGGTCACATCATTGGCATAGCTGTGGCAGCAGGAGAATACAAAGGGTACTTCCCTATCCGCCATGAGAACTCACACAATCTAGATCCGAAGTTCACACTCAAGTGGCTGAAGAAACAGATGGCTGTGCCTGACATGAACGTGATCATGCACAATGCAACCTACGATGCAGGTTGGATGAGGGCCGAGGGCATAGAGATACAGGGCAGGATCATTGACACGATGATTACTGGCGCATTGGTAGACGAGAACCGTTGGTCCTTTGGGCTAGATGCAATGGCTCGAGACTTCGTGCAGCTTCGAAAGAATGAAAGGCTTCTACAGGCAGCAGCCAAGGAGTGGGGCGTAGATCCAAAGGCAGAGATGTACAAGCTACCACCCAAGTATGTTGGAGCCTATGCAGAACAGGATGCGGTTGCTACGCTTAAACTATGGGATGCGCTGAAGGTACAACTCGAGGAGCAAGAACTCTGGCACATCTGGAATGTAGAGACAGATCTTATACGCTGCATGTTAGACATGAGAACCAACGGTGTGCGTGTGGATCTCGACAAGGCAGACAAGAACAAGAAGTTAATTCGCGCCAAGACCAAGGAGCTACGTTCGTTTATCGAAAAGGAAGCAGGGATGAAGGTAGACATCTGGGCCTCTGCTTCTATCCAAAAGATGTTTGATAAGATGGATATGGAATACCTGACCACAGAAAAGGGTGCACCATCGTTTACCAAATCGTTTTTGATCGATCACCCATCGAAGGTCTGTCAGGCTTTGGTTAAACTACGTGAGTTTGATAAGGCAGACTCTACGTTTATCGATAGCATACTGCGCCACGAGCACAACGGACGGATACATACAGAGTTACACTCCACACGAAGGGACGAAGGGGGCACGGTCACTGGTAGATTTTCATCTTCCAACCCAAACTTACAGCAAATTCCTGCGCGAGATCCCGACATCAAGAAGATGATTCGTGGTTTGTTTATACCGGAGGACGGTTGCCAGTGGGGATCATTTGATTACTCGAGCCAAGAGCCGAGGTTACTGGTGCACTTTGCAGCGTCCGTACCTACACACCTACGCCATGCTGTGGTTGATAACATCGTGGATGAGTTCAACACAGGGGACGTGGATCTCCATCAGATGGTGGCAGATCTGGCAGGGATTACGAGAAAGCAAGCGAAAACCGTGAACCTTGGGATTATGTACGGCATGGGCGTAGCAAAGTTAGCAGATCAGCTTGGCATACCTGCGGATGATGCGAAGAGTTTGATCAGACAACACAGGGACAAGGTGCCGTTTGTTAAAGGACTGGCTGACTTAGCTACCAAACAGGCATCAGCCAACGGTCAGATACGCACTCTACTGGGCCGTAAGTGCAGGTTTCACCTTTGGGAACCTGTCACGTTCGGAGTAGGCAAACCCCTACCTCACGACGAAGCACAGAAGGAATACGGAAAACAGATTAGACGGGCCTTTACTTACAAGGCACTGAACAGATTGATCCAAGGATCAGCAGCCGACCAAACTAAGAAGGCGATGCTTGATTGTTACAACGAGGGACTTATTCCTATGCTCACGGTTCATGATGAGTTATGCTTTAACATAGAGAACCAAGATCAGGTAGGAAAGATTAAAGAGATTATGGAAACAGGGGTGCCACTCAAGGTCCCTTCCAGAATTGACGTAGATATTAAACCAGATTGGGGAGAAGTAGAATGATTGAACCAGATATGAAAACACTTGGACTGAGGGACATGCATCCAATGCAGGTCGAATCACTCATGGACTTTGTGGGTTGGGCCATTGACCTAGCCGCATTGGTCGGTGATGAAGATCTCCTAAAGGAAACAGAGGGATCGGCTGACGAACTGGTTAGGATGTTCGGGGGCAAAGGCGTTAGGATTGAGATCGAAAGTTAGTCTGTAGAGCCTTGAGAAATCAGGAGGTCAGCTAACGCTGTCGCAGGGTTACTTGCTGTACCTAATATAGTCCTTTGTTTCTCTTGAGCTTGTTTTGGAGTCTTTGGTTTAACCTGCGTGGTAGAAATTACAGGTTGTATGCTAGGCGCAGTCATCTCAGATGACGTGCCTGGATCAATAATTTCGAATTGTGGCTCCTGAGATGGTGCACCTGGATCAATAATTTCGAATTGTGGTTCTTGATTTTCTTTTTCTACGGTGGGTTCTTCGTCTCTAAAGAAACTTCTGTCCATAGCTTGGGTCATCATATCTGTGATTTCGTTCCAAGGAACTTCATCCAGAGTTCCGTTTATCGCCATGTTGTCTAGAACGGACTTACTAACCTCAAAGGGTTCGTATATTCCAACGGACAAAGCATCTACACCACTTACGTTTGCTTCTTTTAGAATCCGCATTATTTCAGAATCGTCTAATCCTAAACTTTCAACATCTTTCATGGTGTTGTAAAATCTATTGTATGCTCTGAACCTTGCGTCGTCTGCGTCCTTGTATGCCTCTAGCAATTGTTCTTTTGTTACGTTAGGACGACGAGCCAAAGAGTTGAATATGTTTGAAGCATCCTGCCTCGACTTTGCAAACTCGTACCCTTTGTATTTCAAACCCTGACTAGCTTGTGAGTCGGACTCTGTAATACCTGTGAAGGCTCTGGCTAATTCTTGAGACAGATCTCTAACACGTCCCATTCGATCTTCTTCTTTTATACCTAGTGTCTCGTTGAGATTTAAATCGTTTATAAAACCTCGAGCGAAACGGCTAGGCTCAAGCCTTCCACCGCTCTCGTCCAAAGGAACTATAGATGGAAGAAGGGTGTCAGCAATGTGATTAAAAGACTTAGCTAATTTATCTCCAACATTATCTTCAGGGTTGTATATCTTGGCCCCCGTAATAGTTTTACCACCACGACCAACTTGACCTAGAGTCCTCATGAGTGGGTTTTCTGCTTCAGGATCTAGCACATCTCTGAAAGCAGCAAGAGCCATAGATTCTTCTGTGAAGGGGGAGATCATTTCTCCAAGAGAGGCAAACGCTGAGTCAGATACTAATCTTGTGGTTGATTTACCTTCTAGTTCCCCTCGTTGGAAAGAATTTATAGCAGCAATGGCTGTACGTTCTAACATATCGTATGGGTTTGAATAACTAAAGTTTATGTATTTAGGTGTACCATCCTCATGACGCCCTATCGGAATTAAACGAGCATTTTTTTCCCAAGGAGCAGCCAAGGATCTCTGGTATGATTTCATTTCTTCTTTGCTGACTCCAGAGATAGCATAACCTAATCCAGTCAACCCCATGGGTAAAACTGAAAACGTCGTTGCTGCACCTGTCAGCCTACGCAACCCAATCTTTTGAATCTCAACGTTTGCATCTGCAAGTTCATCAATACCTCGAGCAATCGTGTTCATCCCTGTTCGAATGATTTCATACGGAAAGGCTATGAAGTTACCGACAGGGGCACGACGCAATGATTTAATAGCTTCGGGAGCTAAGTTGTAATTTGGCACGTTGTTACGAACGATATCTGCTGCTTCACGTTTAATAAAGTCTTCGATAGGATTAAACGCTGGTCCCTCTTTGACTTTGTTGCCATAGATTACAACCTCGTCCTCACCAATACGCCCACGTCTTGTAATGTCGGGGGATGAAAGAATGTCAGATTTTTTTATCGTATACGCTTTTAATTGTTTACCTGTTCGTAACCTTTCCGAGTAGGTTAGATCAATGTTATATTTTGGATTAAGTGTGTAGGATTGGGGAATGTCGTCCGAAATATCACCGACACGATATACGGTCATTGTCTCTGGTTGATCCGCCAGTGCTCGTTGTGTTAAAGCTGTGACATCTTTTTTTACTGTAGCTAATTCTTTTGGTGTAATCTCTCGACCAAGAACCGCAGATAGGTTATCTAAAGCAGAATCTGCGTCCTCAAAAATATAACGAAGTATATCAAACTGATCACCAGCAGGACCCATCAATAATTCTTGAGTAGTAGGGCTAACATTTGCCGCTTCTAAATTTGCAAAGTACTTTTCCGTAGACACATTTAGTTTAGTTTTTGGAAGCATAATCTCTTTACGTGCAAGATAGTCTGCTCGAGCTTCATCCGACATTTTACCTAAAGCATTGCGTAATTTGTTTTGTTCGAAGACAAAGTTGTATACCTTCCAAATATCATCGCCACCTTGATACAAAGCTTCGGCTTTCTTTGACCATCTTATAACTGGAAGTTCAGAGATCTTTGAGCCAAAACCTTTTGTCACTGCCCCATCTACATCGTCAGCAAAACCAAAGCCCTTACGAACAAGCTCTTGTAGTTCGCGCAACTCAGCCTGACTGTTTACAATACCAAGCCTTTGTAGATCGGCATATTCTTGTGCAAGTTTTTCCGCTGGAAGTCTTCTAAGGTTTTCGTAAACAAGACGAACAGACTCATAAAGGTTTGCGCCTTTACCAATGTTTCCTTGTGCTGCTGCAAACGCAGAAGCTGTGGTAACGTTTCGTATTTGTGTGACAGGAGATAAAATAGTTTTGCCATACTGTGTAAGACCCTTGGTTCTAAGAAAACCAGAGTAAATTGCACGTAGAGAATTACCTATCCAACCTGTGTCTCCCACAACCGTGCGGGTTAAGTCTTGATACACACGTTCTGGTACAGCGAAACCATGCAATGATCCCCAACCAGAAGTATCAAGAGTTTCTTCAACACTCTTGTCTACTCTACTACTACCTTTCCCAGAGCCAAGGACCACGTACCCTTCTTCGTTGAGCGTGTCTTTTGCTGTCTTAGAAAAACCCCCTTCAGGTGGTTTACGAAAGATCTTACCTATACCGTTAGGGGTTTGCTCTGCTATTCTACGAATGTTTGCAAAGTAATTATCCACCGCATTAAACTCTGCCATTCTTGAAACGGTTGCAACATAGTTTTCTAATGGGTTCTTAATCTCACCAAGCAGGGCACGTTGATAATCTTTCAGGTTCTTTCGAGAAATAAACTGATCTGTTTTTAATCTTTGTTCGGCGACACGACTAATACCTTTAACAGGTTTTACATTTGCTTTTTTCTTGTATCCTTCAAGAAAATTATCACGAGCAATACGAGCTTGATTATCGGTTACTTGTCCAAGAAGTTTGAAATCATCAGACAAACCTAGTTCTGCTGTAGTCTTCTTACCACTTTCTGCTATCTTCTGTAGCTCGGTTTGCACCGCGACAGGGTCTTCTCTAAACTTTGACGCTGCTATCTCTAATGTTTTATCGGATGGTTTAAATGCAGGATCTTCAAGTGCCCTATATCTACGAGCTAGATACGACCCAAGGTTTCCCTTGATGGTTTCAGATATAGTCTTCTTGGTTTCTTTTACATAGAAGTCATTGGTCTTAATAAAGTCACTGTCAACAATACGTTGGCTCAACTGATCAAGGTGAGTACGCATTTTAGATACAGGTTGTCGTAAAGCTTTTGGCAAAGACTTTAGGAATTTTGCTTTCTCTGCTCTCACGGGGTCGGTCAAATATTTATCAATGGTATTAAACACATCACTCTTTGTAAGCGCAGTAGAATCTTCTGTGTTCTTGGCAGCTATCTTAACAACCTTATCAATCTCCTGATCTAATTGTGTGGTAAGTTTATTAGCGACACGAACTTCAGCTTCAGTCAATCCAGGAATCAAGGACCGAGAATCCGCAACCTCCTGTGGAAGGATACCTCGGTATCGAAGCGTAGCCAGTGCGTCTGCAATCCCATTTTTAAAAGGGCTTTGTGTCTCTCCCATTCGACGAGCTTCTTCGATCTGGGCAATGGGTCTACCTATTTTTCTACCTGTTGCTTTTGCAACTGATGCCAGTTGAGTAGCTCCGGGTATTTGACCCACCGCTGTAGCACCTTTACCCGCTACTTCACCTACTACACGAAGAGCAAAGGGAGCAGCTACAACTCCTGCGGCACCCTCAAAACCAACTTTGAGTTTGTTTGCCAAACCTTCTATAGCTCTTTCTTCTGCCTCTAAACCAACCAAATCCCCTGTCTTGGTAGGGCCTCCGTCAAAGAAATCTCCTATTGTCATGGTGTCATTGGTTGCAACAACAGCGTCAGCTACGCCAGCGGCGGCAAGTTGCGCTGTAGTCTTACCAAGTCTACCTGCTTTAGCTAAAGCATTGAGTCCACCTACTACACGAGCAGCGGCTACACCTGGAACAACAAACTGAGTTCCTACTTCACCAATAGCACCTGATATACCTTTGGGATCTATACCTAGTCTTGCACGAAAAGACTCAAAGGACTCTACCACATCCTCGTGATAATCAGTTCCTCTAGTTGCGTCAGAAAGCAACGCCCCAAGTTCCACGACACCTTGAACTACTTTCGTACCACCAGAAGCGATGCCTTCAAAAAACTCTTGAGGAACACCTTCGTATTCTTCTGGGTCGTACTCCCCCTCTGGTTTAGTTTCAGGGGTTCCTGGGTCAATGATTTCAAACTTTGGTTCTTCAGATGGAGTTCCTGGGTCAATGATTTCAAACTCTAGTTCTTCAGCCATCTTTAACCTCCTTAACTCTATTGTGAGATTGGATTACCTTCATCATCATTTTCGTAGGTAACTCCACCAAAGGTATAAATAGCATTAGCATTTTTTGGTCGGTTAGCTTCGAAGTAAGACTTAGTTGTCTCCGTTGACTTTGCCCTATCATAACCATACTGCTTTAGTTCTTCGTCTGGATATATGTTCTGGACTCTTTCCAATGCGCTAGTATTTACCCATTGTTTAAGATACGCAGACGCGCCAGGATCTGATCGTTTAAGTCCACCCTCGCTTAAAACACTAGCTGCAAACCTTGGTTCCTTCAACATTTCTGTGTAACTGGTTAAAGCGTTATCGTAAGCATCTATAGGACTCCGGTATTCCCTAGCTCCAGAGCCACCTTTTGCTGCGGCAATATCCCTGCGTAATTGAGCATCTCTTTCTGCGGCTTTTTCTGAGAACACCTGTTCAATAGCCATACTTGTGATTGAATCATCACGTTTACGGTCAGCGGCTCGATCACTTTTCATCACCTTAGATCCCTCAAGCAGTCCGTTGGCAATGTTTGACAGTGCACTAGGGCTTTCACCCGCCGCGATAGCAAAACCTATCATGGCTAGATTGTGCCATTTCTCCTCATCCGCGTCCTTGTCGTCACCTCCAAGGAACTCTTTGAACATGTCTTGATATGCTTTGACCCGCTGTTTCGTGGACATGTTGTCTACGTTCTTGATTCCAAAACCAGACAGAACTGTTTCGGATGTATCTTTGGATCGTTTATCAGGGGAAGAATTAGGATTTGTTGCAATAGCTTCAACTTGAACTAACGCATTAGGTTGCGCTATCCCTGCTTCTCTGTTGGCAGCGGCCTCTTCGTCACCATCGTCACCACCGCTAAATATTTCTTTAAATCTAGTTATAATCGGAGAGACATAAGGTTTTTTGTTTTTTTCTACGTCATTCTTCTTGAGTGAACCAGGTTGATCTATCCCTGCTTCTCTTGCGTCAGCAGTCTCTTCTGCATCGTTTCCTGAAACAGCCTTTTTAATTCTGGTTATAATCGGAGAGACATAAGGTTTCTTCTCTTGCGAAGTTGCCGTTCCCGTTTCTGAAACTGGGGCTGCTTTTTTATAATTACTAAGACCACCAGCAGCAACTATGTTTTTAATATTTAACCCCAACCTACCAACGTCATCCAAAAGAGTCCCAGGTTTATCTTCTATGGTGCTTGGGGATTTTAACTCTCCACTGTCTATCATAGATTGCATTATAGTTTTAGGCGGCAATAGTTGATTAGCCAGTTGAGAATCTAAATCTTCCATTTGATTAGTGGCGATCAATGCTTCTAAAGAAGCGTTGGCTTTTTCTTTGCCCGTTAACCCATCAGCGCGATCCATGATTGATTGTAATGCCATGTCTTGTGTTGTAGACCCCATCTCATTATCTATTGATTCCGTTATAGCTTTCCCTGCTTCTAGCGCAGCGTTGGGGTCTATCTCGTATGTTTCTGAAGGACCAGGTATATTAGCCCCCGGCACAACAGATGATCCAGATTGAATCATATCTGCTAACTGTTTCGCGTTAGGAGTATCCGCTCCTCTGATTTGAACAGGAGCCGCTGAAAGAATACCACCACTTTGATCCATAGTGTATTCTGGAGCAATAGGTTGTTGCGTCAGTGTTTCTTGGACACCGGGTAAAGCGATTATATCTTGAATCAAAGCAGCCTGAACAGTGTTTCTCGGGTCAAGCGGAACTGTACCATCTCGCGGAACAACTCGACCATCAGAATACACATCGTAAATAAAACCTGATTTATTTACGGTCTTTACTTTTTGTGCGGTAGGAGATCCAACCTGTCCACCTGGAGCAAACATTTGCGCTGCTTGCATAAGCTCTGGAGATGATGTCATTATACCGCCCATGTTCGCCAGTCTTTGACGAGCATCCCGATTAGCAAACATTTTGCGGTTCATTACATTCATGTTTAAGTCCTTTACTGAAAGGTTTTACCGAGACTATATAGCCCCATACCGAGACCACCAATCTGTGACAACATGCTAGGATCTGGAGATTGTTGGGATGTAAACGTACTCTGAGACGTTGGCATACCTTGGAATATATCTGAGTAAAATCCAAGTTGTTGATACGGTTGCATGACATTCTGATACTGTGTCTGTCTTGCCGCGTCCAGTTCTCTTTGACGTTGTTGCTGTTCCTGACCACCAATAGAGGAAAGTAGATTGATGTCGTTCATGTTCATGCCTTGGAACGCCTCGCCAAGTTTGGCTTGTTGCATACCCAAGCTACCCAGTCCTTGTGCCGCCGCCTGTGCTCTTTGTAACTGCTGTTGCTGTGCTTGAGCAAATCCTTGCTGTCTTAATCCAGCCGATGTTCGAGCTTGCTGATCTAAGACGTTACGTCCAATCTCCGCTCGTTCAATACCCTCACGAGATCCACCAAAGGCTCCCGCTCCAACGGCACGAGCCGCCGCTTGGTTCTGTTGCATCTGCCCAGCGCGGTTTATGTCCTGCATAGACTGATCAATAACAGCCTGATTATATGGATTCATATACGCCATCGCAGCGTTTGGATCTAACAAGCTCTCTGTTGCGGCAATACCCGCACCTGTGGCTTGCTCACCTGCCTGTAACATAGGCATATATGATCCAATGCCTTGTGTTGCTAAGTTGGTAGCTTGTTGCTGTATAGGTGTACGA
>VMHT01078660.1_pt1 | contig 16575 bp, 28 predicted proteins | sample 4693611 | NCBI WGS metagenome assembly VMHT01 (sample SAMN12280063, study PRJNA550983) | marine metagenome | isolation source: seawater sampled from same location over 5 years 0.02-0.2 micron viral filtrate | place: USA: collected off the coast of southern California halfway between the port... ... | reverse complement strand
ACTAGCATAATGTTTCTCATATGTTTTATCTACATATCTTTTTATTTGTTCTATTGTATTTTCTTCGTTGAATTTATATTCCATTTATTTAAACCCTTCTGGTAAAGTTTCTTCTGAGTACCATGTAAAACCATTAGACTCAGCCCATTCAGCATGTGTTCTTTTTGTTCCATCTTTTCTTTTCTTTGCAGCAGGCATAGGTGCGTAAGGTTTTTGAAAGACGAACACAAGTTCCATTGTTTTCGGTAAAGACTTTCTAATCCAAACATACTTACTATACTCTGCATGATCCCAGAACCTACCTTTAGCTTCAATAATAATTTTATCTTTTGTAAAGTCTGGTTCATATTTCTTTTCAATAATGTAATCAATCATTTTACCATGATGATTCCAATTACTTAATATACCTTTATGTAAATCATACTCCCACTTACTATCATAACCTTTAGGTAATCCTTTTTCTTTTGGTCTTATCTTTCTAGGTTTTCTTTTAGCCATTCAAATCTTCCAAAGTAAAATCAGGATTACGTTTTAACTTTTTATATATCCATCTTAATGAATAAGCACTAAGCATTATCTTTCTGTTAGAATAGAAATGTGTTTCTTCTGCTAAAAAATTAGGTAATGTTTTTCTATTTATTACATAAACATCTTCACCTTCTGGAACAAAAGAACGTAGCCAACCTACGAGAATATCTTTACCTCGTCTTCGTAATGCTTTTGATTTTCTTCCGTTCATCTGGTTACTTCCAAAACTTTAGGTGTCTTAACAACCTGAGTTAAGTAAGTATATCCTTTTGCATATTTAAACACTCGTAATCCTTTACCATCGTTAGAATCTTTATGACATTCTACCTTATGCCTACACCAAGTACATCCTCTAGGAAGTTTCATGTTTCCTGATGAACCATCTGGTATAGGATTATAACATAATTCAGGAGGATTGTCCACCTTTATTAATTTTTTTACTGTTTTTATTTTCTTTTTTATGTTTGGTTTATCGAAAGAATCAGGTCTATACAATGCTATTTCACCTGACTCTTTGTTCATTGCCAAGAAACCCCCCTTGTTTGTACCCATAGAAGCCTCGTAAGCAGCCAACTGAGGGAGATAACCGAAAACATCATCTTCGGCTAGGGTTTTATCTTTAAACTTCTTAAACGCGAAACCAGAAGCTGTCTTGATGTCTACTACTTCACCATCAATTATACAATCCATGTGTCCTTTTATACCTTGAAGAGATACTTCCTTCTGTTCTCCTGTAACTTTATGTTTAGCAAGTTTAATTAACATCAGTAACACTTCTTCAAGTAGATGTCCGTATAAAAACTTAATGAACACAGATGGTTTTATCTTTTCAGTTTCTTTGTTTTCAGATCTCATTTCAAACCAGAGCTGTCTGGTGGGTTTACCTATGTTAGACATACGAAGTGTCGCTGTATCTCTAGGTCTAGGATTAGCCCAATGATGTAAAACTTTTTTCATTGACTCGCCAAACTCGTCTATAGTTTTATCGTCAAGGTCTAAAGGTTTACCATCTGATAGAGCAGATAGCTTGTCGTATATATCTTCAACAAGTGTGTCTAGTTTCTTATTCATTCTGTATGCTCTACAAATCTAAGTTCTCTGTTTGTAGGATTGAACCCTAAAACTTTCACACCCATCTCTTTTTGTTTTTTTGTTCGGGGTGCGCTAATATCATTGTTTGCATCATCTCTATATCTTTTACAAAAAGTTTTTACATCAATCAAAGTAATGTCACCTTTCTTATCCATAGCAATCATGTCTATTGGACCAGTACATCCTGAGTTTTGAAAGACTTCATAACCATTATCCCATAACCAAGTGACTGCGTAGTATTCTGCAAAGTCTCCCTTCCTACTGGGATTAATTTTATCTAGGTTTTTATTAGTGTGTTTCACTCCAGTTTCCTCCCTTATCATATTCGCCATCCAAAGGACAGCGTAGTTTAAATACTTTTCCTGCTTCTATAATAGAACTGACTCCAATATCGCCAATAGTTTTAGAGTGTTCTTTAGGTACTTCTAACTGCCATTCATCATGTATGTTAGCTACAAACTTATGCTCTAGTCCTGCTTCTCTTAACTTACTGTCAAAGATAACTAAAGCTTTCTTCATAACGATAGCTCCTGCACCCTGTAATAAAGTATTCAAAGCAGCGTGTGCATTACGAATGAATAACTTTCTACCATCTATTCCTTTCAAGTGACCTTTTGCTGACGCTCTTGTAACTCTATCTCTAAGAGATTTAAATGATGGTTTATTATCAAAGAACAGTTGTCTAGCTCTTGAACCATCTCCTTTATTTCCTCCAACCACGCTTCCAAGTTTTTCATCTCCTGCTCCGTACATGAGGGCATAGATGAACGTCTTTGCCTTATCTCTTGATTCAAGTCTAGCAAGTTTTTGATTTGCTGTGTGTATGTCTCCGTTGAGAATTTCATTTGTATAGTCCTCGTCATTCATATAGTGTGCTAACATTCTTATCTCTAAACCAGATGCGTCAATACCTAACAACACATTACCTTCATCTACTGTCCAACAAGCACGACATTCCTTACCATAAGGTTGTCTTACGCTCGGAATTTGCGCTGTGTTTGGACTTCGGTGAGTCATACGACCTGTGATAGCTCCGTTAGGTATGACAAACCCATGTATTCTACCATCATCTTCGACAGCTTTAACCCACGAATCAATCTGTGCTATACGTTTCTGTAGTAAAAGAAACTCTGCAATTAGACTAGCTTCGTGTATGTGTGTAACTTCTGATAAAGTTTTCTCGTCTACAATAGGTTGACCAGTAGGTGTAAATCTTTCTGGCTTCCAACCAAAGTCAATCAAGTATTCTCCAATCTGTTTACGACTGCCAAGATTAAAATGAACTAACTTCTTACGAATGAAAGGCTCTGTGTTACCAAACCACAAACAGTTATCATACTCTTCATCAGTAAGTCCACGCTCAGATAATGTTCCATCTTTCTTTACATAAGGTGTGACTAACTTATCATCTACCCATTTAGGTTTGAATGTGTTGTGTACTTCATCTTCTATCTTTTGTTTTCTTTCTCTAAGTTTTGCCAGTAGAAGTTCAGCAGAATAACTATCAAACTTAAATCCATTTTCTTCTTGCTGTTTCATCAGTCTTGCAACATTATGTTCTAGCTTTATACTCTCTTTAGAAAATCCTTTAGCTTCAAAGCGTAGCTGTTTGAATACCATAGTGTTTAGCTGTACATCTTTGACACAATACTTCATCATCTCTGGTGAGTAGTTGAGATAATCTTCAAAGTTTATCTTAGGAAATCTTAACTTATAACCCCAAGATTCTAAACTATGACCACCTTCTCTGACAGGATTGAAAAGTCTTGACAAGACAAGAGTATCTAATACATCTATATGTGATAGATCAACTCCTGTAAGTTTCTTAATGACAGGAATATCAAAACCAACTATGTTATGTCCTATCAATCTATCAGCACTAAGCAAAAGTTTACATCCTTCATCAATCTGATCAGGATTAAATTTAAATATTTCTCCTGTGTCAGGATTCTGACAAACGATACACCATATCTTAGTTGCTTTTAGATCATCTGTTTCTATATCAAATACTAAATCCATATTAAAATCCTTCGCTATTATCGGTGACTTCTATATCATCATTAGAAATCTCAGACAATCTTCCAGTTTCATTATCATAAAGTAGATGTGAAGCTAGTCCAACATCTCCTGTGTACCTAGACTTTAGCACACGAACCTTTGTTGTCTGTGACTCTTGATAATCGTCTGACTGTTGGTTACGTTCCAAAGCTAAGACACAATCAGATAGCTGTGCAATACTCTGGCTACCTCTAAGGTGAGATAGGTTTACTTCGATACCATTCTCATGTCCTTTGTTACCATCAATCCTACGCAAGTGTGATACAAGAATAAGACCTGCACCTGTTTCTTCTACTATAGATCTAAGCTTAGTCATAATAGAATCAATGGTTCGTCTTTCATCTCCTTCTGTTGACGCGCTGACAAGCATATGCAAGTGATCTACCACCACCCATTTACAACCACATCCTACAATCATAAACCTTATCTTAGAAAAGATTTCGTCTAGCTCGTTAGCTCCAAAGTGGGCATGAACCCACACACGATTCTTATTATCTCCATCATAAAGTATATCAAATAACTTATCTAATTCTTCTTTAGAATATCTTTCTCTTATCTGATCTATATACAATCTAGAGTTAGCTTCGATAGAAAGAATACCATCAATAGTCCTGCGCCAATCTTCTTCAAGAGCAATAATACCTACGTTGTCATTTGTCTGTTTAATCAACCAATGCTCTATCTCTCTTGTAACGCTAGATTTACCTAGCCCTGTACCCCCTGTAAGGGTTATGAGTTCTCCTTGTCTCATGCCATACAGCTTCTTATTAAGACCTTCGTATGGATAGGGTACACTTTCTTTCTTCTCTCTGTTGTGGAACTTATCTCTCTGCTCTGACACATTGATAACTCCAGATGGAGTATAAGTCTTAGCAGACCACCACGCTTCTGTAAATTCCTTATGCTTGTTCTGTCTAAGCATATCGTTAGGATCTTTACAACCTGTAGGCAATGTCATAATCCTTGCCTTGCTAGGTTTGAAAAGTCTTGCTACTTTTTTACTGGCTTCCTTGCCTGCTTTGTCATTATCAAATGAGATTATAACATTTTCAAAATCGTCAAAGAACTCAAGACTTTCTTTGATGTCACGAACTGCACCTTGCGCACCTCGCTTAATCGAAACGACTGCCCACTTGCTACCGAGTAGTTCGTAGGCTGCCATTGCGTCACATTCTCCTTCTGTGATCGTTACATACTTACCGCTTTTAAATAACTGTTGTCCAAATAAACCTGTGTCATTGTAAGATCCATTAATAAAGAAGTCTTTGCTTTTTACATTACGAACTTTAGTAGCTGATAACTCATGTCCGTTATAGTATGGATAGAAATGTTTAACTACTTTGCCTTGTAAATCGTGTACAACTTTCACACCATATTTTTTTGCAGTATCTAGTTTTATCTTTCTATCTGTTAACGCTGAGTAACTTCCTAATGTATCATCTGACTGTTGACTTATTGGTTTTACTGTTACTGTTTCCATTCCCTTTCCCTCATATATGTTATCGTAGTTTTTCATAAACTCGCCACAGCTAAAACACTTTGCTGATCTGTCTTTGTTTATACCAACAGCATCACTACTGTTACACAAAGGACAAGGTTGGTGAACAGCTTCCCATTCTTTATCTTCAAACTCTGCCCTCATACCTTTCTCCTTTTAGTTTTCTGATTTAGTTACAACTTCTTCTTCTTCGACTTCCGTTTCGCTTTGTTCTCCTTCTTCATTAATTATACTAACAATCTTATTGGTAAAGAAATTTAAACTTGCCTGAACTTCTTCAATGTCCAGAGTAAGATTAACTTTCTTTTGATTTAATCTTTGAATCCTTCCAAAGATACCTTGTGCTTCTTCGGGTAAATCTTCTACCGAAATCTGCACACCATCAATAGTTATATATGGTTTTTCATCATGTTCTCCCATAATTAAAACTCCTCGTTATCAGAATCACTATCACCATACTCGACAAGCTCATTAACTTTAACAGCAATCAACTCAGCGAATGTTCCATAAGGACTGCTGTATGGTCTTATCTTAACTGTAACATTAGAACCATTTCCGACTAAACAATTTAAACTGTTTCCGTCAGCATCATAAAGTTTAGGAGGAGAGTTTGTTACCTCTTCCATCTCTTGAGTTTTTTGATTCTTCTTCTTTCTTGTTGCAGTTTTAGAAAAACTAAAAGCTGGCTCGTCATACTTAGGATTACCTGCTCTATCTCTTGACTGTGTAAGACCTGCACCTTCTAACTCTGATGCTGTTTCTTCGTCAGTCAATAAGGTAATCATATATTTATGTGGTTCAAATCGTGTGTTAGGAACTGACACGTTAGCCCACATTGCTTTACCTGTTGCGTACATCATTTTTATTTACCTCTTAGTTACTATAAAAATTCGGTCTGGTTTTAAATTGTAAGACCAGAAACTTACTCGCTATCTAGCGAACAAACAAGATACAAGGAAGGTGATACATGAGGGCAAATATATCTTGTTTGTAATTTTAAATCCCATTATACCACTAACCACCTTCAAAGTCAAATCTTTTTTATAAATAATTATCTTCTTTTAATACCTTATAAAGTTTTATAAAATAATAATTAATAATAATAATTAATACTTATAATAGTTATAAAGATTATATCATATTATAAAACAAAAGTCAACCCTCTATCTTTTTGTGTTCGTTATCATTGTTGTCATAAGTTTCTGTACTACTAGAGTTAGTGTCAATACAAGGACAGTTCTCATAATAATCATCAACTATTTTATCAAATAAATCTTCCATTTATATATCCTTTTTAATGTAGTTTATTGTTATCTTTTTCTTCAAGATAATCTATTGCTTGTTGTTCAATCTCTGCTAATCCTATGATAAGCTCTGCTGTTTCTTTAGAACTTAATGGATTCAATAATCTTGATATTAAAATACAAACAAGCTGTTTAGTTTCTGCTTCGTTGAAATTTTTCTCAACATCAGCTACATAATCTAACAATTTGTGTATCTGCTCTTCACTATTCATCAGTAAATACTCCGTCTGCGTTCCAACTCCAACTCTCTGCAGGAGTACATACTTCTACAGCAGGTTTGGTTGTACCCTTATATCTTTTTTCATAATACTTAGTCTTTATAAATATCTTGTACTCATTATAGTATTCTTTAGCTGAACTAAAGATAGGTTGACCATGCTCAGTTCTTTCATGGCAGTTAGCCATGTATAAATCAGAAACAAACTTGTCAAAGTCTTCACTTGATTCTCTAATATCTAGCTCCATCTTCTTATAGTCTTCTAATAATTCTTTGTCACTCATACTATTCTCCTACCCAAAAAGATATATCAGCACTATCATCAAACTGAATCCACTTCTTTTCGTATTTAGTTTTATCCCAATCTATTTCACGAATACCATTCTTATCCTTAACTTCTTTTCCGTTCTTGTGTTTCTTGTAAGCAAGGATTCGTTCTCGGTACTCAATACTAGGATAATCATGTGGACTTATATCTTCCAAGTCTATATCTATACCTAGTTTCTTTTTAACAAGAAGCTGTATTGCTTCCTGTATCTCGTAGTAATCAAATGTTAATTGCATTATACAAACTCCTTAGCTATGTTAGCTATGATAGTATCCATGTTCTCTATTGCATCTTTAGGTAATAGTGCTATTGCAACTCGGTTAGTTACATCTTGTTTCATCTTATGTTGATTAGCTAAGTCAAGCTTTAAAACTCCTGAATACCTAGTCAAATCTAGTCTATAGCTAGAGTTAGCTCCGTTCCATTCCTGTGTGCGTTCAGAAACACTGGTAGCTATTTGATTTCTTAAATCTGTTAGCTCATCTATCTGTTTGTTAAGAGCTTTAATCCGATTAGCATCTGATAACATAGACGCATAGCCTCTATCATCTTCAGTCAGCTCTTGTCTCTTACTCTTAAAGGTTGTCTCTATTGTATTAATAATAGTATCAACGATTGCTTCTTGTTCAAACTTTCTTATCTGTGTAGCCATGCTACTTCTCCCATTTGTGATTTAAAACTTTATCAATAGACTGATTTTGTTTAACGATTAGTTTGTCTGTGTCAAACCAAACAGTCATATCCCTTGTATCTTCGTTCATAGTTATCTTATCTACCACTCTTCCGTCTATCTCTTGTCCTGCTTTTAACTCTAACATTTTATATCTCCTTCCAAGTTAAATTAAAATCTCTGTACATATAGAACAGATGTTTCTTTTCTCCATCTACATCAACATTCACAGTAAACTGTACGCTCAACAAACTCTTTACCTCTGCAGTATACCATGTCTTATCATCATTAATCAATAGCACTAATACTTTTTTTCCTTTAGGTTTCTTCATGTTTTATTTACTCCTTTAGCTGCGATCATCATGTTCAAAACCATCTTTTGAAATCCATAATCCATCAGACATATAAACACAAGGTTTACCATTGTAATATACATAGTCTCCTGAATTGTCGTAAGCATCAAATATTTCTAGCCATGCTTCTTTTGCTTCGTCACCTTCTTTACTGTAACCATTTTCTTTTTCTTTAACTTTTAACAAAAATCTATCGTGGAAATCTTTAACTCCTTTAGAATGAAAATGTTTGTTAGGATATTTCCCTTCTAAAAAAGGAGACCATCTTCCTGTTGTGTAGTAGTAGGAATATTTCTGTCCTCTAAAATAAACCCACACCATGTTTCCTCCCTCTCTTACTACAATATCAATTTCTTTTTCTTTAAAAAACTTAACAACATCTTTCAAAGTTTGTCCTGTTTCATGTCTAAAAACAACTTCACCTTTGGAATTTTTCTTGTGAAATTTCCATTCATATTCTTTTTTTTCATTCATCAGACACCTCCTGTTTTATATAAATATTTTTTGCTACTGCATAAGGGTCACCCATTCTATTACCTACATATTTAAAGTGTGCTTGTGCCACACTAGGTTTCACACCAATATAAGTACTTACTATAAAAGTATCCTTCTGGTCACAGTAAGTTTCTATTTCTTCTGGCTCACCATATACAAGTTCTTGGTTTTTTAATCTTACTAATTTAACGCTCATCAGTCACCTTTCCTTTTCTATTATACTTAGTCTTATCTCTGTGTGTCTTAGGTTTATGAAACTTGTCCATGTTTTTCTTAACTGGATTAGGTTTCTTCATCAGTCACCTCCTTAATTCCAATCAGTCCAATAAAAAATGTCGCTGTCTCCGTTTTCTTTCCATTCTTTTTTTCCTTCTTCATATTCTTCTTTACTCAACATCTGTTTGGTGCATTTTGTAGAGCAAGAATACTCCCAATCAGTAACAACATAATAACCTTTGTATTTGTTTAAAGGTTTTTTGCAGTTATAACAATGATTCATCAGTCACCTCCTTCACCCACCACTTAGGTTTGTCTCTACCTTTCTCCCACTTAGCATAGTGTTTCTCGTTGATACAGTAGTCACGATATGCTTTGGTAGCATCCTCATTCTTGTATTGGTCTGGCATACATTGTGCTATTGGTGATAGCTTGTAAGACGCATGATTCCAAGTTCCATCACCAACTGGTATTGTTGCTAAAGGTATAGATAATTTAACAATGCTTGCATGAACTTTACCATAACGATAAGTATACTCCTCACCTAGAGCAATAAAATGTTGATACAACCAACAGTAATTAGCACTTGATTCTCTAGCCCATACAGTACAAGGATGATTCCAATATGCTCGCTTGTATAAACCTACCTTGTCTGCATACTGGTCACCATCTAACTCTCGGTGTGCAGTACATAACATCTGTGCTGTTTCCAACGGCATCTTCACTAGCATCTTATCTGGTTGTGCTTGTGCCGATTTAGTTGGGCAATCATAAAAATAAAATATGTTCATCAGTTACTCCAAGCTTTTGAATCTAACATCTCTGTATAACGTATCTCTTTATATACTCTAATGCAAGACATATTATTTAAATAAAACTTTCTTTGTTGCCAATCAATAATTCCAGAAGGCATGGTAGCAACAGCACACAATCCTGTAATTAATACTTCATCATCATCTTCTTGATACTCTATCTTGAAAGGTTTAACTTTTCTATCTGTTGTTTCTTTTCCATTCACATCTTCATAGTTAAACATTAACTCAGCGTTATCATCTGTGAAAGTAAAGAACACTTTCATTAAATCACTCTTGTTCATATCTATCTCCTATATATCCATAAAGTTATACCTAACATAACACACATTCCAAATGCAATATACCCTATTGTCATTTGTAACTGTGCCTCTGCTATCAAGGTGTTCAAATATATTTCTTCTTCAATCATACCTTTCTCCTAGTCTATGAGCGACATATAGTAATCGTCTTTAGCTTGTGGCTCGTCTAAAAGTTTATCAGTTTCTTCTTGATAGTCTTTGTCTTTGTCAATACCTTTCCACCAAGCGTCAAACTTATCAGGGTGTACAATCTTTACTGCGTCTTTAAATTCCATAACTCTTTACCTCTTTATATTCTATTAAAAATTCTTGGTAGTTTTGTATTAAGCAGATAACTACCAACTGCTATTATTATGGCTATGGAGACTGGGTGCTTTTTAACTAGACTTATATTATCTCCTCACTTAGCGCGACCTGTTACGGCTTTTTCCCTTTAACCCTACTGGACGTACCATAAAAATTCGTGGTAGTTTTTTAGTTCCGAAGATGACTACCAACTCCTCCAACAGCAACATAACTATCGGTTTTTATAGTGCCTGTCAACACTAGCATGTGCGCTTTTATAGTCATCTAACAACCCATGCATTACATTGTTAGGCAGACTCACACAGTCTTGCATAGCATTTTTATTCACACCGAAGACTGCGTAATACATTTTGTTACCTGTGTTACGACTTAGGTATGAAGCACATGTACTGTCTACCTAAGTTAAGCACTCGACCTCGACCAGTTCGGTATGTTCCAAACTTACTGAAACCTCTGGTGTTTGTCGCAACTCTGAACTTCCACCCAAATAAATTAATGTGGTAGAATTTCTTGTCATAACTTTCTTTATCTCTGAATATCTTAAACATAATATTGCCCTCTTACATTTATGCAATTTGATAACAGGTATTGCATTTAGACCTGTAACTCTTTTAAGTTAGCTTCAGTTATAAAGAAGCTATCTTTTATTTTGTTCTCAGCTTGTCTTACATTAACACTACTTCCCTTCCTTGTCAAGTACCCAATGCTACTTTCTTTATCAAGGAATCTAGCGTCAGTATCATCAAAGCTTACAATCTTTCTTCCAAATAATTTATCTGGAATCTTGAGCGTATCGCCCTTACTGTTCTTGGTATTAAAAGCAACCGCAATCTTGAATTTCTGCTTGACCGCTTCCCTTCCATGCTGTAATGACTTCTTACTGTATGGTGAAAAGCTATATGTCAAGTCATAATTCTTCAACTTGTTGTTACTTACTCTCGGCAGTATCTTGGTATAATCATAGAACTGCACATTCTTAAATTCTTTTATGATATAATCAAAGTCTATATCACTTGTGCCATTTAATCTTATGGCTAGTTTATCCCCATGTTCAAAAGATAACTTCATAATCTCATTCTTTAGCATATTATCAAACATCTCTCTCTGATAAAGATAGAGCAATGTCCTTCTTATAATAGCCCTTGTCGCGTGTTTCATGCCTAACCTACCTGCATGAATCAAGCAATCATTCTTACACCCTGCTAATTCTGCAAAGGCACACAGCGTTTTCTTTGTCAGCATATCCGCTTGTGCTAGATACATGATGCCTGTCTTGACCTCTATCTTTTCACTCTTTACAGTCTTGGCATCACTACCTACTGATAGTAAGCTTGTTGGTAGCTTGTTAAAATATTCTTTGTCATCTTTTAATATTTTTTCAAGTGTCACATTCTCACCACCAAACATCACCTGCCTGTCTAACTCAGCGTTGTCTATGTAATGTTGGTATAGCATACATCACCTCTCATTTTTGTTCTTCAAAATCTCTATCCCATTGTTCGCCTGCTAACTCGCCCATGAAGTTTTTAAAGTCTTCAATCTTTTTTGCCTGTTCAGCTTGAATATCATAATCAGAATAATTTATTATTCTATCATAACCTCTATCCGATACAGCAGTTGTCCAAGTTTTTATGTATTCATTTCTAGTAACTTGAACTTCGCTTGGCTTACCTAACCAATACTTTGTCATGGTTACTGTTTTTTCTTTTGTCATAATCAAGTACCTCTCTTTTTTCTTTGTTGCTGTTGATTATAACTTAACATCATTTTCAAATTGTGTCAAGCTTTTTATCAAATTAATTTTGAAATATAAAAACCAATACAAAAACCTAAAACAAATAAACATAAATACTTATATGTTAAAAGTTCATTTTCAATTTTTCTATATCTTCGCCTTGTCATATAATATCCTTTTCTTTTTGACTTGATTTAACATTACTACACTTTTTAAATCTTGTCAAGTAAAATATTATTTTTTTTAATTTGTTATTTTTTCGTTGTGTTGATTATAACTTAATATTATTTTTATATTATGTCAAGCTTTTTTTAATTTTTTTTTAATATACACTATCATTTATAATATGTCAATACTAAAAAATAAATAAAATCAAATTAAAGAGATTTTTATTTTTTAATACTAATATAAAGGGTATACCATAAAACCGCTGTAATCGCATTTAAATGCGTCTAAGGGCTATTTGTATATATTACAGGCAAAAAAAACCCGTCAATTAAGACGGGCTAAAAAATATCTTTTTATTTGGTTATATTACCATGCTGACCTAAGATTCCAGAAGTTAAATTTCATATCATTCTGACATTTTAAATTGCCACGATTGAATTTTAACGATTTCAATTCTGGGCTAGGTGCATACACTTTAAGAATTGAACCATCAGCTTGTAAGGTTTCGCTGATAAGCTTAGATGGGATTCTTTTCTTAGTTTTAAAAGTATCTTCTATAGTGCGTGGTGTTGCTATAAATGGTCTGTCAAATATTGATTTTTTCATGCTTATGTATCCTTATAAAGTTATTAAAAGTTATGTAACGATTCAAATATTCTCAAATTGATAAAACCTTGTCAAGTATTTTTTAAATTATTTTACAAATATTTCATAATGTGACCATGTTAACCACTTTAAAAGGGCGGTTCACTTTCACAAATTTTAAAGTTTGTAAATTGTTTTTTTCAAACTTCACAAACTTTTCAAAATGTCAAGAACTTTTTAAAAGTTTTTCAAGTTGTGGATAACTTTCTAATAAGCTGTGTATAACTTTTTAAAGTGTTGATAAGTCTGTGGAAAAGCTGTGGATAACTTGTGGATATGTTAGTAACCTGTGGATATCCTGTGGATAACTTGGGCTGGGGGTGGGCAGGCTGGCAGGGGGGGTACTACCCATATATATATAAAACACATACATTTCACAAACTTTTCAAGTGTCAACCAGTTGCGCGTGAACATAAAAAAAGCAATATAATAATTAACTATTATACTGCTTAAGTTTGACAAGCGTTATCCGCGCTATAAGAGATATTTCTTCACAAGACTTTTTAGGTACTTTAACCCACGGGGTATAGTTTTATTATACAGTTTATTTTCACATTTGTCAAGTCCTAAATAAAAAATAAATAACTTGACAAACTGTAAAAGTAACCCTATAATAGAAGTTATTATGAATTTAATGCCCGAAAAGAAAAACAATCGTAATCTTACTGAGAAACAAAAATCATTTCTAGATAATCTAGTCGCTACCGAAGGCGATTTTAAAAAGTCAGCAGAACTTGCAGGGTACTCAGGCAATCACTATCAAGTACTTAAATCATTAAAAGAAGAAGTAGTCGATTTGGCTTCAGATGTACTTGCTCGTTCAGCACCTAAAGCAGCGTTTAAATTAGTAGAAATGATAGACAGCAACAAACCAATCCCTCAAGCCAGTCAAAAGTTAAATGCAGCACAGACGATTCTTGATAGAGTAGGTGTTGCTAAGACAGACCGCGTACAAGTAGATCATAATGTACAAGGGGGAATCTTTATATTACCTGAGAAACAGACAGTAGTAATAGAAGATGCGGAGTTTAGTAATATAACAGAGGAGGAAGATTGATTATGGATGCTATAATTATACTTGGTTTCATCGCTATAGTTGCAGTTGTTTTTGTTAAAAGAAAAAAACCTGAACTATATGAAACACTCAAATCAAAAATAAAACTAAAATAACATGGAAAACGGATATATCAAACGTGCTAGTTCAACTATTCCTTTTGGTTATGAAATAGATCTTGAATCAAGATACTTAAAACCTATACCAGAACAAATAGATGCTCTTGAAATAGTTGAGAAGATGATCATTGATGATGAAATATCTCTTCAAGAAGCAGTAGATTGGTTAGAATATAAGACTGATCGAAGTATGTCTAGAGCAGGACTTAAAAAACACATAGATAAAAAGTATGGAAAAAGAAGCGAAAGATTGGGAACTGAATCCAGATCGTTACTTGCAAGATGATGAAGGTAACTTTGTTCGGAAGAAAGATGGTACACCACGTTTAAAAGCAGGTAGACCTAAAGGATCTAGTGAAAGTTACAATATTTCCAAAAGTCAAAAAGCTAAATACGCTGTACATCGCAAAATAGCTCGTAAGAAAAAAAATATAAAAAAGCTAGAACAGAAGCTTAACAACGCTAGAAAGTCTTACAAAGCCACAACCAATACAATAAATAAGCTTTCCGATAAGACGGATCACGTTGTTACGTCTTCAGAACTAGAAGAACTACCTAAAGCTGTACAAGAAATAATACCTGAACAAAATGTATTATTCCATCCTAATGAAGGTCCACAGACTGATTTCCTCGCTGCAGGCGAGAAGGATGTGCTTTATGGTGGTGCTGCTGGTGGTGGTAAATCATACGCAATGTTGATTGATCCACTACGGTATGCACATAAGAAAGCTCATCGCGCACTAATTCTTAGACGTTCTATGCCAGAACTGCGCGAGATGATTGACAAGTCCAGAGAACTATATCCTCTTGCATTTAAAGGAGCTAAGTTTCGTGAAGTTGAAAAGCTTTGGAACTTTCCAAGTGGTGCAAAGGTAGAGTTCGGCTTCCTTGAACGTGATGCAGATGTATATCGTTATCAAGGTCAAGCATATAGTTGGATTGGTTTTGATGAAATAACCCACCTACCTACAGAGTTTAGTTGGAACTATTTAGCTTCCCGACTTCGTACAACTGATCCTGAAATACAAACATACCTACGCTGCACAGCAAATCCGGGCGGTGTGGGTTCGCAATGGGTAAAAAGAAGATACATAGAACCTTCAGAACATAATACAGGTTTCAAAGGTAACGATGGATTAACTAGGAAGTTTATTCCTGCTAAACTTGCGGACAATCCTTATCTTGCGGAAGATGGTATCTATGAGCAAATGCTTAAATCTTTACCACCTATTCAACGTAGACAACTACTTGAAGGTAACTGGGATGTAGCTGAAGGTGCTGCTTTTGTAGAATTTGATCCGCAAGTCCATGTAATTCCTCCATTTAAACTGCCTATAGGGTGGGAAAGAGTAAAAGGAATAGACTACGGATATGCCTCTGAAAGCTGTTGTTTATGGGGAATTTTAGATATTAACGATGGAACTTTAATAATTTATCGAGAATTATACAGAAAAGGCTTGACAGGAGAAGAATTAGGCAGTATAATAACAGATATGGAACTTGAAGATCCTTTTTCTGTTTCTGGTGTTTTAGATACTGCTGCGTGGGCTAAAACAGGTACTACAGGACCAACAGTAGGAGAAGCTCTTGTTCGCGCAGGACATAAGTTAAGAAGAGCAGATAAGAACAGAGTACAAGGAAAAATTCAAATACACGAATTTTTAAAAATTACAGATAGTGGTAGACCTAAGTTACAGATATTTAATACTTGTCCTAACTTAATAAGAGAGTTACAAAGTATACCATTATCAAAAACAAATCCAGAGGATGTGGATACTCATGCTTCGGATCACGCTTATGATGCTTTACGTTATATGATTATGAGTAGACCGAGAGTGTTAAATCCGTTTCAAAGAATACGAGATTTAAAACGAGAAATGTACGCACCTTCTGACACAACCTTTGGTTATTGAATATGGCAGAAAAAGAAAATACTTTTTTAAACGCAGACAACATTTATGAAGATGTTGAAGGTGAAGCTGGTAAAATTCTTGACTTAGAAATGAGTCAACAGACAAACCTTGTTGGTGTTATTAAAGATAGATTTCAACAAGCTGAAGATGCTAGACAAACAGATGAGCGTAGATGGTTAAAAGCATACGAAAACTATAGAGGACTGTATGCTAAGTCTGTTAAGTTTAGAGAGTCTGAAAAATCTAGAGTCTTTGTAAAGGTTACAAAAACAAAAGTACTTGCTGCATTTGGTCAGCTTGTAGATGTTATCTTTGGAACTGGTAAGTTTCCTATAGGTATTTCAGAAACTAAAGTACCTGAAGGTGAATATGCTTCTGCACATTTAGATACACAAAACCCAATGCAAGGAATTGAAACTTCTCTTCCTGATAATATTGGTAACAGACTTGAAGATCCTCCTCAAGAAGATAATCCTTATGATATTGGATATGAAGGAGATGGTAAAACTTTAAAAGCTGGAGCTACGTTTGGTAAAGGAGTCTTTACAGATAGTGTAGAAGATCAAGCAGAAGATATGTTAGTCGAAGGGTTTAGTCCTAATCCTCAAGCTCTTGAAATAAGTCCTGCACAGAAAGCTGCAAGACGATTAGAAAAATTAGTACATGATCAAATAGAAGAATCAAACGGATCATCTGAAATAAGAAACGCACTTCTTGAATCTGCGTTGTTAGGTACAGGAATTGTTAAAGGACCATTTAATT
>VMHT01020107.1_pt1 | contig 16577 bp, 26 predicted proteins | sample 4693611 | NCBI WGS metagenome assembly VMHT01 (sample SAMN12280063, study PRJNA550983) | marine metagenome | isolation source: seawater sampled from same location over 5 years 0.02-0.2 micron viral filtrate | place: USA: collected off the coast of southern California halfway between the port... ... | reverse complement strand
TGCGTCTTCGAACTTAGTTCTGTCTAAGTACTTTTTAGACAAGTTGTTAAGGCTGTATGAGAATTGCTCTTCGTCGATTAGAGCTTCTGCGATCTGCACGTCTCGGACTGGACAAGAGACGTGGAGCCCTAGTGTCTCAAGCCAGCCGAGGTCATATGCGGCATTAGCAAATAAAACCTCACTGCTGTTTGCTAGTGTCTGTTTTACGTAGGCTAATACTATGTTTTTATCTATATTGTCGCCACCGAAATGGTCGATAGGTAAATACACTTCTTGGTGTTCGTCTGCGATAGCTACGCCGACTACTTTGCCAGTTCCACGTTTGTACGATGGTCCGTATAGTTTAAGGTCAGGGTCGCAGGTTTCTAGGTCAACTGCGATTACCTTGTTGAAGGTAGGCAGCATTGCAGGCGGTCGCCAAGTTGATTCAGGTGGGAATAGTGGTGCTTGAAGCATTATAGATTGTCTATCTTTCCACCGCACTGCGAGTAACCTGCTATGTCTACCCAGTTGTCTCTCTTGGGCTTGTGTACGTTTCTAGCTATCTTCATAAGTATCATCATATGAGCTACATCTCTAGCAGAGATTGACACGTCTGCGTTGCAGCTTGTTTTAAGATACCACTCCCAAGAAGCACCTATCTCTAGCAAGTTGCTCTTAGGGTTGCCGTAATCTTGTTGGCGGTTACCGCCTTGGATGCGAAAAGCTTCTTCGCAGATAGATTCTTGTTTTTTTGTTTTGCTCACAGTAATTTTTTAACTTTTTCCCAGTATGATTTGGTGCTGTCTTTCTTCCAGCCGTTGGGTCCTCCGTTGTGGATGCGTGCCATGTCTTCTAGAGTAGGCTTACGACCTAAACGGTATTTGGTGGCATATCTGCTCATGTATATTTCAAACATGTCGATAGCCATAGCTCGATGAAATGCTTCTTCGTGGGCATAAGGTATGCCTGATTCTTCAGCAACATCTTTCACATAAGCTTCATGGATTTGTAAACATCCATAAGCTTTACCATTGTCTCCAATTAAATCGTCAACACCCCCGCTTTCAACTTGGATCAGAGCTAGTACTAGTAGTATCATTTCTTGATTCATTTTTGCGTATTATTTTGTTTATTTGTTTCCACTCTTTTGAGTGTAGGCGTAGCTCAATGTCGCGGGCATCATAGTCTACTATGAGTCCTTTGTTTTTGGCTTTGTTAATTGCGTTCTTATACTCATTACACACATCCCCGTCGAGTATTTCTTTAGCTTTACGATCTATCATATTGTAAAGTTCTTTGTTGGATGAACTTGTAGATCCATATGATGGGTCAATGCCTGCAAATGATTGATGGTTTTTTGACATATGTAAATTGGCTGGGTCGCCCCCGAAGGGGCTAACCAGTTATCTGGAAAGGACGGTATGATGCAGCCTCCCTCGGGGGATCCAAGATGTCGTCCAGTCTGCGCAGTAGGAACTAGCCGCGCAGAGTCGCTAGTTTGGGATGAGCTAGTGCTTGATTCTTTGCCCGTAAGGGTTTGAGATCGTCGACATCGCGTGCCAAAGTTATAGTGTAACGTAATTGTAAAAGTCTTTGAAACCTTCTTTGTTCAAAGCGAAGGTTACGGGACATGGGTCTTCAATCCCAGTGTCGTTGATGCAAGACGCATCAAACCTACGCATTACAAACCTGTTGGTTTTTGGGTACGCTGTGAGCGTAATGCACTTGTTGATGCTTTCTTTGATGACTTCGTTTGTTTTAATCTGGAATGCCGATTGTTCTGGGCGTACTTTTCCAGTCTCAAACTTGCTCTCAATAAGCAATATTCGATTTTGCAGGATAACCAAGAAATCAGGAACTCCGTTAGACGTAGTAGTCTCGATACGTTGAACAACAATCTTTCCATTCGCTTGCTCATGAAAGTTGTTAGTGATCCACTTGTTGAACTGTGCTTCCGTCTTCAATGTTGAGTGTTGAGAGTCCATGCTGGAGTTCTGCAATGGTTGTGTCAACACCAAACTGTCTTTGTTCCGAACAGAATGTTTCAATGAGCTTAAGCATTTCCTTGCCGTCTGTAGTGGCTTGGTATCTTTCATCTGCGAGCATTTTGAGGATATCTTTTGCAAGTTGTTCTTCATCCAAGTCGCTTGTGATAAGTCTTTGGCTAGATAAGCTATTGTTGATATAGCTGTAATAGTTGATAAGGCAATCTTCATATTCGTAGTCTGTCATGAACATGTCGCAGAGTTCTTCTGCGGCTTCTTCATGCGAGTTTTTTTTACTTTTAGTTGGTTGGTTGTAGTATTGGTCTTCCCACCAGTCAGCTTTGTCGTTCCAGGCTAAGCCTTTGTACGGCTTAGCTTTGTGCGAAGTTGAATACTTAGTGGTGGTAAATTTGGATTGGTGAATATTGTCAAACAGAGGAGAGTAGTCTGTTGGGTGATCTGGGTTGTAGTTGAGCATTTCGTCTTGAGTCATTTTGTTAATGACTGCATCACGAATGTTGTCAGCTACGGTTATGTTTTTCTTGAACGGTGACGCTACTTTTTCAATGTAAGTATGTGGGTCAAGATCAACGCATTGACCACCGAGGGACATGCGGAAGTGTAAGTCAAATACATCTTTGTCAAGATGACCAATTGTAAAGTGCATACCTTCGCGGTTGATTTCGTCAGACTCATCAGTGCTTGATTGAAACGCTGATGCTGTGCAGTGGTGGTGCACAGTGCCTAGCATTAGGTCGGGGAAGTCAGCGCGCTCTGCTTTGTACGCAGGGTCGTCAGGTAAAGACTTGACTGTCATGCCGTTAGTTTGCTGGGGAGGTAGCCACCACGACCAAGGTTGTTTAGCTTTGGTATCGTAGAACAGGAAGACAAGTGCTTCGGACTTGAACTTATCTTGTGTCTGTTTCATGCAGTGCATGATGTCGTGCCACATGCTCATTGGTATTGGTTTACCGTGGAACTCTGGCGTGATGTCTTTGATAGTTGGAACTTCAACTTCTTTGAATACAGTGAAGAGGTCGGAAGTTACTTTCTCGTATACTTTGTCGTCTGCGATAAACATTAGGCTAGCTTTAGTTTTGTAAGGTCACCAACTGTGATAGTCTGTAACCGTGAGAAGGTTGATTGAAACTCACATGGCATGTATTCAACATGCTCAGCGGGTGGCATTCCGTGCCAAGACCACAGCAAGAAGTTGCCAAAGGATGCGGCTACTTGGTTTGCAATAGCAAGCTGTGGATCGGACTCAAGTGCAATGCCCTGACAGTTGACTGGGCTGCCTGATTGGTCAGTTGCAATCTCAGGGTAACGTGCGTACGGGTGCATGTGCGGGAAGTCACGAACAAGGTTGGGGTCGTAGTAAAACGCTTGGCTTGTGTGGTACTCGTTGGCGCATACAAGGATTGGTTTGTTGTACTGGATTGCTGCCTCGATGGATGCTTTACGTGCTGGGTGGTTGTCTACGCAGCAGATGATTACATCGCAATCGCTGAAGAAGAACTTGTACTCAGTATCAAGTAAGTCTGGTGTCAAGTACTCGGATACAGCAGTGCCTTCGTTTTTGCGAAAGTTGTACAATTTCATAAGCGCACGTGCTTTAAATTCGCCAACTTGGTTGTTGCGAAACAACTGCCGATCTAGGTTGTGTTTTTCTAGTCGATCACCGTCAAAGATTGTAAGACGTAGATCGAAACTGTTTTTAAGTGCTGGTAGCATGTAGCTGGTTACGCCACCTGCACCGACAATGATTGCTTTAAGTTTGGGTTTCATTTAGTATTTGATATAGTTTGCGGTTATCGTTGTTTGGTTCTGGAGTGTAAGCTTTGATGTAACGTAGGATTGCACCACGCTTACGACCACAATCAGGCAAATCCTTGGCTACAATCTTAAGTAAGGTACGTAAGTCCTGAGTGCTGAGACCGTGATCAATTTCGTTAGTATCGAGATGACGTTTTGTGTCATCTTGAATATGATTTAACGTTCGTTCAATATAACGATTACCTTCACGATGTATTTGATCTATGTAATTGTGAGCAGATTGGTATACGGGATTGCGCGAGTTTAAGGACTCGGTTAGCGATTCATATTGATCATCCATTGTGTGTATTCTAAGATTGGTTCTAGTCGTGGTTCTATGAAGAAACGATTACCTTTGGGGCTTGTTGGCACGTCATCCAAGTCTATGTCTAGTGTATTGCCATGACGATCAAACCTAACATACCTAGCTTCTAGGTTGGTTGTCATCCGTAAGTCGTTGTTGCAGTTACTGTTTTCAAGTTCGTGTTGGTTGACCGCAATCAATTCTTGAGTTGTGTCACCAACATTTGTGAAGTTGTCACCAGTGCAAATTTTACCGCTGTCGAAGACGTTTGGTAGATTTGGTATGAACGAAGTCTTTAGTTCTGGACTATACAGAAACACAAATGGAGCATCTTCTTGTACTACTCTTTCGTCGGGACGAATGTATTTGTGAGTATACATGAAGAACATTCTGTACCCAAGTGCAGATGGATCCCAACGTAAGCCTTGACCTTCGTTGAAGCTGCTGGTTTGGATTTGATCTTCGTTGACTGTTTGAAACGGCAATCTATTAATACCCAAGGCGTACGTGTCTGGACGATCTGATATAGATTCAAGCACCGCACCACGGAATCTAAAGAACGGAACTTCTTTAAACAGGTAGTGTTTGCTACTGCCTGTAAATGATGCAATGTGCGTATTGGGTGCAACAGGTATATCTGTTACATGGAAAACAGGTCTAGCTTTTACACGTTGTACAGCTTGGTCCTGGGACTGAATCAATGTAGTGACAACTGTACGTTTGTAAAAGTTGCCATCAGATTGAAGAATAATTTCTTGTTCGATTGGATTTGACATAATAATAAAGAAAAGCCTGCCACCCCGTTTGAGGTGACAGGCAACACATATGACGTATAACTACTAACTTCTACGGGTTACGTAGAAATTTAAGCTTTGCTTGAGGCTTGCGGCTCAAATGTAATTGAGTCGTAGTTCTCAACAAGTGTATCAGCTGGTAGTGTATTACCATTAGATACGGCAACTACAGCTTCGGGGGCTGATAGTGCCATGCGGATCGAGCGATCTGCGAGGATGTCACCTACTGTGACACCTGATTCGAAGCCACGAGTTACAGAGTTTGTAAGCCCGTAGCGGATTGTTACGTTAGTCATGTTTATTTTGGGTTGTTGTGTTGTGTTGTGCTCATATGAGCGAGAAATTGTTTGACAAAGATGATTTTGAATACCAATCTAACATTACAACCCATCCACTTGGTGTTGTTTATTGTTATTCGTGTTCATTGTTGTGTGCAGCCTCCTTGCCTTTGGGTGGGGGGGCTGCCTTCGTTATTGTGGCGTCAATAGCGTAAGTGATGACATCCCAGTTTATGCCGTGGTTGCAGTCGTGATTGTGTTCTAGTAGCTGAAGCACATCTCTTGCATCTTTGATAGACAAAGTTATGTCCATGCCTTGTTGGGCGTGGTCAATGATGTCTCTGGAAGTCCATACGATTTTGAATTCATCTGGGTTTTTTGCTTTCATGGTTCTTTGTATTTGATTATGATGCGCACCATGTCTGGTGAGCGAAGCTTACGCATGGCTTTATCTTGTATCTGACGAATACGTTCACGAGTAATATCATACTCGCTGCCTATTTCTTCTAGAGTGCGGGGGACACCATCATCGAGTCCAAAACGTAAGTATATAATATTACGCTCAATTGGAGTGAGCTTGTTGAGGGCACCTTGTAGATCTAATTCCATATGTATAAATTGTGTGCCCCCGCTCCGCTTTACGAAGCGAGGGCACTGCCCCGTTTGAGGCATTTTTGTTAGGGTCGTCTCCGACGTTCAACATCTCTTAGAACCTTGTACGTATATCTTGTGAGGGCGCACTTTATTACGTCTAGGGCGAGAGGGACGATTGCCACTAACATTGTTTGCAGTACTCGTTTCTTCATCATGATAGAGTTTGCTACGAGCCCATTTCGGTGTGCAAGCAAACAACTGGAGCACACTAGTAATTAGTGTGATCCAAAGTCCAGTGAAGAACGCAGTAATCATCCCAGCAAACGTGCCTGCAAATAGTACAGGTAGTCCGAAGGTTGTTGCTACGTCGAGCGGTTTGCGTATTTTGAGCGTGCGGCGAAGCCCCAGTGTTCGTGTGAACACTAGGACAATGCCGATTGCTGCGAAGAATGAGAAGAGAACGAGTTCCATATTAGTTTGTGGCGTGTTTTTGTTTGATACGTTGTATAAGACGTTTGCGTGATTCAGCGTTGTCACCAACGCTCACATAAACGCCAAGCAACGCATCCGCTTCGCGCTCTGATTTGAACAGTGTTTTGCGTAGCGTGCGTTTTTTAGCTGCTGTGCGATACGACGGCTCTGGTAGTGACTCTGTGTAGAGACCGTTGAGGACACCGCCTGATCCGCGTTTGCGATCTTGGTAATCGGATTTCATTTTGTCTTCCCAGTCGTCTGACTTGGGTGGTGTGCCGAGGAATCGAGCATCATCAGGATCACACGCAGGTGCCTGATAGAACGACTCGTCATACTCACGTTGTATTGCTTCTTGGTCCGCTGATTCTAATGATTCGTGTTCCATGAACGTTAGATTGTTACGCTCGTGCGTCTCACCGAACTTTGTATATGCTGTGATGTCGCAGCTACTGTATTTGATTGCTTTGTCTACGACTTCAGTTGCGTTGTCAGCTAACCACTGATCGGAAGCGTGACGCATGAACTCAGCAAGTCGTGGCGATGAACCAGCTACTTGGTCATAGATACGTTCACGTATTGCTAAGCGTTGGTGACGTTGGCATCGTAACGGTCTACTGAACAGGTCACGAATATTGTCGATAGCGTCTTGCTTAGCTTGATGTTCCATAGCCTGCACGCAGGACATATCACCAGCGAGGCGATCATCCTTAGGATTGGAATGAGCTTGGTAACTGGATTCGTTGTCGGCAAGCCATTGGTCAACGATTATCTGAACCATTGTATCGTCAGTGTCACGTTCGAACACGGTATCAGCTGTGTCACGTTGGAGGTGACGAGCATGTTGACGTGCGGACGAATACAGGTTACGCCAGAGCATTTTGTTTTCAACTGAATAACGCTCTGTGTTGTGGATATCAGTGATGAGTGATGCGATGTAGTCTTGATTATACATATATGTGTGTGTTTTTGTTATGGTGAAATGTAGCTCGTATCACACGCGCTACGCCCCGACGAGCGCGTGTGATACGAGTATATATTGGAGGGGATGATTAGTCGTTTGACCAGTCATCAGGCAACTCAATAGACCCATCCTCGCACATTTTTTCGTACTTATCGTACATCTTGTCTATTTTGTGTTGTTGGTAGATATTTTTTACAACTTGATATCCAATGTATACGATCATACACGCTGTTACTGATAAGAGGAATATAGTGATGTTTAGTATTATTTCCATTATTTGCGTTGGTTTGGTTTTGTTGTTTGGTTTAGTTTCACAAAGAGATAAACGAACAATCCCAGGTAAACTGTGACGATCGGTCCAAAGAAGATGTAAGCTACTATTTCTGGATTCATGTTATTAGTATATATTGATTGATGTTAACCTACTTCAACGATTTCATTTCCATCGCTATCAGACACATACACACATCCCACTACGTCGTAGTTGTTGAGTATATATTGAGCTGTCTTGATTGCTTCTTTGGTTGTGGCTGCTTCTTCGAATCGTTCTTCGTTAGGTGCATCTTGGAGATAATACATTAAGTTGTACGTTGTCATTGTTACTTTGATTGTATTGTTTGGTTGTTCCATAGTATGTATTGATTTCTTTTTTTTCTTTGATTAGCGGAAAAAAAGCTGAGGGCTGTTGCCAACCCCCAGCTCGATGAGCTTAGCCGACTATGAACGAGTCGGAGTAGCCATTCTCCCAAGTGATGGTCTCGACTGTAACCGAGGTTCCTCTCTTGTATGCGGCAGCGTCCCAGAGCTTGCAATATTCGCCGTCCTCGTTGCGAAGGACTAGGGCGTAATCGTCAAGAGCAGCTGGCTGACGGCAGGACATCACTGTCCATGCTGAAGAGTTGAGCTGCGGGGCGGCTTTGGTTTTTGTGCTTTTTGCCATGTTTCGTTATTTTATCGTGGTTCTGGTTGTATTGAGCAACATGCTCGTGAAGGAAATCCTGTCAAGGTGGAGATTTTCACACGAATCGGAATCCGATTCATGTAAGGGAAGCTAAGTTACTGGACAGACCATAAGACAATGACTATGTCCATTCACGCTTCTAAAGAAAATTCTACCTTTACAGGATTTCTAGAGCATGTTGCTCAATACAACCAGTGTTCCGCTAAAATAGAAACTGAGCAAATGCCAAAAAGCCAAGCCGTCCCGCTGGTCGACCTTCAAGCATGAGATAGTGTTGTCCTGTCGTCAGCCAGCTCCTTGAGGATACGCCCTAGACCTTCGTGACGTGGACGGGGTTATATTGGTGCTCTGGGGCGATGGCGCATACAAGAGAAAGGACATCGAGTTAGAGTCGAGACCATCACTTGGGTCAGAACGGCACTCCGAGCGTTCATAGTCTGGTAAGCCATGAGGTGGAGGGTTGGCAACAGCCCTCTGCTTTTTTGGGGTGGTGTTTTGGGCTCCGTTGTCCCGATAGGGTGCCGAAGTTGGCATTTTCTTCCGTTGCGTTTATTCTGCGGATGTAAGCTACTGAACACCAACGACATATCCGTTACATTGTTTGTGGTCAATGGTCGGGGAGTCTGGAGGTGCATGTAGATTGTTTCTGTTGATCGCGTACTGCTGAAATGTCCCCGAGCATGGTGCCCGGCACTTTGACTGGGGGCACATGGGGAACTTCGGATCGGGAACAATAAGGAGTCCCTACCTGCGTATCCAATTTTCAATTTTTGAGATTTTTTAGGGGGTAGACCCTAGGTTTTAGGCAATTGTGGAACACTTGGTACACCTAGGGTACACTTTGTGGTACGCTTTTCAATGTTATAAGTCTGTAGCTTTATCAACGACTTATGTAATATGGAACAGAAGGTACACTTTTTTGAGACACATAAAGTATAAATAATATTTTCCAGAAAAAAGTGTACTTTGTGTACCAGATTCTGTAAGTCCTTAATAATCATATAATACAATTGGGTACACCCCCGTGAAAAAAGTGTACCACAGGTGTTCCAAGTGTACCACGGTGATTTGTACTTGACACAGCGTATGCAAAGATTCATATGTATGACGTGGACGAAAAAGCCGTTAAGGTTACAGATAAACGAACGTATGCTTCTGGACGTAAACCGAAGCAGGTGGTTAAGCAGCAGAATGCCAAGCGAAGCAGGTGCCATCGTAAACGCATGAAAGCAGAAGATGATATGAAGGTAGCCCAGAAAGAGCTTGCTAAGGTTGAGAAGCAGCTAACAGTCAAGGAGCAATTCCTTGATATGATGAGCAAAGCCCCGACTCCCGCCCAGCAGCGTAAGGCGCTGCTTGCAATGTTCGCAGAGCGTGGCATTAATCCCATCGAGGAGCTGATGAGTTTCACAGCAGACGAGGAAGTACCCGTAAAGGAGAGGATAGCAATTTGGAAAGAGCTTGCAAGTTACACACAGCCCAAGCTTAAGAGCGTAGATGTCCAGCAGAACATAACTGGGGAGATGAAGATTATGACGGTGGACTACAGTGCGGTGACCAAGGGTCAGCTCAATGAGATTGTGGACGCAGAGGTGATTGACAATGACGGAGACTATGATGAGTTTATTAGTGACGAAGACAAGAATGAGTAACAACCCAATCCGAGATGCGCAGGCGATACTAGGAGAGCACTGCAGAAACTACGTTATCATTGCTTCTGTGGATGAAGATCCTATGGTCTACGACCTCAGATTCAATGATCCCTATGCAGCGCAATCTCTTCTGAAGAATGCGACTCGCTACCACGATATCTACGTCTCGGGCGGTGCCACCCCCATGAACGAGGATGATGAGTGGGAGTGGGAAGATGAGGAAGAGGACGATGGGGACGTAATATCTGAAACAGAATGAGTGTTAGAATCCCTGCACAGGGGTGGGAGCCGAGACCGTATCAGCTCAGCCTACTGAAGTACATGTCTCAGAAGAAGCGGTCGCTGCGTGCCGTCGTGGCATGGCACCGTCGCGCTGGTAAGGATTTGACATGTGTCAACATTACCGCGATCAAAGCTTTGCAGCGTGTAGGGACATACTGGTATGTTCTACCGTACGCTAACCAAGCCAGACGCATTGTCTGGAATGGTATGACAGGTGAGGGTAAGAAGTTCATTGACTACTTCCCCAGAGAGATAGTTGAAAAGAAGAGTGAGCAGGAGATGCGCATTCATCTTAAGAACGGTAGCGTTATTCAACTAATGGGATCTGACGACCCAGATAAGATGGTTGGAGCGAACCCCGTCGGCGTGGTGTTCTCGGAGTACAGCATCTCCGACCCCAGCGCGTGGCAGTTGATTAATCCCATCCTAGCGGAGAACGGCGGGTGGGCTCTGTTTAACGGAACGCCCCGTGGAGAGAATCATTTCTACAAGCTACTACTACGAGCCCAGTCGGAGGGCAGCTGGTTTAGCAGTCACCTGTCGGTCAAGGACACCAAGGCGATAGCAGCCGAGGAGATTCGCAAGGCTCGCAGTGAGCTGAACAACGAGGCAAGATTTCAGTCCGAGTACATGTGCTCGTTCAAAACGCCAGTCGAGGGAGCCTACTACGGCAGCCAGATCAACAAGGCGTACAAGGACAAGCGCGTTGTGGAAACGATTGCGGTAGATCCACTACTCCCAGTACACACAGCGTGGGACTTGGGCATGGATGACGCTACAACCATTTGGTTTTTCCAGCTGTTCAAGAGTGAGATTCGCATAGTAAACTACTACGAGAACAGCGGAGAGGGTCTGCCCCACTATGCGAGGCACTTAAATGTGTGGGCAAACCAGAAGGATGTGACTTACGGTAAGCACTACGCCCCGCATGATATTAAGGTGCGAGAGCTGGGGACTGGTAAGTCACGGCTTGAGACAGCCAGAGGGCTGGGACTCAAGTTTACGACAGTCAAGAAGCTGTCGATTATAGATGGTATCGAAGCTGTACGTAACCTTTTGAACCGATGCTGGTTCTCCAAAGGAACCTGCTACGCAGGGATCGAGGCGCTAAAGGGATACCATAAAGAGTTTGACAGCTCACGTGGTGTATTTCGCAAGACACCCGTTCACGATAAGAACTCTCACGGAGCTGACGCTTTCCGTACATTAGCGGTTGGGCTTAAGCAGCCTAGCTTTGGCAAACGCAAGACTACAAATGAGTACCAAGTCAAAAACCTCAGTTGGTGAGTATCACAGGCTATCAATGTATCAAGAAGCCTGCGTCCTGTACAACACACAGGGTCAGGATTTTGGAGCACTGTTTCATGAGGTAGTAGATTCGCCTAACGGCGAGCATAAATATTTTTTCGGGGGTCCCGATTATCTTTTACTTGGTATGGTCAGGAAAGATGAGGTGGGGATGTACTGGCACGTGTGTTACGCAGCTCACAGGAATCCAAGGTACACTGTAGCTAAGTTCATAGAACTTGCTCCTTTTCCGCTTGACAGAATAGAATTTTGCAGATATCACAAGATGAATACTGACTCTCCATTTAAATTTTATAAATGGGAAACTTTTAAACGTATATCTAAATATGGGCAGCAAACCTGACAAACCACCACCACCTCCTCCCCCACCAGCACCGCCTCCCCCGTCCGCACCCGCGGCGCGTCAGCCGATTGCAAAACCAAAAACCCCAACTCGTAAAATAACGACTGGTACGTTGTTTGGTATGGGTAGTGTATTACCTCGTCGTAACAAACAACAGAGTAGTAAGACACAAGGTCGGTCACCTCTAGGTGGCGGTGGCAGCTTGTATGGTTAAAGTATTACGTCAGCGTTACGAAGAACTAAAGCTGTTAAGGTCTCACCTTGATGGCATGTTCCTTGACGCGCAAAAGTATGTCCGTCCAAACTCTAACAAGTTTGATCACGGGCATACCCCCTTTCAAGATGACGGCTCTCGTGAAATCTATGATGACACCGCAGTGTGGTGTAATCAGATGTTTGCGAACGGACTCAGCTCTAATCTGATACCTAAGTCAGATCGCTGGTTCTACTTAAAACTAGCAAATAAGCCAAGTGGTCAACTCAATGGAGAAGAGTTGGGCTATCTTCAGCTAGTCGCTGACCGTATCCTCCACGAGTTTAGCCTACCCAAGTCTCAATTCTACAGCTCAAGTCACGAGTGCTTTCTTGACGTTGGAGCTTACGGCACCTCCCCAGTTCAGATTACTGAAGTTGATGGGGTTGTTAACTTCCGTACGCGTCCGCTTGCCGATGTGTTCTTTGATACAGACCAGTTCGGTAACGTAGATACAGTACACTACCGCTGCTATAAGACAGCGCGTCAGCTACTACAAGCTTTTCCAAAAGTTGCGGACATGGATGGCTTTAACAAAGACCTGTCTGTTCACAATAAGATCGAACTTGTTTACACAATTGAGCCCAACAAAGACCCAGCTGCAAAGAAGGGTGGACGCGTTGGTAAGGGTCGCCCTTATAAAGTTACTCATTGGAGCCCGTCCCTAAAAGACATAATTGATGAGAGCGGATCCAGTTACTTTACTTTCCTAGTGCCCCGCTGGTCTAAGCTAGCCGATGAAGTTTACGGACGTGGACCAGCATTCTCATGCTTGTCGCAAATCCGTGCGCTCAACAAGATGGTCAAGGAAGCCTTGATCTCAGCAGAGTATCTAAACTTCCCAACGCTCACCGCGGAGGAGGACAGCATCATGCTTCCAATGAAGTACGGATCACGTCAGATTATGTTTCACGAATCTGGCTCTGAGAAACCTTCGCCAATCTTGGCAGGCAATCAGCCCCAGTACGTAATGGAGATGATTCGGATGTACCGTGACAGCATTAACCGCTCATTCTTCGTTGACCAAATCATTCGTCAGGAGAAGAAGGAACGTCAGAGTGTTACCGAGATTCAAGACGTGCGTGGTCAGATGCTGAACCAACTTGCGCCGTTACTTAACCGTATGGAGACCGAGTACCTGGCTCCAGCTATTGAAGCAACCTTTGAGTTGCTTGAACGTCAGGGTCAACTACCCGAGAGACCAGCGTCACTTGATGGTGAATCATTAGAGATTACATTTTCCAGCCCAGCGTCTCAAGCACAATATGCAACACGTCTATCAGATATTAGTTCATTTATGCGAGATATTGCTCCGATTGCTCAAGTCAAGCCTGAAATTATGGGCGCTATTAACGAGCAAACGCTTCTTGCAAGTTACGCTAAGTATCGTAACCTCGACCCAGCAGTGGTCAAGACAGCTGAAGAAGTCCAAGCACAGATGGAACAAGCTAACGCACAAAAACAACAAATGATGCAAGTACAAGCTGCTCCTCAAATCGGGGGTGCGATGAAGAACATTGCACAGGCTAAACAGATAGATCCCGAAGGTGTGGGTCAGCTGTTAAACATTTAACATGAGAGAACTAGACTCCGTATGGAGGTTGCGTGAGAAATCGCAACTTCGTAACGATCTTATCAACATACTAGAGACTCCTGCAGGCAGTAGGTTCTTTAAGGTATTTTTACGTGAGTGTCACGTCACTAAGCCAGTCTTTCACGGAGACGAGGCTAAACTTCGCGAGTGCGAAGGACGTAGACGTTTAGCTATGAGTTTCCTAACGCTGATTGGTCAAGACGACCCTCAGCAATTAATCAACAAACTAGAGTTAGAGAAAAAACAAAATGTCTGAAGAAGAAGCAACTGAAGTAACCGAAGCACCTGCAGTTGGTTTAGGTGGTGGTTTACAAGAACCATCTACTGAGCAACCCGCAGAGGATAACACGTATCAACAATTCTACGATTCTCTACCAGAGGACTTGAGGGGTAACGATACTATTAAGAACACTAAAGACCTTACATCTTTAGCAAATCAACTTGTCAACGCACAGAGTGCGTTAGGCACTAAACGACTCCAAGCACCGCAGGAAGACTGGGGCGATGAGGAGTGGAGTGGGTTTTTTGATCAACTTCGCCCAGAGGGTGACGAGTACTCAATCCCGGAACTAACTTCAGAGGAGGGTGAACTACCTGACCTTGGAGATGAGCAAACTCAAGAGCTTGTTGATTTTGCTGCAGAAATGGGGTTGTCGCAGAAACAGTTTGACATCCTGTACGACCGATACTCAAACTTGACTGAGCAAGGTCAGACTCAACAAGCCGAGGAGTTTCAATCCACGGTGGCAGAGTTACGGCAGCAAGTTCAATTAGATTGGGGCGATGACTACAACACCAATCTTGCTCTAGCTAATCAGGCTTATGAGGCAATGTCTACCGAGATCCCAGAGATTAAGGAGTTGATTGAATCTGAGCCAGTTGTAGCCAACCACCCAGCAGTGCTTAAGCTGTTTCACCGCTTAGCTGAAGTGTCAGGCGACACACTGCCAATGGCGCAGAATAACCCAGCCAGCGGCTTTGCTAACGAGAACACGCATGGCATTAAGGCTCAGATCTCTGAAATTGACGAAGGTAATGCTTCAATTATCATGGCAGATCCATCAAGTCTTAACATGCGAGATCGCGCTAAACGTCAAGAGTTACTTGATAAGAGGGCTAATTTATATAACAAGTTGTATCCAACTGTGTAATTCAGCTTGACAACTGTTATAAACAAGGCTATTCCAATATTATTGGGGTAGCCTTTTTTTAGGTCCGAATACAGCTTTGGAAAGCCGTTGGTTTCGTAAAACTAGAAGAGTCCGAAAGGATAGCTCGTCGAAAATAAACTTCTAACTTAACCTTAATCCTTATTTATTATTTATTATGGCAGATTATTCAAATCCTGGATATATGGCACAGACTGGTACCCCCGCTGGTGGTATCTCAATTAACGATGCTTACGTACAAGCTTACAAAGCTGGTTTCGAACAAGCATTTCAACAAAGTGAGTCTAAACTACAGCCTTACTTTGAAGCAGAAACACAAAACGAAGAGTTTCAATACTTTGATCGCATTGGCACAGCCGAAGCGATGAATCCTGATAACGAACGTTATGGTGATAACCCCAACTCATCTATCACCCACGAACGTCGTCGGATTGGTCTTAAGGACTACGAACTCGGCAAGTATGTTGATGAAAAAGATCTAAAGCGCGTACTTACAGACCCAATGAATGCTTACACACAAGCACTTCTTGCATCTGGTAAGCGTAAGATCGACGACATCATCATCGAAAAGTTCTTCGGAACTGCCTATGTTGGTAAGTCTGGTGGTACTAACCGTGACTTCGTAGCTGGTGAGGCTCTTGAAAATGAGGCAGGTATCCTTGTGGGTGCTAAGTCTGCTGGAGATATTACCACTGCAGGTGACTACACGCTAGCTACTGGAGAGACTGAAGGTTTCTCTGTTGGTGCTGACTACGGTTCTACTGGTTCTGGTCTTACTCTTGCTAAACTTCGCGCAGCTCGTCGCACTATGCTAAAGCTGCACGCTATTGACCAAGATGAGATTGTTAACTGCTTTGTCTCCGCAAAGCAGCTTGATGACTTACTCGGTATTACTGAGGTTGTTAGCTCTGACTTCGCAGTTCGCAAGTCACTCGCTGAAGGTAGTGTTACTACATTCATGGGCTTCCGCTTCATCCACACCGAGCGTCTTCCACTATCCGTTGGTGATGGAGACGAGCGTCGTTGCATCATTGCAACATCAAAAGCTCTTAAGCTATCCGTTGGCACAGCCCTTAAGGGTGATGTGTGGCGTGTTCCCGCTAAGAAGAACATCCCTTACGTATACTTCAAGCTTTGTGCTGAAGCATCTCGTATGTGGGGTGAAGTTTCTGGCGAAATCCGCTGTAACGAAGCCTAATTACATTCGTAGTCTCCCCCGTATATTCGGGGGAGACTACTTCTTTTTATGTCCACAGAAGCTACTAAGCTTAAGATAATGAACTCTGCCCTACGTATGGTGGGCAGTTATCACATTGACGCTAGTGACACAACTAGCACTACATACGAAATCGCCAACAGAGCTTATGAACAAGCTGTTACGGAATTATTTGGCGATAATATATTTAATTACAACACCAGGCGTTCTACGCTGACAGGTGTATCTGGAAGTACTGAGTTTAAAAAGTTTAGCTACTCACACAGACTCCCACCTGACTTAAACATCTTACTCATTGTTGAAGATGCAGATGACTACCTTTGCAGTGACTACAGGTGTGCAAACGATTTTCTCTATGCAGATAAGGAATCACTGAAGGTAACCTACACATATGTTCCAGACTTATCGTCTGCGACCGCGTTGCCTGAGTTTCTAACTCGTGTGCTCACACTTCACATGGCGCAGAACATGGCAATTGAGTTATCAGGTTCTGAAAACCGCCACGAAATATTATATGTGCAGTATCAAAGGGCTCTGAAGAGAGCACGAGTATTGGAAGGTCGTCAAGGACCAGCTCAAACATATATAAACGAAGAGAACTCACAGTTCTTA
>VMHT01212459.1_pt1 | contig 16578 bp, 16 predicted proteins | sample 4693611 | NCBI WGS metagenome assembly VMHT01 (sample SAMN12280063, study PRJNA550983) | marine metagenome | isolation source: seawater sampled from same location over 5 years 0.02-0.2 micron viral filtrate | place: USA: collected off the coast of southern California halfway between the port... ... | reverse complement strand
AGGCTAAATTAACCGCGTATTTGAATAATTCTAGAGGTTTGTATGATTATATTCTTATAGATTGCCCACCTTCTCTTAGTTTATTAACTGTAATGGCTTTAGTATCATCAAATTCATTATTAGTCCCTCTTCAAACTGAATTTTTTGCATTAGAAGGTTTAACTCAACTAATGAAAACTATTGAGCGTGTAAAAGTAAATTTAAACCCAGATTTAGAGATCCAAGGGATACTTTTAACAATGTACGATAGAAGAAACAAACTGTCTTCACAAGTTGAACAAGAGGCAAGAGATTATTTTAAGGAAAAAGTTTATCAAACTGTTATTCCAAGAAATGTAAGATTATCCGAAGCTCCTTCTCATGGTGTGCCTGTTTTAATTTATGACAAAAACTGTCCAGGCAGTAAATCTTATTATAACTTTACAGATGAATTTATAAACCAAGAGAATTCGGTTGGGAGTGCAGCTTAATGAATTCAAAAATCAAGAAAGGATTGGGCAGAGGATTATCTTCTTTAATTGGTGAAACAAAAGTTGAAATTAAAACTAATAAATTATCTTTATCTGATATTATTCCAAACAAATATCAGCCAAGAAAGAATTTTGATGAAGAAAACTTGGAAGATCTGACTAATTCAATTAAAGAACGTGGCGTGATACAACCAATCATAGTAAGGAAATCAAATGAAGATAGTTCTAAATTTGAAATTATTGCTGGAGAAAGAAGATGGCTTGCTGCAAGAAAAGCTGGTCTTCATGAAATTCCAGTAGTTATAACGGAAGCAGATGATTTAAAATCCCTTGAATTTGCTATAGTAGAGAATGTTCAAAGACATGATCTAAATCCTTTAGAAGAGGCTCAAGGTTATAAAAGATTAATTGACGAATTTTCTTATGATCAAGAAAAAGTTTCAAAATTTATTGGTAAAAGCAGAAGTTATATTACAAATGCTCTAAGATTGTTAAATCTTCCTCCTGAAGTTTTAAAACAAGTTGAAGAAAAAAAAATATCTGCTGGTCATGCAAAAATATTAGTTGGTCTTGATAATGCAAGTTTTATAGCAAATAAGATTATTGAAAAAAAATTATCTGTTAGACAAACTGAAAATTTTGTAAAAATTTTTAAAGATAAAAAAATTCCTTCCAATCAATCGAAAGATCCGAATATCAAAGATTTAGAAAATTCAATTTCAGAAAAAACTGGTCTCCATGTTATAATAAAAAATAGCAAAAGAAATAAAGGTACAATTACTCTATCTTATAAAGAATTAGATCAGCTGAATAAAATTATTGAAATAATCAAATCAAATTATTAGACACATCTAATTTCTCAAGTATGAAATTATTGATAATTTGGTTGGATATTTGTGAATTTTTCTTAATTGTCAGTTCCAAATTATTCACTTTTTTAATAAATATGTTGATTTCATTTAATGATAAATTTTTCAACTGTTGTTTAATAATTTCTTTATCTTTCCAAAAAATTGGTGGTTTAAAGGAAGATATAACTTGTTCTTGATTTTTTTTAATTCCTATTTCTTCTTTGATTTTCTTTAGTCTTTTTAATTTATACAAAAACGTTTTTAATATTAAAATATTATTTTCTGTAGATGGAGTATTCTCATTTAAAATATTAATTGTCCTAGTTTTATTTTTAGCGAGACATTGATCAGTTAACTCAGATATGCTGTAATCTTCAGCAGAATTTGTAAGTTTTAATATTTCTTCCGCACCAATTGTTTTCTTTTTTTGACTGTAATTTTCAATTTTTTCCAACTCATTTTTTAATGAAATTCTATTCCCCTTACATCTTTTAATTATAAAGTTAATATTTTCAGGAGTAATTCTTATATTTTTTTCTTTAAAAAAATTTTGAGCGATTATCATAAGAGATTGATGATCATCTTCATAAACTGGAACAACAATTGTTTTGACATTTTTTTCAAAAAAATTTCTTAATTTTGACTTTTTTTCTAGAATTCCGGATTTAATTATAATGTTTAATTTTTCAATTTTTTGTTCAGATAATTCTTGAATTATTGTTAGTAGTTTATCAGTAGCTCGATTGATTATAATTAGTTTATCATCTTCAAAAAATGAATTATTATTGATATTTTCTTTGAACCTTTCTAAATTAGATAATACTTCTGTTTCGTCATAATAAAAAATATTTTTAGAAAAAATGGGTTTTAAAATATCATTTATTAAATCCTCTATTAAACCAATATTTTTTCCATAGAATAGATAAAATTTTATTTCTTTTTTTATACCTTTTTTTAAATTAAAATGTTTTATTATCATTCCATATTTAGAAATAAGATCAAATTTTCTGTAATACTATTTACAAGTTGTTTTTTTATATTTGTTTGGTATTCGGTAAGCTCAAATTTATTATTTTTTTTATTATATGTAAATTCATCCGAAAAAACTTTATTTTTAATTATATTTTTATTTTTAATAACCTTTAAAGTTACTAATAAACTTGATCTATAGGTTTCGGTTTGTCCTTTTGAATTTTTTGAAATTTCTTCAACATTAAAATAACTTGTTAAAAATAATTCATTCAAATTTTTATTTTTTGTATTTTCTTTAAGCATTAAGGAGTTTAATATTTGTCTATTAACTTCAATTTCACCCTGAGTGCTTATTTTATAAAATTCAAAATTTTTTAAATTATTATTTATATATATTGGTTGATAGCCACAGCTGCTTATAAAAAAAAATGTGATTAGTAAAAGTTTTTTCATTATTTTATTATATAATTTATAAGTCTGTTTTTAACATAGATTGTTTTAATCAATTTTCCATTATTAAGATATTTATCTATTAATTTCTCTCTCTTTATTTGATCAATAATTTCATTTTCTCTGCTATCTTTTTTAACAGATATTAAGCTTCTTTTTTTACCATTAATCTGTATTACAATTTGACTAGACTCTTCAAGTAAATATTTTTTATCAACTATTGGCCATTTAATCTCTTTATCAAATTTTAATTTTTCTAAACATTCACTTGATAAATGAGGAATAACAGGCATCATGATTAAGATTATTTTTTCAAAATTATTTTTTAAATTACTAAAATTTTTTTTGTCTTCAATTATTTTTTTATAGTAGGAATAAATTTCATGATAACTTGCAATTATAACATTGTATCTAAATTTTTCTAAAGCTTGGTTAATTTTATGAATGATTTGATTGGTAAATATTTCCAAATCATTGTTATGTTCACTCAATTTATTATTTGTTATACTGATAATTTCTTCACTTAACTGCCAAAATTTTTGAATAAATTTATATGATGAAATCATACCTTCATCTGACCACTGTACATCCTTTTCGGGTGGGCTGTCAGCTAAAATAAAAAATCTTACTGCATCTGCTCCATATTGATTAATGATACTTTGAGGATCGATTGTATTTTTTTTTGATTTTGACATAGACTCTGATGGACCAACTTTTACATTCATCTTTTTTTTATCTTTTTTGAAAAAAACTTTCCCATTTTCAGTAAAAATCTCGTCAGGACTTAGCCAATTGTTGTTTTCATCTTTGTAAGTTTCATGACAAACCATCCCTTGAGTAAATAAACCTTTAAATGGTTCTTTTATATTTATTTCACTGTTATTGAGGCTTAGAGCTCTCATAAAAAATCTAGAATATAGTAAGTGTAAAATTGCGTGTTCTACACCACCAATATACTGATCAACTGGCATCCAGTAGTCTAATTCTAATTTATTAAAGGGTTTGGTGACTTCTTTTGCAGAGCAAAATCTTAGGTAATACCAGGATGAGTCAACAAATGTGTCAAGCGTATCAGTTTCTCTAGTACATTTTTTTCCATTTATTGAGATCACCTTCCAGTCATCTTTTGCATCTAATGGATTTCCATTAATATTAATATCAATATCTTCAGGGAGTTTTACTGGTAGTTCCTCTTCAGGAATTTTGAAAATATTATTATTTTCATCATATGCTACTGGAATTGGACATCCCCAGTATCTTTGTCTAGAAATGCCCCAATCTTTTAAACGATAATTTATTTTTCTTTTTCCTAATTTTTTTTCCTCTAAATAGTCAATTGTTTTATTGATTGACTCTTCAGGCACTCTTAAGCCGTTTAAAAATTTTGAATTAATTAGCAAGCCAGGACCAGAATAGGCTTCATTATTTACTACATAGTTATCTTTTTGATCAGATGGTTTTACTACAGTATTGATCTTAAGATTATATTTTTTAGCAAAATCATAATCTCTTTGATCATGGGCTGGGCATCCAAAGACTGCACCAAATCCATAATCCATCAATACAAAATTAGCAAAATAAACAGGAACTTCATTTTCATTATCCAGTGGATTAATTGCTAAAAGATTAGTTTTATAACCAATTTTTGTAGCTTGAGCGATAGACTCTTCCGTAGTTCCTGTTTTTGCACATTCATTTTTAAATTCCTGAAAAGTTTTATCTTTTTCATAATATTTAGAAATAGGATGATCAACTGATAAAGCTAAAAAGGAAAAACCAAATAAAGTATCAGGTCTTGTAGTATAGCATTGTATAGATTTGATATTTTCTGAACCTTTAATTTTAAAATCAATCTCACAACCAAATGATTTTCCAATCCAATTTTTTTGCATTGTTTTAACTTTATCTGGCCATTGATTAAGTGAGGAAAGGTCCGAAAGTAATTCTTCAGAAAAATGGGAAATTTTAAAAAACCATTGATTTAATTTCTTTCTTTCTACTATTGCACCGGATCTCCATCCTTTTCCTTCAATTACTTGTTCATTAGCAAGCACAGTTTGATCTACTGGGTCCCAATTAACGTAACTTTCTTTTCTATATACCAATCCTTTATCGTAAAGATCTAAAAAAAGTTTTTGTTGGTGTCTGTAATAATCAGATGAGCAAGTTGAAATTTCTCTATCCCAATCAATTGATAATCCAAATAATTTAAGTTGAGATTTCATAGTCTCAATATTGGTCTCTGTCCAATTTTTTGGATTTAAGTTATTTTGTTTTGCAGCATTTTCTGCTGGCATGCCAAAAGAATCCCATCCCATAGGATGCAAGACATTAAAGCCATTTAAGGTTTTAAAACGCGATAGGACATCGCCAATTGTATAATTTCGAACATGGCCCATATGAATTTTACCTGATGGATAAGGAAACATTTCTAAACAATAAAACTTAGGCTTAGATTTATCTATTTCGGACTTGAAAGTTTTATTCAACTCCCAGAATTTTTGCCATTTACTTTCTATAATTTTAAAATTGTATCTATTTTCACTCATACGTAACTGTAAATTTCAAAAGTTAAATTGATATAACTTAAGCCAATATCAATTTTATTTTAATTATAAAATAGTAAAATTTTAATCATCTTTTTTTGACTCAGCTTCTTTAGACAAAACTGCAGCTCTTCTTAGAATAGAGGCTTTAATTTCATTATTTAAATTTGTTTCAATTTTTGATGTTTGACATGAATTAACTTCAGTACATGTTTTTTTATATACGGTGATTTCTAATGCATCTGATCTAATTTCAGTTGTTAAAAATCTTACCGCAACTTTTAGTTCTTCACTGTTTCCAGCATCACCATACCAATCAGTGATAATTACCCCACCAGCATAATCCACATTTGCCAGGGGAATAAAATCTAACTTTTCAAGTGTTGCTCTCCAAAGAGGGTTGGACGAGGCAAACATAAAATTACCTCCAGAATTTTTATTTAATGCTGAACCAATTCTTAAGCCTCTTCCTTCTTTTAAGTTTTTTTTAATTCTATCTTTTGCATTTACAGGCTGATCCTTGGCACTCGGGAAATTTAAACCACCTCCTCCGCAAGATGTTAAAAAAAACATAATGAAAATTAAAAAAAATGATTGAATATTTGATAAATTACGCATAAAATTATTTTGATATTAATACACGATAATTCTTATAAAAAAGAACTTATTTGATACCTAAGTGTGATATAAATATCACATTTTACATAAATAAAACTAAATTTATCCTTATAATTAGATAATTATACCGAATAAGTTAGAAATGCATCATTCATATATGAAAAATAACAAAGGAGAAATCTTATGAATAAATTTAAGAAAATAGGGATTTCCGCTCTAGCCGGTTCATTGGCTGCATTCTCAGCAAACGCTGTTGAAATGTCAGTAGCAGGTAGTGCGAAAGTTACTTATTACAATAATGACCCAACTGAAGTTACTGGTAATCCTTTCGGGATGAACACATCTTTAGCTTTTACTGGTTCAGGTGATGTAAATGGTTACAATACTACATTAGTTATCGTAAACAACGATGCTAACTCAGGTTTATCATCAGCAGCTATTTCTGTAGACTTTGGTGATATGGGTATGGTGCACTTTGACCAAGGTGTTGGTAAAGGTGGTCTATCAACTATTGATGACAAAATGCCATCAGCTTACGAAGAATCTTGGGATTCAATCGATGCTGCAGCAACTACATCATCAAATGGTTTAGTTGGTATGGGTAACTCAGGTGTGTTTGTTTACGCAAATTCATTTGCTGGTTACGACCTATCTGCTCAGTTTGGTAAAGGTCAATCAGTATCTAACTCTGATGATGCAGTAGGTGGATCAAGTGGACATGGTTCTTCATGGGACTTTGCTTTAACTACTTCAACATTAGCTGACGGTGTAACTGCTGGTATTGGATATGGTAAAATAGCTAATGCAAACGGTGATTCACTAGAAGGTAGTGGAGATACTGACGAGCACATGACTGCATTTGTTACATATGCAGCTGGACCTGTTACAGTAGGTTACCAACAATCTCACAGAGAAGATAACACAATCGGTGGAACACCTGAGGCTGCTACTTCTATGGGTATTGCTATCAACTTGATGGAAGGATTATCAGTTTCTTACAATGATAGAGAAATTGAGTTCATGAATAACAGTGCTGCTCACGTAACTGAAGATGCTACTGGTATCGCTGCTGCGTATACTATGGGATCTGCAGCTATCAAGATTCAGCACAACGAGTCTGATAACAACGATGGTGGAACTACAAACGATGAAAGTACAGAGATTGCATTATCTCTTGCATTCTAATTTGTAAGTTTACATTAAAATTCAAAAGCCCCGGTTTTTTAACTGGGGCTTTTTTTTTGTAGTAGATTAAACAATTCCTTTAAATAGATTTCATATTTTGTTGAGCTTTTAACAGAAGTTGAATAAATTTTACTTCTAGCTTGCCCAACACTTGCCGTTTTGATTGGTGTTTTATTATTTGAAAAATCTAAACAATTTTCTTCCCAATTTAAATTACAGTAGTCTAAAATTTTTTTAGTTTCATTCTTAGTATCTGTAATTAATTTTTCATACTCAATATCTAAAAAAGCATCTTCAAAATTATTTTTCCAGAATTTCATTAATTCATAATATAAATTATAATAGCTTGCTAATTCTTTCTGAGAGTAACAAAAATTAAGATCACCATCAAAAATATTTTTATATAAAGAGACACAATTATCTTTTGAGTTTCTTTTGCAATGGATAATTTTTGCATTTGGAAATAAAATTTTAATAAAACCGACCCACATAAAATTAAGGGGAGCTTTGTCAGTTATAAATTTAGAAGATATTTCGTAGTTCTCTAGGTAAGAATAATATTTTTTTGATATCTGGGAAAGAATATTTTCATTATGAATGGCAGATTTTATTTTTGTCTCTGATAAAAAACTATTACTTATAAATTCATCATTAATTATTTTTACCAAATAAGGTAGCTCTCCACTTCCATATACACTTGAATGAGCACTTATTATTTGTTCAGTTAAAGTGGTACCAGATCTAGGCATACCTACTATAAATATTATTTCTTTATTATGTGAATTGTTATTTTTAATTTTATCTAAATCAAAATTAGAAAAACTTTTTGCAATATCCTCAAATTTTTTTTCTTCAAAATTTAAATCAAAATTTATAATTGATCTTTTAAGTTTATTTCCTTTTTCTAAGTAATTAAAACTTCTGTTTATATCACCTATGTCTTCATAAGCTTTTGCTAACGCAAAATACAAATCAATTTTTTGTTTGTCATCAAGATTTGTATTTTTAAGCTTTTCAATCATCAAATAAAAATGACTATCTTCTTTGTTATATTTTTTAGAACGACTAATAAGAAGATCTGCTTTTGTAATTTTTTTATCTATTTCAATTGTTTTGTTTGCATAATCTTCAGCTTCTTTAAAATTTCCTAGTGATTGATAGGCCATTGCAAGAGAGTAATATATTTCTGGTAATTTTTGCGTATGTTTTAAAGCTCTTTTATAAAGTGTTATTGCTTCATCAAATTTATTTAAATCTCTCTTTAGGTTTCCAAAATTAACATAAGAATTAAAATAATCTTTTTTTTTAGAAATAGATAAATTATATAATTTTTCTGCTTTACTATAATTAAACATATTTTTTTCAACATTTGCTAGGTTGTTAATTATGGCCAGGTCATTGGGATCAATTTTATATCCTTTTTCTAAAATCGTCCTTGCTTCATTAAATTTGCCTATTTGCGTAAGCGCTAGACCTTTCATATTATAAAATATGCTGTAGTTTTGATATTTCTCAAGTGCTTTTTGAGACTTACTTATCACTAAATTATATTTTTTAAGTAAAAAAAGTTTTTGAATATCCCTGACTAGAATTTTAATTTTTTCAAAATCACTCATTATTTATTACTAATTTTTATTCTTAAAATAAGATATCGCTGCAAACCCATTCACATTAAGAAGCTTAAGCATACATTTATTTTGATTATTTATCCCTCCAAGTGCTACAAATTTATTTTTAAAATTATTCTTCATTAAATTAAATTTTACAATTCCAAGATTATTTTTATTTTTATCATTACTAAATAAAGGACTAAGAAATATTATATCAATTTTTTGGTCTTTTTTGATTTTAACTTCTCTTATATTGTGTGCTGATCCTAAAATAGTAAAATTATTTTTAATTCCCTTATTATAATTAATTGATAATTTATTAAATGATGGAATATAGGCACCATCAAAATTTAAAACTTTTGCTCTTTTTATATCATTAGCCAAATATATTTTTCTTTTATTTTTTTTACAAAATTGTACTAGTTTCACTAAATCTCGGTTTTTAAATCTTTTTTTATAATTTCTAAATATTATATTAACTTTCTTATTAAACTTAGTTATATTTTCTAGATTAATATTATCTATATAAGTAAAAAAATTATAATTATTAAAATGCATGTCTCTATAAAAAACCTAACTTATATCCAAGATAAAATCAAAGATGTTGTTGACCCTATACCAATCATTATTGCTGTTAGCAAAACTTTCCAGTCAAAAGATATAGAGCCACTATTACATTTCGGCCATGAACATTTTGGAGAAAACAAAGTACAAGAAGGTAAAGAAAAATGGCATGAATTAAAAATTAAGTTTGATAATGTAAAATTGCACATGATTGGAAAACTTCAAACAAATAAAGTTAGGGATTGTGTTAAGTATTTTGACTTTATTCATTCAGTAGATAATAAAAAACTTGCTAAAAAAATTCATGACGAACAAAAAAAGATTAATAAAAAGCTTAAAATTTTTGTTCAAGTTAATATTGGTGAAGAAAATCAAAAATCAGGAATAACCAAAGATAAACTTGATGAGTTAATAAAATATTGTAAAGAAATTAATTTAGATTTATTAGGCCTAATGTGTATTCCACCAGCAAATATAGATCCCTCTAAATATTTTGAAGAGACAAGTTTATTAAATAAAAAGTTTGGATTTACAGAATTAAGCATGGGAATGTCCTCAGATTATATTTTAGCATGCCAAAACTCATCTACATTTTTAAGAATAGGATCTAATATTTTTGGAAATAGAATTTAAAAAATTTTAATTTTTGTTTTACTATTTATGATTTTAAGTAAAATGAACATATCTTTTTTTTTTAAAGCAACACAGCCCAAAGTTTTTTTATAATTATTTGTTAAATGTAGAAAGATTGCACTTCCTTTATTTTTTTTTGTTCTTATCATATTATACTTTATAGGTATCAGCAGATCATAATTATTACTTTTTTGATATAATTTTTCATGTTTGATATTTTTGTTTAGTTTAATAAGTTTATTATAAAACTTACTATTTATATCATCACACCAACCCATATCTTTTTTGATTTTGATTTTTTTAAGTTTTGTCTCAAATTTTGAAATTCGGTCACTTCTATAATAAACAGAATCTAAAGAATAAGTTCCTTTTGGAGTTTTTTTATCACCTTCTTTTTTGTTACTAGATATTCCATTTTTTCCTACACAACATTTGAATTTAAATTCATCATATAAAAGTGTATCCTCGTTCTTTACAATAATTAGCATTTTAAAAAATATGAGTTCTAAAGTTTTATTTATATATAATTTTAATGAATTATTTAAAATATTAAATGAAATAAAAGAAAATTTTAACTTTGAAGTTCGTTTAATTAACGAAAATGATTATAAAAAATTAGATTTAAATGATTTGCAGAATTATTTAATATTAAAAAAAGACTCTTGTGGTAATGCAAAAAATTGTCTTGAGATTAAAAATTTGCCATCAAAACTTTTAGATTTAATAGAAAAAATAAATTTATGTTTTCTAAGAAATCAATTTAATAATCAATCAAAACAAAAAATTGGAAAATATATTTTAGATTTAAATTCCAGAAAGATTTATCTTGAAAATATTAGCCTTAATTTAACTGAAAAAGAAAGTGATTTAATTTTATATATACACTCTAACAAAAATGTTAGTTTAAGAGAACTTCAAAAAAAAGTTTGGGGTTACTCAACTGATCTAGAAACACACACCGTAGAAACTCATATTTATAGATTAAGAAAAAAAATGTTAAAAAATTTTAAAGATAACAACTTTATTGAGCATGATAAAAAAGGATATTTTTTAAATTGAAAAAAAACCCAATAGCAAAAAAATTACTTTCAAAAAGATATAAGTCACAAGTAGTAAGACCAAAAAAAGGGAAAGGGAGCTTTAAAAGAAAAAAAATTAAATTCTAGCACCAATTTTTTGAATAATTTTTGCTGACATTTCTGCTCCTTTATCCAAACTTTCCTTTGTTGATAAATTGTTTATTAGCCCATGTAGATAGCCAGCTGCAAACAAGTCTCCGGCACCAGTTAAATCTCTAATATTTAGATTCTTTTGTGCACCACATTCAACTATGTCATTGTTATTTATTGAAATTGCACCTTTTTCACCCCTTGTAATAATTATATTTTTTTTTACTTGTTTAGAAAATACAATTATATCTTCAAAAGATTTTGCATCAATTAATGAGGAAATTTCTTGTTCATTTGCAAAAATTATATCTAAATCATTTTTAACTAATTCTAAAAATTCAGATTTGTGTCTCTCAACACAAAATAAATCTGATAACGACATTGCAGTTTTTTTTGAGTTTCTTATTGCTTTGTTAAATGCTTTTTTAGGGTCACCTTCATCCCATAGGTACCCTTCTAAAAAAATCATATCTGCATTTTTAATATCATTCTCATTTACATCCTGGTCATTAATTTTTCCTGCAGTGCCTAAAAAAGTGCACATTGTTCTTTCAGAGTCTGGTGTAATCAAAATTAAGCATGAACCAGTTGGTATTGGTTCTATTTTTTTACTGTATAAATATTCAACATTTTCTTTTTTTAATCCTTCCTCATATTTTTGACCAAGATCATCCTTATTTACTTTTCCTAAAAAACCAACCCTATTGCCCAATTGGGACAATCCAACAATTGAATTTGCAACAGATCCACCAGAAATAGTTTCTTCAATTTTTAACGATGATAATAGTTTTTTAAATTCTTGTTCATCCACTAGTTTCATAGTACTTTTTGTAAGTAAATTTTGTTTTAAAAAATCATCCGATACTTTACAAAGTACATCAACAATAGCATTTCCAATTCCTAAAATTTTCATTATGGCTTTTTTGCAATAAAAGGTTTTTTTCTGTTAGGATAACAAGAGTTACAAATTTTACAAGTTAATCCATAACAAGCACGAGCTTTACAAAATTCTCTTCCATAGTAAATTATTTGAAGATGAAGTTTGTTCCAACTTTTTTTTGGAAACAATCTTTTTAAATCCTCTTCTGTTTGAATAACATTTTTGCCACTTGTCAGTCCCCATCTCTGGGCTAATCGATGTATATGAGTATCTATAGGAAATGCTGGAAAACCAAATCCTTGTGACATAACTACACTAGCTGTTTTATGACCAACGCCAGGCAAGTTCTCTAATTCCTCAAAAGTTTTTGGAACATTGCCCCTATGTTTCTCAACTAATATTTTTGATAGTTTATAAATATTTTTAGCTTTAATTCTAAAAATTCCAATTCTTCTTATTAAAATTTCAATTTTCTTTCTACCTAATTTCAAAAAATGTTCTGGTTTATAATACCTAGGATATATATTTCTTGTAACATTATTTACATTTACGTCAGTACATTGAGCAGAAAGCAAAACAGATAATAATAAAGTAAATACATTTCTACTTTTTAGAGGCACTTCAATTTTTGGATAAATCTTATTAAGAATATTTAATACTTTTTTTGATCTCTGAACTTCATTCATTACTTGAAATTCATTAAATCTCTCATTGAATAAAGGCCAGTTCTTTTATTAAACAACCAATTAGCAGCTAGAAGTGCACCCTCAGAATAAAGTGCTCTATCAAAAGCCTCATGGTTTAATTTGATTTTTTCTTTACCACTTGAAAATAGCACTTCATGTTCCCCTATAATTTTACCTTTTCTTATAGAATTAAAATTAATCTTTTTACTATAAGGAAATTTTTTTTGGTTAAGATATTTTCTCCCTAGTAAGTTATAAAAATTTTTCTTTTTTCCAGCTGCAATTCCTTTTCCCAACATTAAGGCTGTTCCTGAAGGGTAATCTTTTTTATATTTATGATGAACTTCAAAAATTTTACTTAGATATTTGTCACCGAGTATTTTAGATGTAATTTCTGTTAAATACATTAGAAGATTCACGCCTAAACTCATATTACCAGCTTTTAATATGGAAATTTTTTTAGAGTAATTCTTAATTAAACTTTCTTCTTGTTTAGTGAATCCTGTTGTTCCGATTACAACTTTTTTTTTTAGTTTTAAAGCTAATTTTAAAATTTGAAAGGTACATTTAGGAGTTGAAAAATCAATTATTACATCAGTATTTTTAAATGCACTTTCATCATTTATTTGTAGTTTAATTCCATTTATTTTTTTTTTAATTAGTTTTCTTTCTGTGAGACTATAAATTTTAAACTTTTTATTATTTTTAGCTGTTTTTATTAATTGTTGGCCCATACGCCCCATACAACCAGATATAGTGAGATTAATTTTTTTCATTATTTTACAATAACCTTAAATAAGTAATATGGTTATAAGAATTTAATTCCGCAAGAGAAATTTTCATATCACTTTTTATCATTTTTTTCACTGAGGGAAATTCATAGTATATGTCAATTATATCTAAAAAATTTCTTTTATCATTCTGATTAGGTTTCACATCTCTTATACGATATTTCAATTCATCGGTTAAAAAAATGTTGTTGATGTAAATAAATTTTTTTAAAAATTCTTTAAAAAATATTACTAATGTTTTTATCAAACTTAGTCTATTTAATTTGTGAACGAATCCGGCATTATTAAGTGCATGACTTATAGTATAAAAATCTCCTTTTTTAGGTCTATAGTTATCTTCAAGTATTATATTTTTGATATTAAAAAATTTTGCCTGCTGAATTCTATCTAGATGATTGATGTGATCATCAAAAAAAACAAGACTATTTTTAGGTAGTCTAGTAAAATTTTGATATTTAAAGTCTAAATTTGAATAATGGGCTTTCTTTGAAATATATTCTCTTTGATCAAGATCTATATCTATGGATATTATTTTACTTTTTGGAAGTGATTTTTCAATTAACCAAGTTGACTGACCTTTAAAAACTCCAGACTCGATCACAACTGATGGGTTAACTTTTTTTAAAATAAAGTATGTTGCAAACATGTGTTCAAATCTCATACCACCTTTATTATTTTTAATTGGTCGATCCTTATAAATCTTTGAAAATTTTTTAAGTTGGTTTAATAATTCTTTTTTTTTCCAATTAGGAGAATTTTTCTTAAATTGTTTCATTAATTACTTATATACTAACTTTTCCAAAAATTTTTGGCTTTTTGGAAGAATTTTTTAATACTTGGATTTGATTTTTCATTTTCAATTTCTCTAAATTTTTCTAACAATTCTTTTTGTTGCTTATTTAAATATACAGGAACCTCTGTGTTAACTTGAACATATAAATCACCATAATCTCCCCTTCTCATAAAAGGCATTCCTTTACCTTTTAATCTAAATTGTTTTCCATTTTGTGTTCCGTCTGGGATTTTAATTTTAGCTTTTCCACCATCAATTGTCGGTATTTCGATTGTTGTGCCTAATGCAGCATCAGCTATTGATATAGGAAATTCAAAAAACAAATTTTCATCAGATCTTTTAAAGAGATCATGTGAATTAACATTTATAAAAAGATACAAATCACCTGTCGCTCCTCCTCTGCTGCCTGCTTCACCCTTACCTGCTAACCTAATTCTAGTTCCGTCATCAACTCCTTTTGGAATAGTCACAGATATTTTTTTTGAGGCTTGTTTTTTACCTTGACCATTGCAATCATTACAAGGGTTGGTTATCTCTTCTCCATTACCATTACACTGAGGGCAGGTTTGTTGGACTGTAAAAAAACCTTGATTAGATCTTATTTTACCGTTTCCACCACAATATGAACATCTATCTGGAGAATGACCTGGCTTAGAACCATTTCCTTTGCATGTATTACATTTTTCTGTTGTAGAAAATTTTATATCTTGTTTTTTTCCTTCGTAAGCTTCTTCAAGTGAGATTGATAAATCATATCTTAAATCTGAGCCCCTGTTATTAGAACTTGCCCTGTTTCTTGATCTGCTACCACCACCAAAATCTCCAAAAAAATCTTCAAATATGTCAGAAAAGTCAGCTCCACCGAATCCACCGAATCCTCCACTTTGTCGACCGCTACCATTTTCAAAAGCAGCATGTCCAAAATTATCGTAGTTTTCTTTTTTATTTTTATCGGAAAGAACTCCGTAAGCTTCACTTGCTTCTTTAAATTTTTCTTCAGCTGGTTTATTACCAGGATTTTTATCTGGGTGGTGCTTTACGGCAAGTTTTCTATAAGCAGATTTAATTTCTTCAGGGCTTGCGCTTTTGTTAATACCAAGGACATCATAATAATCTCTTTTAGCCATTAATTTAACCCAGACAATTAGATGTTAGTTTAGGCGCTTTTTTCTTGATTACTGTCTTTTTCTTCTTCTTTTACTTCCTCAAAATCAGCATCTACAACATCATCGTCTTTTTTGTTTTTATTGTCCTTACCATTATCTTTTTCAGCCTCTGGTTTAGCATTTTGTTGAGATTTATAAATTGCTTCACCAAGTTTCATTGAAGCTTGCACTAATGCTTCCGTCTTTTTTTTAATATCTTCAATTTCTTCACTTTTCAAAGCTTCTTTTAATGATGCTGATGCATCTTCTATAGTTTTTTTATCTGCATCAGTAATTTTAGAGCCATGCTCTTTAAGATTTTTTTCTGTTGAATGAATTAAAGTATCAGCTTGGTTTCTAACATCAACCGACTCTCTTTTTTTCTTATCTGCCTCTTTATTAGCTTCAGCATCTTTAACCATTTTTTCAATTTCATCATCACTTAAGCCGCCTGATGCTTGAATTTGGATTTTTTGTTCTTTGCCGGTTCCTTTGTCTTTCGCAGATACGTTGACAATTCCATTAGCATCGATATCGAAAGTAACTTCAATTTGGGGAACACCTCTTGGAGCAGGTGCAATACCAACTAATTCAAAGTTTCCTAAAATCTTATTATCAGTAGCCATTTCTCTTTCACCTTGAAGCACCCTAATTGATACTGCTGGCTGATTATCTTCTGCTGTTGAAAAAACCTGACTTTTTTTTGTTGGTATAGTTGTATTTTTTTCAATTAATTTTGTAGATATGCCGCCCAAAGTTTCTATACCTAAAGATAAAGGTGTAACATCAAGAAGTAGAACATCTTTAACATCACCTTGTAAAACTCCTGCTTGAATAGCCGCACCCATTGCAACTACTTCATCAGGATTAACACTTTTATTTGGATCTTTACCAAAGAAATTCTTAACCGCTTCCACTACTTTTGGCATTCTAGTCATACCACCAACCATAACAATTTCATCAACCTCATTAGCAGTAATACCAGCATCTTTCAAAGCTGTTTTACAAGGAGGCATAGTTCTAGAAATAAGATCTTCAACTAAAGCCTCTAACTTCGCTCTAGTCATTTTAATATTAATATGTTTTGGACCAGTTTTATCTGCAGTAATAAACGGCAAATTAATATCTGTTTGTTCAGCAGACGACAGTTCAATTTTAGCTTTTTCTGCAGCTTCTTTTAATCTTTGAAGTGCGAGTTTGTCAGATTTTAAATCT
>VMHT01041818.1_pt1 | contig 16578 bp, 9 predicted proteins | sample 4693611 | NCBI WGS metagenome assembly VMHT01 (sample SAMN12280063, study PRJNA550983) | marine metagenome | isolation source: seawater sampled from same location over 5 years 0.02-0.2 micron viral filtrate | place: USA: collected off the coast of southern California halfway between the port... ... | reverse complement strand
CCGAACGTGCGGCGCCGGCGATGAAGTGCGAAGACGCGGGGGAGGAACAGTTGACTTCTCGGTTCGATTCGATGAGTGTGAGCGCCACCGCGGTAGATACGGTGAGCGCTTCGTCGACGCGTCCTACGAGATCTCCCGTCGTTGTCGCCGAGGAGGTCTCCGAGGAACCGTCAGTGCACATGGAAACGGTGAACGTCGAAAACGGTCGAGAGTTGCGCGTATCGGTCACTTTGCCTGGTTGTCGCAGCGCTCGCGATATCGAAGTCGAGCTCAGCATGGGGCAGCACGATGTGCCGTCATCGCTTATTATCAAGGCCCCAATGTTGTACGCGACGCCGGTGAAGGTTCACCTGCCGCCGAACGTGGAAGATCCCGTGAAGAGCTCGTTCGTGCGCAAGACGTCAGAGTATCGCGTGCGGTTTCCGGTTCGCGAGTGACGCTGAGTAAAATATTTAGACTGTAACAACAAAGTACTGTATTGCAGTAACATTAAATGCAGCAAAACGTGGATAAAACGTGGATAAGATGAACCTACTTTTTCAAGAGCGCCAAAAACGCGTCGACGCACGCCTTGGACGATGCGGGATTTTGACCGGTGACGAGCTTGCCGTCGGTGACGGCGTTGGGCGTCCAGTCGGCGGCGCCGTTGAATTGCGCGCCCAATTTCTTGAACTCGGTCTCGAGCAAGACGGGCACCTTCTCCGCCAACCCAACCGCGGTTTCCTCGGCGTCCGTGAAGCACGTCGCGTTCGTCCCCTTCAGAATCGAGTCGCCGTTGGGCTTTTTACACGCCAACAGCGCCACCGGGCCGTGGCAATCCGCCGCCACCGGCTTATCCGCGGCCAGCGTCTCTTCGATCACGCGCGTCAACGTCGCGTTATTCAAGAAATCGACGCACGTCCCGTGACCACCGGCGAGATAAATCCCAGCGTAATGCCCGGATTTCACGCCCTTCAAAGCCTTGGCGTTCGCCAACGCCTTCTTCGCGTCCTCGTCGTCGTAAAACTTTTGACAATCCGCGGTAAAGAAATCCCCCGACTCGCTCGCGGAATCGATCGGCACCTTCCCGCCCTTCACGGACACGACGTCCACCGCGAATCCGGCGTCGAGCAGCGCGTAATACGGCGTCGCGATCTCCTCGAGCCACGCCCCCGTCGCGTGTCCATCCACTGTTCGATTCGCGCGCGCCGTCAGTCGTCGTCGTCGTCGCGTCGCGTCGCGTCGCACGCACTGGAATCCGCGGACGTGCACACGATGGCGATCGTCCGCTCGCGTCGTTTCGATTGCTTCCCGCCCATGGCGCGCGCGACGAGTTTTGCGGGCGTCGGCATTCGCATCGCGATCGATCGCGAATCGCATCGAATTCCGACGTCGACGAGGTCGCGACGCGCGCGCCCGTCGGTCGCGCGACGTCGCGCGCGGGCGCGCGGGCGGGCGTTTTTTTTAGGTGAAACCTAACGCAAACTAGGTTTTCCACTCATGGGATATTTTTCTCGGCGCGTCGTTCGAGGCGACGCGGTGTCGACGGGACGCGAAACGACACAACGACGCGCCCGTCACCTCGCGACGCGCGAAACGCTCGCGCGCGATGACGCTCGCGGACGCGCGCGACGGGGACGCGGCGTTCGAAGCGAACAGAGTCGCCGGGAACGCGGCGTACGACCGCGAGGCGTTCGTCGAGGCGACGGCGCGCTACACGGAGTGCGTCGAAGCGCTGGAGAAACGCCTCGGTTCGGCGGAGGGCGAAGGCACGGCGCGGCGCGCGTGCGCGATTCGCGCGAACCGCGCGGCGTGTTTCGTGAAGCGCGGTAAGCACGCGCTCGCGATGGAGGACGCGTCGTGGGTGATCGCGCGACCGCTCGAGGCGGGGGCGGGGATTCTCGCCAAGGCGCTGTACAGGCGCGCGCGCGCGCACGAAGGCGTCGGCGACGTCGAGGCGGCGTTGGCCGATTTGCGGGCGGCGGAAAAGATCGATCCACACGATGCGTTGATTCAAAGCGCATTGAATAATTTCACGTCGGTGTTCCACATCGCCGTCGTTCTCGATAGAGCGTCGCCGGAGGTGCTCGCGAGACAGCCCGCGTGGCGAAATTTCAAGCCAGAGACGAGGCCGTAGATGAGCCGCGCTCGCAACTGCAGTTCGCTTAAATTACAATCCCTCGCGATTCTTCGCTTGGTCATCCTCTTCTAGCGCCACGAGCGTGGCGTCCACGAGTCTCTCGAGGACTTGGGATAGACGCGCGATGCGCCCGCCTTGCTCCGCGTTCTCCTTGACGGCGCTCGGCAACGTCTCCACCGTTTCCGCGATTTTCGTCGCCAGCGAGCTGATTTTCGATTCTATGATGGTTCGAATCGCTTTGCGTTCGCGCTCGAACGACGCGCACTTGGCCTCGAGCTGTTCGCATCTCGCGCTGGCGTCGTTTCGGCGTTGGGCGGTGAGCGCTTCCAATCGCAAGCGCACGTTATCGGCTTCAATCTCTTGTAAGGAATCTCGCTGCTCGTTGTTTTGCGTCTCAAGATACGCGACTTTCGCACGCAGAAGTTTCAACTCCGACATCGCGTCGTCGCTTTTCCCGTTACCCGATTCCGATTCGCTTTCGCTCCCGACCCATCCGCCGAGCGCGGCGCGAAGACCGCCGCTCAACTGCGCGTGGAGTTGCGTCTCCTTCACCGCCGCGCGCTTGATACCGAATAGCTCCGCCGTTTTCGCATCTAGAGCATCCTCGAGTAGAGCTTTCTGCTCTTCGCACGCGCGAACTTGATCTTGCAATGCGTCGATGCGTTCGTCGCGTTCGCGCAGTCGAGCCGTGAGGCCGAGCATGATGTCGCGCTGCTTCAACAACACTCCCTTGTACCGTTCGACCTCGCGCGTGGAGTCACCAGCCTCGGCGCGCTCGGCTTCGATGCTTTTAAGCTTTCGCTCGTATTCCGCGCGTATCGCAGCCACGCTCGAGGGGTCGTCGCCGCCGAGCAATTGACTCTGCATCTCGGAGATGCGCTTTTCTAAATTTCTCTTCTCTTGCTTTTCGATGAGAAATTCTTGCGATCGCATTTCGAGTTCGGTGATCGCGCGCAGCTTATCCGCCTCTGCGCGGCGTCGTTGCTCGTCCACCTCGAGTAATCGACGTTTGTCCACTAAATCTTTCGTACGTGTGTCCAACTCGGTGCGCAACTGCCTGAGCTCGCGCTCGTACTTGCGCAACAGCGACTTTTGATCTAAATCCTCATTCAGCGTCGCCGTATTCTTAATCTCCTTCGCACGACTGGCGAATTTCAACGTCGACAGCGACTCCGCGAAAGCTTCGAGCGCGGGCGAAACCATGGCGATGACGGTGGTTATGCAGTTACCGCCGAGTGAATCTTCCAAAATGCGCGTCAATTTGGAATCACGATACGGAATGTGCGATCGACCTTTGCTATCCGTCAAGGCGCTGATGACGTTGCCGAGCGCGCTCAGGCTTTGATTAATCTTTTTACTCTCGTCCAGCCGTTTTCCCGTGGCCCCGGTTAACGACACGCGCTCAGATCCCGCCAAATCAACCAAGTTAAGTTTACCGACGGTGATGCTCTGTCGCTGCGCCGGAGCGCCCTCACCCGCGTCCACACCGTCCACAGGTTCGTCATCCTCGGTCGTGCTGTGTTCTATGATGATGGTGAATACGGCGTGCGATCGCGACGAGAGCTCGTTCATCTTCGTCGACCCCGTCGCTCGAAGTTGCGCCCCGCGCTCGAGCAAACCGTAAATTTCACTCGGCGTCCGCACGACCCATTCCGATTGACCTTCCACGAACACGCCGCGCTTCTTGTCCTCGCGAATGTTCAAATTCGTTCTCTCGGGTTTCAACAAATCGCTCACCGTCTCGTTGTAAATCTGCAAGTAACTCACGCGCACGAGATACTTTGACCGCGCGTGCGAGTCCTTGGCGATGTAATCGAAGATGTCCTCAATCGCGCGCGGAATGATCCCCCTTTCGCGCCCATCCGTCACCGGCGCGTTCCCCGGCAACCCAAACCGCTGTTGTCCATACGCCAACATCGTTCCTCGATCACCCTCCATCGTGTACGTCTTCCCCGTCCCCGTCTGTCCGTACGCCAACACCGTGGCGTTGTATCCTCGCAGCGCGTTCAGCGTCGCCGGCTTCGCGCTTCTCGCGTACACCTCCTCCTGCGTCGCCCTCTCGTCGTACACCGCGTCGAATCCAAACTCATACGTCCTCTGTCGTTCGTGCGCGCCGTCATCCGCGAACGTCCCTCCCTCCCCGTTCCCCGCGAGCGCTCGCTCGCCGCCCGCGCTCGCCGCGCACGCCTTCCCGCCGCGCGTCGCCGCCACCGCGCGTTGATACGCCCCTCGCCCCTCGCGCGTCTCTCGCCGCAGCGCGGGTCGCACGCGTATCATCACCTCCACGTTCGACGTCGACGTCGACGTCCCTCGCGCCTCGTCGTCGTCCCCCGTCGCGCGTCGGTTCGAACGCGCGGCGTCGGCATCCGCATCCGCATCCGCATCGTCGTCGTCGTCGTCGTCGCGCGCGTCGTCGTCGCGATTCCGATCTCGCGCGTCGTCGAGCGCGCGACGCTCGACGTCGAGGGCGTCCATCGCGCGCGCGCCGCGCGGCGCGGTGTCGCGCGCCGCGCGCGACGGCCGACCGACCGACCGACCGACCGACCGATTGGTGTACAAACAGTGACACGCGAAATAACCATCGCCGCGACGCCACTGATGGGAATCCAATACGTATTGAAGAGCCGCCGCCGGCACACCCCGACGCCGCGCGCGCGCGAGCGCCATGGCGGACGCCCTCGCCTCGACGCTCGACGGCCTGACGCTCGACGGCGCGAGGCACAGGTACTCGAAGATCTACGACCGCGTCCCGATCGAAAGCGTGCTCGCGACGGCGGAAAAAGACGCGATCGGACGGACGATCGTCGTCGGTGGCTGGGTGAAGACGGGACGCGAGGCGGAGCGAGGCGCGCTGCTGTTTCTCGCGGTGAACGACGGGAGCGGACCGGGAAACCTGCAGGTGGTGGTGAAATCCGAGACGTACGCCGAGCTGGGGGAGCTGAAGACGACGGGGACGAGCGTGGTGATCGAGGGCGAGCTGCGGGCGCCGCCGGAGAGCGCGAAGGGGCAGGCGATCGAGATGCACGCGACGAGGGTGCTGATGGTCGGAAAGTGCGACGGCGCGACGTATCCGATCGCGAAGAAGAAGCAGACGCTGGAGTTCCTGCGGGAGAAGATTCATCTGCGACCGAGGACGAACACGATCGCGAGCGTGGCGCGGGTGCGGAGCGCGCTCGCGTACGCGACGCATACGTTTTTTAACCAAAATGGGTTCTTGTACGTGCACACGCCGTGCGTGACGCAGAGCGATTGCGAGGGAGCGGGAGAGATGTTTCAAGTGACGACGTTGCTGAGCGAGGCGGAGAAGCCGGAGGCGTTAGAGGCGACGGTGAAGCCGGAGGAGGTTGAGGCAAAGCGCGCCGAGGTTTCCGCGTGCGGCGGAGAGATCAAGTCGATGAAGGAGAGTGGGGCGGATTCCAAGGAGGTGAAGAAGGCGGTGAAGACGTTAGATAAACTCAAGCAAGAGCTGTCGCAGATGGAATCGGCGGCGCGCAAGATTGGCGGGATTCAACGCGCCGAAGACGGTTCCATCGATTACTCCCGCGATTTCTTTGGCGGCAAGTCGTACTTGACCGTTTCCGGGCAGTTACAGGTGGAAACGTACGCGTGTGCGCTCTCTAACGTGTACACTTTCGGTCCGACGTTCCGTGCGGAGAACTCGAACACCACCAGACACTTGGCTGAGTTCTGGATGATTGAACCCGAGCTCGCGTTTGCCGACTTGAACGACGACATGCAGTGCGCGGAGGATTACGTCAGGTTCTGCTGCAACTACCTCCTCGAGAACTGCTACGGCGACTTGGAATTCTTTGCCAAGATGTACGACAGCACGTGCATCGATCGCGTGAAGGAAATTGCGACAACGCCGTTTGGTCGCGTCTCGTACACCGAAGCCATCGATCTCTTGGAAAAAGCCGTCGCCGACGGCAAGGAGTTCGTCTACCCAGTCTCTTGGGGTATCGACTTGGCCACCGAACACGAGCGCTGGCTCGCCGAGGAACACTTCAAGAAACCCGTGATCGTTTACAACTACCCGAAGGACATCAAGGCTTTCTACATGCGCTTGAACGACGACAACAAAACCGTCGCCGCGATGGACGTCTTGGTGCCAAAGGTTGGCGAACTCATCGGCGGTAGTCAACGCGAGGAGCGATTGGACGTGTTGGAACGCCGAATGGTGGAATGTGACCTCGTGCCGGAAGAATATTCTTGGTACTTGGACTTGCGTCGTTACGGCACCGTCACCCACGCCGGTTTCGGCCTCGGCTTTGAACGCCTGATTCTTTTGTGCACCGGGATGGAGAATATTCGCGACGTCATTCCGTACCCGCGCTGGCCGAACAACTGCATTAGTTGATTCGCCCAGTCCGCAATTTTCGCCGCTACGATCAAACAAGCGCAACATATTAATACTACATACGACACCAACATCACACCTCGCTACTTACTGCTACCCGCGTCGTCGAAACGCCGCGATGTTGGATTTCAGCGGCGGAAACTGAAAAATCACCACACCAGCGCGCTCATCGTAAAACAACACCGGAAACGTCGCGATTGCATCGACGAAGCCAAGCTTCCCCACCGCGTTGATCGCCTTATCCACCACACCAGAGCCGGGACCCGCTCTCGGCTCATCCGCCGACGCTCCGGCGCCGACCCAAAATGTGTCGAACCCGATGCGACACGCCGGTCGAACCATCCCCTCGCAAACTCGCGACTCCGCCGCCTGTACCGTTCCGCTCGCGCTCAACCACCCATCCGGGACGAACCGCCCTCGATGTCGCACGTCCGAAGAAATCGTCCCGTCGCGTATCACGTATCGCAGCGGGTGAAACAGAACCCCCAGCGGCGTCGCCAATCGAACGATGTGCGGCGCGGCAAACACCCTCCAGTCCCCATCCCCTCGCACCGCGTTATCGATCCCACCGTCCACGAGCGCGCTCGCGATCAGAGCGTCGATATCGCGCTGGATTTCGCTCGGGACGCCGCGATGAAGTTCCCAACTCGACTCGTCTTCGGCGTACTCAACGACGCGTTGGAGCGGCGCGGCGACGTCAGGGCGCGGGGTCGATCGACAGCGACTTTTACGAGCGCGACGGGGCGCCGCGACGACGCGCGAGGGCGCGAGGGCGCGCATGACGCGACGAGTAATGATGGCTGGCACTCGCAAAGGCTAACTATTATTGCAGTCTGAGGTCGGTGAAATCATCGGCGACGACGTCGACGGATGGAGCGGCGGAAGCGCTCGTGTGATGAATCACTGGGAGTGGTGCCGACGTCGCGAACGACGGGGCGAGGAGGGCGGGGTCGATGGTGGGCGGGCGAGGGATTGCGCCGGCGGGCGGCGGATGCGACGATTCGGATGCCGAGGCTTCGTAACCGTAAAATCCATCTTGCGAGGCGGTTCGTTCGTGTGCGGCGTACGACGCCGACGATTGACTCTCGCTGGATTCATTCCGGGAGTGCGCGGAATGGGCCGGCGCGACGGCGGACGGCATGAAGAATTGCGCAGGAGCTTGCGCGCACGCGCCGGCGTTGGGCGCGACGGGGACGAAGCCTTGAGGGGCGACAGTCGGCGTCGAAGTCGTGCTGAACGTCGACACATAACGCGTGTGTACGCCACCTTGCTGTTTTGCGTGCGTGCTTGGCGCCATGACTGGAGGCGGACCTGCAATTTCACTCGCCGCGCTTTGTTCTGATCGAAGCGGCGGAGCACCCACGGGTGGGGCCTCTTTCGGTGGTGCTCGTCCTCTCTCGAGCCACATCTTGCGCTCGTCGTCGTAATAGAAGACATTCTCTTGGCTCATTGTCGGCTCGTTCGCGGGCTGAGGCTTTGGCGCAACGCCGCCGAAGAGGGACGACATCGATCGTAACAAGTTGCCCGATGGCGTGCGCTCGTGGCGCGCCACGTGCGCCGGCGGCGGTTGCACGACCGGTGCAGCTTGTGAGTGCGCCGGCGAAAGTGTGTGGTGCATTTGCACGGGCTGCTGCTGATACGCATCCGGTGGCGTGTGCGGTCGCGGCTCGTGCGGTGGACCCAGCGGCGAGGCTTGAAATTCACCGCCGTCGCCGAATAGGGAGCTGACGCTTCGATCGAGCAAGCCTTTGACGCCGCTCACCAACACCTTGGCAGCGCCAGCTGCGGCGTCAGCTAATCTGCCAGTTTTTCCGCGTAAACTATTGTGTAACCGATCTTCCATCTGCGCCGCCAACATTCCCACGAGGGCGCCGTTCACTTCGGGAGAATTCCTATCCAGAGAACGAACGCTCTTCAACACAGACTCTACGTACGCCAGCGCTGGTTTCAATTTACCAACCTCAGCTAAAGCTCCGGCGTATAAGAGCTTGTAAGGCAACAGAGATGGAAGTTGCGCTTGTGGATTCGAGCCTAACACCGCGAGTTCGAAAATCTCGGTGAGGTGCACGGCACGAGGCGTGACGTACGTCCTCGGGAACTTGCGATGATCCGCGCCGATGAGACACAACCGCGAATTGAATGAATACGGCGTCGGACGTTGCTTTGACAGTGCGTAGGCAACATGCGCGGCCGTGATGTCATTCTGACACCAGAGCTCGTCGCCGAGCGCTTTGAGCACGAAATCACTCCCTTTTGCTGGGTTTGAACAAAGAATAGCGATGTGCTCGCGCCATCTCGGGAGAAGTTCTCGAATTTGGGAAACTTCCGGCACTTGCATCCCGTGCACGTTCGGTGCAGCCTCGACACCGCTTGTCGTGAGCTCTTGGGGTATCCCAGCCATGACTACTTCGAGCGTGTGGAGCGGCGAACCGACTCGGCACACGCTCTTTGCCATGATGGAGACCGTTTCGTGATAGTGACGACCGCCCATGTGGCTGGCGAGAAGAAGCGCGTGTGGCCATAATTTCGCCGCTACAGCGGCCTGCAGCGCCTCACCGCGCCGACCGGCGATGAGGAGATTCTCTATTTGCACGATTTGTTGCGCGTCGCCTTCGCCCGACGGATTCAGCGGCGACGCCGCGACGTTTGCCGACACCCAACCACCGTCCGAGGCTGCCTGAGCGTCACCGGCGAGCACGGATGCAAGCTCGGCGACAGCGCCTTTTCTATTTTCGCCTAACAAATCACCAGGGGTTGAAATCTCACCCTTATGTCGTAACATCGTCTGTAACACGCGATATAACGTCACTTCGCTCTGTTGCCGTTCTCCCCCGGACGAGAGCGCCGAGTCCATCATCTTTGTCACGTCGGCTTGTCGTCGATTTCCCAACGGCCCGTCGAATGCCTCCATCGATCGTACGTAAGACATACCGAGTGTGTTACCATCCTTTAACATGGATCCAACCGAATGCACGCGCAAGCTACAAGGTGGTATGCTCGTTCCGTGACTGATTCTACCGCCAGGATACCCAGGCCCGCTCAGTATGAGCGAGCCGCCAAAACCGAAACTCATCGCCACGTGCTGCGGGCGGCCGTGCGGAGAACGATCAGTGTCGTCATAATTTGCGGGTTTGAGCGTCTCTGTTTCACTATATGCTGCATACTCGAGCTGTTGCGTGGAGTGCGCCTCGTAAGACGGCGCATAGCCGCCATGATTCGCGCTCGGCGCAGGCACAGGCGGATACTCTGGCTGTGCCACGCGAGCGGGCTCGTACGTGTCGTAGCCCGCGCTCGCGCGAGGTGGTGGCGTAAATGGTACGGGCGACGCTGAAGCCAATGCATGCGGCACGGCATGCACGTACGCCATCGGGGAGTCTTCAATCGGCGTCGGCACCATGAACGTCGGCTTCGGCGGCGTCTGCGGCGGCGCCTGCATATCGGAGACGGAATTCGACGAGGACACACGGCTGTGCAAATTCTCGGAAGAATACGCCGGCACTATCGGTGGTGCGCTCAGGTCCGCGGTGACGTCGTTTTCTCCATAGTCTGCGTACGCTGATCTAGGCGGCTCTCGCAGTTCAAGCGCGCGATTCGGCTGGTCTTCGTGCGAAGCGCTCGCGAGCGGTTGGGAAAATCCCTGTCGCGCGTACTGTTCCGGAGCATGTTGCTCGTACGCAGTGGCGTGAGCGTGTGACGTCATCCCCATCCCGAAGTCATCGCTCGTTTCGCGCTCGCCGACGAACTCTGCTTGCGGATACTCAGCCGCCGGCGCGTGCGTTTCCTCGTAAAACGCACGATCCGGCGCCGAATCCGTCGGCGCGAAGCTCGTCGCCTCGATAACTGGCGCGCGCGCCTCGGCCGCGACGCTCGCGATCTCGTTCGCCTCCGCCACGTTCTCGCTCGCCGCGTACGTTTCGCGCGCCGGCGCCTCCGCCGCCCCGCTCGCCCGCGCCTCGAACGGAATCACCGCCGGCGCGCTCACCGTCTCCTCCGCCGCGTCTAAATCGTCAAAGAACCCCATCCCATCGTCCCGCGACGCCGCGGGCGACGCGAACGGCGCCTTCGTCGCGTACGTCGCCGCCGCCGTCGCCGTCGCCGCCGCGCGAACCGCCCCCGCCGACGCCTCCGCCCCCGCCGACGCCGACGCCGACGCGCCGACCTCCCCGCCCCCCCCCGTCGGCGTCAACCAATCGTCGTCGCCCTCGCACCCCCCGAACAGCGCCCCCAAGTCGCCGTTCGCGACTTCCACGAACCCCGTCGGCGCGTCCTCGCGCGTTCGCGGCGTCGTCGGCGTCGTCGCGAACGCCGCCTCCTCCCGTCGCGTCGGCGTCGTCGCGCGCTCGCCCATCGTCGGCGTCGCGACGCCGAACGGTCCGCGCGTCGTCGTCGTCGTCGCGTCGTCGCGCGCCGCGCCGTCGTCGCGCCGCGCGTCGTCGTCGTTCGTCGTCGTCGCGACTCGTCGCTCGCCCGTCGTCGTCGCCTCGCGCGACGCCTCCGCGTCCGCGCGGCGCGGCGCCGGCGCGACGTCGTCGAGCCACGCGTCGTCGCTGTCCGACGACGCCATGACGACGCGCGACGACGCGCGCGTCGCCGTCTGCCGCGTCGATCGTCGTCGAGCGATCACACCGACGCGCGCGATGTCGCGCGAGCGCTCGAGCGCGCGCGCGCGCGAGCGACGGTCGAGATCGCGATCGCGATCGCCCGCGCGACGGCGCGCGCGACGCGACGACGCGCGGTGGCGACGCGACGACGATCGGGACGGAAGGCGATCGCGAGGCGACGACGCGCGACGACGGGTCGACGACGACCGCGAGCGACGGGAGCGACGGGACGGGAGCGAACGGGAGTGGACGCGCGATCGCGGCGACGCGCGGTGGGACGAGCGACGGCGCGAGGACGGGCGAGGGTGGACGGGACGGGACGAGGACGCGCGCGCGAGCGCGGGACCGGGCGCGGGACCGGGACCGAGGCGAGACGGATGGGGAAGGGATGGATGGGAACGCGAGCGAGGAAGGTTCGGAAACGATGGCGCGAGGCGGGAGGATCGAGGCGGGGAGCGGTTCGGGGGACACGCGCGAAGACCGGATCCGAGGGAAACGGCGACGCGGGAGGCGCTCGCGTCGCGGTGGTTGGAGAAGAACGCGAACGGGACGGCCAAGGTGAGCGATTATAACGCGGAGAAGTTGAGGCGGGAGATATACGTGGGGAATTTGGTGTCGGGACAGATCGGGGCGACGATGCTGTGCGAATTGTTGAACGATGTGTTGAAGAAGATCGTGCCCGAGGCGTGTCACGCGGTGGGGAAGTTGCCGCCGGTGCTGAGCATCGTGATGGATAGCGCGCAAAAGTACGCGTCTTTGGAGATGCGAAGCTCGGCGTTGGCGACGGCGGCGCTTGGTTTGGATCAGATGCACGTGCTAGGGCGACCGCTGCACATCACTCGGCCGGCGGGATACTTTGACGACCCGGACGCGAAGAGACAAGTTTTAAACGTCGAGCACGTGCTTCCCGCGCCGGAGAAACTGCAGCAAGTGTACGATTATTTGGACGCCCGCAAGATCGAAGAATCGAAATCGAAGGATGAAGCGATCGAACGCGCGAAGAAGATGGCGGTGAGTGTGTCTGAGAGTGTGGCTCACGCCGCCGCGCCGACGACGGCAGAGGCCACGGAGTATTTGTGCCTCGAAAACATGGTCGACGTCAAGACGTTGCTCAGCGCTCGCGAGCGCAAGGAATTGCGATACGATATCGAGGATGAGTGCGGAAAGTGTGGTAAAGTGGTTCGTGTGGTCGTTCCAACGCCGAGCGACGAAGAGGTCGAACGCAAGGCGGCGAGTCGTGCGTACGTTTACTTTGCGCGCGTCGGCAGCGCTGAGAGCGCGCACAAGGTGATGCACGGTCGAAAATTCGGTGGTCGCATAGTCCAGGCGCGATACATAGAGGCTAGTGAGTTCGAAGCCTTCGATAAGAAGTAGTATAGTGCAATGAAATCGTGAGCCAGTGGAGTCTACAGAACAAATTTGTTTATCAGTTTACAAAGAGCTTTATCGGCGCGCAAATGATCACTTTGACCAGTGCTTCTTATCGATCTCATCGCGCGTGTTGTCGCGGAGTAAAAATAATCTCGCAGCCCGCTCGCGCAATGTGCCTCCGCACTTTAATTTTTGCGCGGTGAGTTCAGCTTTCAGGCGCTCTAAACCGACCGCCTCGAGCGCCTCCGCGCTATCAAATCGCGTCAAATCTAATGGCCCTTCTTCCTTCTGCTCCATCACAGGCGGCGCCATCGTCGGCGCCGACGTCGGTGACTGCGAAGTGGACGCCTCCGGCTCGTTCGCGAGCGCGAGCGCGGGCGCGGGCGCCGCCGGAACGACTCTCGCCTTCTTCGCCGCCGGAAACAACAACGCAGAATCATCGAAATCTTCGTCACTCTCACTCTCACTCTCACTCTCGTCATCGTTCCCCACCACCGCTTTTCCCTTTTTCGCCTTCTTGCGTTTCGCCGCTTCGATGGCCGCCGCATTCTTAAACCCACTCGCCACCGCGTCGTTCACGCTCTCGCTCACCTTTGCGCTCTCCGCGTGATACGCCTCTCGCTCCTTCTCCTCTAACTCCCTCAGTCTCGCCGCTCCGCTTCCTCCGGCTTGCGATTTCAAGTATTTCTCCGCCTTCGCCTCGGCATCTCGCTCCGCTTTCTCCGCCTCCCACGCCGCGATCTTCTTCTCTCCGTTCACCGCCCGCAAGCGCCGACCGCTCAGGTCGCGACAGGCGTCGAAATTCGTCGTCTGCGTCCCTCGTCGCGCCGACGCGCGCAGCTGCGTGCCGAAGCCGCCCTTGCCGCCGAGTAAGCCACACGTGACGTGCGCGATCAAGTCATCGCTCGCGCGAACCGTCGCGTCGCCGCGCGCGCGCGCGGAACGCGAAAATGCGACGCGCGCGCCGTAGGGCACGAGCGCGGCGTCGCGCGCGCGCAGGGCGTCGACGACGCGCGCGAGGTCGCGCGAGCGGTCGCGATCGTCGAGATCGCACTCGACGCATCGCGTGCGGCCGTCCAGGGCGCGCACGAGAACGTTGACGCGAGGCATGACGACGCGCGCGTCGGATTCTGAGGCGCGACGCGCGCGCGGCGCGGACGCGACGCGCGAGACGGCGCCCGTGACGGTCGCGCGCTACGTTCTAACGATTTGAATGACTAATGCTACGATGTGCGCCTGCGAGCGACCCGAGTTCGGGATCAGAGCGAGTACTCGCCGCGTCTTCCCGCGCGCACGCGATGGAAAAACGCTCGGATGTGGAGCGAACTCTCGGCCAAGACGCTGAGGAGGAAGAAGAACAAACCGTAGACGAAAAATCCAGCGAAAGGCTTGTCTTTGGGGAATAGGATGAAGGATGAGATCACCGTCAGGGCTTTGCGGACGGTGGTGACGGCGGTGGCGGAGGTGGCGCCGAAGTGCCTGGTGAGCGTCGAGAAGAAGTAGGCGCCGAAATAAAACGTCACCGAGCGAGCGAAGAGCAGGACGAACGCGCCCTTGACCGTGCGAAGGTACGTGATCGACCCCGAGCCTTCGAATATGACGACAAATAAGAACGCAAACACGGTACCGATGGCGTTCGTGTACAGGATATTTTCTCGCACGCCCGCTCCGTAGTTCCGCATCGCGTGCTCGGACACGTTCGTCTGCAGCGATCCCAAAAAGATCGCCACCACGGACAACCCGAATCCCAGAGCCAACTTCACGTCTTCCGACAACCCCAAAACCGCTTCCCCGTCGTTCGTCGTCGCCGTCGCCGGCGTGGGCATCGTCGCCTCGTTCGATCCCAACTCGCGCTCGGCGATTCCGAAGAACGCCACGGCGACGACGAGCAGCGACGCCGCCACCACCTGATGCGGCTTGTACGTCCGCCGCAACCAAACCGCGCTGATCGCCATCGTAAACACTAATTTAGACGATCGCAACACCGTCCCCGTGGCGTAATTAATCCATTTATAACACAGCTTCCCCACCGCGCTGTACGCCGCCAACAGCAACGCCTGCAGCGCGTACAGCTCTAAAGGCGCCTTCCGCTTCGCAAACAGCGTCCCGTCCGCGATCGAACTCGCGGACGATATCAGCGCGAACACCATCAACTCCGCCAGCGCCACCGTCCAGTAATAGTCAAAATTCGGCAGCGACTTGTACACGTATTCCTCAAAGTAGCACGACGCGCCGATGAAGACAATCGCGCACGTCCCCGCCACCGCGAACGCCGCGTTTTCCGACATCTCCGCCCCCATGAGCGCGCCTCCGTACGCGCGTCCGCCGTCCGCGGCGCGCTCGACGCCCGGCGCGTCCCAGTCCGCCGTCGCCGTCGCGGGCGCGTCCCTCCCGACGCCAGCGTGGCCCGTCTGCGATCGTGCGAAACCGCGGCGCGCGTCAGTCGGCGAACGCGCTCGCGGTTCGCGCGATCGGCGCGTTTTCGCGCGTTTTCGCGCGCGTCCTCGCGCGCGCGCACCCCGAGCAGCAGCGTCTCGCGCTCGCTGCGGTCGCTCGACGACATCGCGCGACGCGCGCGACACAGAGTGACGCCGCGCGCGCGGCGTCGAGATCCGCTCGGCGCGGCGACGACGGCGTCGATGACGTCCGCGTCGATGGTATCGACGCTCGCGGCGCGCGCGAGAGCGAACGTCGCGCTCGCGGTCGTCGCGATCGCGATCGCACTCGCGTTGTTCCCGCTGCTCGCGCCGCTCGCGCTGGGCGGTTTCGTCGTCGCGCGCGCGGTGCGCAGGGACGCGCGCGAGGAAGAGGACGTTTCGGTGAAGCCCGTCGCGGGGACGGGCGGGGACGTCGCGGTGCGAGAGAGGGCGCGGGTGGAGGTTGAGGCGGCGGCGACGACGACGACGACGACGACGACGACGACGACGACGACGACGACGACGGTGGCGCTCACGGGCTCGGCGGCGATGCTGGCGAAGATGCGGAAGAGCAGCGCGTTGACTGGAGAAAAACGCGCGACCGCGGCGCAGGGTGCGAGCACGAGCGCGAAGGATGGTGTGGATGAGACGGCGACGAACGCGAAAGCGACCCGAACGTTTATATTGCACGGCGGCGAAGCGGCGTCGCAAATCGCGAAGGATTTGGCCGCGCAGGCGGAGAAAGAGCACGGAATTGCGTTGAATGTGATGACGATGGATGATTTCAGAGACGTAGAGTTCGATAAAGAACCCTGCGCGGTGGTTTTCGTGGTCGAGACGGTAGAGAACGCGCAGCCGGCGGAAGCTGCGGGATCTTGCGTGCGCTTCTTCAATCGGAAACGTAAGGAAGGGACGAATCAGGCTATGCTGGCGGGGAAGATGTCATACGCGGTTTTAGGACTCGGTGATACAAACTTGTTACTCGATCGCCAGACGACGACGGCGAAAGATTGTAACCAGGCTGCGCAGACGTTGGATTCGGCGCTCGCCGCTCTCGGCGGCGCTCGAATCGTCCCCCGCGGCGAGGCAAACGACGCCGTGGGTTTGGACGAAGACGTTGTACCGTGGGCCAAGTTGCTTTTCCCAAAATTGTCTGAAGTTCACAAAGGGATTGAGGCGAAGAAAAACGCAAAGCTATGCTTCTTGTACGGCTCGCAGACCGGTAACGCGACGGAAATTTGCAAAAATCTCGCCGCCGAGGCGAGCGAGAAGGGGTACCCCGTGGAGGTGTGCGCGATGAATGAGGTCGAGCCAGAAGATGTCATCAAACCTGGCGCTGTGATTACGTTCGTCGTATCCAGCACCGGCGACGGTGACGCTCCGGATAACTGCGACACATTCTTCACTCGCCTCAAGCGCAAGGCAAAGAAGGAAAAAGGCGAGGGCGCCATCGGCGTCCAGTACGCCGTCCTAGGACTGGGTGATCAAAACTACAGCGCGTTCATGGCTGTGCCGCGTCAGTTCTCGCAAACGATGGAGAACTTGGGCGCGAAGTGTTTCGCTAAGCGCGGTGAATGCGACGACACACTTGGTTTGTACGAACAAGTTGACGCATGGACGAGCACGTTTTGGTCTCATCTCGAAGTCGCTCGAGGAAACTCACACAAGTTGCGCGAGGGTGAGACAATTGTGGAAGACGCTAATGCCGCCACT
>VMHT01084186.1_pt1 | contig 16595 bp, 20 predicted proteins | sample 4693611 | NCBI WGS metagenome assembly VMHT01 (sample SAMN12280063, study PRJNA550983) | marine metagenome | isolation source: seawater sampled from same location over 5 years 0.02-0.2 micron viral filtrate | place: USA: collected off the coast of southern California halfway between the port... ... | reverse complement strand
ATCAAAATATGAATCTTGGAATTGTTTTATAATTCCATAACAATTATTATTCATTATAAAAATCTTTAAAGGTAAATTATAATGTTTAACTGTTTGTAATTCTTGTATATTCATTTGAAAACCTCCATCTCCATCAATACACACTACAGGTCCTTTATTTGCCATACAGGCTCCTATAGCCGAAGGTAAACCATATCCCATAGATGAATTTCCAAAATTAGAATATAATTTTTGTTTTCCCTTTATTTTAATAGATTGCATTGTCCAAACTAAATTTCCTCCTTCATCTGGGATTATAATACTATTATCTGGAAGGTTTTGGTTTAATTCTTCTAAAAATTCATATGAAGTTAAAATATCATTTTGTAATTCACGAGTTTCTTTTAAACCTTTCCATTGGGAAATATAACCTAACCATTCTTTATTTAATTTTATTTTTTTAACAAGTGGAAGAATACCCTCTAAAAACTCTTGAGCATCCTTAACAATTGGAAGATCAATTTTAATACCCCTATCTTTATAAACTTCATTAGCATCTATATCAACCATTATTTTATATGAATCTCTAGAAAATGATTCTAATTGTCCACCAGTTTGCCTAGTATCTAATCTGGATCCTATTGATAGTAGTAAATCACAATTTTGTATAGCATAATTTCCACCTCTACTACCATATACTCCTATATCACCTACAAATAAAGGATGATTATGAGATATAGTATCGAAACCACCCCAAGATACTACAAAAGGTATTTGTAATTTATCAATAAATTTTTTAGCATCTTCTTGTCCACCAGCTAATTTAACTCCTTGCCCTAATAATAAAAGTGGTCTTTTACTTTGTTTAATTTTATCAATAATATCTCTATATTCATCAGGATGGATATAATTTATAGGTTTTTTATTCCACCATTTTAATTTATCTGTTGATGTTAGAGTTATAGTTGAATTTTGAATATCAACTGGTAAATCAATTAAAGAAGGACCTGGTCTGCCTGTTAAACTAGATGCTATAGCTTCTTTAAGTATATTATCAAATAATTCAGCTTTAGTAACTTTAGTGGAATATTTAGTAAAATGTTTAAATGATTCAACTACAGGCATTTCTTGAAAACCTACTTGCCTAGGTTTAGTTTGAATAGAATCAAGTGATTCATATGTACTAACTTGACCTGTAATAAAAAGACACGGTACTGATTCATACCAACAACCACAAACACCATTTAATAGATTTTGAGCACCAGGACCACTAGTAGTTAATACTACACCCATTTTACCTGATGTTCTATAAAAACTTTCGGCTGCCATTGCCGCCGATTGCTCATGTTGAAAACAATAATAAGTTGCTCCTTCCTTTCTACCAATATAATCTACAGTAGGAACAATTGCTCCTCCTGTAACTAGAAAAAATGTATCAAATTTATTATCTACTAAATAATCTACTAAATGTTCTAAAACCTTCTTTTTTACCATATAAAATTATTTTTATAATAACCTACTATACTAGGCAACTCTTCATCAAATCTTGCCTTTGGTTCCCATCCTAAAGCTCTTAATTTATCGTCATTTAAAGCATATCTAACATCTTGCCCTTGTCTAGAATAAGATAAATCTAAATACTGATTTATATTATCATCATATAAAGGAAATGTTTCTTCAAGTGCTGCATCTTCAGGATAATATAATTTAATAATTTTATTTACTGTATCCAAATTAGTTTGTTCATAACCACCACAAATATTATAAATGTTATTATCATCTATTATATCTTCTGCATTATTTTCAATTAATACTATAACAGCTTCAGCCGTATCTTTAGCATGAAGCCAATTTCTAATTGGAGTTCCACCATTATGTAATGGTATTTTTTTACCCAAAGAAAGATATTTAGTAGCTTTAGGTATTAATTTTTCTACATATTGACCAATTCCATAATTATTAGTTGGTCTTAATATTATATAAGGTAAATCATAAGTACGACCCCAACCTATTATTAATTGGTCGGCCGCTGATTTAGTTGCGGAGTAAGGGTTAGATGGTTTTAAACAATCTGTTTCTACATGTTCACCTTCTGTAATATCACCATATACTTCATCAGTTGAAAAATGTAATAATGTAGGTTTAGCTTTACCTTCGGCTCTATAATTTCTAATTAATTCAAGTAAATTATGAACCCCATCTATATTTGAACGTACAAAATCTTCACTTTTAATTATAGAATTACCCACATGTGTTTCAGCAGCAGTATTAATTATATAATCACATTCATATAAAAAATCTATGTCATTAATATCCTTTTTTTCAAAAATAAAATTTTCATACTGATTAAATTCACCTAATAAATTTTCATTAGCAGCATAAGTTATTTTATCAATACCTCTTACATGCCAACCTTTTTTTAAACAAGCTCTAGTTACGTAAGATCCTATAAATCCTAAACAACCTGTTACATAAACTGTTTTTTTCATATTTTTATATTTTTTTACAATAGTTAAAAGATAAACAAGTTCTAACACAATTTTTATTTTCTGAAGGTAATACTTCATGAGATAACCAACTAGGAAATAATATAACCATTCCTTTTTGGGGTTTTACCTCATATCTAAGAACATTATTTATTGGAATAGTATACTTATATAATTCAGGGTAAGGATTAGGATTATAAAATCTTATATTTCCTGGGTTATTTTTTGCCCTTATATAATATACTCCTGAAAGTAATTCAGGCCCATGAACATGTTTTCCATGGGATTCTTTATAAGAGTAATCTTGAATCCAAAATTGAATATTTTTAGTAATTTCCATACCCGTTTTTGAGGTATATTTTAGTACTTCATTATCTATATTTTTAAAAAGATTATTGACTTCATTTGGGTTAACTATTTTTTTAGAAAAATAATCAGTTTTAACATTACCCTTTTTTTCTAAATAAGATAGTCTAGGTACTACTAATTCTTCTATTTCATCTGCTATAATTTTATCTACAAAAGAAACATATATGGGGATAGAAAATATGTTTTTAATCATGGTTATACCCGAAAAATTCTTTTATTTTATCACAAACATAATCAACATCATCAGTATTCATTCCATGATGGGCACCTAACAAAAATCCATTTTTCATTACTTCATCGGCAACTGGGAAATCTTGTAGATACTCTCTATATGCTGGGTGTCTAGTAACGTTACCGGCAAATGTAACTCTTGTTTGTATATTTTGTTCTTCTAAAAATGTTAATAATTCTAATCTACGTTCTGTTTGTAATGGTATTGCTAACCAATTTGGTTTAATACTATCATCTGGTAATAATATTTCTCTAACTTCAGAAAGGTTATCTAGATAACGTTCTATATTTTTACGCCTTATATCTTTATATGTTTGAAATTTTTCCAATTGAACTAAACCGAATGCTGCTGAATGTTCAGTGCATTTCATATTATAACCTAAAACACCATATAAAAATTTGTAATCATAAGGAATACCATCTACATCACTTGCAAATCTATCATCCATATTTTCACTATTATCACCTATTCTACCCCAATCCCTATACATTAAAGCACGTTTAACATATTTTTTATCATTAAACATTACCATACCACCCATTCCACCAGCTGTTATAACGTGTGATGCATAAAAACTAGTTGTTGATACATCTGAATCTAATGTTTCAGTAACTGTATCAGCTGAATCTTCAATTATTATAATATCTTCTCTACCTAGTCTACTTAATTGAGTTTTTAACATAGTCCAATTTGGTTTATTACCAATTAAATTAGGCACCATAATAGCTTTAGTTTTATCAGTAACTGCTTCAAGGATTTGTTCTACACCTGGGACATAAGTGTTTAATTCGCTATCTATAAATTTAGGTTTATATCCTAGTTGTAAAATTGGTGCTAGAGTTGTTGAAAATGTAAGTGCGGGTGTAATAATTTCACTTCCTGGTTCTAAGTCTAATGCAGCAATTGCTAATAAACATGCTGATGAACCCGAATTTACAAATACACCATATTTTTTACCAAACTCTTTAGCTATTTTTTCTTCAAATTTAATGGATTTAGGACCAAAACCCGCTAACCAACCATCTCTAAGTGATTGTTCTACTGCTTTAATCTCTGCTTCTCCAAATGATTCATGTTTGTGAGGAGCATACCAAACTTTTCTTCTCATATTATATTATTTTCTTTAAATACTTTAGTTATATAATCTACTATCCTTTGTTCATAATCAACATATTTTAATGCTGTTTGGAAATTTTCTTCTATTACATCCGTTATAGAATTATAATAATCAGGATTTAAATCATTAACATTCCAAATTATATCATCTACATTTTCAGTACGTATAATTCCTGTAGTATTAAAATATTTTTCTATATTTGAACAACCCCAATATACAGGAATTGTTTTTAATAACAACAAATCTAATATTTTTTCTGTAAAATATCCTCTATGTGATGTGTTTTCAATTGCAACACCGTATTGACTATTACCAAATATTTCTACTTTACCTGCTCTAGCATTTTCTATATCATGTCTATTACCATAAGTGTGATGAAATATTTTATCTATATTAATTTCATTTTTTCTAGCTAATAATTCATGTCTTAAACTATGACCATAAGTTTTATTTAAAGCACCCGCTAAATGAGACACTTGAAATTTTTTATCATAAGATTTATTCCAAAAATGAGGTGTCATCCAAGTATGTCCAAAAGGTAATAATACAGCTTGCTCACAGCTACTAATTACTTTATTATCCCAAGTTAATATTGCTGAAAATAAATTTTCATTTTCAATTGCCCAATCATGTAAACCAAAATATTCATTTGGTTCTTGTAAGACTAAAAAATTTATATCAGTTAATTCACTTTCTGATTGTGGTATATCATCTACAAATAGAGTAAAATCTATATCTTTAAGATGTTGCATCTTTGATTCAAATACTTTAGTATCAAAATGTTTAATTTTTAATTTCATAGTAAATTTAATTCATTTATATTTTCTGGACTTCCTATATTTCCTGAAATAAAGTAGTTAGCTCCTACCATAATTCTATCTATATTATAGGGATTAGAATGGCCATAATGGGCGAGCCATCCTGGAAATATTATAAGATCTTTGGAGGATAACTTAAAAGAAACATTAGAAGAATTAAATAAATTTTTATTAATAATATTTAATTGAAGGTTAGTTTTGTTCATTAAAGGATCTTTTTGGGTTAAAAAAGTTATACCTCCATCTTTTATTTGTGGGTAAAAACATACAGATATAAAAGTGTTAGGATGGTGATGTGGATCATGAAAGCTACCTTTTTTATTAATAGTAACCCAACTATTAAGAAGTTTTAAATCATGATCTATTTCTAAAATATTTTTAATATAATGAGTTATACATTTATTAAAAACTTTAGCTAAATTACTAAATAAAAAATTGTCTAAAACATTTAAATCTTTAGAAAGAAATAAACCAGGATTTTTAAATCTTGTATATTTTAGATTAGTAATATAATCTTTTTCTTTTTGAGATAAAGAATAGTCTATGTTAGTTTTATATAAACAATTTCCCTGAAAATTTAGGGTTTCTTCCATATTATAAAATCTTTACCCAATATTCAATCATTTCATCTATCATTGTTTCAAAAGTATAATCGGCTGTCCAACCTAATTCTCTTAATTTAGTTGAATCACCTTTTAAATCTTTTAATTCTTCAGGACGTAAATATTTAGCATCCGTTTTAACATATTGTTTCCAATCTAAATCTAATTTATTAAAGGTATATTCTACTAAATCTTGTACTGAATGTGATACACCAGTAGCACATACAAAGTTATCTGGTTTATCTTGTTGTAACATTAACCACATTGCTTTAACATAATCTTTTGCATGTCCCCAATCTCTAGTTGCCTGCATGTTACCTAATACTAATTCATTACGTAATCCTTTTTTTATTTCAACTGCAGTTTTAACAACTTTATTTGTAACAAAATTAGTACCTCTTCTAGGAGATTCATGGTTAAATAAAATACCATTTGAAACAAATAAATTATATGAATTTTTATAATTATTACAAATATTATAAGAATATACTTTAGCACATCCATAAGGAGATACTGGTGCTAGAGGTGTTGTTTCTCTTTGATATCCGTCTTTATCTATATTATTACCAAACATTTCACTACTTGATGCTTGATACATTTTAACATCAGGTTTAGTTAATCTAATTGCCTCTAATAAATTTAATGTTCCTATACCCGTAGCTTGTGCTGTGTATATAGGTTGGTCAAATGAAATTCTAACGTGGCTTTGCGCAGCTAAATTATAAATTTCATCAGGTTGACACTGTTGTATTACTGAAATTAGTGAAGCTAAATCTGTTAAATCAGCATACTGTAATTTACCTAGTAACTGAGGGTAAATTTCGTCTAGTCTAGATGTTTGATTTTCAGCTACAGAGTTACGTTTGATTGTACCCCATACTTCATATCCTTTTTCTAATAAAAATTCGGCTAAATAGGAACCATCTTGACCATTTATACCTGTTATAAGTGCTGTTTTTTTCATTATATATTACAATTAAATGCTATTGATATTCTATCATCTTTACTTATATTAGAATTAACTGAATGAGGTAAACCTTTGTTAAATAATAATAGCTTACCTGCAGTAGGAGAAATATTTAAACTATTATTAAAATCTAAAGGACTATTAACCATAAAATCTCCACTATGTAGTGGAGTTTGGATATATAAAACTCCCGATATTTGCCCAATCTGATGAAACTCGCGGGCATGAGTATGTAAAACATTAAAATCAGTAGTAGAAGAAATATTTAACCATAGGCCCTCTATGTGTATATTAGGGTTATTATGATGGATTTGAATTTCATTATTAAGTCTATTTACTAAAGGATGAAGTAAAGGATCATTGTGAATATTACTGGGAGATTGATATCCCCCTTTATTAGACTTAATAATACTTTTATATTTTTTCTGAGTTTCATAACAAATATTAGTTAAATCCTTTATATTAATATTTTCTAGATATAATTCCCATACACCTAATTCAACTAAAGGATAATATTTTTTATTTTCTTGCTTCGTCATAATTTTCTATAAACCAATTAACAGTTTCTTTTATACCTTGTTCAAATGGAGTATACTCAAAATCAGGCATTAATTCTTTTATCTTTGAATTATCAGATGGTTTCCTTAATTGCCCATCTGGTTTAGTTTTATCAAATGAAACTTTACCTTTAAATTTAAATTCATCAACTAATAAACCAACTAGATCTTTAATTGATATTTCTTCATCACCACTAATAATTAAGGGATCTGTGCCCTCATAGTTAAATAAAGCCCATTCTGCTATTTTAGCTATATCCTTGGAATATATGAACTCTCTTAATGGTTTCCCACTACCCCATACAGTAAAGTCTGTTTTATTTTTCTTAGCTAAATATAGTTTATGAATTAACATAGGCATTACATGACCATGGTCTAAATTAAAATTATCATTAGGACCATAAATGTTAGATGGAATAATTGATGTATAATTTATACCATATTGCTCTCTATAAGCTCTAATTTGAACATCAGCCATTCTTTTAGCATAAGCATATGGATAATTTGATGAATGTGGTTCACCTAATTGAATTTGATCAACTGTAAGTGGATATTTTACTTTATCTGGGAATACACATGTTGATAAAAATGCCACTAAGTTTTTAACACCAGCTTTTCTTGCTGCTTCAATTACATTAGTATTAATCATTAAATTATCATAAAAATACTCACCTTTATAATTTGAATTTCCACCTATACCTCCAACTTTACCAGCACAGTGTATCACACCATCTGGTTTAATTAATTGGAATAATTTTTCTGTTTGTTTAGGATTTGTTAAATCACAAGTTTCTCTTGATAATTTAATTTGAGATTCCATAGCGGAACCTACCATACCATAACCCCCCGTAACTAATACCTTTGTCATATTGTTAAATAAAATTCGTTTTGTGCTCTTTGTCTATCTATATCTTTTATGTGATATAAAGCATACGAATCATCTTCAGATGGTAATTCAGCATATGTTCTCCATCCTACTATTTTTTCATGTACTTTATTTACCCATTTAATCTCAGGTTTATTTCTAAAAATTCTATGTTGGCTATCTGGCCAATTAACCCAACCTTGATTATTTAATTGCCATCCCCATTGTGTAACATCTTCTTGTGTTAAACCATTTACTATATTAACTCTTGGTACAGCTATTAAATCAATTTCTTCATTTGTTTCTAATACTTCGTGTAATATTCTACAAAAAGTTTCACTTAGAGTTTCATCAGCATCTATTTGAAATACCCAATCTTTAGTACAATAACTTTTAGCATTATTTTTAAATGATGAAAAGTCTTTATTTAAATCAAAATGACATTTTTTAATTTCAATTATGTCTTTGTTTTGATTTATAAAATTATCTACTAATTGAATAACTTCAATTGTTGCTTTGTTATCTAGTTGAATTATTAATTCATCTGTTGATTTTATAACTTGCAACAGTTGAGCTAGTAATTTTTTTAAATCTTCGTATTCGTTGTATGCTGTAACTAAAAAACTTATTCCCATAATTTATCCTTTAAAAAAACCAATATATTCTAATGCATCCATAAAATCATTTTTTCCAAATTCTTTCATAGTTTTCATATCAGTTTTATATTTGTATGATTTATCTGTTCCTGGTATTTTGAACTTATCTTGTTCTTCTTTACTAACTTCTTTTACTTTAACACCAGCCCATTGCCAATCTAGTAAAGTAGTACCTTTAGAAAATACTGTACCTTTATCTTCTATATTGATTGTAATAGGATACCAAACACGTTTATCTCCATCACTTACTTTAATATCTTTATAAAGCTCGGGAAGTGTTTCTTCATAGGTTTCAAAATCAAATTGACCCATAATCATAAAATCGTTAGTTTGGAAACCACAACCAAAACAAAAATAATTATTGTTTTCAGCATTCATAGGTGTAACATAACATGCATCACCCCCACATTTAGAACATATTGATAAACTATCTTTAGTCATCTTTTTTAGGTAATGAGATTTTTTTAATATTCGGTAGTTTAATTTCTACCTTTTTAGGAGCGTTTTTATCCATAATTGCCTCTAATTTTTCTTGCATTTTTTCAAATGAAAAGTTTTCCATACAATAATGAGCTAAACGTTTACCTTTAACTTCATATGCTTTATATCCATTAACATAATCCTTCATTAATAAAGAAGCAAAACTTACATCAGGTGAAAACCATTTAGATTCTTTTAATATTAACCTATCCTGAACTACTGATTCATGTACTGGTTTTAATTCTCCAGGAACTAAACTGGCAAATTCTTTATTTAAGAAATCTAAATGCCCACTCCAATTTGATGCTATAATTGGTTTTTTACTTCTAGTAAATTCAAGTAATGGTCTACCAAATCCTTCACCTTTTGTTAAATTAATCATTGCTTTAACTTTAGGATGATTATATAAATGATTTACATCTGAATCTTCTATATCACCATGAATAAGATATATGTTTGGTAATCTACCTTCTACACTTTTTCTAATAGCATCAATTTTCTTTAAAACCTCGTTTCTATCCATAATAGAGGCTGGACCTGTCATTGTTTTCATAATTAGTGCAGGTGCTTTCTTTTTATTTTTAAATGTTTCAAGAAAAGTTTTAACTAATAAACCTGTATTTTTTCTATCCTCACCAATTGCACCTCTTAACCAATGTCCTACATATAAAAAACTAAAGTTTTCTTCAATTGTATCTAATGATTGAACTAATTCAGTTTTTGGTAAATCTTTTGGTTCAATAGGAAAATATTTTTCTAAATCAACTCCTTCAAATAAAATATCTGTTGGTGTTTCTAATTTAATTATACCTACTACTTGACCTGCCTTATCCTTTTGCTCGTACTGTGAGTTTTTTAAAGCATGTAAACTATGATTTGAAGAACCTAATAATAAATCCATTTTATTAGCCCCTTGTATGAATCTTACATCACATAAATCAGTTTCAATTCCAGCTGTTATACCAATATTAAATTTACCTAATTTTTGAAATTCATCAGGTACCGATATTTGAATCCAAACATCCGGTTGTCTTTGTAATTGGGGAGGAACAATAGCATCTTTCATTTTTTTCTCCTCAGGATTATCTTCATTTAAAAATCCATAAGGTGTATTACCCCATCTTTGTGCTAAGATTTTTACATCATATTTGTCAGATCTCATTAATGCTCTAACTACATCTCTGGCTCTTGATCCATAACCAGAATAAGTGTCAATTGGACAACTTACTACTATATAAGGTTTACTCATAACTAATATGTTAATTTATGTGTTAATGTTTTTATTGGTAATTTATCTATTTTACTAAAATGAAAATTTAGGCGAGGTTTCCATGTTTCAAATAATTTATCAAAATTGTTTGAAATATTTTTACACATATTTTTTGCAGAGGCCATAGATTCATCTGATGTAACCCATTCTCTACCTGCTAGCCCTCTTTCTTTAATTTCTTCTTTAGACATTTTATAAGATTCTGTTAAAGTATCTGCTAGTTCTCTAAAATCTAATCTATCATCCCAAATGTATGGTGTTTTAGGTGAACCTACCATTGCTGTGTTGGAAGGGAATATAGGTAAAGCCCATTTACCACATTTTTTGTAGGTTCCAAAATGGTTAGAAGGGAAATTTTCATCAAACTTAATCCAATCTCCATTTTCATCTTCAAATCTCATTTGATCTTGCATTCCACCTGTAACATTAGCAATTATCATAGTTCCTGCCATCATTGATTCAGTTAGTGATAACCCCCAACCTTCATTTGAAGAAGGTAAAACTGTTACATCTGCTAAATTATAAAGATAATTCATACCTTCTGTAGCTAATTTAGCTGTAGAGAATTTAACACTATCATCATGACCTAATAATAAATCTCTAACAGCATATAAATCAGTACCATTACCATCTACAGGAGCAGTATGTAATACTAAACATACATCATCTTTTTCTTCTTCAGGTAAGTTATCTTTAAATAATCTATAAGCGGCTAATAAGTCAGAAGGCATTTTTCTTCTAATATTTCTTGAATTAAAGAAGAATACATGTTTATATTCTTTATCCCCAAATAATTGCTTTTTTGCTGTTTGAAGATCATTCCACTTTTCATGATTTTCATCAATTGGAAAAAATTGATCTTCATTTATTCCATGTGGTACATAAGATATAATTTTATCTTTTCCTTTATCTCCTAAAACTAATCTATTAATATTTTCAGTTTGTTTAGAAATTCCTAGTAACATATCACATGAATCATAATAAGATTCATTATATAAGGGCGCTGGTAAGTCATCCCAAATATTTAAATAAGCTAATGGGCATTTTGCCCTAATTTCATTTTCAATTTGGAATAACCATTCCCAATATCTTGGATCAGTAAAAATAAATACAGCATCTGGTTTTTCTAAATCTAGAAAGCTTCTTAAAATTGTAGTATCACCATATCCATTTTGTGGGTATAAAAATACTGAAGCATCTTCAACACCAGCTCTATTACCAGTATCTTGGCTTAAATCTAATTTTTTTCCTACTTCTGGATGATTAATTGCGGCACCTACGTTAACCCAATTATATATGTGGCAAGTTCCTATTACAATTTCTCTAGCCATTGTAGCAACACCTGAATGCATACGAATATCATCACAAAGGAACAGGATTTTTTTCCTTTGATCTTTTGGTATATAACCCTCTCTCATAAAATTTTAATTGTCTAGTGTTAAATTTGTTTTACTATGAACTTGTTTTCTAAATTCTTCGTCTGTAAGATACAAACAAAGAGCCCGGTCTGCAAGCTTTTGGAATGAAAATTTTGTTTTAACGCACTCTATTTTAAACTCTTCGAATAAGTGTCTATGAACTTTAACACTTGTTAATTGTAACTCTTTTTTTATCATAATCTATTTTTATATATATAAATATATGGATTCTTAGAAACTAAAAAATTTTTCATCGGGAGTTAGTGAAGCTCCGCATAAATCTTTGTTTTTTCCAAAGTCACACCAATCACAAGGTTTATCAATTTTCTTTTCAAATTCTTTATCTATAGGATTACCAGTATCAGTATAACATTCTTTTATAAAAGAAATAAAATCCTGTTTAGCATCTTTTAAACGCTTATTATTATCAACTGGTTTGAAATTTTGTACACGATATGCTTGATGAGGTGACATTAAATTTGTATCATCAAAATCTAATACTTTACGTTTAACAATATAAAATTCTACATTTATTTTACTTAATGGTACTTTAAATAATTCAGAATAATATTGTTTATAAAGATAAAGTTGGTTATGTTTTGTTTTGTCTCCTTTTTCCCATTTACTCCATCCTTTAGTAGATGTTTTAATATCAAATATAGTATATTCATCTAGTTTTTTATTATAGATTACTAAATCTATATAACCCATATACTTAATATTTGGCCTTTCTTTAATTGGAGTAGTTATTAAAGGTACTTCAATTCCTTTTAACTCATGTTTACGAGGTGAAAAATAATTTCTTCTACCACGTTTATGTTTTTTAAACCAATCTAGTATTCCTACACCATCTGAATAGAATTCATTTAATAATTCAGGTGTTGCAAAATGACCATGTTTTTTCTTATATTTAGAATATTCTTCGACCATTTTTTCTTTGAGGAATACATTTAAATTTAAATCATCTGCTTTCTTAGCTGATGTGTCAAACATGGTTTGGAGATAATATTGTAGTGATTCATGTATAGCCGTCCCAAATACAAAGTACATATTAGGTTTTGTATCCCTATGACCTTTTACATATTCTAAATACCATTTATGGGGGCAAGATTTATAAGTAGAATATTGTGAAAATGATACAACTTTATCTGTAGCGTAATTTATTTCCATTTACCCTTAGAAACCATTTGGCAAATTATACCATAATTAGTTATATCTTGGAATGTATCTATTAATGTTTCATTTTGACATTTTCTACCAGTTAATATCATATTTTTCCACCTGTTAATTTTATCAGATAGTCTATACCATAAACCAGTCATAGCAAAATCTTTTTCTTCTTCATTTACTAATTGTGTACCAGCAGATACATTACCCATTCCATAATCAAGGTGTTTTTTAGCAAATAATTCAAATTGTTCATCCATTACTTCTACGTAAGTTTCATAAATTAATGGATATTCTTTTTTTAAAACTTCTTTAGCTTTCATTATTTTTTCTTTGTGAATTCATTTCTTTTAATACCATTTGGTCTCCTAAACTAGCATCTTTTAGATGTTTTTCTGGATATTCTATCCATCCAGTAGCTAGGTATTTTGTACTTTTTAGAGGGGGATTGCCTCTATGAGCATGAGTAAAATAAGAGGGGAAAATACAAACAGTACCGGTTTTAGGTTTTACTCTGATACTTTGATACAAAAATTCAGTTTCTCCTCCTTTTTCAACATCGTTTAAATATAAACTCCATACCCCCCACCTTTTAAAAAATAGTGAAGTAGGAGAAAATTCACAATGCCACGTATGATACCCTTCTGAAGGTTTTGTTTGTTGGACTTTTATATCTGTAACTTGATAACCACTATGGGTATGCTCAGATAATATTCTATATTGATCAATATATTGGTCAATTATATTATTCATACACCTATAAAAAGCATTCTTAGATTTTTGGTCCAAAACAGGAAAAATACCTAGTGAAATATCATTAGCAGTATGATTAAAATTAGGTCTTCTTATTGAAGATTTTTTATATTGTTGGAATATTTTAATTAGATGGTCACAATATTCTTTAGGAAATGCATTTTCATAAATACCAATAAAATCTTTAAATGTTGCTTTCATTAAATTAATTCTGCAGTACTAAAATAATTTGTTAATGCAGCTAATCTATCATCAGCATCAACTAAGTTTATAAGTGCTTCTTCAGCATTTTTATAAAAATCTTCAGTAGAGTGGTCTCCAATACCAACAGCTTTATTACCTAATAATTCTAAGGATAATAATGCTTTAGCTTTATCTGCTTCTGCAGATGTTTTTAACATATTATATAATTCTTTTGTCATTTTAATAATTTTTTAATTTGTTTATCATCTATACCTATATTATGAAGTATATTTTTTGAATAATCTTTTCCTATTAAGTGATAACTATCCTTTATTTCTCTTTTACTAACTTTAAAATGTTTAGATAAAATATTAATTAATTCAGAATTAAATTTACTTTTTTTAGGTTTAATGTATCTAAAAAATGTTTTTCTTTTTGGTACTATTTTACAATAAAAATTATAAAGTATTTCTTTATCAATAGAATATTTTTGAATTGTATTAACAAAATCAATGTAATTTCCTTTCATTGATATAAATCGATTGATCATATAAGGATTAAAAGATTCACGATCCTCACTATTAAACGAAGACCATGATCTTTTATTATAACTTATTTCATTTAACCAATCAAATATTGTCATTAATCTTGCATCTTTCTATATTTTGTGCCTGCATACTCCTCTCTTATATCTTCTGGTAGAGTATCTCCTAATATTTCATTAGTTTCAGGATCATAAAATACAGTGATTGGTACAATAGCATCTTCAGGTGTACCTGTAATAAATTTTGATACTTTTCTAAGTACCATTCCTGTGTGCCATATTTTACCACCTGAAGGTGTTTCAAGAGGTGTTGTTTTAGATAAATCTAAGTTCATTTGTGGTTGTTGTGGATTGTCCATTTAAAAGGGTTTTAATAGATTAGCGATACATCCCATAAAAGTAATTTCTTTATCAGGAGCCATAACTGATTGGTATTGTGATTCGGCAATAATAATTGTACCTAACACTGGGTTGTGGAATGAATCTAAATTTTCGAATAAAGCTCTGTATAATTCATTGTAATCTCTAATATTTGAATCAGCAATTAATTGTCTTATTTTATTAAATGCTTTATCATCATTAGATTTAATTAGATCAATAATTTGATCTGTATATTGTTTTTGATTGACAATATCTTTATTTAATTGTAAAAATGTACCTGCTAAATCATATATAATACATGATTGTAATAGATTTAAAGTTTTTCTAATATCAGGATAAGTTTTATTTACAATTTCTACAATATCATCAGTTGCACGATTGCATCCTTCAGCATCTAAAATAGTAGCACAACGTTTAGCTACTTCTGATTTGGAAGGGGGTAATACTTCAAATACTGATGTTCTGGATTGTATAGGGTCAATTATACGTTCAATATAATTACAGGTAAATACAAAACGTGTTGTTTTAGAATATGTTTCAATAACATTACGTAGTGCGGCTTGTGCGTTAATCGTTAAAAAATCTGCTTCATCCATTATAACCACTTTTAATTCGCGGAATGTGGCAGCAGAGGCAAATGATTTAACTTTTTCTCTAATTGTATCTATACCATTTTCATCTGAACAATTAATATAAATTGAATCACAATCTAAATTAGTTACAATTAATTTAGCGGCAGTAGTTTTGCCTGTACCTGCAGGACCATACAACAAGATATGTGGAATATCCTGTTGTTCAATCCATTGGTTTAAACTTGATTTGAATACTTCGTTTCCAATATAATCCCTAGGATTAGTTGGTCTAAATTTTTCAGTAAATAAAGTATGTTCTTTAATCATATAATTTAATATACAAAAAATAATTACATCATCCCCGCCATTGGGTTAGGCATTTCTTCTTCTTTATCTGATCTTTTTTCATAAACAACAGATTCAGTAGTAAGAATAGTACCCGCTATTGAGGCGGCATTTTCTAATGCAATTCTAGTTACTTTTTTAGGATCAATAATACCTAATTCTTTAAAGTTAACCATTTCTAGATTTTTGTAATCCAACCCTAACCAAAAATTAGGATCAGCACTACTTAAACCATAAGAAGCAAATCTAACATCGTTTACTTCATGACCAGCATTCTTTAAAATCTTTAAAAATGGTTCTTGTATAGCTGATTTAACAATTCTTCTACCAATAGCTATATCTTTATTTTCAGAGATTATATTAACAACATTTGCAGCATATAATAAAGCAGTACCACCACCAATTATAATACCTTCATCTAAAGCAGCTTTAGTAGCAAATAATGCATCTTCTACTCTATCTTTTTTCTCTCTTATTTCAATTTCTGAATTACCACCAACATTAATGATTGCTACACCTCCAATTAGTTTACCTAATCTTTCTTGTAGTTTTTCTTTTTCAAATGCTGAACTCGCGTTATCAAGTTGTATTTTAATTTCTTCAGCTCTCGAAGCAAGGGATTCTTCACCACCTTTACCATCTATAATAGTAGTAGTTTCTTTTTCTACTGATACTTTTCTAGCTGAACCTAATAATTCATTAAATTGAATTGGTGACATTTTATCAAGTTTATGTCCTTTATTTTTAGATAAAACTTGACCACCTGTAACTGTAGCTAAATCTTCTAAAGCCATAGTTCTTCTATCTCCAAATTCTGGTGCTTTAACAGCTACT
>VMHT01099464.1_pt1 | contig 16597 bp, 17 predicted proteins | sample 4693611 | NCBI WGS metagenome assembly VMHT01 (sample SAMN12280063, study PRJNA550983) | marine metagenome | isolation source: seawater sampled from same location over 5 years 0.02-0.2 micron viral filtrate | place: USA: collected off the coast of southern California halfway between the port... ... | reverse complement strand
TTAATTCAGCTGTTGAATTAATTAAAAACGAATAGGTAAAAGCAGAAGTGCTGCCATTGCCTGAATACGATTGTTTAACTGTTGTGCTACTTACTGTCATTAGTTACTTCCTTGTTGAGCCATGTCTGAATAACTCTCACCAATCATGTGAGGTGTAATAAGACCTTCTTTTATAAAATTGTTTCTATTATTAGAAATATCCCACACATCAGGATATTCAAATCTAAAATTTTCATCCCATGCTTTTTGGTAATATTCATTTTTTAAACTTTGTAAGATATTATATTTTTCATTTACATTTGCATTCCTGTATTTGGATGTAAATAAAATTGCTTCAATAGCTGTATCAAAATCTTTGCTACCAATCATGACATCATTTGTTGCTGCATTAACCAAAAAAACTCTTTGATCTCCAGTCAATTTAATTCCTTTGTATGTTTGACCTGGTAATGGTTGTTGTATGGGATTACCCAACGCAAATATTTCATACTTACCAGAGGTATCAAGTGGTTTACCTTTTGTTAAATTAAAAGGTATCATCCAGTTCCACGCTTTCTCACCTACATTTAAAGCATAATCTTTTGTCAATTCATTTCCAAAATCATCTAACTGCACTGGAAACTCTACAAAGTTTTGAGAACCAGGTAATAAATCTATAACTTTATTCATACCACTATTGATTGACATAAATGTTTTCCATTGTGTCGGTAAACCATAATTAGGATTTATTATTTGTTCACCATCTGCATTTGTTAAAATTTTACCATCATCATCATACAAGTATGGCTCATCATCTAATTCAAAGTTTGGTGTATAATCTTTTACTGTTGGATCAAAAAAAGTATCTACAGCTCGCATTTGTGCAGAGAAGGGTACAAAGCCTTGCATAATACTTTGCGTAAACTGATCAAAGTTTACATAATCTCTGTCAAACGCTTGATAGATTTGACCAAGTGTTTGCACATATGGCAACTGTTTTGTGTAATCAAACAATGCAATAGTTGCAGCCATTGCTAAATTTTCTTGTAACACTGGATCATTTGTTCTTGCCATCTTTTCGTATGTCGATGCAGAGATTGCAAAGAATGCTCCAAGCGGTTCAAAACCAGCATAACTTAAATAAGAGTGTTGACCTGTTGGTATTCCTTTACTATCAAACAAAGGTGCACCATCTGGTAGATTAGGATCTGGAAAAACAAAAGAATAGGGTTGCCAACCACTATCTCGCAAAAGTTTTCTGTATTTTCTATCTGTAGGTGCTGCACCTGTAATTCTTCCGTTACTATAAAGATACGCACTTGTACCCCAGAAAGAAGCAGTCAAGGAAAGTTTTGCCATTGTATTAGATCTGTATTCAGCATCTTTCCAAAAACGATTTCCAAAAATTCCTGTTGCTTCTTTAAAACCTTCAACACCATGATAACGTAAAACAGTATTAAAAATATTTACTGGTGTTTTAAGAAATGGCATAAAAAATTTCATGCCAGGTACACTTTGCAGTGCTTGTACTTTTTTCATCGTATCACTTAAACCATTTTGAAATACGATTGTTTGTGTTGCTTCATTTATTTCATCAAGTGTATGTTCTGGTATATCACCATCTAAAAATTTTTGTGCTTCAGGTATTGCTATAGCATTTGCTTCATCAACTGATTTACCTTCACTAATAGCAAAATCATATTTTTGCTTATAAACATCGTATGCTTGCAATCTTGTTTCTGCACTACGAGTAATATTTTTCATAAACTCATCTTGCCACAACATTAATTTAAAAGGCACGCCAGCTGCTTTGCCATAAAAATCTATTGCTTTACCCCAATAACCAGTTACACCTAAATAATCTGCTGACATCTTAGGTTGTTTTGATATTTCCCATTTTGATGCAGCATCGGATGCTTTGTTTGTGTTAAAAGCTTGATTAGCAACCTTTACACTATCTAAAAAAGAACCAAAGTAACCTTGCACATAAGCATAAGCTCTTTGAAAGTCACCACCATTTTTACTTGCACCCCAATAAGTTCCAGGAAATAAATTTCTAACTTTATTTATTCCATACTGTGCAACAGAATTTGGTACTTTGTAAACTTCTGTTAAAATTTTTTCTGGCACTTGCATTGCACTATAAATGAAAGAACCAAAAAAGTTTCTTGTTAATGTTTTTGTAGACCACATAATACCGCCTTGATAAGCTTCTTGTAATGCTTCTACAGTTTTTCTTAATGCACCACTTTGGATGTAATGATCAGCTGATCTTTGACCGTTTTTATTAACAAGATCTAAATATTGTTCTGCCATCTTTACAGTGGTTTCTGCACCACCAAAATCACTTAGTAGTTCTGTTGCGTAACTGTGTACGTTTGTATAAGTATTTAAAGATCCTGGTGTTTCTATTGGGATCTTAAAAGCATTTAAAGTTCTTGCAACTTCTGATTGCATACCTTTAAATCGAAACTGTATTGCCGAATGTAATGCTGAAGCTCTCCTAAATTCTATAAGAAGATTTTCATCAATTATACCGCTATTTTTATTTTTAACAATTTTTTGTGCAAGCAAGTTAAGTTGGTTTGCACTGTCTGTTAAAACAAATCTAGCAGCTGTAATCTGTGTACTAAGAGGTACGTTGGCATCAAACAAATTTTTATTGTTTATTGTTTTTAACCAGTCATACCCTTGTGCAGAATTTACTGTTTCATCAAAAGATACGGATTTATTTTTTTTTAATAAATCAGCAGTAGCATTTAAAACTTGTTTTATTCCATCATCGTTTTCAATGTATGAAAAATTTATATATCCAGTATCATCAGTAGTCGCTTCATCATATTTTTTTAGAAGTGACATATCATCAAGATCTACATCTTTGGTATATATGCCTTGTTCTACTTTAGATATACCTTCAAAGCTAGGCTCTACTTTACTTGCATCCGTTACCGTTTCAACTTTAGGCTTTGGCTTTGGTTTTATTTTTGCAAAAGCTCCACCAAAGGCAACCTCAACTTCATTTGGTAAGCTGTTTTCAGGTTCATCTATAGTCGGTGTACTATCTGCAATATCTGTTACACCTAATGTGGTATTTTTTTTTACTGCATCTAATAACGAATTTTGTTGATCCATTGGATCTTTTGGAAACGCCATATCTTTAAATGAAAAAAGCACTCACGAAGGAGTGCCATCATATCCTTTCTTATAATAAGTTTTGTAGTTTGTGTAGTGTTTTTTTTATACCGTTCTTGTTGCCGAAGTTTCTCTATCTTCTAATGCTGCCACTGGTACACCTTCAGACTTAATAGTATTTATCATCTCTGGTGTAAATTCTAAGAATGGTACTTGATTATCTAAATCTCCAGTTAAATCTAAGCCATAATCATTCATTAAAAAACTTTCTTTGTAAGGAACCAATTCTGATTCAGGTGCATTATCTATAAATTTCATCGCTTCTTCTTTATTTGCAAACTCAGTAGTTTCATCTCTTACAAAAAGTGCAAATTCACTTAAAAGATAATCATTACGATCTATTAAATCAAAAGCATCTTCAAGATTTTTTGCATCTCTTAAAACTGTATTTTCATAATTAAAAGGAGCTGAATTTTTATTAAATTTTAATCCAGATTGTGATAAATTTGTATTTACTAATTTAGCATTATACTTCTTACTAAATTTATTTACAAATTTAGGTAATACTTGATTATAAAAAACTGTAAAGTCTGTTCCAGTACCAGGGTATCTTGCAGCTTGAACACTTGCTGGTGTAAACGATATACCTTCAAATCCATTGTCTATTGCATACTTAATAATTCTTTTCATGGAAAGCTCATGCCAGTTCTTTTTAAATGGTGCATCTGGAATACCTTTAAAATTAACTTTTGCTTGTAATTTATTATAATTATCTACTTCTGCTTTGGTCATATTTTTTATATCCTCATACATTGCAAGATTGTGATTTGGATTTAAATTATATTTTTTTGCAAGAAACTGACTGTAGTTTTCAAACGCTTCATTTGCTTGTTTATCATTATAACCTTGACTTCTACCAGCCTGGTGTAGATCTGATTGTATTTCTTCTATAAATAAAACTTTTTTACCGTCTATTGTTCTTGTATTAAAACGAATATGAGCCAAAATATTTTCACCTTCAGGTACATTTGCACCAGTTCTTCTAAAATGATCTTTGGTAAATATTTGCGTACCTTTAGTTGTAAGTAGCATTTCTCTGTAATCTTCTCCACCAGGTAAAACATACTCATCAAATTTTGTTGGAAGTGTAGATGTTTCTTTTTTTATACCTCTAGTTGATAAAAAATCTTCCATAGCATCATCTTCAAATTCTTCACTATATCCTTTGTTATTTTTAAATTCTTCAAATTCATTATATAATCTTTCATTATTCATAACTATTAGTGTAGCATCATCATAATCTTCTACATCTGTCAAACTTACATCTATAGCATTTGTATCTTTTTTAATTACATTTGTATTTGGATTATCTGCTTCACCCAACACAGTTGTATTTACATTTTTACTAAGATCTTTTGTTTCTAAAAATTCGTTTACTCTTTCTTGTGTAACAATAGCTGGCTTATCATCCATAAAAAATTCTTCAAAACCCATGTCATCTAATTCACTTTGTTTGATGCCAGGCTTATTTTTTACAGTGTTATAAAATTGTAATACATCCATTCCACCCTCAGGAATATCAATATCTCTTATGGCGTTTACTACATTCGAGTAGAAGGGTAGGGTTGTTTTAAAATTTTTTTTTTGGTCTTCAGGAGTAGCAGCTGCCGAAAGTGATTTAGCTTCTAAGTTGCCTGGGGAAGTAGCAGCAAACTGATCCGCTTCTTCTTGTGTTTTAAATGATGCTAAGACTACACCGTTCTTATCACTGACAGAAAAATCCCCATTAGTGTCAGGATTTTTAGAAATACTATAACCATTTATATCGGCAAGTATTTCTCTACCTTCTTTGTTATATTTTAATTTTTTCATGGTTTTATAAATTTGTGATGCTATTCGTACACCTTCAACAGTGCTACCTATAGCAACTCCAAAAGGTGCATTACCAACCATGTTTTTTACTTTTCTTTCAAAGACTGTATCATCCATATCAGCTGCAATAGCTTCACGCATAAAGTTTGCAACAGTATCTGGATTTTCAAACACACCAAAGTTTTGTAATAAGTTTGCTAAATTAATGTCATCTTTTTTTTGTGTTGCACCTAAAAACTCTACACCAAGCTCTGCTAAAATTATTCTTGTAAAAGGCATTTTGCGTAACTTATCTACTTTACCAAGGTATTGATAAATACCCATGCCAGGAGCACCATATTGAATTAAATATTCTGTTAGTGCAGCTGGTGTAAATGCTTCTGTTTCATATTGCATTTTGTCACTTTCAAAAATACTTGTTGATATTTCTTGCCAACCTTCTTTTAATTTACCATCTTGATCAAAAGGATGATACTTTGCACCTGGTTGAAACTCAGGCATCATATCAGTAAAATTATTGTTTATATCTCTATTGGAAACTTTGAGTGTAATGTCAGAACCAGTATCAGGATTTATCATTCTAAATATTCTTGGTTGATCTTCAAAAATAGTTTTGATGTTGCCACCAGTAATTAAATTACTTCCTTGTTCCAGGGTATCACTGAATGCAAAACCAGCTTTAGAAATAGCAGTGTACCAATCTTTTTTTGTTGAACTCATTGACCACTTCGCAACACCTTTAACCATGTTACCCATCTTTTCTAAAAAACCTGGTTCTAATTCTTCACCGTTAGTAACTTTGTTTTTTACTTCATTGATTGTTTCATCTGGTTCACTTCGTACAAGTGTTACAACATCATTCTCATCTGTTGCGATTGTATGTTTCATGCCAGTATCCCAATCAAAATATAAAGCTAATTCTTTGTGTTGATCGAGTGGTTGTTTAGATACAAAATCAGTGTACATGGCATTACCCATCAAGTTTGACATTTTTACATTTCTATCTAATTCGTTCATTTAGTACCTTCTAATTTTTTTATAAATTTACTTTTTTCAGCAATAAAAGATTTCAATCCTTCGATTGATTTTTTTGGGATTATTGTTCCATTATCTAAAGTAATAGATGTTTCACCTTGTTGTAATTCAGCTGCTTTTTTATTAATTTCATTTAATAAATTTGGTAAATCATTAAAATCTATATTTGATGTATCTATTCCTGTAGATTGCATAGCAAGATTTAGATCTAGTATAATTGCATTTTTAATATCTGATTTAGCTTTAGCTCTTAACTCTGCAACTTTGTTTCTATCTTCAAGTGAACCAGCTACATCTCTATTATTAAGTAACCATTCATTATATTCATTTTGCGTTTGAGCTGATACACCAGCTATAATATTTAGAAGTTCATCATCGGTATCAGTTACTTGTTGCTCTGCATATCCAAAATCACCCAGTATTAAACCTTGTAATCTTCTTTCTGTTTTATCTAATATACTTGTTTGTCTGCTCATTAGATATTTAAAATCTTCTTGTGTTAGATCTCCAGTAGCATCCATGACTTCAGCAAAAGTAGATTGACCTATAGTTATTTTATGCAACAAATTATTGTAAACACTTTGTACTGTTGTATCGGCAAAAACTGTTTCACCATTTACATACGATCTCATTTTTAAAATGGTAGCTGCATCAACAACACCTGGATCTAATTTTTCTAACTTTTCTAAATAGGCTCCAGCAAGGTCATCAAAATTATCATCATCTCTAGGTGTAAGTAAAATACCTCTAATAAGTTTATTTTGTTCTTTCTTAATAATTCTTTCGTTTTTTTTATTTAACTTATCTATGTTGTCGATAGATGACATTTTTGCATCAATACTTGCATCAAATATTTGTTGTATAGCTTCAGGATTAGATAAACCTAGTTTGCTAAATGTATATGCTTCTACTGGTGAAATAATTGCTAATTCTGATGCAGCATCTTTTATTCCGTATTGATTAATATTATCAACTAAAGTTATAAGCTGATGTATTGGCATATCATGCGTTCTTCTTTGCCACATAGCATTAGCTGCATTTTTGTAAAAATCTTCTTTTGTTTTTATCAGTGTTGTTGCAGCAACAGTATCACTCATACCTTCTATGGCTAAATTTACTTTATTTTCTATTAGTGCTATTTCTGCAATTAAATCATCTCCAGATAAATTTGTATTAGATGATAGCTCACCAAGATCTTGTGAATACACATCAATTAAGTTCATGCTTTCCATGACGAAAGATTTTTGTATTCTAGAATTAGCTTCTTTTAAAACTCGTCTTTGATTAGATAAGTATTCTAAATTAAAATTTGCAACGATACTATCACGCAGTACACCACTGGTAATTCTGCTATCACTCTTAATAACATTTTGTATTATTTCATTTTTTTTTGTTTCTAATAAACTTTCATATTGCGATGGTTCATAAGCTGTAAAAGTTCCATCATCATTTTCTGCTCCACGATACAATTCGTTTTCATAACTATTCAGTTGTTTTTTTGATTCAATGAGAACTTCATTTGATAATGATTTATTTTTTTTGTCTTGTATTGCTGTTGCATATGCAGCTATTGCATCACCAGTTTTGATAGTGTTTGCTGCTAAAGTTTGCATTGATCCAGAAAAAGCAGTTGGACTAACAGTTAAGTTAGCTGGTGCATTTGGCGTAGCAGCTAACCTTGTTCTTGTTAAATTATCTATATCAGGTATCTTAACCATTACTGTGTTACTCCTGTGCCACTGCTTCCATAATATTTATCGTATGTTGCGTATTATTTAGCACCACCAGAAAGTAAACTAGAGTATGCTTGCATACGTTGCGTGTAACTAGTCATTCGTGCCATCTGCATTGCCATTTCTCCTTGCATTCGTAAATTCATTGCTTGATTCTTTGCGTTTCTTTCACCAAGTGCTGCATTAAAATTAATTTTATCTATTTCCAGTTGTGCTTCATTCGCATTATTTTTTAATACTTCTAATGGTGTACCATCATCAATAACCACACCTGATTTTAAATAAGCTACTTTGGAAAAACTTTGAAACTTGTTAAAGTCTTTTGTAAATTCTTGAATATCAAACTTTGCTTGTTTTAATATAAGTTCTGCATCTTGATCTTTTAAATCCGCATTATAGTTGTAAACCTTTTGATTGTACTCTCCAGTTTTACCAGTCATTTTTGATGACTGATACATTCCATAAGAACCTAATAATGTTCCAGCTACTTGTGCTCCTACTGCTACTGCTGACATATTATTCTCGCATATCTTATGTAATCTTGCTGCATGTAATCATACTTTTCCATAATACCTTCTTGTTTCATTCCTAAAAATTCTGCAAATCTATAACCTTGCGTATATCCTTTTAGCACTGCTGTTTGTAGTCGATGCATCTCATGTTTTATTATTAAATCATCAACATATTTTTTTATGAGCTTTGCTATTTGAAACGGATATTTATTTGCATGGTGAGTAGTGATTACCCAACCATCATAACATCCTTTCCACATTTCTATAACACCGCCACAAATAATCGGTCTATTATCCATGACAGCTGTAAAACAATCTCCAACTTCCAAACTATCAATAAATGATAGATCTGTTTGATGACCGATCAACTGATTATTTATTTCACTAAAAACAACGTATCCATGTTCTTTTAAAAATGGTCTAACTTCCATTAACCATCGTAAGTGTTTAGTTGCGGATACATTGCAGTTATAGTCATTGGTAATGGTTGTTGCTGTTGAATATAAATAAAACCATCAGTTTCATAATCTGCATTAAATTCTATTTGTTTGTCACCAGTAAATAATTCAACCGCAGTATCCATTGCCATTGAACTATCACGAAAAGGTATAAGATCTGTACTTGTAGAACTTGATCCTATTTCCGCACCAACTGTTTGAAAAAATCTTGCAGTTATTTCTTGTATTCTTTTTACTTTACCTTGTGCTGATCCATCAGCTGATCCGCTTTCAATACGCATTGTTTGTAAAGCAGATGTATATTTTAATCCAACCGTAGCTTTTGTTACGGATCTATCTAATGTTATTGCACCACTTGATACAACCTTATCAGGATGTGTAGATCCATTTGCTAAAATAGAAACTGTTTGACCTTCAAGATGATCTAATCCAGAAAGAGAAGTAGTTGCACTTCCAGAATATTGTAATGCACTATCTAAGAACCAGGCATCTTCAATATTATCAGCAAAGTCAAATGGCTGCATAACTTCTACATATCTTTTTGTACCGCCATTGATTGTTCTTTTAACAATCATGTACAAACTATCTTCACCTTTTGAACTTGCTAAAGAATTACTTATTGCTGCCACACTTTCAACAACAGCACTACCAGAACTAAATGCACCACCAAGAATATGTCGATGCCAGGCAACAACATTTTCTCCTCGTTGATATGTCATACCTGTAAGAACACCATCCGATCTTACAACCCAAACAATACTGTCTGGTTCTTGTTGATATGTCCAGTTAGTAAAACCAGTTCCAACTCCTGAACCAGCTATATGTTCAGCTAACAATGTTAGATCAGGAGCAATGTAACCATCACTATCAAAATCAAAAACAAGTTCTCTTACTTTTTTGCCAGCTCGTTGTACGAATAATATTCTGTTTCCAGCAAGCAATGCATCAACATCAGAAGTACCATACCCAGCCTGTCTTTTTATTTGTATGTTTGTTGGGGTAATAGGTTCAGCTGAAGTAGAAGCTGTTGCCACAAACTCACCACCTACCGTACCAATAAGCAGTGTTCTTAATCCTTTTAAATATTTAATTGCATTTACCTGGTCAGAGCCAATAGTAAAACTCATACCATCACCAGCATTCGTGCCAGTAGTCATATCTTCAAAATCACCAGCTTTAGAAAAAAATAATTTTTGTGGATCATTGTTTGTACCAGCAAAAACTAATCTTTCCTCAAAGAAAGTTACGCAACTTGGAAAATTATTTGAACTACTAAATGGATTAGCAGTTGGTGCATATAAACTTAATGTCCAACTTGTGTGTGAAGTTCTTGATAACTTTCGTGGTTGATGCGAAGGGTGAACAATGAACAGCACATCCGCTGATTGTGTAAATTTTAATTCATTCGCTTCAGCAGCAGAGTAGGGTGTAGATATTTCTACAACAGTACCACTGTTTAAAACTTGACCACCATCTTTATACACTCGCATGTACGTATTACCAAATTCTAAAACATACGTTTGGGTAGTAGAAAACTCAAAAGGTATTAATCTTGCTTCACCACTACTTTTTGTTTCAGCAATAAATTTTGTACCAGGTCTTCTTGTTGCTCCACCATGAGGATGTATCACCATGTTTTGCAAAGTTTTACAACCTTGGAAATATTTTTGTAGATCTGTTCTACCATCCAACCTGGGTGATAACTCACCAGCTGTAAAGTTGGTATAAGCAAAAGTGCTTCGTGGCATTTATCTTTTCTTTTTTTTCTTTTGTTTTAATTTTTTAAAATCAGCTGCATCTATTTTATTTTTATTGCCAGCCATACGAGCAATCTTCATTTGTTTTTTTGTTAATTTTTTTTTCATTATAACCTCGCATTAATAAAATCATCTGCCTGGATACGCACATCATTATCAGCTGTGCCTTCAGTTGCATCATTAAATCTAGCGTCTTTTAATTTACTTTCATATAAAGCAAACATACGATCCATTAATGTAGATGATTGTGTTATTGGATAGCACAACTCCGCAGCTAATTTTGCAGAGAGTGTTTCTATTAGTGATGTATCATATTGTGTTGTGTCTGTAATTTTAGCCACATACAATATTTTAATTGTGTCTTCGTTTGTTAATAATTTTTTTCCTTCAATTCTAAATTTTTCATTATTCGATAAATTAGAATTTTCTGATTTTAATATTCTTAAACTATCCGCTGGTAATGTGTATGCATTTGAAAATTCAAAAACTGGTGCAGTTGTATCCTTAGCCAGTTCAACTCTTTTCTGCAAACAGTTCCAGGGATGTGAACGGAAGACGGCATCTCTTACAGGTTCATACCGTTGATTACACAAACGTGCATTCTTCGAATTTTCCGTAAGGCTAATAATTGTAGAAGCTCCTAACGCATTAAGAGCTGAATTACATATATCGACTACTGATGCCATCTTCTCTCCTTATTTACTCAGTTGTATAGTACACCCAACAGAAGATAGTACCAGTTGCTGACGCACCGCCAGTTGTAATTAGTATATCTGTTTCTGCTGTTGTTCTATGACCTAACCCAGTTACAGCTGCAATAGGAGCACCAGTTGATGATCCAGCTTGCATTGACTGAGATTGACCAGCTACATTCCATGTTCCAGTAACACCGATAAATCTGTCATCATCAGCACTGTCACCAACTTTCAAAGTTACAGACGATCCAAGAGCATCGCACTTTAGTACGACATCATGGATAGTTGCATCTTTTGGTATTCTTGCGATTGTAATGTCAGATCCTGATGCTAGGGAAGATGCTTCGAATGTGTCATGAAAGACACGCATTTTTCCACCAGCATTTTCGCTGTCTACTTTTACGATAGGAGTAGCATCCATATTGGTGATATTAGCACCTTTTACACTTGCCATAATTTACCTCCTACGCTTCGTGTGCCTGGATAGAAACAACTTTTTCTTCTTCCATTCTAGTTGCACCGAATGATGCACAGTAGTAAACTTGGGTTGAATACCCTTTGTCACTTCTCTCATCAATTCTTGACATAACGTCTTTACCAACTGCTAGTTTAATACCGTCAGCTGCGTAAGCGAAACATAGTCTTTTAGAAGATGCTATTGACAATCTGTTTGATACGATAAACTCAAATCCCATAAAGGTATTGACTTCACCAGTTACCAAAGCTCTAACTGTATTAAAGTCAGCACTTGTTACAGATGTTGTTCCTAATAGGTCATCAATTTGTCGTGGCGATACAACCATGTATCTTTTGATAGATGGATCTACTGAAGCAAGATCGAAAGTTCTTTTTGCTTCTCTCAATTTTGCAATAGTTAATCCGTCAGTACCACTTTCTGTAATTGCTTGTCCACCTGGAAGGGAAGTAGAAGTACCTCCTGAAACACCAGTGAACGCAGTTCCAGTCGCTGCTGCGATGATTTCATCATCCATAGCACGCCCCATTGCAAAAGCTGCTGCTTGTGCGTATGATGATGTTGGATCAATTAGTGTTCTAATTTTATCCTGGTCATCAATAAGATCAGCATATTCATAATCAACTAGAGATACTCTACGTCTTGCGTGAGGTGTATCTAGTTGTGGGGTATCACCGTGGCGGGATGTTCTCTTTACCGCTGCGACAGAACCAATTTGTTCAAAGAAAGCATTTTTGCCTTGTACAGTTTCACTGTCAACTTTATCTCTAAGGAGTGATCCTTTTTGTTGAGATAACATAGTGACGTTGTTACTATACTGTTCGACAAATGCTGTTGTAATTTGTGAACTCATTATGTTCTCCTTATTAAGTTTTTAAAAATTATACCAATCAGTCAAGCTACCCTTGCGGACTTGTCTTGGATTTTAAGACTTTTGGTCTGCTTTCTTTCTAGCTGTCTTTGAAGACCGTTTTTCGGCTACCTTCGTAACCCACCCAAAAATATCTTCTGCGTGGGAAACCCAATCATTTTTTTGATTTTCTGAACCAGTATCAAAAATTATTCTTACACATTCTAAACGAAGTTCTTCCGTTGTAAATAAATTATCATTCTTCTGTGTCATTTGCAATCTCACGAAGATTTAAAACATCATCAATAGCTTTTTGATGATTAGGATGTGATCTGTTCCAATACGGTGAACCAGGTTCCATGTATGTTGCAATTTTTTCTCTTGCAGCATCTGGTGTCATAATGTTTGCTTGCGGATTAGGTAATGCTCTATCTTCGCCTAATTGATCTGCAAGTTTTGCAAAACCTTTTATTAGATCAACATTGTTACCAAGTGTAGAACCATCAGCTAATTTTGTATTATCTAATTGTTCTTTTGTAAAAACTGTTTGAGCTAATCGCATTGCTGAACCAACTTTGTTTTGAAAAGCTCTACCAAACTCTTTTCGTAAACTTGCTTCTGCTTCTGCTCTATGTGCTTCTGCATCTATTAAAAGATCATTACCAGCTTGTTCTTGTGCTTGATTATAAAAATTTACAAGCTCTTGCACCTGAGTATTATTTAATCCAAGTGTATGTGCAACTGGTTTAAAATTATTTATTAACTCTGATGCTTCACCTTCAATTTTATATTCTTCAGCAGATGCTGGTCTACCTAGTTTATTAAACACATCATCCCAATCTTCTTTAGTTGCGTGTTCATTTGGTAAAACAATTTTATCTTTACCAATCATTTTTTGTGAGTGAATGTAACTCTTTGCTAATCCAGGAACATCCTGAATTGTTTTGAGTGATGGATCTTCTTTTAAATCTTCTGGAAGACTATCTCTCCAATTTACTGTAGTTTGTTCGACAGGCTCAGACTGAACTTGTTGCTCAGCTACCTGGTTTTCTTCTGCCATGTGTTGCTCCTTTTAATATTTTTTTAATAAATAAAATGACACTTCGCTGACCTTCTCGGTAAGCAATATTATTGTTATTGTCATCTATAGTTGAAGAATGAATATGAAATCTATTCTCCAAATCCTCTAATACTTTTTTACCATTGTCACTTTCAAAAGTGATTTGGTAAAACTCCATTAACTGTTTTATCTCCTTTGGTATTTCCATTATTCTTTTAATGCCTTGACCATAGGTGCAGCTTTACCAGCAGCTTCAGCTTGTTCTAATTGTGCTTGTTGTTGAGCCATTGCTTGTTGCTGTGCTTGTCTTTCTTGACGAAGTTGTAATACTTCTTGATCACTACGCATAATTTTTGCTGGCACACCTAAAACTTCTTGTGTGTGTTTTACAAATTTATCTACATCAATGTAATCAAACACTGGTGCTAGCTGTGATAATGGTGATAACATTTCTAACATTCTCATAGATGCAGCTATGTCACCACTTCTTTGTGATCTTGCTAAAGGAGAAGTATATTCAATATCTATCTCTCTACCTTGTAACTGTTCAGGTGCTGGGGGAAACATATTAAGTCTTAACATAATATTAAAACATCTTGTTATAAGAGGTTGTAACATTTCACCCTGGAGCCTTCCTAAGACTGGTGCAAGCATTCGCATCTTTTCTTCGTTACGTTGTAAAACTTCTGTTGCAGTCATGTTTACTCGTTGAGCTAATAATAACTGATCGACATAAAATGCTTTACGAATTGCATCTCTACGTTGTTCTTCGTATTGGACACCTAATCCAATGTTTGCATTTGTGTTTAGTGGTTCTATTCTATCTCTTGATCCTGAACGATAAAAATTTAATCCACCAGGTACAGTTCGTATTGGTAAAATAAAACCATCATCAGGAACTAGGAGAGGGGGATCTATAGTTTTTTGTGCAGCTTTAATAATTGTTTCTGACATTTTATTAATCATTTTAATATCTGCCAGTGCAACCATTGCTGGTGATCTTCCATACATCTCTACTGATGATTTTAAAAATCTTGGTACAACGTATGGGAACTCATCATAACCACCTTCACCTAAAAGAAAATTTGATTCTGGATCACAGTAAATAGATGCAAAAGGTTTATTCAATGCATCTTGTTTTCTTGGATCATAAATATCTCTTGGTAAAACTATATGTAATAATTCAATTTCTTCGTATGGATTGTTTTGATTTAGTTTTGCAATCTTTTCATATTCTTCACCAAACATATTGACAGCTGATCGTGCTGACATTTTAAATTTACGATAGACCGTATCTACTCGACCAAACTCATTTTCCTGGATGTATATTTCAGAAATATGTCTTGTTGAAAAACGTAAACCAGCACCCTCATCTTTTTCAATAATCATACCAGCTGTACCAAAAGTAATTAGATCCTGGTATAGTTCGTGTATCTCTTGTTGAAAATTAGATCTACTTAAAACAATGTACATTTGATTTGTACATTCTTCTAGCCATTCCATACTTGCATCATCTAAATTTAGTTGTCTGTCTTTGTAAGACATAGAGAACCAAGGAGATGCAGCATTTGTTAGCATACCATGTAAAGATGAAGCTAATAGTTCAGCTGCATTGATTGCTGTACTATCATAAATTTTTTCTGTTCTTTTATCACCTTTAGCTCTTTTGACTGTTACATCAGCTCTACGAGGTAAAACGTAATCAGCTATTTCTTGCCAGTGACTATCCCAAGTACCTCTTTGTGATTTTAATTGTGAAAATCTTTTTATTAATTCTTTTACATCAGTCACCTAGTTTTTCTCCTTCTGTACCTAAAATACTTGATTTGATTTTATCTATTGCCTTACCAGCAAAAGATTGTACTGATCTTTTACTTTTAAATTTTTTACCTTGTTGTCTTGCTTCAAAGCCTTCCATGTAATCTTCGTATGCTTCACCTGGTTGACCATAATCTGTAAATGATTTGGCAGCTTCTGTTCTCAGTAATGTTGAACCTACTCCTGGCATTGCAAAAGACATACCAGCTGTTGCAACTCCTTTAATTAAATTTTGTCTTCGTAACATTTCTTCTGAGATAGGTGTTGATGTCATAGCACCAGTTGGATCTCCAGATCCCATTGCACTGCCACTCACACCATACTTCATTGCTAAACTTTCTTTGTTTCCTATGACAGATCTACTGATACTAGGATCTCCAGCAGCATATAATCTTTCACCTTCTTTTGCTCCTATACGAATAAAATCACCACCAACTTTTTTGAAGTAACTACCAACTTTAACATTGTTAGATTTAACTAAACTATCATCAACTGCTTTGGAAACAGCACCACCATACATTTTATTACCAGCAGCAGTTTCTTTCTCTACTGCTTTCTTTGCAGCTTCTTTTGCAGCGTTTGTACTAGAATTATTATTATTGTTATTGCTAGAGCTACTACCTCCGCCACCTCCACCGCTACTACTTCTTTTGGTTGTGCTTCCACCCATTAGTAACTACCACCACTCATCAAACTTCTATTAGAAATTTCTGCTTCATCTGTTACGCCAGCAGTAGATGTTAAAATAGTTTCATTCTTTTTTTTCTTTTTCTTTTTGCTTTCTTTACCTTCATCCATTATTTGTGTTGAAGCTGGTTGTATATTTGCTTTTGCTAAATTTTTAGCTAAATTCATTCCTGATCTATCATCTGTGCTTTCACCTTGATTACCAGGTATCGCTTTCATTACTGTTGCACCCATTATATTTTATCTCCTAATAAACTTGGTTTGTTGAGCTCTGGTTCACTCGTGTCACCTAACACGCTTGTCATGATAGTTGACGATCTGCCTTTCATTTTTTTGATTTTTTTACTTTCTTCATCGCCAGCTTCCGTTTTCATTTCAGGCATATCTGGTAAAGGTTTTACCTCTGGTACTGGCGGCATTACTATTTTTGGTGGTTTTAAAAATCCCATTTTATATCCTATGCAAATACAGTGTATTCGTTCTGTGCCAGCTGTTGTGGCGGTTGTTTTCCGCTTGTGCCTTCTCGTAAGGAAA
>VMHT01092826.1_pt1 | contig 16597 bp, 21 predicted proteins | sample 4693611 | NCBI WGS metagenome assembly VMHT01 (sample SAMN12280063, study PRJNA550983) | marine metagenome | isolation source: seawater sampled from same location over 5 years 0.02-0.2 micron viral filtrate | place: USA: collected off the coast of southern California halfway between the port... ... | reverse complement strand
GATCACAGTGTATGACGTTTTTAGTGTAGCAGATACTGTCAGTAAGTCTGCAGGTGGTACGTTTGATGGTAATGTTGCGATGGCAGGTACACTCGGTGTCACCGGTGTATTAACTGGTACTTCACTAGATATTTCTGGTAATATAGACGTAGATGGAACATTAGAAGCTGATGCTATTACAATAGATGGAACTGCTATTGCTTCTGTATTAAGTCCTATTGCAGGTAGTTCAAGTATAGTTACAACTGGTGCATTAAATGCTGGAACAATCACAAGTGGCTTCGGTGCTATTAATAATGGAACATCTACTTTTACCACTGGTAATTCAGATATAAATGGAACTTTGGCAATATCAGGCAATACTACACTAGAAACTGGTGCAGATTTAATTACAGCCACAGCAGGAACATCAAACTTTAGAGCAGGTGTCAATGCAGGTAACTCTATTGCAAGTGGTGGTAATTATAATGTGGTAGTTGGAGATGAAGCAGGAACTGCAATTACTACTGGTGATGCTATTGTTGCATTGGGTTATGGTGCTTTAACTGCAAACACCACAGCAAATAGCAATACAGCAGTTGGATATACGGCAGGGTATAGTAATACTACAGGTACAGAGTTAACTGCTATTGGTTATTATTCTGGGCGTGCAAATACCACAGGAACTGCAAATACAGCAGTTGGGTTTAACTCATTAACATTAAATACTACTGGAGCTGCTAACAATGCCTTTGGAAGTGGTGCTTTGTATAACAATACTACAGGAACTGATAATGTTGCTATAGGTGTAAATTCTGTAGTTACAAATACTACAGGTAGTGGCAATGTAGGTATTGGTCGTGATGCACTCAATGCAAATACAACGGCAAGTAACAATACAGTAGTGGGATATCATGCTGGTAAAAGTATAACAACGTCAGCCAGTAATGTTTATATAGGTAAAAGTGCAGGATATAGCACTACAACAAGTTATGGGTCAAACGTAGCTATTGGTAATTCTGCATTTTACACAAACACTACAGGATACAGTCAGACTGCTGTTGGTAGTGGAGCTTTACGTTCAAACACTACAGGTAATCAAAGTACAGCAGTAGGTTATGAGGCTTTGTATGCAAACACCACAGCTTCCAACAACACAGCAGTTGGTTTTTATTCTCTAAAAGCAAATACTACAGGTGCTAGTAATGCTGCCCTTGGTTATCAATCTATGTTTACTAATACAACAGGTTCAAACAACACAGCTGTTGGGTATGGTGCATCACAGTTAAACACTACAGGAGGAAGCAACACAGTTTTTGGTCGTGAAGCAGGTTATGCAAACCAAACTGGTGAACATAATACATTTGTAGGGCGTTCTTCTGGAATTGCAGTCACAGCGAGTAATAATACATTTGTTGGTAGAAGTGCAGGCTCTCAAGTAACTAGTGGTTCAGGAAACACTATAGTTGGTCGTTATCAAGGAAACTCTAGTGGCATAGACATAAGAACAGGAAACAATAACATTATCTTATCAGATGGCGATGGTAATCCAAGATTGCACATTGGTGCTGATGGTGATGTAGGTATTGGCACTCCAGCAACTGGGGCAAAAATTACTGCTAAACAAACGACAGGTAATCAAGTAATTTTACATCTTGAACATGATGCAGGCTCAAATCCTTATGGGATTTTTATGGATTTTTCTAATGCTTCTCCAGATAATAATACTAATTACTTTTTAAAAGCTATGGATGGAAGTAATACATCAAGAATATTTATTTGGTCTGATGGAGATGTTCAAAATCACGATAACACTTATGGTGCTTTATCAGATGAAAAACTTAAAGAGCAAATAACAGATGCTTCATCACAATGGGACGACATCAAAGCATTAACAGTGCGTAAGTATAAAATGAAAACAGATGTTGCTACTGGGGATAGTGATGCTCATTGGAGATTAGGTGTTGTTGCACAAGAAGTTGAAACAGCAGGAATGAATGGTCTTGTAAAAGACAATCCAGACCTTGATGAAAATAATAAGGATTTAGGAACAAAAACTAAATCAGTTAAATATTCTATACTCTACATGAAAGCAGTCAAAGCATTACAAGAAGCAATGGCAAGAATAGAAACATTAGAAGCCGAAGTCAAGGCACTTAAAGGAGAATAAAATGAAGTATGGTATTGCAGATGCTCTTCAAGCTTTAAAACCAGGCGCCGAATGGGTACTCAGAGGAGACACATTTAACGGGCTTGAGTGGCTTGATAAGAGTCAAACCGCACCTACAGAGACAGAAGTTAATAATAAGATTGCTGATCTCGATAATAGTGAAGCGGAAAGATTGTTAAGAGTGGAAAGAGATAAGAAGTTATCTGCACTAGACTGGGAAGTTGTAAAGGCATACTCATCAGGTGTAGCAGTCAGCACAGAACTAAAGACATACATGCAGGCACTAAGAGACTTACCTGCCAGCGCATCACCAAAACTTGACAGTAATTATAATTTAGATGATTCATCAGTAACATGGCCAACGAGGTAAGTAATGGCATTAAGTAGAATAGGAAAAAGTATAGGATTTAAAATTACACTTAAAACTGTAACTGCAAACACGACTATCGAAGCTACAGAGAACGCGATGATAGCAGGACCGATTACGGTTGCGAGTGGAGTAACACTGACAGTAAATAGTGGAGGAAGGTTAGTAGTCGTATGAGTACTTTAGGAATCGAAAATATAGAACACATTAACGGAACTAATGCCATGACGATTAATAGTACTGGTAAAGTAGATTTAACTAGAAATAATCAAAATCTATTTGCTGTACAGTTAGGTGCTGATCAAAACATTGCAACTAATGTTCGAACTACTGTTGGTCTCAATACTAAAATATTCGATGAAGATGATTGCTTTAATACATCGAATTATCGTTATACACCAAAAGTTGCTGGATTTTATTTTATTTACGGCAGTATACAGTGGATTCCTAAAAGCGCCGATGATAATGTGTATTTAGAAACAGCTGTTTTTAAAAATGGTTCTGATGGAGGTCATTCAACTGGTAATTCACCGTACTTAAACTCGTCTGGGGGTCATAGACCTAGAGAAGTTCTTAGTGTAAAGGCGGGTGCTGCTAAAGAAACAAACGTTGGAGGTCCTATTTTGACACATCTTAACGGAACTACTGATTACCTTACTCTAACAGCTTACATATATAACTACACAAATAGTAGTGCTACAGATAATATTTTAAGAGGTCACGGAGAACAAAGTTTTACACAAATGTTTGGTTATAGAGTAGCATAAGGATAAAGATATGCCAAGTCAAATAAAAGTAGATGAAATTAAAAACGTTGCAGGTCAGTATGAGATCAAGACGAATACTTTCAAAGGACAGACTACTGGAGGATCTATAGCTGTACAAGGTGAAGGTACTGCCACAACTAATATGCAACAAGGGTTACTTAAAGTATGGGTTAATTTTGACGGAGGTGCGAGTGGAGCAGCTTCAAGAGATTCATTTAACGTAAGTGGAATGACTGACGGAGGTACTGGAGTTTACACAATAGGAATTTCAAATGCTATGGGTAGTATAAATTTTTGTTTTACTACTGCTTGTCAGGGTGACAATGATTACGCTGTACTTACAGATTCAAGAAACACATATGCTATTACCTCTACCACTGCTTGTCCTCTTAATTCTCGCAGAGTAAGTGATAGAGCTGCTGTAGATAATGGTGGTCTTGGATTACAAATTAGTGGAGACCTCGCATGAGTACAATAGTAGGAACAAATATTGAAGTTACAAATCTGAAGTTTGACTCTGACACAACCTCTATGATTATATCAAATGCTGGTCAGGTTACGATACAAGGTGAAAATACCAACACTACTAATTTGCAACAAGGGTTGGCAAAATGTTGGTTAAGAATGAGTGGAGACAATACACCTGCTATTAACGACAGCCTTAATATAACTAGTATAACAGACCTAGCTACTGGAAATTATAGAGTGACTATTGCTAATGATATGGGTAATGCAAATTACGCTGCAACCACTGGTGCAGGTGGAGCATCTAGTAACAATACATTAATGAACTGTTCAACTCCCGGTGATGCACTAGGAGCAGGAACTATTGACCTAGACCTTCAGTATGCACACGCTACACCTAATGATCCTAGAGTAATTAGTTTTGCAATATTTGGAGACTTATCATGAGTACATTAGTTATAGATACCATACAAGGTAAGACAACTGCTGGTTCTGTTAACGTTCGTGGTGAAGGTTCGAATAATACAAACTTACAACAAGGGTTAACTAAACATTTTGTTAATCTTGATGGAACAGCTTCATCAGACTATGTAAGAGATAGCTTTAATAATGCTTCTATAACAGATGGAGGAACTGGTGACTATAAATGCGTATTTACAAATGCTATGGCAAGTAATGGATACGTTCATACCGTAGCTGCTGGTTCTGGAAGTGGACATACTGCTACATTATATTCACTTGGTCAAAACTTAACAGTTAGTTGCAGAATTTATGTTTTAGAACACGTATCAGGAGTTACAGTAACTGATGATGTACTGGTTGTTGGAGAAGTATCAGGAGATTTAGCATGACAATTGAAACACCTGAATTTCAGGGAATACATTTATGGGAGCGATTACACTGGGCAAAAGAAAAACTTGAGCCTATACAATCCGATTACAGAGTTGTTTGGGAAGATCCTAAAGAACCGGATGCACCTGCAAAAGTTACGATACCAGATCCAAACTGGCTAGCATGTGCAATGCAAGGTGGAATATTACCACCAGTCGAGTCTTATTGGGAACTGAAGAAAGACGAGGCACAACCAGATTTTAAGAAACATACGAGAGGTTATCTACTACATAATACAAAACCAGTTGATAAGATGACAGAAGAAGAAGCAATAGAATATTTAATAATGAAAGATATACCAGAACATGTATGGAAAGACTATGATAAGTCAAATCGTAAGAGACTAATAATTTGTAAAAAGAAAAACTTACCAAGTCATAGAACGTGGCGTAATGCTTGGAAGATTAATCAAGATTTAGTAGCATAAGGAGAGAGAAATGACTACAATGATTCAAGATAAAGATGGAGTAATTGCTGCTGCTCCAGCATCAGTACCAGACAGGCATTTTAGAAATGCCTGGGTGTTTGATAATGATAAAGTAGCTATCACTGAAGATATTAATGCAGCAAAAGATATATTTAAAGATAAGATAAGAGAAGTAAGAGGACCACTACTCACCGCTGAAGATGTTGTATACATGAAAGCATTAGAAGAAGATGATGCAAGTGCTAAGACCGCTAGTGTTGCTAAGAAGAAAAAACTTAGAGATGCTCCAGCAGCGAGTGCTATTACTAATGCTGATACAATAGATAAGTTAAAAGCCGCATGGGATGAGGATGTTTTAGGAACGAGTCCTTATAAATAGAATAAAATAAGGATTTAAAAATGGCAGTTCCAAGTTCACGAGCAACACTGATAGATTACTGTAAGAGAAGACTAGGTGAACCAGTTATTGAAGTCAATGTAGACGAAGATCAGCTGGAAGATCGTGTCGACGAATCATTACAGTATTATCGCGAGTTTCATTCAGATGCTACCGTAAGAACGTATCTTAAACACTTAGTTACAGCCACAGACGTATCTAATGAGTATATTACATTAGCCAGTAACATATTATTTGTTTCAAAAATGTTTCCTTTAGCAAGCTCATTTAATAATTCGCGTAACTTTTTTGATATAAAATATCAGATGATGTTAAATGACATCGCAGACTTAATGAACTTTGCAGGTGACCTAGCCTATTATGAACAAATGCAGCAGTATCTCTCTATGCTGGATATGAAATTAAACGGTCATCCACAAGTACAGTTTTCACGTCGACAAAATAGATTGTATATTTTTGGAGACTTTGCTGATGGTGATATTAAAGAAGGTGATTATATAGTAGCTGAAGTTTACACAGAAGTTAATGACAGTGATCATACTTCAATATTTAATGATATGTTTGTAAAAGAATATACTACTGCTTTAATTAAACAACAGTGGGGACAAAACTTAATTAAGTTTGAAGGCATGCAATTACCAGGAGGAGTCATTTTAAACGGAAGACAGATATATGATGATGCAACCGCAGAGATAGCAACTCTTCGAGAGAACTTGAGATTAGAACATGAATTTCCACCAGACTTTTTCGTAGGATGATATGTCAACAAATTTATATTTCAGTCAAAAAGTAAGATCAGAGCAGAACCTCTATGAAGATATAGTCATTGAGGCGTTGAAGACCTATGGTCAAGACGTATACTATTTGCCAAGAGATATTGTAAATGAAGATAAGATACTCGGCGACGATCCTGTATCAAGCTTTAACTCATCTTACATGCTTGAAATGTATATTGAGAATACCGAAGGATTTGAAGGTGAAGGAGATCTATTCACTAGGTTTGGCGTAGAGATAAGAGATGAGGCAACATTTGTCGTATCAAGGAGAAGATGGGCAGATACTGTTGCAAGGTATGATAATGAGATAACTGTTCAAAGACCTGCTGAAGGTGATGTAATTTATCTTCCTTTAAGTAAATCTTTTTTTCAAATAACACATGTAGAACATGAACAACCGTTTTATCAGTTAAGTAATCTTCCAGTATTTAAGATGAGATGTCAACTATATGAATACACCGGTGAAAATATGGACACCGGTATTGATGAGCTCGATGATCTTGAAGGTAAATATGCTTACAAGTACGTACTTACGTTGGACAATACCCGAGATAGTGCACAGGCTAGTGCTACGTTGAGTTCAGGCGCACTTCAAAGTCTTAACATTACTGATAGCGGAAATAATTATTTTACTAATGCTCCAACAGTTACAGTAATTGATTCAAATGGTGTTGGTGCTGCAATCGTAGCCACGATCGATAGTAATAATGGTAAAGTAAATGGACTCACTTTAACTAATCCTGGAACTGGATATTCAAATCCTACTATAAAATTTACCGATCCTAATCCTACTACGTTTCAGGTTGGTGAGACTATAACAAGCCCAAGCGGTGATACCTTAATGCGTGGAGAAGTCGTTAAGTATTCAGACTCAGATGATAAGTTACATATTATTCATGCAGGTGCTGATGATGGTAAGTATCACACCTTTGCTGCTAATAAGCATGTCGTTGGTTTAAAATCTGGTGCCGGTGGAGTTATAACACTTGTAGTTGAAGATAACCAACTTTCAAATAATGAACAAAATGCAGACTTTTCAACAGGTGCAGACTTTATTGATTTTAGCGAGTCTAATCCATTCGGCGATGTGAGTAATAACTAATGTTTGGTGGTCACTTTTATCATTCTAAAACTAAAAAGGCGGTAGCGCTGTTCGGCAGGCTTTTTAATAATATATATGTTATAAGACAAAATTCGTCTGGTGCTGTTATAAGCCAACTTAAAGTTCCACTATCATATGCGCCAAAGCAAAAATATCTTGAAAGAATAAGAGAAAATCCAGACTTAACAGAAGATACACAAGTTGCGCTTAAGTTGCCAAGATTATCTTTTGAGATCACTTCTATTTCATATGATGCGCAAAGGCAATTAGCTAAGGTAGGTAACTTTACCACTAATTCTTCCACTGGAGAAAACACTAAGAGACAAAGATTCTTTAATCCTGTTCCATATTCAATAAACTTTCAGTTAAACGCTTATGCTAAATCACAAGATGACGCATTACAGATTGTAGAACAAATACTTCCAACTTTTAATCCTCAGTACGCAATGACTATAAAACCTTTTGCTACAGAATTTCCTAGCTTTAAAGAAGACATTCAAGTTATAATACAAGGAGTGTCTTTTTCAGATGACTTTGAAGGAGCTATGGAACAGCGAAGAACGATAATTTACAGTATGGATTTTGAAATGAAACTAAGTTTTCATGGTCCAATCACAGACACTAGCATTATACGTGATGCTAGAGCAAAAGTATTTGATATTAAAGCTGGTCTTCAAGATTCAGATGTTGGATTAGAAACAATAATTGTTACACCTAATCCATCTGATGTTATAGGATTAGACGATAGTACTTTTGGATTTTCAACCAATATTTTAGATAGTGCGAGTTAAAAAATGTATGAATATAGATGTAAAGTAGTAAAGATAATTGATGGTGACACAGTTGACGTCGATATAGACTTAGGTTTTGGAGTGTGGATGCATAAGGAAAGAGTAAGGCTTTTTGGAATTGATACTCCTGAATCCAGAACTCGTGACTTAGAAGAAAAAAAATATGGATTAGCTGCAAAAAAGTTTTTAACTGGAATGTTAGATGATGACGGTGGCATAATATTAAAAACACATAAAGATAAAACTGGAAAATTTGGCAGAATATTAGGTGAGCTTTGGAGAACTACTAACTATGCTGATCAGTCTATAAATAACTATATGATTGATAAACACCATGCAGTGATGTACTTAGGTCAGTCAAAAGATGACATACAAGAGCAGCATATAAAAAATCGAGAGTTTATTACATTAGATGAGTGATAAAAAAGACATAGATAAGTTCTTTCCTCCAGAAGAAAAGAATATTGATAATGACTATAAGTATTCTAGAGATACTTACTATGAGCTCGTAGAAAAAGGTAAGCAGAGCCTTGAGCTTATGATTGAGGTTGCTAGAGAAAGTGAGCATCCACGTGCATTTGAGGTATTATCTGGCATGATTAAGAATATATCTGATGTTAATGATAGACTAATGGACTTAAATAAAAAGAAGAAAGATATTGAAAAGAAAGACGAGATCAAAAAGATTGCCAATACTACAAATAATCTTTTTGTAGGGTCTACGACTGAGCTGCAAAAGCTACTTAAGAATGAATCGGATATAGTAAATGTCACTCCAAAACAGGAATGAAAACTATCTAGGTAATCCAAATATTAAAAAAGACGGTATTACCTCCAACTTCACAAAAGAACAAGTACTTGAATACGCAAAGTGTATGAAAGATCCTGTGTACTTTGTTGAACGATATGCTAAGATTATATCACTTGATAAAGGTTTAGTTTCTTTTAAGTTATATCCATATCAACAAAAGATGTTTAAGCAATTTGAGTCACATCGATTTAATGTGGTTCTGGCATGCAGGCAATCTGGAAAATCAATATCAGCGTGTGGATATCTCTTATGGTTTGCTTTATTCCAGTCAGAAAAGTCAATTGCCGTACTAGCAAACAAAGGCGCCACTGCTAGAGAGATGTTAGCGAGAATCACAATCATGCTCGAGAACATACCATTCTTTTTACAACCAGGATGTAAGGCTCTTAATAAATCAAATATTGATTTTAGTAATAACAGTAGAATTATTGCTGCTGCCACGACCGGCTCATCAATTCGTGGGTTGTCTATTAACTTATTGTATTTAGATGAGTTTGCATTTGTTGAGCGTGCAGCAGAGTTTTATACTTCAACATATCCAGTTGTATCATCTGGAGGAGACACAAAGATTATAGTAACTTCTACCGCAAACGGCATTGGTAATACATTCCATAAGATATGGGAGGGATCAATACAAGGAGTTAACGAGTATAAAAACTTTCGTGTTGACTGGCATGATGTGCCAGGAAGAGATGAGAAGTGGAAAGAAGAGACAATAAATAACACGTCGCAAATACAGTTTGATCAGGAGTTCGGTAATACTTTTTTTGGAACTGGTAATACTCTAATTAATGCTCAAACGTTATTAGACTTTAGAGCAAGAGCACCGTTAAAATATTTAGAAGGCGGGGACTGCTTAGTTTATAAAGAACCTATAAAGAATCATGAGTACATCTTAGTTGCTGATGTATCTAAGGGAAGAGGACAGGACTATTCATCTTTTTCTTTAATCGATATTAACGTTAGACCTTTTGAGCAGGTAGTTGTGTATCGCAATAATACTATCTCGCCATTACTCTTCCCTAATATTATATATAAGTATGCTAATGTCTACAACCAGGCTTATTGTATTGTTGAGTCGAATGATCAGGGTTCGGTAGTATGTAATGGATTATACTATGACTTGGAATATGAGAACTTACATGTTGAGTCTGCAGTAAAAGCAAATGCTATAGGAACTGAATTAAACCGTAAGTCAAAGAGACTTGGCTGTAGTGCTCTTAAAGACTTACTAGAAAATAATAAGCTTAAAGTAGTTGATGAGCAGACAATATTAGAAATTTCTACGTTTGAGGCAAAAGGGCAGACATTTCAAGCATCAGTAGGAAATCATGATGACTTAGTTATGAACTTAGTTTTATTTGGTTATTTTGTGTCATCTGCATACTTTTCTAACTTAACTGACATTAACATAAAAGACATGATTTTTAAGCAAAAGCTTAAGGAGATTGAAGATGACATCGTTCCATTTGGATTTATTAATGATGGAACAGATATAATAAAAAGAATTGAACCTACTGATGAACATCCATGGGCTATCGAGTATGATAGAGATTTGTAATATTATAAATAATGGTAACAATTGAATATTCGTATAATGTTAACTCATAATTAAAGGAAATAAAAATGGCACTCTCAAATCCATCCGAATCACCAGCGGTTGTCGTCAAAGAGATTGACTTAACTGGAGGTGTGCCTAATGTCCAGTCAACTACAGGCGCAACTATCATTAATTCAAGATGGGGTACTGTTGAAGAAAGAGTAAGAGTAAGTGATGAGGCAGATTTAGTAGATAAGTTTGCATCTCCAGACTCCGCTACATCTATATCTTTTCATAGATCTTCTTACTTTCTAAGGTATTCTAATGCTCTTGAATTAGTAAGAATCATTGACAGCACTGCAAAAAATGCACGTTCAACTACAGGTCAGAGATTATCTGACAGTGATGGTACTTTACCATCAGAAGTAGTTAAAAATAGAACAGATTTTGATGCACAATTATCTGCATTAGATTCTGATAAGCATACTTTTGTTGCAAAATATCCTGGAGCATTAGGAAATAGTTTACAAGTAAGTATATGTCCTCATTCAGCAAACGACTCTGCGTTTAATCAGTGGGCATATAAAAATGAATTTGATGCCGCACCTGGCACATCAGATTTTGCTACAAAAAATAATGCAACAAACGACGAAGTTCACGTTGCAATAATAGACAAGCAGGGAAAATTTACAGGAACACAAGGAACGTTATTAGAAAGATATGCATTCTTGTCTTTAGGTAAAAATGCAAAGACAACTGCAGGATCTAATATCTTTGTCAAAGACGTCATTAACGACACATCTAAATATGCATGGTTAATTGATTTTGATTCAGATTTAAAAGGTGCTGGAGCTGGTACTAATATCGATAGTGGTGATAACTATACTAAAACTACAGGTACTACAAATACCGATATCGATTACAATTTTGCTAAAGGTGTTGACGTTGCAAGTTTGTCAACTGCAAATGTATTAACAGGCTTTGATCTTTTTGAAGATAAAGATCAAGTAGAAATTGACTTCTTAATAGCACCTTCTATGATTTCACGAACTGATCATACTACAGTGGTTAACGATCTAGTTGCAACTGCAGCATCGCTTAGAAAAGATTGTATCGTTGTTGCATCACCTGCAAGAAATGATATAGTTAATCAAACAAGTGCATCTACAATTGTAACAAACGTAGTAGCTACTGCAGATACTTTTACGAAATCGTCTTACTTAGTTATGGACGGTAACTTTTTAAAGGTGTTTGATAAGTTTAATGATCAATTTATTAACTTACCTGCCTCTTCATCTACAGCAGGCATTATGGCAGCAACTGATCTTAATAGAGCTCCATGGTTCTCGCCTGCAGGATCACGAAGAGGTCAGTATTTTGGAATAACATCATTATTGTTTTCACCCACTAAAGCACAAAGAGATGCTTTGTATAAAGCTGGCGTGAATCCAATAGCAAATATTCCAGGTGCTGGTGTAATACTATTTGGTGATAAGACAAAACTCGCAAGACCTTCTGCGTTTGATAGAATTAACGTGCGTAGATTGTTCTTAGTTCTTGAAAGAGCAATTGCAAGAGCCGCAGAACAAGTACTCTTTGAATTCAATGATGAATTTACAAGAGCCGAGTTCGTCAATATCGTTGAGCCAGTATTACGTGAAGTAAAAGGTAGACGTGGTATTACAGATTTCAGAGTCGTAGCAGATGCAACTAATAATACACCTGCAGTAATCGACAGAAATGAATTTATCGCAAGTATCTTCATTAAGCCGGCTAGGTCCATTAACTTTGTCACACTAAACTTTGTGGCAGTAAGAACGGGTGTCGACTTTGAAGAAGTCGTTGGCACAGTTTAGGAGGTAGAAAATGGCAGTATTAGGCGTAGATGATTTTAAATCAAAGCTAAGAGGCGGTGGGGCACGTCCTAACCTCTTCAAAGCTACCATTAACTTTCCTGGATATGCAAACGGTGATCCAGAACTGACATCTTTCTTATGTGAGACAGCTCAGTTACCAGGATCAACACTTGGCCAAATTGTTGTACCATTTCGTGGTAGGCAATTAAAAATGGCAGGTGATAGAACGTTTGATGTCTGGACTGTTACAATAATAAACGATACAGACTTTGCTATCAGAAACTCAATGGAGAGATGGATGAATGGTATGAATGCTCACTCAGCAAATACCGGTCTTACAACTCCTGTTGCGTATGAGGCAGATTTGTTAGTCGAGCAACTTGATCGATCAGGGGACTCACTTAAAAAGTACACATTTAGAGGTTCGTATCCACAAGATATGTCACCTATAGATTTAAGCTATGCTACAAATGATGAGATCGAAAGATTTACTGTAACATTTGCTTATCAGTACTATGAGACTGACACCACAAGTTAAGTAATAAATAGTAGGAGGGTTTAGGCCCTCCTAACTATAAAGGAATTATAAATGGCAGAAAATACATTTAAATTATTTGGTTTTGAAATAACGAGAGCAAAAGATAATAAAACACTTGCCTCTCCTGTTCCGCCACGAGACGATGATGGTGCTGGTTATGTCACTGCGACATCAGCTGGCTCTCATTATGGTCACTATATTAACATGGACGGTGATGACTCAAAAGATAACGCACAACTTATACTTAAGTATAGAGGAAGTTCAATGCATCCAGAAGCTGATGCGGCAATTGAAGATATAGTAAATGAGTCTATAACCGCGAGCGAGCTTAAACCCTCTGTATCATTAAACTTAGATAATGTACCAGTCAGTGCTGCTATAAAAAAGCAGATGGTCGAAGAGTTTGAAAAGATATTTAATATGTTAAACTTTAAAGAACTCGGTCATGACATATTTCGTAGATGGTATGTAGATGGCAGGTTATATCATCACTTAGTAGTTGATGAAAATAACTTAGGTGCTGGTATTCAAGAGATAAGATACATTGATGCGGCTAAGATGAGAAAAGTAAAGCAAGTAAAGAGCAAGAAAGATCCTCTTACTGGTGCTAAGCTTGTTGAAAAAGTAAATGAGTTTTATATATTTCAAGAAAAGCCAGGTGCACAAAATGCTGGCGTAAAAATGACTCTTGACTCGATAAGTTATATCACTTCTGGTTTACTTGACGAGCAACGAAAAAAGATTGTTTCTTACTTACATAAAGCTCTTAAGCCTATAACTCAATTAAGAATGATGGAAGACTCACTAGTTATTTACAGGCTGGCCAGAGCACCAGAAAGAAGAATGTTCTATATTGACGTAGGTAACTTACCAAGAGGTAAGGCTGAACAGTATATGAAAGACATTATGTCTAAGTATCGTAACAAGTTAGTATATGATGCTAAGACTGGAGAAATACGTGATGATCGTAAGCATATGTCAATGCTTGAAGACTTTTGGTTACCAAGAAGAGAGGGTGGCAGAGGTACAGAGATTTCAACACTTCCTGGTGGAGAAAACTTAGGACAGATTGAAGATATCATATATTTTCAAAAGAGATTATATAGATCACTCAATGTGCCAATGAATAGGTTAGAACAAGAACAACAGTTTTCATTAGGTAGAGCAACAGAGATAAGTAGAGATGAGTTAAAGTTTCAAAAGTTTATTGATAGATTAAGAAATCGTTTTTCTAATTTATTTTATGATATACTTAAGAAGCAATTAATCATGAAAAATATAATTACTGAAGATGACTGGAACGTATGGAAAAATAAAGTGACAGTTGATTACTTAAGAGATAATCACTTTGCTGAATTAAAAGAAGCAGAGCTTTTAAGAGAGAAAATACAGAGTTTAGATCAAGTATCACAGTATGTTGGAGAATATTTCTCTAAAGGATGGGTACAAAAGAATATTCTTCTAATGGATGATGAGACTATTGAGAATATGGAAAAAGAAATTGCAGCCGCACAGGCGCAAGAACCAGACGATGACCAAGGAGTAGTATAATGGATAATGTCGAGAACGTGGAAAATACAGAGCAAGAAGATAATGCAAATGGAATTCAAGATTTGATTAAAGCTTCTTTAGATCAAGATTATAATCATGCAAATAAGATATTTGGTGAGGTCATGACTATTAAGATGTCAGATCTTCTTGATCAAGAAAAAGTCAGAATGGCAGATCAAGTATATAACGGTGTCGAAGAGGAAGAAGAAGCAGAACCAGAAGAAGACTTGGAAGATAATGAAGAGTCTGAAGGCGAAGAAGGCGAAGACGAAGATGAAGCCGAAGAAGACGGCGAAGACGAAGATGAAGATGAAGAGGCTTCAGTCTAAATCATAAAAAGTATAAATATAGTTAAGATGAAAACTTTTTCACAATTAAGAGAATTAGCTGGTCGTAAACCGATTGGCAAAGCAGTCTTCGATAAGAAGATAAATCGAGTGCCTGTAAAAATTCACAATGAAAAGAATAAGTTTGTTGTATATATTGATGGTGACAGACTTGATGCCTATAATTCTCAGCGTGAAGCCGAAAAGGCTGCAACTGAATTTATGAAACAGTATAAGGGAATGAAGTAATGGAAATAAGACCTTTAGCCGCTAAGGTTGTAGCAAATACATCTGGAAATAAATCTACTATTGGTAATGCACAGTGTGTTTATGTTTGTGCAACTGCAGATGATTTAATTACTAATGTCGCTACAGGCGGTACAATACAAATGCATGAAAATCAATCAATAGTAATCATCAAGGAAAAATTCGAAGAATTATTCTCTGGTGCTAATACAACACATTTTACAAAAATAGCATATCCAAGAGGTTAACATGAAATTAATATCAGAATTTGTTGAAAACGATATTGAATTCTTAATTACCGAGGATAAGAAAACTGGTAAAAAGAATTATGGTATTCAAGGAATCTTTGCTCAGGCAGAGACTAAGAATCGAAACGGTCGAATATATCCAATGCCAGTAATGGAAAAGGCACTTGGCAAGTACAATACAGATCAGGTGACAAAGGGAAGAGCAGTTGGAGAACTGAATCATCCTGAAGGTCCGACCGTTAATTTAGATAAAGTTTCCCACAAGATTAATGAACTCAAGTTTGATGGCAATAATATTGTGGGCAAAGCATCGATACTGAACACCCCAATGGGAGAAGTTGTTAAAGGCTTACTCGACGGCGGAGTTACTTTCGGTGTATCGACTCGTGGTATGGGAAGTTTGAGCCAGCGTAATAACGCAATGGTCGTCAATGACGATTATATTCTAAACGCGGTAGACATCGTGCAAGATCCATCCGCTCCTAGCGCTTTCGTTAATGGGATAATGGAAGGGGTAGAATGGATTTGGAATAACGGTATTATAGAAGCACAAACAATTGAAAAAATGGAGACTGAAATTAAAAAGGCTCCACGCGCTGATCTCTATGAGACACAAGTACGTGAGTTTAAGAATTTCCTCTCAATATTAAAATCAAAATAAGGAGTCAAGTATGACTGATATAAATCAAGAAAATCAGGACGTGGAACTCCAAGAGAGTGAAGAGGAAATCTCTGAAATGAAACACGATCCTAAAAATGCTGAAGCTCAATCAGTCGCTTCTATTGATAAAGCAGGTGACGCCACCGGATCCGCTCCAACGCGTAAAGGTGACCAAACTAAGAAAGATCCAATGCCAAAAACTAAAGCTGGAATAATTGCTGCTATGGTTGGACATATGCAAGGTAAAGATAAGAAATCTTTAATGCAAATGTATGACATGGCAAGTACTAATCCTGAGGCATTCGACGGCGAACCAATCGCTGAAGAAGAAGTTAAAGATCAAGTTCAAATTGAAGTTGACTTTAAAGACGATCTTAAAGCACTTGTCAGTGAAGAAGCTACACTGTCTGATGAATTCAAGCAGAGAGCAGAAACTATCTTTGAATCAGCAATCAATACAAAAGTAAATGCAGAGATTGACAGATTAGAAGAGAAGTATAATGAGGAACTTTCAGAAGAGATTGAAAGTACCAAAAAGGACCTTGTGGAGAAAGTAGACAGCTACCTTAACTACGTAGTTGAAGGCTGGATGGAAGACAACAAGTTAGCAATCCAAAATGGTTTAAGAACTGAAATCGCTGAGGACTTTATGAATAAGTTGAAAGACCTATTTACTGAGTCACACATT
>VMHT01006299.1_pt1 | contig 16600 bp, 24 predicted proteins | sample 4693611 | NCBI WGS metagenome assembly VMHT01 (sample SAMN12280063, study PRJNA550983) | marine metagenome | isolation source: seawater sampled from same location over 5 years 0.02-0.2 micron viral filtrate | place: USA: collected off the coast of southern California halfway between the port... ... | reverse complement strand
CCCTGCTCGTCTAAATAGACATATAATTTAAATTATATGTCTATTTAGACGAGCAGGGAAAAGCACTTCAATTTAGTCATAAAAGACAAGCAGTAAATTAGCAATTCCTATAATATAGTGTGGTTTATATTGTTCCAGTCTTTTTTGACTAAATTGAAGGGGTTTTTTGCGTTTTTAACACCTATTATAAGAACAATATTTATATAACTAACTTAACTTATAACTAACTAAATTATTATTACATATAACTATTAAAATAATATTGTAGAGAGAAATTGTTGGAAAACCCTCGGTTTTAGAAACAACAAAAACAAGGGTTTATTTTTAGGGGTTTATTTTATTTGTTTATAAAATTGAATCAAATTTATTACTTATATTAGAACGCAATATAAAATGCCGAAAGGAAGAACATCAAAGCAAGGAAACACAGCCACCATCCGTAGTGACAACACAAACAATTATGAGAACTCTCTTAATGGGAGAATGGAGGCTTTAATGCTGCGGTGGGCGGAGGCGGAAAAAAGAGAAAGGATAATCGCAAACATAATAAAATATAAGGAGGCACAGAATAAACAACAAAATTGAAATGGAAATGTCGCTTACAACAGGAAGCAAAAAACAAACAACAATGGCACACCTTCAAATGCCCGATGAACTCTCAAGGCTGATTCAAGACTTCATCCGCCCCAACCCATACAAACAAAAATGGGATGCGGTCACGAAACAGATGGGAGACCTCGGAGTTCACGTCCGATATGACGGCAAGGACGCAATGGCGTGGGGACAGTGGGTCAATACCGTGAGCGACGACGAGTGGGACTTAATGGTGACCAACGGCATCGCACTCCCACGCCTCATAGAGACGGAGGGTGATTATATTCAAGACGAATTCCTCGGGATGAACGTCTCGGAGATAATGGTAGAGCAGCTGTGGGTGGTGAACACCAGCGAGCGACGTGGTTAAAAAAATTGAAATGGAAATATAGGTTATAGTGTAGACGAACAAGCAAGCAACACACGAGCGACGTGGCAAAAAAACCCCAACGAGCGTCCGCCAATCAGCGACGAGCGACGTGGCATTTTCACAGCGAGCGACGTGGTTAAAAAAATTGAAACGAATTGTCGCTTACCTGTGTAGAGGAACAAGCAACAACCAGCAAGCAAAAAAGCAAGCAAACAATGGCACTGTCATACCAAGACGCCCGCAAGTTGAAGAGGGAGTTCCGTGAGAGAACCCGCCCCGCCATCCGAGCGAAGCTCACACAGTGTCAAGGACTCACCGAGAAGATGGGCGTCCCGACGGGCGACGAGGACGACAAGCTCATCAGGAAGTTCAACACACTGAGCATCAAGATTATGTGCCACGCTCACAACAAGACGCTCCCTGAAGCTAAAAAATATTTTGAAAAAATCAGGGTTGTTGTAGACAAGGTCACGAGCTCACAGTTCATTGAAAAATACGACCTTAATAAAGAAAAAATACTGGCGTTGAACGACGGCGTCAAGGCAATGCTGGAGCTCATCGTCATAGTGAAGACAACCTGCGAAGCCGACAAAGTCTTCAAACAACATAAGGAACGGAAACACAAGAAGCTCGCAAGAGCGAACAAGAAGGGAAACAAACGCAAGTAGGTTTATAATAAAATTGAAATGGAAATATAGGTTATAGTGTAGACGAACAAGCAAGCAAAAAACCAAAAAAAAAACAGAGAACGCCCCCGCTTACGGGGGCTGCCTCACGTGACAAGATACAAGAATGGCTTCCTCAAAGAAAGCACCACCGCCAGCACGGATTACTGCCGCAACATTGAAGAGGGCAACCGAGATGCTCAACTTAATAGAGGCACTGCCTCCTTCACCCGAGAAGGACGCCCTGCTCCTTCACGACCAAATCGGCGAATGGGCATACCACCGTGACGAATGCTCGGTCAAGCAATACACCAACAAGCTCACGGAAGAGGAGAAGGTGTCAGGCGAAACCAAGGATTCCAGCGGCAAGGTGGTCAAGCTGTGGAAGAAGGGCATATGGTGTCACCACTGCCAATGCTCGGCACAGGAGTTCAAGCGTCACCGCAAGACGAAAAAGTGCCAGCTCAACCGAGCCAAGGCTGAGCCACACCTTCAAGCAATCCGCAAGGCTTACGAGAAACGCATCTCACCAAGCGAGGGAACGCCCGAGGAATATGAGGCATACCTCCAAGGAAAGTGCCGTGACGCCTCAGCCCCGAGGCTCGGAGATAAGGCTGAAGACCTCCAAGCAGACAGGGAAGGAATGCTCGCAGAAGACCGCAAGCCCGAAACCAAGCCCAAGAAAAAACTCAAACGCAAAAAAATTAAGGTGCTAAAAATCAAGCCAGCCGAAGCCGAGGGTCTAACGCATACCAATACAACCCAAGACGAAAAGGGCAACGTGAAACATAGCTATATTATGTAAAAACAAAATTAGAAAACAAAAAAAAACAAAAAAAACAAAATAATAAAGCAAGTCTAAAAGGACTATAAACAATAACATAAAAAACTAATAATAATAATAATTTTTTATTTTTAACTTAAATATAACTTTATTAGTTATATAAGATGAGAACCAACTCAATAGACGCCACCGCATTTAGATGCCTCGCAGAATACAAGACCCTTATTGATATATATTCTAAAATATACGACAAGGATTACGATTACCACATTAAGGATTATTTAGAAGAATTAATGGGTTTTGATACAGCAAAGGAGGTCAGGGAAAAACACACGGAGAGAATTAATTATATTAAAGAAAGAATTAACAATAAAATTGATAAAAAGGAAACCAAAGAAAACGTGGTTTTAAAGATGTCTGAGTCACACAATAACAATAACTAAATATAATATAAATATAACTATCTAATTATATTATATATGGCAGAAGGAATTAACCAAGAATGGCAAACTTACATCGCAGGGTCGTGTTTTAAAAGCAAATATACTATTACAAGTTATAAGAACGCCCATCGTCGCCTTACGGATTATTTAGGGGTCGCCATTAAAGACAGCAGTCAAAAAGATATTATTGAAGCAATTGACGAAATAGCAAACAATCCAAACACAAAAGCTTCATTGTTGAACTGCGGAATTATATTTTATAACCTCTCTGATTTAGATAATAAAACCTTATTGAAACATAAATTAACTATTACTGAAGAGATAAACAAACACCGAGCTGAAAAGGGAAAGGAAAAATTAGCAGCATTACCAACAAAAGACGATTTAGACAATCGCCTTAAAAGACTATTCACAGAGGAGCGATGGAGTGATTACATTATATTATGGCTGATGATTAACTTTAACACGAGGAATGCCGACGTGAACGTGGAAATAGTGAATTCAATCCACCAAACCAAAAAGGATAAAACCCGCAATTACCTCGTCAAGCGAAAAGAGGACTTCGTCTATATACGAAATTGTTATAAGACTTCAAGGACTTATGGACAAAAAAAACATTATTTTAAATCTATACATATGGATAGAGCTGTGCGTTATTTTACAAATGAAATGCCACCATCCCTACCTCTCCACGTTATTCATAACAACGGTGAACCGATGAGTGATTTATCTTTAACAAACAAAATAAAACAAATAACAGGTGGGCTTACTGAATCCGATATAAATAAAATACAGGTTAGTGCTATTGAAGACATCGCAGATTATAACGCTTTAAAGACGATGGCTGACCGCCGAGGCACAGATGCGGATACACTCATTAACCACTATAATTTAAAATTCCAAACTAAAGATTTAATATAATATATTATAAATGACGAAATCCAAATATACATTAAGGTTAGACCGTGAATATGGTTCTGTCTTAAAAGACAAATCAAAGCCAACATTATCCAAATACTTTAAAATACCCATTAAACTGATGGATGAAGTCTACGACCGAGGGCTGGCTGCCGCAAGGAATACAGGCACACGACCCAGCGTCAAGTCAGACGACCAGTGGGCAAGGGCGAGGTTATACAAATTTATTTTAAACGTCGTTGATGCTCGTGAAGGTAAAAAAATTAAAAGAGGAGCGGGGGAGGACAGCGATGTTGTAGATGAGGCAACGGGTCGTGTTATGACTTTAAAAAAAAACAGGAATGGTGATGCGAAATACGTGGCAAAAATCGGGAACAAAACCTTTAAATTCGGGAGCAAACCTCATCGTGATTTTACATTGATGAACGATAAAAAGAGCAGGTTTTATGAAGAAATACCAGCTGAGCGTGAGCGTGTTAAAAAAAATTACAGGCGAAGACACAAGGGCGACAAGCTGGGCGAAATATCCAGTGGCTCTTTAAGTTATTATTTATTATGGAATAAAAAGTCTTTAAAAGCGAGTTTAAAGGATTTTGAAGAAAAATTTAATATTAAAATTAAACTATAATATATATATACAAGATGTCAGTTAAGATAATCGGACAGTGGGATTACTGCCCTGAGCTAATACCCAAAAAGACTTATACCGAAGCAAGCCACAGAGCAACAATGAAGTGGCGAGCGAAGAACCGTGACCACGTGAACAAGCTACAACGTGAAAGACACGCACACAAGATGCGAACCGATATGGACTACCGCAATATGAAGGCTGCCGCTGCGAAAAAAGCCAATGCCAAATATAAGGCGAAGCTGGATGAGGCGAGACAGGTCTTAAAAGACATAAAGGAATACGAAAATAATTTTAGCGATAGTGATTGATATAACTTATAATAAATAAATACTATACTTGATTAAGGAAGAATAGTATTTATTATTTAGCATCCAGTGTGCTTCGCCGAGAGAAATATATGAATAATAGGTTAAATTAGTTAATAGATGATATGATGATAACATTGTTAATTAAACAAATAAAAAAATTATAAATGTTTAAAACACACCCTAAAAACACCTTTTTCAAACCCAAATATATATTTTGAAAAAAAAAATTACAGATGCTCATAGAAATATGCTATTGAAAAACCTGTTTTTAGGGTGTGTTTTAAACATTTTTTTATTTAACAAAATTGATACATAATGTTTAAAACATTTTAATTAAACAACTTAAATACAATAAATAATGTCTATATATAAAATGGATATTATTCATTTAACAGCCGAGAATGTAGTGATTAGCAATGAACCTTATATCTCCGACCCCGACCAAAGTGAAGATGATATAAGACCTATTGATATGAAATCACAAAAAGAAGTCCGTGAAGAGTTAGACCGTCTGAGGAAACTGGGTGGCACATATCCCAATATACATAATATACCAAGCCCAACCCATATTATAAGGGCTGAATATGATGATGTCAAGGATTATCAAGCAGCAAAGGATAAATACTTTAAAGCCATTAGGGACAAGTCTCAAAAACTAAGTGGCAATCTTAAAAAATTACACGACCTTAACACTGAGTTATGTCGTGAAGCAAAAAAAAAAGATGATGAAGAAGCAATTAAGAATGGCACATTTTACACACCTGATGATTTAGAATATATAAGACTTATGAAAATCAAGAGGGAAAATCGTGCGGAGCAGATAAATAACTCAGCTAAAAAATATTACGCAAATAATAAAGATAAAATTAAAGCCGTTCTAAAAAAGAAACGAGCCGAAGAAAAACTGGATGGAGTGGAAACAAATGAATTTATTAAACACCTTATTAAGATGTCTGAAGTGATTAAACCTTTATGTCTGTGTGGCAAGAGGTGTGAAGTTATAACACAAAAAGACTTAATCAAACACTCCAAATTAACCAAGCACCAATTATTTAAATCTATTATTAGACTTATACATTACAACAGAAGAAACCGAAAACTAAAAGGTGTTATAAATAAAATTAACCAACAATTAAAAGACTATAAAAGGGTTGTTAGAAATAAATGTGAACGCACAGGGAAATCCTTCACCGTCACTAACAAAACCGAAAAAGAAACAATTATATATTACAACGACCTCGTTGAACCCATAGACGAAAACCTAACCCACCAACCCCGCAAGTCTTATATAGAGAAGGCAGACACTTCCACAAGAATTTATAAAAAAAATTTAAGCTGTCTTCAATGGTCCGTCCACACACTGAAAACCTAATATTCATCCTCTTCATCTTCATCATCTGAAGAGCAACCATTAACACAATCATCGCACAATATAGTAGCTAATTTTTCATCAAAAGATAAACCATCAAACCAATAGTCTGTGTGGAACTCAGGGTGGTTCATATTATATAAATTATCACGCAAACCACAACGTGAACACGGCACACGGCGACACTCACATCCGTCATCAGTCTCATAGCAATCACAACCACCGCACCTCTCCTCCTCACGTTCTTTATCGGTTCTTATTTTTTTATTTTTATCCGCCATATATATTAATATAGTTATATTTATTTATTTATATTTTTATCCTATAAACATATAAATAATATTTAGGGATATTATACAATGAGCGACGAATGGACAAGCGAAAGTGAAAGCGAAGATGATGTTATTATTGAAACAGACGACGAAAGTGAAGAGGAGGTTTTAGCACCGACTCCATCACCCAGCCCTGAACCTGAAGCCCCTAAACCTCGTCAAAGAGGACGCCCCCCGAAACCGATAGTGGAAAAGCCAACAGGAAAGCGAAAGATGAGCGAGGCACAACTCGCAGCACTCGCACGTGGACGTGCTAAACGAGATGCTGGAAGACTGGAACGCAAGACGGCATCGCAGAAAGCCAAGGAGCTGAAAGAAGCCGAAACCAAAAAACGCCGTGATGCGATGGCGGTTAAGAAGGCGACAAAAATAAAGAAGAAGGAGGCGATTGAAGAGGCGGCTCTGATGCTGTCGTCTGAGGACGAGATGGATGATTTAGAGGTTAGGCAGGTGAAACGGGTGGTCGCAAAACGGAAGACTGCCGCCAAAAAAAAGGCTGCCGCCAATAAAGTCATTAAAGACGCCCCAGCGGATACACAACCTCAATTTGTTTTCTATTAAACATTATAACATATTATATTATATTATAATGAGTCGCACGATGAGTGGAATATCAACAGCAGCGACGGGTGACGTCACATTAGCAGGCGACAATGTCTTCACGGGAACTAATAGTTTTAATAGTAATAGACCAACAAGCACCATCGCAACAACACCAAGTTCAACGGATTTTATTACGAAACAAAATGGCGAGGCACTCTTCGCCCCTGTCTCCGTGGACGGCGATGTTAAACTAAACGGCAACCCCAACGCATTCACAGGCACAAACACTTTTAATAGTAATAGACCAACAAGCACCATCGCAACAACACCAAGTTCAACCGATTTTATTACGAAACAAAATGCGGACGATTTATACGCCCCTGTCTCCGTGGACGGCGATGTCACTCAATCAGGAGCAAATGGTTTTACTGGAACAAACACTTTCAACACGAACCGACCAACAAGCACCATCGCAACAACACCAAGTTCAACGGATTTTATTACGAAACAAAACGCCGATGCCCTTTATGGTGGTCTTAATATTCCTACGAAACAAGAACCCAACGCCACCGTGACCTTAACTGTGACAAGTGGAAATCCTACAGCACCATCCAATGCGTGGGTATATGGTTATGATAATGGGGGGTCTGTGACGTCTCTAAAGCAAACGGTAGATTTTACCACAGGGTCAAAGATTATCATTAGCGTGTGTATTATGGGGGAATGGTCAAGTAATGAATGGGAGAAAGGGGTCATTTTAGTCCGCCGAGAAACTGGAGATAGTTCCACCTCAGTATATTTAAGGGCGACTGCTGCTGGAAGTAGAGGACTGTGGTGCGGACAATTTTTAATGGCGTGGGGAGGAGAAACTGGAGGAGACCACGGCTCAACGATGGAGAGTTGTATTTTTAATTATATAGACACTCCCACCACAGGAAAGTCATATGATTATATGCCTGTGTTAGTGAACACGGAAAACAATTCTTCTAATTTTAATCTAAATCGCTGTCAAATGACCAACAATTTCATATTTTTTGAACGTGGAATCAGCACAATGACTCTTCTAAAAATATAAAGTTCTTTTGTCTTACTTTTTTCAAAAGTATAATATATAGATGTTTTCCGCCGTATCAAACTTAGTGATTGAATATAACCATAAAGGACGATGGAGCTGTGAGGGCAACACGGCAGAGGAAATATATGAAACTCTCAATTTTTATGGGACAACAGAGAAACCACCAAAAGACGAGTTCATTACAAAGTTAGAGGCAGAACACCAAAAAATTCAATTAAATGCTTTACGCAAGAAACGAAACGTCAAATTAGCAGAGTGCGACTGGACACAGATGAGTGATGTTGTTTTAGCAAACAAAGACGAATGGAAAACATATCGTCAAGCATTACGAGATTTACCTGAAACAACAACCGAATATAATAATGTAGTATATCCATCAAAACCCGCTACTAAATTAGAAGCCCAAATTTAAACTCTATTATAGTTATATAATGGCAACAAAAAAAAGAAAACCCGAACGAAACAGAAGCAAAAACAGAAACAGTCACAGAATGTTATTATTAATTTAGCAAGTCCAAAAAGACGAACCAAGAAACCACGTCAATCTGCGACCCCTAACACCTCCCGTGTCCTCGCTGAGTTCATCCAGCCCCAGCAAGTTTTACCTGACCGCCGCACAATGATAAATCCTGTTGATTTTCCTTCGTCTTTTATGACTTCCAATATATCGCCAATTATCCGCAATCCTGAAAGACCCATCTCAACAACGGTCACCACCCCCAACCAACCACGGGATGTCCCGCTCGCCGCCGCCACCACGGAAGGTCGCAGACTGCGTCTTACCCCGTCCCAGCTCCGCAGTGTGAGTGCTGCGAAGGCGGTGGCACGTGAAGAAGACCGCAAAATAAAAAGGCGGATGGAACGCAACCAAGAGGCGGAGCGGGGGCTGATGGGGGCAGAGGACGCAGGTTCTTTTATGACGCAGGATGCGATGGCGAACCAATCCAACCCCTTTATGACACCACTTCAACCGATAGATGTTCCAACACCATCATCGTCGCCCGTGAATGACCCTTTTTCACCATCGGAAAGCAGCAGGAAGTCCTTCGGTCGTCAATTAACTTTTATGTGATTGATTAATATAAATATAATATAATTATTATTTATAATGAGTGATTTAGACATTATAAATTCTATTACAGCCTCTCCCGAACGTCCACCCGACCACGTTAGTTTAGAAGAAATAATTAATAGTGTTCCGTGTATGGCACTTAATAACCCAGCGACGTTTGCCCTCTATTTACATTATAACGATAAACATTTAGAAGATGATGAAAAGGAAAAGGTGAATGGAATTATAGAGAAATTAAAGTTAGAGAGAAGTCGTATCAATAAAAAAAATATTGAATATATGGAACGACACAAGGATATGAAAGAACTTATAGAGGAGACTGAATAATATTCATAATATATTATAATGGATGGTATTGATAGAGTGAATGGATTTGAAGATATAGATGAACACGTTATTATTCAATCTCGTCTAATAAGTCTTAATAGTCGGTTCGCAACAGCTAAATTAAATGGTTCTAAACATTCCAAGCTCTTATTTGACTTTAACAGTATATCGCCGAAAAGCGTGGACACATTATATCACACCATAGCAATCCAAAGTGCCGAAATCCCATCGTCTTATTATAACGTGAACGCAGATAATAAAATTATTAATATATCGGATTCTGTAGGCACGACTGCCTCTATAACATTAACGGAGGGTAATTATGACGCCAACTCTTTTAAGACTGAATTTGAATTGAAATTTAATGCGGCTGCCTTCGCAGGAAACGGCACACTGGATTTTAGCACAGTGACAGGTAAGTTCTCTTTACTGAGTGCGACGGTAGGCACGAGCCTCACGATTAATTTAGCAACAACCACGTGCCGTGAACCTCTCGGGCTGGATTTAGATGCGGTCGGCACACAGGTTTTTCCATATCAAGCACCGCCTGCCACCTTCCCTAACCCAGCCAATTTTTTAGGCGTCACAAAAATTAAATTGTTAAGCGACTCTCTCGCAGGTGGTAATTTTGACAGCAATAGACTCAACACAACAACCCTCGTGGACACTATAAGTGCCACCGCCACCCCGTTCGGTTTAACCATCTATAATAGTTTAGGGCGTGAAAGTTTTGTTAAGGCGAAGCGGATAGATGAAATAGACGTCCAGCTATTAGACCAAAATAATAATTTAATAGATTTTAATGGAACTAACTGGACAATGACTCTATTGATTAACACTCACAGAAGACAAAGATTTAGCAAAAAAGATGGGTCTATATTAAACGATAAATATGTAGCAACAATAAAAGCTTTACAAAAAACGCAATCCTTAAAAGAGGAATTAGAAGACGTAAAATTTGATATAATATAAAAATTATTAAATAAATAAAAATATTTAATAAGTTTATAATGGCTGCTCTCCCAAAAGAAGTTCAATACAACAAACCGATGGCTTCGCTTCCGTCGGACACCAAAATGTCACAGGTCATCGTTCGCCCGTCTAATGGAGCGTCGTTTGCTGGCGATGGTAATATCATCCAATTTGATTTACCAGCTCACAGTTTCCTTGTTCCAAATTCGCTCTGCCTCAATTTGAATATCACCGTCACTCCTTCCGCCAACACCGATATTATCACCATTCGTGGCGTTCCCGCTGCGTCGTGGATAGGTCGGGTGGAAACCATCGTCGGGGGCTCGCTTTTAGAGGCGGTGTCTGAATATGGTCGTCTTTATAATATGATTAGTCAGAGTAAGCTCTCAATGGACGAGAAGCTCGCCCTCGCCACTGAGTTCGGTTATGGTGGTGGCGGTGTAGGAGGCGTCGCTGATTTTACCACCCCCACCTTTAACAACCTTAACGGACGGGCGGGACCGACGTCGGGAGGGACTAACGCTGTCGCTGGCACTTTCCCTGTAAGTCTGCCGCTCGGTTGCCTGCTTTCTTCTTGCTCGGAACTCATTCCGCTCGGTCATATGGGTGGCGTCCGCATCCAGCTCACCACCGCTCAGATTAGTGAATACGCCACCGCTGCCCTATTCGGCGGCGGAGCTACTGGAGCTCCCGTCTTTTCTTTTGATGATTTAGAGCTCACATTTGACCTCGTGGACTTCGGGGCTGGAATGGATTCCGTTGTCCGCTCAATGGCGGTGGATGGCGACCTCGTCCTTAAATCGCAGGGCTGGAATGTCACCAACGTGAACTTCCCTGTCCTCGCAGGTGCGAGTGAAGCCACTTATATTTACAATGTCCGCCTCTCGTCTATTAAGAGTCTATTCCTTCAAGGCACTGGTGAGGCTGGTAATGCCTCCATAAATGCGGGTTATGATGCTGTTAAGATTGCTGGCGAGACTGGCTCTATTCAGTTTTTCGTGGCTAATCGTCCTTTTCCACCAACTCCTTTAAGAGAAACCAACACCGCTGCTATTAAGTCGGCTCTTCGTCAGGCGTTCGGTGAGGCTCACGACATCTATTCGTCACGCAACGCCATCACTCCTGCTTCGTGGGACGCCCTCGCCAAGATTGTCGGCGGCACTGCCACCACCGTTCAGACTCCTGCCTCCCACTATTATGGGATGAATACAGAGAAACTTTCGTCCAATCAGGTTATGCTTTCGGGTGAGTCGTCCCAGCTCACACCGATTAACGTCCGTGTGAACACCTCGTCTGCTACGACTGCCGCTGCCACCCTCACCCTCTACGCTTGCTATGATGCCCTCATAGCCCTTAACGTCAATAGCAGACAGGTCGCTGTTCGTGTTTAAATAAGCTTAAATATAATAATATAGTTATTTATAATGAAGGTTTTAGAATTGTTTTCGGGAACAGGTAGTGTTGGTAAGGTTTGTAGAGAAAAAGGTTATAATGTCACCTCTCTTGATTTGAAGAACGCAGACATCAATATAGATATTATGGATTGGAATTATAAAGAATATGAACCTAATTCATTTGATTTGATATGGGCATCGGTGCCGTGCGAGACATTTAGTCACTGCCGACGCTCGTGGGTTGGTCGTAAAACAAAAGCGTTTGGTGATAAAATTATAACACACGAAATGCTGGATAAAGATATGATTGAAAGGGGACTGCCTTTATTAAGAAAGACACAGGAGATAATTAAATATTTTAACCCCACTTGGTGGTATATAGAAAATCCAGCAACAGGGAAGATGAAACAATTTTTAACGGATTTAAACCATTATGACGTAGACTATTGTATGTATAGTGACTGGGGGTATAAAAAACGCACACGTATATGGACGAATAAAATGGACTTCACGCCGAAATTATGTAATAAAGCGTGTGGTAATTTAACGTCTGTTAATGGACGACTGCTTCATAAAAATAATTTAGGTAATTCTCACGAAAATAGATTAACGAAAGGTTCGTGTGGTTCAATTAACACGAGATATAGAATTCCACCGCAACTCATTAAGGACTTAATTAAATAATATTGATTAAATATAAATATGAATATTATTAAACTAAAAAAACCACAGATTAAGCCACCTGAGATGTTGTGCGACCGACCCCTTCATCCCAAGTTAAATAATTATGAACTGACGTCTTATCTGAACCACCACAGCACCAACCTCCTGCTCGGTAAGCCAAAAAGTGGAAAATCATCACTTATGTGGGCGATGTTAAAGGATAAGAAACTTTTAAATCGTGTCTACCATAATATTTATTTATTCCAACCAAGCCATTCACGTGCCTCTATAAAGAACGATATATTCAAGAAGCACCCAGCTGATAAGAAGTTTGATGAACTAACAACAGAGAACCTTCAAGAGGTGCTGGAGAGGATTAAGGGCTCACCACCCGATGAAAACAATGTTATTATATTTGATGATATGGCTTCCTATTTAAAAAATAAAGACACTTTACAACTTTTTAAAGAGTTAATATTTAACCGCCGCCATATTAGAACCAGTATATTTTTTTTAAATCAGACTTTCTTTTCAGTTCCAAAGGAGCTGCGTCGTCTATTTAGCAATATCTTCGTCTTTAAAGTCAGTAAGAATGAATTAAAAAATTTATTTGATGAGAACGTGGAAGACGAATTCGTGAAGAGTATGATGCCGAATATCTCTAAACTGGTGTATGATAAACCCTTTTCTTATTTATTTATTAACACCGACTCACAGAAGTTCTATAAACAGTTTGACCGAATAGATTTTAATGAAGATTAATAATAATATTTATAATAATTATAAATGTCGTTTTTCAACAAAGGTTTAAGAGCGTTTTCGTCCGCACCATCCTTCTTTAATAAAGTGGGTGGAGCTACACGTGGAATATTTAACAAAGCCCCGATGATTGCTCGTCAAGTCAGCAGTGGACTGGGTCAGGCGAGCAGAGCATTAGGGTCGGCAGCGTCGCAGGGTGATAAGCTCCTCAGTGACCCCGCCGTTCAAGGTTTAGCTCGTCAGATAGGAGCGGGTGGATTGCTCGGCGGAGCGAGGGGTTTAACTGGGACGGCTGGCTCGGCGTCGGCTCTGTTAGGACGTGCGAGTCAAGCCTCCAACCCGTCCACCTATTCAGGTCAGTCACCCGCTGCCGCCGCTTCGTCTGCCATAGAGCGTGTGAAGGGTTTAGGCGGTCAGGCTAAAAATATTTTTATGTAATTAAATAATAACCATTATATATTATAATGAAGACTTATTCAATTCACATTAATTCAACTCAGGGGACTAATTTAGATGCTCTCGGGGCTCGCAAGCAGTTCAAGTTTGACTGGAGCATTATTCCTGAGGGCGAGTATGAAATGACTTTTACTTTTCAGTCAGAATTTGAAAAATTAACAGAATCCGATGCCTTATTAGAAACATATCCGACATCACTATTTATAACACTGCCATTTATTCAGTGTAAGTATGCCGTGAATAGTGAGGGGACAGCTGGCTCGTCCACGTTGCTCGGTCTATTAGAACCGAAGGATGGACACAAGGGGGCGAGCCCTCACCCCGTAATGCGGTGTTTAGTGGCGGGAGCATCACACAATTCACCCACATATATGTATGGAAAACCGCAGGGAAACACTTTTGAAGTGTCTTTAAAGTGTTCCACAGGGACGGCGAACCCAGTGGCTGAAAATTATGATTTAGTCATTAATCTAAAACATCTGTGTTAATATATTATGATAAAGGACACAATAGAAGACATAAGAGCCGATTTAAAATCAAAAAGAGATGCTCTCTTAATAGGACATCAAAATTTAAAGAAGGACTGCGACGACTGGAATAAAGCCATTATTGTTATAAGTTTAGTGAGTGGTTTAGCAGAGTCAATAAAAATGCGACTGGAATTAAAAGGTGCGGGGTGGACGCTTCTACCCATTATTTTATCGTCTATAACGGCAACGATGGCGTCATTGATGAAGTTTAGAAACTTTAATCAACGAATGGAAACTTATCTTCAATCGGCGTCTTTATTGACTAACACGTTATTAAAAGCACGAAATCATAAGGAAGTGGACGAAGACCTCCTCACCGAATATAACGGTTCATTAGAAAAGATAGAAACGGCTCTCTACCCTAACGAACGCAAAGTGTTCTTAAAGCAAGCTCATAAAAATTTAATAGAGATAATGTCCCAAGAAATAAGATATTATGATAAGATTGATAAAGTGAACAACCACGAAATAAGTGACGACTCCAGCCTCTCCAGTGATGAAAAAATTATGGATGAAAGCAAAGCCCGAAAGAATCCGCTGAGAGAACTCCCAGCAATTCAATCCAAGGATGTTTTAGATGTTTTAGAAGAAGCAGATGAGGATAAATTATAACTAATAAATTTTTTTATAATTATTATTTATATATGGATTATAAGGCACGTGCCACGAAGCTGGAAACTTTATCACGAGAGGAACTGAAACGGGCGGCGAAGGTTTTAAAATTAAAAGGTTATGGAAATAAAAACAAAACGGAATTAATATCATCTATAATGGAAGCAGGAAAAGAAGTGAGTGCTGCGGAGTATGACGCAGAGTCTGCCATCTTAAAAGTGCGTGAGGCGTTAGGTCTGTCCACACACGGCAGGATTAAAAGTCGCACACAAGGACTAAGGAAGTCCAAGAAGGACGACGCCAAGTCCCCGAAAAGACTGGCTTCCGAGGCGATGGCTGCGATGAGAGAGGCGACAGGAAGCAGACTGCGAACACAACCGAAATTAAAAAAGCAGTTCTTAGCAAAGATGCGAAAGGAGATGGATGATTTTGAAAAGGAGGTGGAAGCAATAACATCCCGCCAGCCCGCCGTGGCTGCCCGTAAGTCTGCGAGTAAGCGTTATAAGGACAGCAGTCAATTAAAGCAAGATGTATAATAATATTATATAGCATTATATATAATGTCATTAAAATCAATAGTCGGTCGGGTTGGTGGAAAGTCAAAGCTGAGAGAACGGATTCGTCGGATGATGCCGAAGCACACCACTTATATAGAACCATTCGTGGGTGGAGGGAGTGTTTTTTTCGCAGCCCCTGCCGACCCTAATATTAAGGAAGTCATTAACGACAAAGATAAAGATATTATAAATTTATATTTAGATGTTAAAAGAATAGGTGATAAGGTTGGTGAACTTCCTGTTATAACTTCAAAGGAACAATTCAACGCATTAAAAAATAAGAAGACGTTTAGTTCACCTGTGGAGAGGTTCAAGCGAAATATATTATTAAGTTTATATTCATTCAGGTCTGACAGAACGAGTTATGCCCCGAGCAAAAGTAAAGAGAAGGCGAACCGTGGTTCAGTAAGAAGTCAAAAAAGATATGATAAATATAAAGAGCGTTTAAAAGACGTGCGAATATTAAATCAAGATTATAAATCCGTTATAAGAAAATACGACAACCCTAATGCGTTTATATATTTAGACCCACCATATAGCACCGCTGCGAAAATGAAGGACTACGAGAGCAACGACGTCACCATTGAAGAATTAATTAATTTTTTAAAGACCGTTAAAGGTAAGTTTATTTTATCATATGATAATATCCCTGAGGCGAAGAAGCTGGCACGGGCTGCGGGGTTTAAGGTTATGTCTGTTAAGACTAAATATAATTCAGGACGACACGCCACCGCTGCTGCTGGAATGGGTGTTGGTGGTCACCTGTTGGAAAAGACAGAATTATTAATTAGGAATTATTAATCGCTAAAATGTTTTATGATAATATTATTATTAATCTTGTTTTATAAAAAAAATGATGATAACACACCCTAAAAACAGGTTTTTCAATTTGAAATATATATTTGAAAAAAAATAATTAGTAATGCTCATAGAAATATGCTATTGAAAATGTTGTTTTTAGGGTGTGTTTTCATCATTTTTTTTATAAAACATTTTAGCGATTAATATTAACCATATTCAAAGAATACGTCCTTCTTGTTAGGTTGAATAAACCCCAAGCTTCCAATTTTTAATTTAGGGTTTTTGCCTTCTTTTTTTAGAGCCTTATAAACCATAACAGAACGGCAGCAGCAATTTCCAGTGTTATTAAACCAATAGTCAAAGGACTCTTCTAACAACCGCATTTCAGTAGCAAATTTAATTTTAGCATTTCTCACTTCCAAAAT
>VMHT01034597.1_pt1 | contig 16604 bp, 12 predicted proteins | sample 4693611 | NCBI WGS metagenome assembly VMHT01 (sample SAMN12280063, study PRJNA550983) | marine metagenome | isolation source: seawater sampled from same location over 5 years 0.02-0.2 micron viral filtrate | place: USA: collected off the coast of southern California halfway between the port... ... | reverse complement strand
TTATTACACTTAATCCAATAAGCAAGGGTAGATGTTTTAGCATCTGATGTACCTTTTTCAAATACTTGTAAGTTTTGACCTTCAGATTGCATTGATAGATAAAAATTATCTGCTGATGCAGGTGAGGCATCTGCTGTCGTGCAATCTATTTTTAGTGAACTTCCAAATCCTTGTCCAGCAGGTGTATCTGATGATTGAGTAAATGACCATGTGCCTAAATTAATCATGTTAATAAAATATCTGTCAATGTTTATATATTGACCTGCTGTGATTCCTGTTTGGTCTCCTCTTTGTGCAACTTGCATATCACCATTTATAACTAATGGAGTAGCAGTCTTTCTATCTAAAGCTACTGTGTTATCTGATACTGTCCCATGTAATGTTAATGCCATCTAACTCTCCAATGCTGTAATTCTAGCTTCTAGTTCTTGTATTGTTTTAACTAGTAAAGGTACTAGTTTGCTTTGGTCGATGCCTTGATAGTCTGGTACTGTTTCTGTGCCTGTTTTATTATTATCTTCATCATATACATTTTGTAATTTTGTAGCATCTTTTTCTCCTGTAACTGCTTCAGGTACTATTGATGAAACTTCGTGTGCAAGAAAACCATCTAATGTTGTATCTGCATCAGCTTTGAAATTAAATCTTGCAGGTTTTAATTGTTTTAGTCTTGATGTTGCATCAAATGTATAATTTACATTTTCTTTCAATCTATAGTCAGATGATGTTGCATAAGATGTACCACTACCACTTGTAACAATTTCTCCAACAAAACCATTAGCATTTTTAAAACCAATTTGTACTGTACCACCTGAGTTCACAGTTCTCATAACACAAACAGCACCGCCCCCTGTATGAGCAACATGTAACCTCTCTCCTAAATCACTTGAAGTAGAGCCAAGCATGATTATGCCATTTTCATCTATTCTACCTCTCTCAGTACTATTAGTATTAAAAGTCATTCTATTGTCAGTTGCTCTACCGATAACAACATCATCATCATCACCTATACAAAGATTTTTACCTGCTGCCATTACAAGATTGCCTGATGAATTTATTTTCATACAGTCTGCACCTGCAACCTTAAAATCTATTTGGTCATCTGTACTTGCATGGATAGATGTATCTGCATCAGCATCTAACACCAATTCGTTACCTTGAATATCAATCGTTGAGCCGATTGTCATCTTAGTTACATCATTAGCTTGTATATCTAGCGTTTGTGAAGTGTCAGATGACATCTCAAGACCTGTACTAGCATCGCAGTTGATTTTACATGTCATAGTATAACTAACCTCTCTCCTGATGGGATTGTTACTGTAACCCCTGTATTAATCGTTAATGGTCCAACGCACATAGCAGATTTATTAGTAGATAAAGTATAGTTGGTTGTAACTACTCTCTCGTTTTCAACGAATACCTCATCTCCTCCAGCTCCTGTTGCCCCAGCTGCCGCAGCTGCCGCCCATTTTAATCCTGTTGCCTCACTACTATCAGCTGTTAATACATGTGTATTTGTACCGACTGCAAGTGTTGATGGGTTTCCAGATCCATCACCTGCTAATAAATGTCCTTTGGTAGACATATCAACAGATGTAACTGCTCCTGTGCCATTACCAATTAAAGCTCCATTTGCTGTTAAGCTTGTAGCTCCAGTACCACCACTACTTACTCCAAGTGTAGATGATAGTCCAGCTGCTGTTCCAGATGTATTTTGACTACCTGATGAGTTTACACCGGGTAAGGTTATGTCACCTGTACCATCAAACGATACACCACCAATATTACGAGCTGTAGCAAGAGCCGTAGCTGTTGCGGAATTTCCAGTCGTAGAACCTGAGCTTCCAGATACATTTCCTGTAACATTACCTACAAAAGATGTAGCTGTAAGAGCGCCTGTATTTGAATTAAATGTTAAATTTGTTCCTGATTTAGGTGCAAGGTTACCTGTAGCACCTGTCGTGAATATTACATTACAGCTAGTATCTGTTGATTCATCAGCTACTGTAACCAAACTAGAAGCATCTGATATAGATACCCAAGCTGAACCATTATAAAACTTTAATAAATTAGAATCTGAGTTATAAAATAAATCACCCTCATCGAGTGAAGATGATGGATCACTAGAGCCTATACGATAAATACTAGCAAAATCATTTACTGAGCTTAGATTACTAGCTACTGTGTTTATGTTTGTAATACCACCAGCAACAGTATTAATATTACTTGCATTTGATACTGCTGAGTTTATGTTTGATGAGTTACCTGCAACACTTGTTACATTACTAGATATGCCAGCTACTGTAGTTACATTAGCTTTTATAGCTTCTAGTGCATTTAAGTCAGATACAAAGTCTGAGGTTGCAAGACTATTTAAATCTGATACAAAATCAGATGTTGCTAATAAGTTAAGGTCGCTAACTATATCAGTAGTTGCTAATGTATTTAGGTCAGATACAAAATCTGATGTAATTAACGAGGCTACTCCAGCCACACTCGAAACGCTTGATGATATTCCTGCAACAGTATTTACATTTGATATAGCTCCAGCAACCGTATTTATGTTACTTGCGTTGCTTACAACAGATGTAACATTGCTAGCAATACCAGATACAGTGGTGACATCACTGGCTATACCAGCAATTGTTGTTACATCTGTGGCAGCGATTGTTGTTTGAACATTGCCATCACTATCAAATGTAAGCACCTTAGATGCTCTGGTAGCTTTTGCCGGTAATGTTACTGTCGCTGCAATAGAATCTGTATCTAATAATTTAACTGATCTATCTGACTGTTGGTCAATATCAGCTAATTTTGCATATACTTTGTCTAAATCTGTGTTAAGTGAAGTTATATCAAATGAGCCAGTTGTTGGAAAGTCCGATGTTCTCTCTATTGAAATATCTCTAATAATAGTAATAATATCGCCATTGGAAGCCCCAGTACTACCGAGAGTAATAGTACCCCCAGCACCGAACTCAAAAGCGCTGTCACTAGCAGAAGCAGTACCAGTAACAGAATACTGGGATGTTGAGCTTGGGCTTGCATTATACGTAAGTAAACTCGTGCCATTATATACTTTTATATCATTTGTGCTAAAAAACTCAAATGGTATAGTAAAAGCTGTTTGATTAGAGGTGGCTGTATAGCTAACTCTAGGCGTATTTTTTGCTGTTAATATAGTCATATGTTAGTAGTCTACTATGTTATTGTACGATTTTCTAAATAATTTATCCCACATCCAAAAGTTGTTCAATGGGATATATCTCCTAATTGCGTCTTTTTTTTCTTTATCTGAGCCATCTTGAAATGCCATATAGATATCTAAGATATTAGATGGTCCCGGACCAATACCCGGTCTGAGTGCATCATGAGCCTCTGGTTCACCAAATGGACTATCCATATCTAACATTGGTCTAATGCCATATTCATGTGATGTAGCTGTTTCTATGATTCCCGGTAGATCGCTAAATACTGCTAATACACCTGATTTTTCTATAGCTTGTAAGAATTTTTCTTCTGTAGATTTTGCGTACCAATAATCAGGATTCTTTAAGTAATCGCCCCACATAGCAAATCCTATCATTGATATTGCACCTGCTGTTAAATGAGCATCTCTACCTGCTAGTCCAGACATAGCTAGTTTCCTCGTTGCTGCGATTGCCCATGAATAAAACTGAAATGGTAATGCCATATATGGGTTTTGAAATTTGCCACCGAATTGAGTTTTAGTAAATCCTAATGCCCTGCCCATTGAATTATCCATTAATGATGCAACATCATTGTTGTTTACTCTTAACACGCCATACATCATATTAAATTTATCGTTAGGTGATGGTGTAATAATGGCTCTTTCTACATCGCCTTTGATAGCTTGTCTGTAAATTTGTAATGTTTCTACAGCTCCGGGTATTCCAGATTTTTCCCATGCAGTTGCATTTGGTAAAAATATTTTGCCCTCTTTTTGTATAATTCCTTTGTCGTATAATCTAGCTATATTGCTAGAAAATGCTTTATCTATACCATATGATTCCATTCTCACTATATCGGCTTTAGTTGCTGTGCCATTTGTCATTTTTAAAGCATCTTCAATAAACCTGTGCTGAGATACATATGTAGACATACGTTTCATCATCAAAGTCCAAGGGGTTAGTAAGTTTGCTACATAATAAAATGGTTGTACTTTTTGTGCTACGTTAAATAATCCACCAAACATACCTCTAGCATTAGGTGTAGTACCCATATCAGTAGCAAATATTCTTTCCATCGCTGCCTGATTCGATGTCAATTCAGCCATTGGTCCAAGAAAATCTGCGTCTTTTGCCATTTTTTTAAATAATGCGGGATTGCTTATCAAAGGTTTTAACCAACTTTCTCCAAGTCTTTGTACTCCATGAAGCATAATTGGTCTGCCCATATCTGCTTGTGCTGTATAAATTACTTTACCCATTGAGGATAATGACGTCCAGTTTCTAATAAATTGTGCGATTCTTTTGTTTATATTAGTTGGTGGTATTGTGTTAAATGTTCCATACATCTTATCTTTTGCATCTATAAACGCATTTAATATTTCATTAATGTCGCCCTCTGCTACGCCATCTTCTATCAAATCAAAATGTTTTTGTGTTATAAAATCATCCATATGTCTGTCACCAAACTTTCTAGTAATTTCTATAGCTGTACCCATACGTTGGTTATACTGCGTCATTATTACTCTGGGATCTTTTATAACAAATTCATCTAATAGTTTTGTAGGTATAGACAATTGTCTTTGCATTAATGGTTTAGTTCCAGCTTTATAAGTGCCATCAGTATTTCTCATTGATAAAATATTATCTGTATCGCCTTGCTCTGCCATTTGTAATACACGTTCATATGTTTTATTTACACGTGCATCTAAATCCATCTTAGGATTTTTTTTAGGATGAGTTATATACCAATTTCTAATAATATTTTTAAACTTATCTGGGTTATCTAGTATTGCTTCTCTGTCATAAAAACGTGTTATGTATTCATCTGTTTGTGTATATGCTGGTGATATATCTTCACTTAGTTCTTCTAGTTGTTCATTTAACTCATCTATTTCTTTTTTTATTTTTTTTGAATTATGTTTAGTTCTAAACTTAGACTTGCTTATTTTTTCTAATAGTTGTTCTTTATAAGCGATTTTCTTTTTAATATTTTTTTGTGTAGCAAACATTTCTAATTCTGATGCTTCATCTCTAAATGCTTTAAAATAACGTCTTACATCATCTACTGCTCTTTTTACAGCTGGTTCTATATCTGGACTATTGTATTTTTTTATATCTGCAGTTGCATCAAACACATCTTCCATAAATTGTTCATATGATTTTTCTTTTGCACCAGCTTTTGTTGGAGCTACATCTCTAGTAAAATTTCTAGCCCATTCACCACGTCTTAACATATAAGCTGTAGAGTTAAAACCCATCCATTTTGTACTATCTTTACTGCCTGTCATGTATTCTACAAAATGTTCATCTAGTTTTTTAAATGAATCTTGTAAGTGTATTTGCCATTTAGTTTGTACTTCCATATATGCAGATGGTTTTGCAGTAGCACCACGTACTGATGCACCATAGTCACCTATCAATTCAAATATTTCTCTGCCTGTTCTTTCTTGTAATCTTGCGTTGTATTTTTTTAATGTTTGTACAACTTTACCTGTATCGGTGTACTTATCTAATTGATCTAATATTTGTTTTACTACTGGAATATTGCCTGTGTCTGTTAAATAATTCTCAACAGCCATATTGTCTTTATCATAAATTTCTTTATCTAATCTGCCATTGTAATCTACAGTAACTTCTTTTTTATTTTGCTTATTAGATAAAGATTCTATCTCTCGTCTTATGTTGTATTTAATTAAATCATCTGAATTTTTTACATGTCTACCTATATCTTTAGTTACTTGTCCCGGCGCTGGTCTGTCGTTTAAAGATATAAATGTATCTTCATCATACATTTTTCGTAAATATGCTGTATCTATTATGATAGTGTCTTTGCCTTTTATGTTTTGTATTTGTATAGGTTTGTAGAATTTGTATGTAGTAGCATTGCCTTGTTGAAAACCAAATATAACTGGATCTAAATTAGTAACCTTTTTTTCGTTTTTATATTTACCATTTTTGTTAAACATTCTTCCAGCTGAATCTAAAAATATATCTGTATTACCCTCTATTAGATTTACATTGTTATTTCTAATTTTGATATTTTGTTTATCCCATATAATTTTTCCCTCAGTTTCTGACAATGCACTAAAAACATTGTCCATAATACCTTTACCACCATCTTCTGTTTTAGTAGCTTTAGCAATTGCTGGTGTACGTTTAGCAAGAAAGCCAGATAAAGTTCCACCTAGAAAAAACGCACTACCTACATACATTGCTGTTTCTTCGTTAGTAGCAGTCGGATCATATGAATGTCTTATAGGTTCTGTTGCACCAACAAGACCTGCTGAAGCTAAGCCACCTTTAGTAGCACGTGATAAAAAGGTAGCTCCTTTTACGAAAGGTACTGGTATAAAATTAATTGGATCTACAAGATTTGCAACTAAAGCTGGTAGTATGTTACGCTCTGTAGAATCAAGTCTTTCTCTACGTGCTTCGTTTCTTTCTATTTTTCTTTTTAAAAAATCATGTTCTTCTTTGTTTCTAACTTGTAAAAATTCATCTGCATATTTTTCATAACCAGATATGTTGTCTACGTCATATGGATTATAGTCTTTGTCGAAGTCTTTACTATATACACCCTGATTTACAAACTCATCATCAATTGTTTGTCCCATCCAAGTAAGCCAAAATTCATCTACTACATCAGCAGTAAATGATTGCTCTTGTAATGGTTTTGTATAACTTGTGTCTTGTCTAAATTTATATTCTTCACTCATTAGTATCTGGCTCTAATATGTTTTGTTCAAAATCATTACTATCAAAAGTAAGAACTCTATTGTTTTCATCTTCTAGCGTATACTGTATTCCATCTTTATAATAAACCATTATATACTCTACTTCGTTGTTGTCTTTAAGGCGTCCTCTTAGTCTTAGGTTTGGATTTTGATATGATCCAAAATCCATTTTGCCAAACATTTTTTTTATATTATCGTTTTGAGGTCTGTTTAAAAATGCTTTATATTTATCAGTCATTCTTTTGTAGGTATATTTAGACTGTTGAATAGTTGCAAAATTTTCTTGATAATTTTTTTCTGGTGGATATTTTGCAAATGTTTCTTGAGAATCGTCAAAGTAGTTTGTGTCCGAGGATACTACTGTTTGTGAAACAGGTATACTAAATCTACTGTATCCCCATTCGGCTGTATTATCTAATGATGTCAATTCTCTTTTTGTTAAATCTTTTATGTATTGCTCACTTAATTTTAGTCCTTGACTATCTAAACCGTTATAAACATTTGACATAACTCTATTAACAGCTACTGTGCTAAACATTACATCATCAGTATATCTTGCTCCAGCTATCTCGCTTATAGCTTTATTTATTATATCGTTTACTTGTTTAGGTTTTTGAAAATCTGTATTCGTTTGCATGCCTAATAGTTCTACTATAGATGCTTTGTCTACTTTTTTATCTGGGTTTAAATATTGTTCAACAATTGTATATTGTGTTCCTGCTGTTGCTCCAAGTAAATTAGAATATAAATCATTAATTTTTTTATTAAACTCATTAGTATGTTTATAATTATCTTTTTGCTGGAAAAAAAATTCTATTATTCTACCTTGATACATGTCTAATACATCATCAGGTTTACTAGAATTTATTTTATCTACATATGTGTTATATGTTTCTTCGTTAATTAAACCATGTTTTAATTTATGAATAGTCCATTCAGCTTTTATTTCTGCATTTTTTTCAATGTCATCAAACTTAACACCATTGCTAGCTTGTTTAGACATCCAGTTATTATACAACTGTCTTTCATTTTCAGATGCAAGCTTACGTCTATCTTTTCCTGACTTTTGCCCAAATACATATTTTGGATCTTGTCCAGATGCAGATTGTTCATTGTAACTTTCAATTGAGCTATTAATAATTCTTTGATTGGTTGCTTTTTTTACCATTCCTGACGCATTAGTTTGATGTATCTTTATAGTTTTCTTATAACCTGATACATTGTTATCATAATTTTTACCAGCGTTGGATTCTATATCTTTTTTTGTTATTGTAACGCCATTATACGTAAACTCTATTTGTGTATTGTCTTCTAAAAATTTTCCATATTCATCTAGTTTGACTGAATCTTCTGCAGAAAGGTTTTCGGTTCCTAAGCTTGGAAACATTTTATTTGTTAAGGTATCTAGTTTAGTTATAGATTCTACTTTATCTTTATAATTTTCTAATAGTATTTTTGCTTCTAAAGGAGTTGTAATTTTTAATTCTACTTGTTTAGTTATTTGCTGTTTAAATTCTGCGTACGAATCATGTTTTTCTTTACCAACAATTTTTCTAATAAAATTTTTTTCAATGTTTTGCATTTCCATTTTTGATTGTTCACTATTTGTTCTTCTTTGTTTGCTTATGTATTCTCTTTGTATATAGTTAGATTTTTGGATAATATCGGTTTGGTCTTTTAATTTTATAAGGTTTCTTGTTTCTGCATCTAATGAATTATATACAGGTTCAAGTTGTTGAATTACCATGTCATTAAATGTTTGTTGGTCTATACCAGTATCTGCATAGGTAGAATATAAACTTTCTATAATACTGCTAGTACTGTTTGATATTTCTGTTATGTATCTTTTGTGCGTTTGTTCTTTAAATTTTTTTAATGCAGTCTTTCCAGATAATCCTACTGGTGGCGTAAACTTCTTAGGTAACTTTATATTTAAAGTTTCACCAGTTTCTGATGTTATAGGTACATCTTCATATACTACATTTGCTTTATTTGCTTCTAGTAATCCTCGTTCTTCTCCTCTTTCTACTGCTTCCTTGTACGCAATGTTTGATTGTTCACGCATAAGGTTTTCAAATTGCTGAGCTTCACGTGCCGAATAAGATTGCATAGTATCAAAGTCACCACCACGACTAACGCCTATTCTATCTTTATAATCAAAAAATCTTTTTTCTCTTTTTAATGCCATTATAATTCGTCTGTTATTTTTTTAACTTGTAATAATCCCTCTGCTACTCTTAATCCTGTATTAACTTTTCCAGAACGTTTCGCTGCTGTTTCTTTCATTTTAGCTAGTTGTAAATTTTGTCTTGAACGTACTATGTCGTCTAATGAGTTCATAGATATTGCGTCTCTATCTTTTAAATATGTTTCTCTGTTAGATGCAAATAGGGCTTGATAACTAGCAGATGCAATGTCTACACCTGATGCGGCAGCAATTGCTTGGTTAGATGAAAACTCTTGTGCAAACCTACGTCTTCTTTCGCTTTCTTGTTGTGCTTGTTCTAATCTTTGTCTTTCTATTTCATCTTTGTATTGTTGTTGTTGGTATCTAGCTTGTGCTACTTCATACCCAGCACGTGTTCTTTCTGCATTTGCTGACATCAAAGACATTCCAATACTTGTTAATGGGTTGCTACCTACTGCAGATGCTATCGTTCCAATATTTCTTACAGCTCCCATTGCATTGCCTAAACTAAAGAAACCAGCAGAAGCTCCTCCACTTAAAGAACCAACAGCTGAAGCAGCTCCTAGAGTGTTAATTCCTGTAGCCATTCCTATTGAATTAATCATGCTTGCTGTAGAAGCCATTGTTACTGGATCACACATTAATAATATACCTCCGCTGTAATACCTAAAATTCTTAATGGCAATGGCGCTGACTGAGTAACCTCAATATTTGGCTCATTGTTATATCCTAAAAAGTATACATCTTTCTTTCCTGTATAACTAGGTAACGTGCTAGACGTGTCAATAGATGTAGTATTAATTAATAAATCATTTCCATTTATTTGAAGATTATATGAATTAGATAATTCTATAATTGCTTTTGCAATCTTAGTAGCATTTCCAATCAATGGTGACTGCGTACCTCTTGACTGTACTTTTGCATTTATAGGCAATGTTTTTATAGTTAGTGTAAAATCTAAACCTATGTCAACAGCTGATGCTGGTGTGTCAAATACTGCTACGCCACCAGAAGTTACTGTAGCCGAACCGAAGTAGTTTATGTTACCACCCTCAGTCGATCCTGCTGTTGCATGTACAACCTTACCACGCATATCTGGTAAACTATTCAATCCTGAAAAAGTCCTAGACGTGGTAAATCTTAACTCAACACCATCTGATTGACTAACTGATGCGTCAATAACAATTACATATTCTCCACTATTTGCTGTTGCTGTAACTGAATTTATTTTATAAACAGTACCTGTACCTGCAAACTGGAATGATTCTCCTATATTTGGTGCATTAGAAAATCCATCTACTATTAATGTTGATGAGCTAGTTACCGAGCCATTAATAAGGGGGGAGCCATGAGGTTGATAACTAGCCGATAGAGTTTTTGTAACAGTCATATCAGTTGGTACATCAAATGAATCAGATGATAATTGTTCTAAATAATAAACATCTGATGAATTTATTGTTCTTTTTACTGCTATATATGGAAAGTCTGTTAAACAACAAATTGATTGTATAACACCATCTGTTTCCCATAGTACCCATCCTTGTAATTCTTGTATCTTTTGCGAGCTATAAACAGCCATTGTTCCATCTGTGTTGACTAAAAAATATAACTGTTCATCTCTATTAACTATAGCTTTTATTCTATCTGCATCTATTGGAGATGATATTAAATGGCTTGATAACAAAGAAACAGGAGCTGACGTAAATTCTTCAGCACTTGTATTGAATGTATATTCTCTTACTGTCTTACCATTTGTTTGTACAAATAATGTAGATCCATCAAATGTTCTAGCTTTGGCAGGTTGTTGACAACCTAGTGATGATTGTCTAATAAGCTGTATATCTGTTGGTGTAACAGCTTTTCCTATTGGTGGTTTCAAATAAAACTCTGCTGTATTCGTTAATACCTCTAATACTTTGCCTGATATTAAATGTCTTATCTCATTGATTTCATCTGAAGCTATTTGTATTTGTACAGAATCTGAATCGTTAGCTTCTCCTACATCAAAGTTAAAAAAATCTGAAGTCTTAGAACCAGCTATTAAATCTGGTAAATTAGTAACACCACCTAAAAATAATCTTTGTTCATGAAATGCTATGGCTTTTGGATATCCATTTACATCTGATAACACTTGCTCTTGCCAATCTCTAGTAGGTGCATGTGTTTTTACAACAACCCTAACACCACCACCATCTAGTGATTCTGAAGCTGTGTCACTATTTTTAGCTGTTATTTCATAATGGTTATCATCTACTACTGTAATAGTAAAGTCACCAGTCAAATTAGCCCCCGTTAGTCCTACTGGAGGATCTTCTGTATCTAGTATATCTTCTGAGCCAGATATATTTACTGATGCACCTGTTGCTAGTCCATGTTGTGCATGTGTAACTTTTACTACACCACTACCTTGTTGTGTAGCAAATGGATCTTCATCTAATTCTACTTCTAAATCATCCTTTAGCGTTACTGTAACTACAGTCGCTGAAGTATATCCAGTTACAGTAGCTTCTGTTCCATATATTTTTACAGTAGTTCCAACATAATCAGATGAAAAATAATCTGCACTAGCTGTAATTGTTCTACCAGTACCTGCTGAATATGAGCTTGCATCAAAGGTTACTGTACTTGGTGCAAACTTAAAATATGGTTGATATATTCTTTTACCAGATAAATCGCTATCGAACGCAAATGTTGATAACGCAAATGTTGTAGCACCAGTACGTTTTATAATTCTTGGCATCCAGTTTTCATTTACTAGAATCATGGTATCGCCTTGCTGTGTAAAGTTAATATCTTTTAATTGAGCTGTAGTCCAAGGGCAACCTGTAATAGTTTGTAATAATGTGCCATTTGTTGAGTAAATCTTTACTTGTGTATTTTGTAAAGCAAATATATATTCTTGCGATCCGCTAAATATAAATGGTTCAAGCCTTGATTCTGCTCCTAAGTCTGCTCTAAAAAAAGAACCACCCCGTCTTTCTACTGCTCCCTGATTACGACATATAACATTTCTAGCCGTTGCTAAAGACTTATCAAATGCTTTTAAATCGTTACGTGATATTAAGTTTGGATCAACTTCTCCACCACTAAAGTTAGATTGATGTATTCTTGTTTTTGGCATTATGAAGATACAGTAGTTTTGACAGTGCCAAGACTACCACTATTCCTCCTATTTCTAAATCTATCCACATTAACACGCCTGTTTGTTTGTGCTTGTGAATCTTGTCCTTTTGCTACAGTTAGCTGTATTGTTGCTTTATTTGAATACAATTGTGACAAAGTATCATTTCTGGCAATAGCACCAGCAAATAGTGACGCTAATTCAAATACAAGGGCTTGTTTAAAATAGGGTGGAAAATCTGCTTCGGATGGCTGAAATGTGTAATCAGCTATTAGTATATCTGATGCTGAAGTATCAGCATATATTTCGTTACCATATCTATCATATTCTATTATAGAATCTGACAATGATACTGTGTGCATTTGTAACGCATCAGATGGTACTTGATAAGCAGAATCGTATCTTCCTAAAGGGTTTGTAGTTAACTTTGACAATTGTTGTTGTTTGCTTGCAAACCTCCAACGACATCTTGTCAATAAATTTTCTAGTGTTGATTCGTAAAGTTGTCCAGATACTTTTGATTCAGTTGTATTTTCGTCAAACGAGTTTATTGTATTAGCTCCTACTAACACTAACGCCTGACTACATATATCGAATTTACTATCTGTCATAATTAAAGTGGGGCTGGCAAATGAGAACCAGCCCCTAGAACGTTATGTTCCGTTAGTTGTTGTTACAGTTGTTGCACCAGTTGCTGACGTTACAAATAATAAATCACCAGTTGCAGTACCACCAGTGGTACCTACAGTTAGGATAATATCAAATTGTTTTAAGTCAGTAGTAACTGAATTAAAGTAACCTGAACCAGCAATAGTTGCTGGGGCATCAGTACTCTTATAAATAAAGAGATTTTGATCGCCTGCTCCAGCTACCTTTTTTAAGTTAGTTGTGTCTAAAGCCATGTTATCCTCCTTATTCTGTTATCTGACATTCAATAGCACCATCGTTGTCAATCATGACAGCTCCTGCACTAAAGTATGAAGTTACTAAATTACTTACTTTCTCTGGTAGATAATTCATTTCTGTACGAATATCAGCTCCACTTGCAAGACCTACTGATGATGCGTGATACGCATGACAGTCTCTTGTAGTACTAGCTTTCGATAGTCCTGAATGTGTAAACCATAAGAACCCTAACCAACGTTTAGCAGTCATTCCACCAGCGTAAGGTAATTCACCCTCACCAATGTATTCTGATCTACTGAATTGGTCGATTTGTAATAAATCTGCCCAACCAGCCGGTGATACGACAAAATATCTTTGTCCATCGTCTGGCACATCAGCTTCACCAAATGCTTCATAAACAGTTAATGCTTTTGCTAATGTTAACGCAGCACTACCATGAACAACATTGTTCGAGTTAGAACCTGCATCTAGCACATCTATAATTAATTGGTCTATTTTTCTGCCTAATGCAGAAGCAGCCGATTGAGCCAACACTTGTCTCTCATCAATGTTAGTTTTTAGCTCATCTAATGTATCTACCATATCGGCAGCATAGAAGTCACTAAGTGTAACATCGACAGTTGAATGTGTTACTTCCATTGTTGGCACGTTACCATGTCTAGATTTTGTAGACGCAGAACCTGTACCCACTTTTTGGAATCTCGCTTGGCTACCTTGTACGTTATTTGACTGGCGTACTGTATTCTTCAGTTTAGATCCCATGCGTTGGTAAGCCATATGCACTTCGGATTCAAACTGCTTAATAAACGCAGTCGATATTTGAGTTGCCATTAAACACTCTCCTATAAGTTATACGTTAATTTAACAGTTGTCCTGTTTAGCTTACTTCGGTTGCCCAAACTGGACCGATATCTTCTAAATCGGGCTGTATAGTTTTATATACCCTTTGTATATGCTTATAAAAATACAACATTTGTAGGTCATGTACAACTAATTCTTCTTCTTTAAAACTAAATCCTAACCATTTAAGCCATTTTACTGTGCGTTTGTTATGTTTTGGTACGATATTAAATACATAATCAAAATCATTTAGTAAAAACTTTAGCCATTTTTTACTTCGTTTAGAAAAGTATGACCATTGGTCTTTAGTTAATTCAGCAGAAAGAAACCAAACAGCTCCATTTCTTGGATTCTGTTTAGTAGGAAGTACACCAAATATTGCTAAAGGTTTATTGTTTGACATGACAGTATAACACCTTACTTTCCTATACTTATATCTAAACGCTGAAAGCATTGCAAACAAAGGATCGCTTCCCATTATGGCGACTTCCTCCCTGTCACTTCTTTTCAATCTTTTTGACAAAGAAAAGCAGTGGTCAGGGATAGTCTTTTCTACATAGAGTTTATTCTCTGTATAGTCTTGCAAAAGCATCATCTACTCTTTTGATATATGAAACGTCTTTATGGCGTGGATCATAATACCTTTTGTCTTTCATCATTTCTCTAACTTCGCCTAAACTTAATTGTTTTTCAGGCTGTGCTACAGCATTTGACCTTGACATTGCAGACTTTGTAGCTTCTTGTATGCGTTCTAATGCCTCAATACCCTCTGCAGAAGTGCCTAAAGTAGCAGAAACTAACTCAAATTGCTCTGGACTAAAGAATGTTTGTGCAAAATTAGTCACATGGTCTAGTCTTTCTTGAGCATTTTCTCCTAGTTTTTCTACTTCACCCTCTAAATTAGGCTGATTTGGTAGCATTAACTTGTCAATATATTGATTAATACCATCTTGAAACTCCTCATTAGTAGCTCCAATTTCATGACAACGCCCTCTCCACCACTCAGTTAGTGGATTTTCGTTGACCATTTCTTCAGATATACCCTCTACTAGAGATGGAAGTTCATATGCTTCTGCAGTTTCTGGTGCTTCAGCTCGTGATTCTTCTGCTAGTTCAGTAAGTATTATGTCTTTAAAGTCATCTTTTTTACCACCAATTAGTTTTTCTAATTCACCATATGACTTAGCCATATCTTCAGGTGAACCAAACTTTTCTGGTAGCCACTCTGGGCGATCACTCGCATCTAATGTTTCACGTGAAACATCTTCAGTTTGTTGCTCAGGTTCAGCTTGTGCTTCTACTTGTTCTTCTTGTTGTTGTGCTTGTTCTTCAGCCATTTGATTTCTCCGAAATTATTTTTTGACTTGCGCCTTTGTTAACTCGTCTTTGGATTAAACCTACGATGTACCTTTGTCCCTCAAGATGTCTTAGCTCCGCATCAGAAATACCTGCTCCTGCTACTGCTTCGATTGTCATTGATTTTAAGTACCTTAGTGCTTCAGAACCCCCACTAGATGTGAATAGTTGGTGAAACAAAGTATTTAAGTTCTCCTCATCTTGTGGTTGTCTGGTCATACCATCCAATCCTATTAGAGTATTGGGCTTGTTCTCTGCCATTTTATCTCCTATGTAGGAGGATTTTCGTCCTCCATTGGTTGTTGTTGTTGCATCATTTGTTGCATTTGTTGTGCAGCTTGTTGCATTTCTTCCTCTGAACGTACTAAGTTCTCAGGAATTCCTAGTTTTTTAGCTACAAACTTGGCTACTGCCATCTGATTTACAATCAAATTAGTTAGTTCTGGACCAACTCTGCCTTGTATCATACCTAAAAATCTGTCTACAGTAGCCACATCTTGTTGATGTTGTGCTTGAGCCAATGGGCTTGACGACTGTATTTTAATCTCACGTCCATTAACCTTTGGTATTTTTATTCTTCCTTGCTTTTTAAGAATATAAATTACCCTTTGTAGGACTGGCGTTACCATTTCTGCTTGTAATCTACCAAACGCAGCACCAATTTGACGTGATAAATCAGCTTGTCTCTCTGCTACTTCTGTTGCAGACATAGGTGTTTTCTCGTTTGGGTTGCCTAACATATCGTTATATAAAGCTTTTTTAATATTTGTACGCATATCACGTAGTACCAAGTCACTTACATTGAAGTTTCCGGGTGCTTGAATTGGTTGCAATCCTGATGATCCGGGTGCTTTAGGAATGATAGTTCCCGGTATAAGTTGTATATTATCAGTATTTATTACGCCATCATCTTCAACCTGAAACATTCCAGCTATAGACATTTGTGCATTTTCTAGTATTAATTCTACTGTTAAGTTAGCTGTTTTGATTGCTGGCAGAGCCAACATCAATGGTCCTCGACCATAAGTTTCACCTGCACATTTAGACCATCTGTAGACTAAATATGGGTTTGAACCTAGTCCTTTATATTGTTCTTCGTATATTTTAAATTCATGTTCTTTAGATACAGCACAAAAATGATACTGTTCTTCTTTAGTATTACTGTAATTTCTATATACAGTCTCTATAATCTCGCACTCTTTATCTGGATTCTTTTCAAAATCCATCATCATTTTTTCTGACATCTCTCCATTAGGATAGGCAATAGC
>VMHT01109106.1_pt1 | contig 16605 bp, 22 predicted proteins | sample 4693611 | NCBI WGS metagenome assembly VMHT01 (sample SAMN12280063, study PRJNA550983) | marine metagenome | isolation source: seawater sampled from same location over 5 years 0.02-0.2 micron viral filtrate | place: USA: collected off the coast of southern California halfway between the port... ... | reverse complement strand
TTACATTATTAGTTAGTTCTTCTAAGTTTTGATAACCTACCACTTGTCTAAAAGACCTAGTCCCCATTTTACGATTGATTAATTTAGCGTATCTATTTTGAAAAGAATAGAATGATGTATAACCTAGCAACTGTGGCGATAGAAAACTGCTTTGACTATATAAATCTAGTGGTGATTGAGTAACAGGAAATCCTGTAAGTATTCTTCTGTATTTAGTATTGATAGCTAACTTCAATAAGTTTTTAGTTCTTTGAGCTTTAGGGTTTTTTATAGTCGTTGATTCATCTACAGCTATTAAAACATTATGTGCTAAGATAAATTTCTCTACAAAAGCTACACCTTTTTTAGTGCTGAAAGCTTCTACATTAATAATAAGTATTTTTAAATCATGTCCTACTTCAAACAATTTAGTTAGTTCTCTTTTTTGTTTTAACGTAGGTGCGGGATTCCATACACCGATATGTTTTTCTATATGATCAGGCATATGGGTAGGTATTTCTTTTTCTGACCAGTTTCTATAAACACCTTTAGGTGCAATTATTATTGCAGCATTTATACCGCCTTTGTCATAAAGAATAGCTACATTATCTATAAGGACTTTAGATTTACCTGTACCCATTTCCATGAAATAAGCATACTCACGCTTGTTCCATGATTTATTTAACGCTAATAACTGATGCTCATACGGCTTAGTTTTAAACTTGTAATTCATATATGTATAACCTTTCTAATTTCTAACTGAGATTATATATTACATACTAGGGAATATATAGCCCAATATAATAGGTTTCTCATGCCCTCTAATATTGGTATATTCTCTTAAACACTATGTTTTATAGTGGTCAGTATTAGTTTATTAGTAATATTAGCTATTCTTATAAAATTTTTTCAGAAAGTTTTTTATATTTTAAAAAGACATATCGGTAATAACTTTACTTTGCCTTAATTCGTATATATTATTTATTAACTAGAAATAAGAAAGGAGAAAATAGTGACAGTATATGTCGTACAAGAAGTTCAAGGACGTAATATCGCCTCTGCTAGACAGTATGGTGATTTCCAAGTTCTTTTACCTTCTAATACTCAAATTATGTTAAGTGCGTCTCCTTCAGTTCGTAGGATGAAAAGTCTTTTACAGGACTACAAAGAAGGTGATTACTTATTATTAATAGGCGACCCTGCCGCCATTGGCGTAGCGTGTTCTATCGCTGCATTTTATAATCGAGGTAAATATAGTATCTTAAAATGGGATAGGCAGGAAGGCTTATATTATCCCGTTGATATCAATTTACACCAGAAAGGAGAAATAGATGAATGAAAAACCGACTTTTGAGGACTTAGTCGGAACAGCAGATGTCCAGGAATGGACTAATGAAGTTACCGATGGAGAACTCTCTATAGTTTCCACCCTAGCTAACAAACAGTTAAAACTTGCTACTAATGTAGCTGAGCTTGAAGCTGAGTTGAAAGCTAAGAAGGAAGAACTTCGTTTGACTTCGGAGCAAGAGTTACCTGATGCGATGCAAGCCGCAGGACTAACTCAAATAACACTTAGCACAGGAGAGAAAATTTCTGTGAACGAGTTTTATAACGCTCACATATCTAAGGCAAACCAAGAAAAAGCGTATGAATGGCTAGTATCTAACGGTCACGAAGGACTGATTAAGAATGAAGTTCTTATGAAGTTTGGACGTGATGAAAGCGAGGTAGTTGAACAAACTGTTTCGGCTTTACAATCTAGAGGACTATCACCAGAGGTGCGTCAAAGTGTTCACCCTAGCACACTAAAAGCTTTTGTAAAAGAGCAGTTTACTAGTGGGAACGATATACCAACCGAGCCCTTTGGTATCTATATAGGTACTAAAGCTACAATTAAAAAGGATTAATATTATGGCAGAAAATAAAAATGAAGTAGCTGAAACTAAAGCTACAGCGATAAGTACGTTTGATGATAGTTTATTATCAGGCGGTACTGGATTAGAAGAAACTACTACTGAGGATTTTGCAATTCCTTTTATAAGAGTTTTACAACCGATGTCACCTCAGTTACAAAAACAACATGGTAGTTATGTAGCAGGTGCAGGTGCTGGTGATTTATACAACACAGTCACAGGTGAGGCTTACGACGGAGAAAAAGGTATTTCCATCATTCCATGTGCTTATAATAAAAAGTATATAGAATGGATTCCTAGAGAAAAAGGCGGTGGTCTAGTAAACGCTAGTCATGATATATCTATACTATCTAAGTGTAAAAGAGACGATGAGTCTAGAAGATATTACACACCTGAAGGTAATGAGATTGTTGAGACTGCACAGTTCTTCGTGTTAGTTGTAGAAAACGGTACTGCACAACAAGCAGTTCTAGCATTTACATCTACACAGTTAGGAGTCGCTAGGAAGTGGCTTACTATGTTGAGAATGGCAAGGGTACAAAACGCTAGAGGAGAGTCAGTAGAAGCTCCTATGTTTGCGTATACTTACAAACTTACTACAACTACTCAGTCTAATGATAAAGGTAGTTGGAACGCTTATAGTATCAACCAAGAAGGTGCTACTGATATGTCTATGGCTATGATGGCTAAAGACTTCATGGGTGCTGCTAGGTCTGGTGATGTAGATGTAAAACAAGAGCAGCAAAACGACGTTGTTAACGACACTATCTAATAAGGAGATATTGTATGTCGTTAGCAAAGGAGTTTGCTGTACGCTATGCGGGACTACGTCAAGCGTATGGAACTTTTACAGCTAACAATGAAACTAGAGAGGATGGCAAGGCAAGTGGTAAAAACATTACTATATCTAAGGAGTTGTCAGACGACGACTTACTGAAGTTATGGGAAGACCACTTGTCTGGTCAGCAGAGTGTAGGGATTGTAGCGATAGACGAGGACAATAAATGTGTCTGGGGTGCCATCGACGTTGACGAGTATCAGCTAGATTTAAAAGATTTAGCAATTAAAATAGCCAAGCAAGAATTACCATTAGTTCTTTGCCGTAGTAAAAGCGGTGGAGCACATATCTATATGTTCCTTAGTGAACCAGTAGCAGCATCAATGGTACAAAGAAAACTAAGACAGATTGCTGCTGCTATAGGGTACGGACAAGTAGAGATATTCCCTAAACAAACTAAACTATTATTAGATAGAGGAGACAGAGGCAGTACATTAAATATGCCTTATTTTGGTGGAGAGAACTCTACTAGATATGCTTATGGAAAAGAAGGACAAGCATTAACTCCACAAGAATTTTTAAACTATTGTAGTGAAATAGAATTAAAACCTAGCACTTTAGAACGGTTAGAGGCTAGTCCATTAAATGAAACTATGGAGTGGTTAGACCAAGCACCACCATGTATACAACACTTAGTTGTGCAGGGGTTTCCTAAAGGATCAAGAAACTCAGGATTGTTTAACGTAGGAGTATTTTTACGTAAAAAGTTTCCTGATGATTGGGAAAGACGATTAGAAGATATAAATATAAAATATATGCAACCACCATTAGGTGCACAAGAAGTTTTAACTGTAGGTAAACAATTACAAAGAAAAGATTATTTTTATAAGTGTAATGACCAACCTATAGCAAGCCACTGTAATAGTCCACTATGTAGGACACGTAAGTTTGGTATTGGTGCTAATGGTGGCACACCCTTGTTCAGTAACCTTACAAAACAGGATAGTGACCCACCGATATGGTTTCTTGATGTAGAAGGTGGTAGACTAGAATTAGAGACAGATGACTTGTTAAATCAAAACAGATTTCAGCGTAAGTGTATGGACGCTTTAAATAAAATACCTCCAAAGGTAAAAGAAAACGTCTGGAATCAGATTATACAACAACTACTAGACGCTATAACGATAGTAGAAGTTCCTAAAGAGAGTTCTACAGAAGGATATTTTATGGAGTTATTAGAAGCTTTCTGTACAGAGAGACCTGCTAGAGAACGTGATGAATTACTTTTACATAAACCTTGGACAGATAAAGGCAGAACATATTTTAGGCTTATGGATTTGATGGATTATTTACATAGAAACAATTTCAAAGAGTATCAAAGAAACAAGTTAACGGCACGATTAAAACAGTTAGAAGGAGAGCCGTACTTTTTTAACATAAAAGGCAAAGGCGTAAATGTATGGTTTATACAAGAGTTTAAAGCACAGGATGAGTCTCATGACTTGCCTGAATTTAATGATAATTTATTATGATTATTGATATTAAAAAATATTTCAAAAATATCGATCCATGTATTCATGAATGGGATGAACCTAGAGAAAGAGAATTTAACGGTGTTATGGTTAAAGGCAGACCTACAAAAGGTTTTGGTAGTTCTTCTTTCGATTACGCAGGTAAATTATATAAACCTACACCATGGACTGATGCTATGTACGAAATAAAACAAATGTCAGAAAAACTTGTATGGAATGAGTTGGGAATAGATAAACAGTTTACGTTTTGTTTATGTGGTTATTATGGTACTGATGGTAAAGGCATACCTCACCACTCAGACACAGTTCCTACATTAGACGATATAGTTGTGTCTATATCTTTAGGTGCACCTAGAGTATTCGTACAACGAACTTATCAGAATCATGTAAAGAAACACACTAATACTAGTGAAATAGAAACAAAAATAGAAAATTTTGTAATAGATGAAAAACATTTCATATTAGAACATGGAGACGTAATTATATTTGACGGACATAATCAGATGACTTCTACTCACGCAGTACCTAGTTTAGAAAAAGCAGGTGAAAGAATCAATCTAACTTTTAGAAGTGGTTTATGACTTTACCTAGCCATACACAAGTTATCCTTGGACCTCCTGGAACAGGCAAGACAAGCACGCTACTTAGTCTTATAGAAGACGAATTACAAAACGGTACTAGTCCAGACTCTATAGGATTTTTTACATTTACTAAAAAAGCAGTCACCGAAGGCAAACAAAGAGCAATGTCTAAGTTTAATATTAGTGATAAAGAACTGCCTTTCTTTAGAACGCTACACTCGTTAGCCTTTAGACAATTAGGTTTAACAAGAGAAAGTGTAGTAAGCCATACAGACATAAAAGACCTTAACGAGAAACTTAACTTACGACTTACAGGAAGAACGACATCAGACGATGGTCATATATTTGGCATGACTCATGATGATCGATTAGCGTTTATAGAGAACTTAGCTAGAATGCGTAACGTGCCATTAAAAGAACAATGGCACGATGTAGAAGACGCTGTGGGGTGGTTTGAACTAGAACGTTTTGCTAGGGGATTACAGTTGTTTAAAGAAGACAGGCTGTTAGTTGACTACACGGATATGTTACATAAGTTTTTAGAAGAAGGAGATATACCAGAACTAGGTGTTATGTTTGTAGACGAAGCTCAAGACTTATCACCTCTACAATGGGCTGTAGTACGCAAGATTGCAGAAAAAGCTAAAAAGATATATGTAGCAGGTGATGATGATCAAGCTATATACAAGTGGGCAGGAGCTGATGTTGATTATTTAATACAAAACTCAAAAGATGCTCTAGTGTTAGAGCAGTCTTATCGTGTCCCTGCTGCTGTTCATGAGGTCGCTAGACAATGTATTGGTCAAGTTCGATCCAGGATATATAAAGAATGGACACCTAGAAAAGAACAAGGAATGGTTAGGTGGGAACCTAACATAGAACTGGTAAACATGGAAGAAGGGGACTGGCTAGTCTTAGCTAGAACTAATTACCTGTTAGAAGATGTAGATGAGTATTGTAGAAACGAGGGTTGGTTTTTCGAGGTAAAAGGCAGACCGAGTATATCCGAGGCAAAAGTAAGAGCTGTTATCTATTGGGAAAGATTACGAAAAGGAGAGTCTATAAGTCTTACTGAATCAGCTAATATATTAAAGTTTGTAAAAGTAGAAAAACATAAGAAGCTAGATATGTTAGATTCTAATTTAACATTTCAATACCAAGACCTTAAAGAACATTTTCCTGATTTACCTGATGGTCATTGGTATGACGTTTTTACTCTACTAAGTCCTAGTGAAATAAGTTATATAAGAGCTATGTTACGTAGAGGAGAAAAGATAACAAAACAACCACGTATACGATTGTCTACTATCCATGCCGCTAAAGGAGGCGAAGCTACCAATGTAGTGTTGTTAACGGACATAACGACTAGAGTATACAAAAACTATCAACAAAATCCTGATGATGAAAACAGGGTGTTTTATGTTGGTATAACGAGGACAAAAGAGAACTTATATCTGATTGAACCTAAATCGCCACGGCACTATCAAATATAAAAGTTCTTTACTTTGCATATAAAAGTAAAGTATAAAGGTTATTATATATTTTATGTTTAAAGAAAGGAGAAAAGAATGAACATATTTTATTTTAGTGAAGACCCTGTAGTTTCTGCTAAAGCTCAGCCCGACAAGATGTTGGTCAAGATGCCTTTAGAAACTGCACAGATGTTATGCACTGCTCACAGAATATTAGACGGAGATGATTATGCAGACGAAGTCGGTTTATACAAGAAAGCTTACATGAATCATCCATGCACTATATGGGCTAGGGAATGTAGTGGTAACTACTGGTGGCTCTATAAACATTTTTTGGCGTTAGGTAATGAATACTCCTATCGCTACAAACGTACTCATGCTAGTCTTAAAAAACTAGCAGATTCTTTATATGTAATGCCTAAAAACATTACTAGAGGTCTTATGACCGACGTAGCACAAGCTATGCCAGATGAGTACAAAAACGAGGACTCTATTCTCGCTTATCGTAATTACGTTATAAACGAAAAACATTACGCTAAATGGGAAAAGGGTAGAAATAAACCAAGTTGGTGGGAGGTAAATTAATAATGTCATCAATAAGAAAGAAATTAACTGTTAATGAAAACGACAGTAAAAACACAAGAATGGATATAGCTAGTGCAGGTGTATTAGCAAACTGGAGACCTGATGAGATAGCTCATATGAGTCGTTTCGATAATATAGCTTCTATGTGTATAGCAGAAGCCAAACGGTTAGGTAGACCACTAGATACTTTTGAGGTAGGTTGCGGTGAGTGTTGGACTTTAAGAAACTTATATAAAGCATACGTCATAAAGAAATCAGATGTTATTGCTTCGTATCTTGGTTACGATATTGATCCTGCCTGTGAATTAGAGAATCCTTTTTGGTCTAATGGTGGAGAGCCTTTAAAAGACTCTACATGGTTTAAGAACTTTAATGGTGAGATAAGAATACAAGACTTAACTGTTCCTAGAGACCCAAAAAACCCTGAAAAAGTATTTGATATAGATGATGAAAGTATAGACTTTTTCTGGACTACTGAAGTTATCGAACATATGGGTAGACAGTTTATAGGTGCATGGCTAGACGATGCCGCTAGGACAATGAGACCTAACGCATTGGCTTTTGTATCTACACCTAACCATGACGGCTCTAACGATAAACTTCCTGAAGACCACGTATATGAGTGGGGTTTTGAAGAACTTAAACTAGAATTAGAACGTAATTTTGAGATAGTAGATGTTACAGGAACGTTTATACAGCTTCCTAATTTAAAGAAAGCTATGCAAGAACAAGTAGAGCCTGCTGTAGACGGAATACCTACGCATTCAAGCGTAAAACGATACCCTAGAGCATGGTCGCCTGAACAATTAGAAATGTTACAAGCTAGGTATGGTAGACAGTTTCTACGTGTGGCTGCAGCAGCACCCTATCCTGAATACTCTAATAACTGTTCGTGGGTATTAAGGAAAAAGTAATGACTGAGTTTCTTGAAGAAGAAATAAACCGTTTTTGCTACTGGCAAGAAGAGAGGGAAATTATTAGACTCCAAAAAGAGGAGTCTAATCTTCCTCCACCTTGGACAGACGACCCTATTTTACAAGAGTTTAAATTTTGTCAAGTATTCCGAGAAGACGATAGAACGACTAGGTGGTTTAGGACGCATATTAGAGAACCTTTAGCAAACAGTTCAGACGTGATTATGGCTACGATTATCTTTCGTTGGTTTAATTTTATACCTACAGGTAGAACGCTCATAGAGAATGACTTATTAGTCAACTGGGATGGTGATAAAGCTATAAAGCTTATAACAGAACAGCCTCAGTGGATTACTGGTTCTTATATTATCAAAACACCAAATGGTATGGACAAAGTTACAGGTGTTGTTGATTGTATAAATAATCTATGGGAAGAAAAGACTTGGTTAATTAAACGTCTAGAGTTTGATAAAGGAGAAGGAATAAGTTCTTTAAAATCTGCTTGGACTTTGTTAACACAATACCCATACATGGGTCCATTTATGGCTTATGAAGTAATAACTGATTTAAGACACACTTATATATTAGATGAGGCTAGTGATATTATGACGTGGGCTAATGCAGGTCCAGGAGCTATGCGAGGACTTAACAGGTTGACAGGTAGACCACTAGATTTTTCTCATCGTAGTCACGATTGGAATAAAGAAATGCAAGAGTTATATTCAATAGTTATAGATAGGCTACCACCACATATAACTATGCGTAATGATAAATTATATGAGTTACGCGAAATAGAAGGAGGACTTTGTGAGTTCGATAAATACTCACGTATTCTCAAAGGAGAGGGCAGAACAAGGTCTATATATAAACAAAACGATCTTCCTATAGTAGAAGATTTAATAGAAGGAGAAAGTAAATATGGGAAAAGTTAACGAATATTCAGTTGAGCTTTTAGAAGACTGGGGTGACTCAGTTGATATCTATTATACACAGTTCTTAGAGGTTGCTTTCTTTCTAAAGGTTGCTGCTGACCATAAAATGGCTGTAGCTTTTATAAAGAGAAAACTTCCTGGATTAAATGAGAGTGAGATAAGTTTTCTTATCGGTGAGATAGTAGGAGGGTATCAAGATACATTATGAAAGTAATTAACGCAAGAAACGTAAACGATGCTATGTTACTTGGTATTGATTTATTTTTAGACGACACATCTTATAGAGTACAAGAAAGCCGTAATGGAACAACATACGAGGCTTTAGAGCCTGTCACAACAGTTTATAGTAAACCTTGTGAGCGAGTGTGTTTAATTAAACAAAGGGACGCTAATCCTTTTTTCCATTTCGTAGAGAGCTTGTGGATGTTAGCAGGACGTAATGATTTAAAACCTCTAACATATTTTGTTAAGTCTATGGAAGACTTTTCAGATGATGGTGAGACTCTATGGGGAGCTTATGGTTATAGATGGAAAACATATTTTCTTAAAGACCAACTAGATATTATTATTAAAATGTTACAGAAAAATCCTGAAGACAGACGTGCCGTGTTACAAATGTGGGATGCTCTACATGACTTAGATAAACAAGGCAAAGATGTTCCCTGTAATACTAATATCTATTTTAAGATACGAGATAACAAATTAAACATGACAGTATGTAATCGATCAAATGATATGTTGTGGGGGGCTTATGGTGCTAACGTAGTTCATATGTCAATACTACAAGAGTACATGGCTGCTCATCTAGAGGTCGAAGTAGGAGTTTATAGACAGGTTAGTGATAGTTTTCATATCTATCTAAACGATGTTTGGGACAAAGTTAAGGGTATGGAGATAGATGTATACACTTATAGAGATATAAAGAATCCTTATGATACTCTAGAGGATTATAAGCCTAGTTTATTATTCACTGACACAGGTGTTTTAGATTGGGAACTTAACAGGTTTTTAAATATGCATCCTATGGACATAGAATCTTTTACCGATGGTTGGGTTAATCCAGCATTTACAGATATAGCTATACCTATGTTACAAGTACATAGAGCATATAGAATGAAAAATTTTAAAGAAGTCTATGAAAAAATAGATTTAATAAAAGCTTCTGATTGGAGAACGGCTTGTTTCGATTGGGTCCGTAAAAGAGACAAGACGACTATTAACAAAACGGACGAAGGAGGAACTCATGGATAAATGGGAAAACATGAAAGAGGTCGCTCAAAATGACTTACATGCTCTTAAACGAGCTGAAACGTCATATGGCGATTCTTGGAAACGTCGTGGGGGTGTAGGAGCCTTTATGATGTTGGCACGTAAGTTCGATAGAATCGAGCACCAAGCACAAAAGCATGGTTGGGATATATTCGAGGCGGGTGAAGTCTATAAAGGTGAAGCTGGTCTACTCGACGATATTAGAGATTTACGTAGGTATTTATTATTAACTGAAGAACACATCATGACTAATACTGCTGATATAGAAACAGTAGAAGAAGCTGATGATGTAAATTACTCTGTTGAAGAAGACAGAGAGGAGGAATAGTATGGGTTGGTGGTCAAAATTTTTATCTTTTATAACACCTCCACCAGTAAAGGTGGATGAAGTTGCAAAAGCAAAAGTAGTAAAAGCAGCAGTGGAGGACGCTACAGTAGAACTAGAGTCTTTCGAAGACGCTCCTGTGATTAAGGCAGAGCCTAAAAGAGCAAGAACGAAGAAAGGCACTTATGTAGCTGACGACAAATCTACTCCTGATGTAAACGAAGCTTGGGAAGGCGGCAAAGCACCTAAGAAAAAAGCTAGTAAAAAACCAAAAGTAAAAGTCGTGAGGGTTAAAAAGAAATAATGATTTTACAGGGTTCTATGTTTGCTCCTCAAAGTTCCTGGACTGTACCTGATGTCTTTCCTCAGTTTTCTGAGACAGAGACAGTAGCTATAGATTTAGAAACTTATGATCCACATTTAATGACTTGCGGTCCAGGATGGGCTACAGGTCGTGGACATATTGTAGGTATCGGAGTAGCAACACAGAACTGGTCTGGTTATTTTCCTATCCGTCATGAAGGTGGCGGTAATCTAGATGAGACTATAGTTCTAAGGTGGTTAACAAATCTACTCAGCTCTACTAAACGAGACGTTATATTTCATAATGCTCTCTACGACGTGGGTTGGTTAAGAAGAGAGGGCATTATTGTAAAAGGTAAAATACTTGATACGATTGTTGCGGCTCCCTTGATAAACGAAAATAGATTTTCTTACTCACTTGATAACTTAGGCGTTGCTTATTGTGATGAAAAGAAAGATGAATCTTTATTACAAGATGCAGCGTTGGCTTTCGGTGTTAATCCTAAATCAGAGATGTATAAACTACATGCTAAATATGTTGGACCTTATGGTGAACAAGATGCAGCACTTACATTAAAGTTATGGGATAAACTCAAACTAGAGATAGCTGAACAAGGACTAGATAAAATACTAGAAATGGAATCTAAACTAATTCCTCTGCTATTAGAAATGCGATGGAGAGGTGTTAGGGTAGATGAAGAGAAAGCCGAAGTAGTTAGTAAAAGGCTATCTACTGAGGAACAGAAGATACAAGTAGAGATAAAGCGTAAGTATGGTAGTGATGTTAATCTATGGGCTAACGCTTCTTTACAAAACATCTTCGAAAAGAATAAATTGTGGTTCCCTCGCACAGCAAAGGGAATGGCTAGTTTCCAAAAAGACTGGTTAGAAGGTCATGAACATGAACTTCCGCAATTAATTGTTAGAGCTAGAAAACTCAACAAAGCTAGAACTACGTTTATCGATAAGATGATTATGGAACACGCATTTAACGGTAGGATTCATGCAGAAGCACATCCTATGCGTAATGATCGTGGCGGCACAGTCAGCGGTAGATTTAGTTATAGTAATCCTAATCTACAACAAGTCCCTGCACGTGACCCAGAGATAGGCAACCTTATACGTTCGTTGTTTATTCCTGAAGAAGGGTGTCAGTGGGGTGTGTTTGATTATTCACAACAAGAACCTAGATTAACTGTGCATTACGCTAAGCAGATGAAACTAAATGGTGCTGAGAACGCAGTCGCTCAATACAGAGATGAGAACGCAGACTTTCATCAGATAGTTGCAGACATGGCTAACATACCTCGTAAACAGGCTAAGACGATTAATCTAGGATTAAGTTATGGAATGGGTAAAGAAAAGTTGATTAAGGAACTAGGTATAGATGATACAGAAGCTGAGAGTTTATTTCAGCAGTATCACGCTAACGTTCCTTTTATTCGAGCTCTACAAGATCAATGTGCAAGGGTGGCTATGGAACGTGGCTATATCAAAACGTTCGCAGGTAGACATTGTCGTTTTAATTTGTGGGAAAGCAGATATGAACGCACTCTACCGTTACCTCTAGAAGAGGCAAAAGAAAAATATGGTGAAGACTTAAAAAGGTCATACACTTACAAGGCTCTAAATCGTTTAATACAAGGCTCTGCTGCTGACATGACTAAGTTAGCAATGATAGGTCTATGGGAGGAAGGAATAGTTCCTCACCTGCAAGTCCACGATGAAGTTGATATTTCAATAGAGAACACAGAACAAGCTAACACAGTAACAAGAATAATGGAGAACTGTGTCGAACTTGCTGTTCCCCTATTAGTGGATCAAGAACTAGGTGCGTCATGGGGCGAAACAAAGGAAATAAAAACATGAAAGGTATCTCACAACAAAAAGCAAAAGAAAACTCCATTAGATACAGAGATATGTATGATAAATGGACAAGCTCAGAAACTACACTAGAACAACTAGGAAAAGAATACGATGTTACAAAACAGCGTATGTGGCAAATAATCACACGTTGTAAACTTGGTGACGGTGATTACTATTATGGTGTGCATGTTGCACGTAATAAATGGTCAGAATTTAAACAACTCTACTCGGATGTTGACCAAACACAAAGGGCGTTTAATGAGTGGTTAAACGACCGTGAGATTAAATTAGCATCAGATAATCAAAAAGTTGCTCCACATACAGGATGGGATTGGTAATTATAAATTTTTAGGCTTTTTCTAAAAATCGGCTTTACCAGACGCCACAGGTTAAAAGATTCACTAGTGGTTAAGGCACTAAGTTAAAAAAGAACTAAAAGCTCTTAGGACGTCCCAGATTAGCTTATATCGGATGTAGGCTCTTTAAGAGACTCTCTAGGGGCTTTTTACTCTATGTACTAGTTTACTTTGGCGTTTTTCTCCTTTACCCTATATAAATGGCTAAAGTTTTCAAAATAACAGATAAAAAATACGAACCAGAACATGAACCTTTGGTGTGTACTTCAGTATCTTGCGAAAACGAATTAACAGGTCAACAACGTAAATACTGTAGCGAAGAATGTAGAGCCAAAGTTATGTCAAAAAAAGCCTGTAAAGAAAGAAAAGGCGTTTATAGAAACCTTGACGGATGGGCAGGTGGACCAAGAGGATTAACTAAGGTAGAAAGCTCTATTAAGAAAAACGAAAGTTATGTTTTAGGTGATGGTCGATTCGTAGTTGACGACTATCACGTAGACCCATATATATTTGCCATAGCCGAAGCTAATCATGAAAAATATGTTCTTGATAGAAATGAATATGAAGCTAGGGTAGTTATTGACGGGTTAACAATATTTCAAGAAGAATATAATAAAAATCATGACGTAAGTTATCAAAATGAACAAAGTAAGAAACAAGAAGATAATTTAACAGAAGACCAAAAAGTAGGTAGAAGCGTTAAAGCAAAACTGTATCAAAAAGAAAATAGAGAAAGAATACGTGCTAAACAAAAAGAAAGATATGCAGCAAACCCTGAAAAATACAGAAAAAAACATAGAGAGTATTATAAAAACAGATGTCTAAAGAAAAAAATCTCTGGCTCTTAATAAGAGAAAATTTAAAACATATTCATCTACAACGTATCGAAACAGGTATGACTGGTGCAGGTGTTCCTGATGTTAATGGTTGTGGTAAAGGCAAAGAGTTCTGGATAGAACTAAAAGAAATACACTCAGGTAATCAACTCACTCTACGACCAATGCAAATCTCTTGGTTGGCTAAACGAGCATCACATGGAGGGCAAGTCTTTGTTATGGCTAGAAAAAATGACGAGATCAAACTCTACCATATTGACAGCCTCACAGGAATAAAAGACCTAGTAAAAGGTGGCTACAAATCTGACGCTCTACTAACGCTCACAATCCCTTACGATTGGGACGCTCTTACTACTGCTTTACTTTCGTAACTTTGGTAACTATAATGACCGTAGTAGTAATTAAGCTACTGTCATTAACTTAGAAAGGAGAAATATATGGCACATCAAGTAGAAACAATGGCTTGGGCAGGTGACAAACCTTGGCACGGATTAGGTGTTGAAGTTGACGCTAACCTCACCCCATTGCAAATGCAGGAGGCTGCACAGCTAGACTGGACTGTTAGTAAACGTCCTAGTTATACGCTAGACGCCCCCGAATGGAGCGACGATGTTGGTATTATCCAAGCGGAGAATACTTTTCACATCGTTCGTGATTCTGATAACCGAATACTATCTCATTGCGGTAGAGACTATGTCCCTATCCAAAACGAGGACGTATTCAAATTCTTTAAACGCTTTACGGAAGCTGGTCATATGACCATGGAAACCGCAGGTAGTTTAAAAGATGGCGGAGAAATATGGGGTTTAGCTAAAATCTCAGAAGACTTCGAATTGGCGGGAGACGACCTTATAAAAGGTTATCTTCTTATTAATCAACCGCATATAGTTGGTAGATCGATGACCATAAAGCTAACGCCTATAAGAGTTGTGTGTAATAACACCCTCACGATGGCATTACAGCATGGTGGTTCAGCGTCTTTCCGTATGCCTCACGTTAGAGAGTTCGGTGACGACGTTATACAAGCTGCAGAAGAAGCATTAGGTTTATCTGCGACAGCTATGACCGACTTTAGAAACAACTCTACTTTACTGTCAAAAGCGAAAGCTAAACACTCAGATGTTCTTGATTATGTTGGTGAAATATATCAACCACTGATGATCGCTGAGTATCGTAAAGAGCAACAGCTACGTGCAGAGGGCAAAGCTATAGGTATGCAAGAACCACTAAAAGAGAAACTAAATAAGTTTCCTTCATTAGTAATCGATGCTCTAGAACAGAGTCCAGGTGCAAACTTGAAGTCTGCTAGAGGCACATGGTGGGGTGCACTTAATGCAGTCACCTACGTCGAAGACCATTTACGTGAGTCGCAAACCGAAGGCAATGCTCTACATAGTGCGTGGTTCGGTGCAGCAGCCAATCGTAAAAGCAAGGCTCTAGAGCTTGCTATACAGAGGGCAGCCTAGTGAAAAATCCTGAACAATACAAAATAGACGCTGATGTCTTGGGTATGGTTTGGGAGCAACTATTCGAGTCAGGCAACGATGAACTGGCTCGTGTAGTTTCCGATACTATGATTGCACAAGGTTGTCAAGAACTAGTGGGGGTCAATGATCCTTCACTTATATTAATGTTTTGGAAAAATTACCTAGAAGAAAATGACTTGGTAAAGTTTTCTGATGATAAGCTACATTAAAAAGCCTATCGTGTACTGGTTTACTTTCGTATTATTCGAAGGCATACTAGAAACTGGTTCTACCGCAAGGTGGATTTTATTAACAAGAAGAAAGGAGAAAGCAAATGCAAACATCAACTTCTACGCCCTCTAAAAAGAGAGCACCAATAGCATCTACTGTGAAAGCAGCAGCTGCAAAGCCACTTAGCAAAGCTAAAGTGACAGCGATACCTAAACCTACGAAAACAGGTAGAGGTTCAGCAAGAACTTTGTATAGTTATAGTGGTAAAGCACCAGAAGGTAAGACACCGCAAATGAATGCGTTGATTGCCACCTGTGTTGAGTGTAAGAAAAGTGAACTAGATATATCTGGTTTTACTGCACAAGACTTGGTCGCGTTGGCTGTGAAGAAAGGCACTTTGACTACGGGTCAAGACCCGCTTAGAATCTTTAGGTTCTATGCGAAAAGACTCGTTGACGAAGGCTACTTTACAAAAGCGTAATCTATTAGGTGCACAGGGAAACTTGTGCACCTACTTTTTAGGAGAAAACTATGAAAATAGAAATACAGAAAAAAGACGGCACGACTTTTACAACTAACGTGACCACCCTAGCGAAAGCGATATATCCGCATGTGACAGCAGATTCATCGTATCATTATTCATTAGAAACAGATTTTATAAACGGCGTTATGGATGCTGTTGAGCAACTTATAAATGGTGCTGAAAATTTTAATGAGGCTTTGAAAAAAGATGGTCAGTATGAATGATGCAGATAAAGCAACTCTTGCTTTTGCGTGGTTTCTGTTAGTAGTTTACTTTGTGTTTTTTCGTATGTAGACTATATATATAACTATTTAAGAAAGGAGAAATGTTATGCCAAATCATTGTTTTAATAAAATAGAGATTTATGGAAAAGAGGCGAGTAAAGTTGCCTCTAAAATTGAGTCAGAGGAAACACCCTTTGACTTTACAAAAATATTCCCAGAACCTGATTACGATAAAATCGCAGTAAAACCAACATTCGGCACGGTAGAAGAGTCTTGTATGCCTAAATGGTGGGACTGGCGTGTACAAAACTGGGGGACTAAATGGAACAGTTACGACTGTGAAGTTATAGAAATAGATGATGAGCAGATTGAATATAGATTCAGCACTGCTTGGAGTCCGCCTGAAGGTGTTATCAAAAAACTTAGAGAGCAATATCCAGATATTGAAATTACAGCTTTCTACGACGAACCAGGAATGGAAATTGCGGGGTATTATTAATGTCACTTAAAAAACTAATGA
>VMHT01141835.1_pt1 | contig 16607 bp, 25 predicted proteins | sample 4693611 | NCBI WGS metagenome assembly VMHT01 (sample SAMN12280063, study PRJNA550983) | marine metagenome | isolation source: seawater sampled from same location over 5 years 0.02-0.2 micron viral filtrate | place: USA: collected off the coast of southern California halfway between the port... ... | reverse complement strand
CCCCCTCCTACATCGCTACTTACCTCCCTAATCGCTACCGAATATTAATCAAATTAAATTGATTTTTTTCTTATGAATCAATTACAAAAGATGTCTTGTTATAAAATTATGACCGATAACATTGCTTCTGCTAAAAGTATGTGGTGTCCAACCCCAACTTCACTGGAGTTAGTAATAGAAACTGGCAATCGTCCAAGTGTATATCAATATGGGTTTGAAAAAAAATATCCTAAACATTTATTATTAGATTGGATTAAGATTTATGAAAAATTAAATTATAGAGGTTTTGAAAAAGATTTAGATATGGAAGAAAGAATGAAAAACATAATATATATATTCAATAAAGGTAGGGACGAATTCCTATGTTAAATAAAAAATTGTTTTTTTTATTATTATTATTAACTGACAATGAATGATCTATTCAATGAATTAGAAAATATATTAAATGAAACTAAATTTAGAAAAAATTATAATAGATATAATGTTATGTTTGATAAACCATCAGATTATTGTGTTTATGAAAATGGTAAGAAAAGATTTATAGTAAAGTCAATACCTTGTTTATCATTATCCTTTGGTATAACAAAAAAATATTTTAAAAAGAATAGTGGTTATAGGGAAATGAAAGATAATGAAATATATCCATTATTATATCAAAAATCAAAAGAATTAATGAAAAAATATAATCCAGATTTCGATTTCACAAATATAACAATAAATAAGAATTTAGTTTGCAAAAAACACAAAGATAAGAACACCACAGATAGTTATATATTATTTTTAGGTGATTATCAAGGAGGTGGATTAAATATAAATGATATGAAGTTTACTTCAACAAGAGAGTTTTTCAAATTTAATGGACGTAACGAACATTGGAATGATGAAATAATATCTGGAACAAAATATTCATTAGTGTTTATGGGAAAATAATTAAATTGTTTTTTTTCTTATGAATCAATCAAAAAAGATGGATTGTTTACCAAAAGTTGTTGTAGAAATCATTTATGATTATAAATACCAGTTAGAACATACAGAAAAATATATTCCAATGATAGATTTACATATTAATAGATATAAACATTTGTTAAAATGGACTAATGACCAACTTCAGATACATGGTGGACTCATTCCTGACTTCGTTTTCCAAGACACATATGATGGATTATTTATGCTTTGGAGATGGGGACTAATCCCAATCTCCCGCCGAGCCCCCCCTCATTTCTCTTGGAAATGAATTAAATTGATTTTTTTCTTAATATTACTTAAAAAAATATCTATAAGTAATATATATAGTATGAGTACTAACCAAAAAGATATAGATGATCTGGTAAAAAAAGAGAAACTTAAACAACAAAGAAAGATATGGAATAAGAAATCATATGAAAACAATAAAGGTAGAAAATGGTATTGTAAAGCATGTGACCAAATAATGACAGTATATTATAAATCTCAACATTTAGAAACAGAGAAACATAAATTACATACGAAATGTATGTACTTTATCAACTATTAAAAAGTATATAAACACAACCATACATATATATATGAAGGGGAGCATCCTTCAACTTCTATATAACATTTAGAGTTTTTTTTTTGTTTCGGAAAAAATTGTTTTTTATCTTAAAATACTTAAAGAATATATATATAAGTAATAGTATAGAAGGATGCTCCCCAAAAAAATCTCCGTTAAAAGATATCAAATGAAAACCCATATTTTGGAACATTTAAGAAATGGTTGGCTTGTCGTTCCCTCACACAGACCCCTTTTAAAGTGGGTTAATGTAGGAAATGAAGAAGAAAAGAACAATTTAGATATGAGTAAATGTGTAAAACTATGGAGAGGAAAGTACAATACACACAATCCATTATTAATTACTGGTAAAGTTTCTGGAGTATGTGTTATTGACGTAGACACTCACCCAGAATTAAATCAGTTTGCTGAAATAAATTTACCTATTTTGCTTGAAAAATTCCCTTTCTTGAAAAAATGCCCTATGCATAAAACTGTTAGTGATGGCTATCATATATTTATCCCTTTCATAGAAACAAAAAGCCTCAGTCCTGATGATAAAAACCTATACAAATATGATTGGGGAGAATTTTTAAACAATACCAAATTCTCTACATTAGTTCACTCTAGATATCCACATAAAATCACTAAAAAGATAGGTGCTATAACGTCGGTTAGAACTTTTGAAGATTTCCCATTAGATAAAATCACAGTTCCGCCAGAATTTATTATTTATTTGGAAGAGAATAAAAAAAAACAAAAAAAAATATTGAGGACCGAAAAAGACCCAAAAGATTATGGAAAATATGATTTCATTATGAAATATCTTCCAGAAGAGGATGCAGAAAATCCTTATCCAGAATGGAAAAACTTTTTAATGAAATGTAAAAATGCTAAAATATCTTGGGAAGCTTTTAAAATGTGGTGTTCCAAATCTGATAAGTTTGATGAAAATAAAGACTTTCGCCAGTGGGACAATTTTGAAAGACAACCAAAATATTTTGAACAGTGTATTATGTTTTTAGTAAATTATATATTTGAAACTGACGAAAGTATGGATTTGAAGAGTTTTAAAGAAGAATGTATTGAAGTATTTCTTCCAAAAGATTTGTACTACGCTAAGGGAGAAATTGAAGTAGCATTGCTATGTAAAGAATATTGGAAAGAAAATATTATTAGTATTGGAGAAAGTCAAAAAACATATTTTGTATTTTCACCTCATAAGTCTAATTTGTGGATAGAACATAATGGAAAAGAATTTACATCTTCGCTTTTACATCATTTATATGGATTTTATGGAAGTAGACGAAAAAGTATGGATATTTTATCACAAATATTGGTACAATTTGACGATCCTGAGGGTAAAAATAAAGATATGACAAAGAAATTATGTAACCTTGTGAAAAATATGAGCAATACTAGATATTATAAAGGACTTGTTACATTTCTTGTAAAATATTCTTCCATACTTCCAAATGAGTACAACGATACATTTGATACTAATTTAGATGTCTTAGCTTGTAAAAATGGTTTAATAGATTTGAAGACTGGTAAACTTGGGCCTATCAAAAAAGAAGAGAAAATTACAGTTGCTTCACCTACTAGATATTTTGAGGATATAGATACAAAGTATATTGAAGAGTTAATGTATTTTGTATTTGGTGAACTCACAGATTTCGTCCAAATGTGGTTAGGGTATATGATTACAGGAAGAAACAACTTACAGAAATATCTAATACATTATGGTGAGGGTAGTAATTTCAAATCCACATTAGATAAACTTATGTCAAATACATTAGGAAAACAATTATATCAAACTATTCCCCTAAAAGCAATAAATCAAAATGGAACAAATAATAATTATTTATATACAGCAAAAACTGCTAGGTGTTTATCTATCAATGAAACAAAAAAAAATGAAATGTATGATGCTGGGTGTATGAAAAATATTTCATCAGGTGACCCTATATCTGTAATGGCGAAATATACAGCAGAAATTAATTATATTCCCAAATTCAAAGTACAAATATCTACAAACCACAAACCAGTACTTCCAGATGATGACCCAGCAATGAATAGAAGAACTTGGTTAATGGAATATTTGAAAATCTTTCTGAACCTAGATGATGAAATAGATAAATTACAGTACTCTGAAGAAAAAAATAAACTCGGTTTGATATGTAAAAAAGACCCAAACTTATCTAATACCTTAAAACAGAAAACTTCTGAATTTTTAAGGTGGCTGGTTAAAGGAGCAATGAAATATTACGAAAACGGAATGTTAATCAAAGCTCCACTCAAAATTCAAGAATACACACTAAATTATATTAAGAAATCTCAAATATTAAAAATCTTTATGGAAGAACATTATGTCCAAGTTGCTGATAATATTTGTGCGAGAGTTCCATTAAAATTTGGATACGCCAAATATTTGGAGTATTCTGGTAAATCAAAATATGAATATAGTCAAATTAAATTTAGAAAAGACATTTCCAAATTAGGTTTTGTAGTTCACAATGCTAGGAGAAAAACAAAAAATTCTCTAGGTGAGGAAAAAACTTGGGGAAGACAGTTATGTATTTTAGGTATTAACGAAATATATATTGAAGAAGAAGAAGAAGTTACATTTCTAGATGATTTATAATTAATAAGATGCTTTTTCCAATTCATTAGAGAAAACCCAATTAAAATAATAATTACCTCTTTTTTTTGGTCTAATCCACAAACGCTCAATATTTTTTTTTGCTGTACTCCATGAATAAAACAGACTTATATTTTTAAAAACAAAAAAATCTTCTGTATTTTTAATTATAAATCCACCAGCTCTAAAACCTTTTCTTTTATCCTCATATCTATACCAACAACTATTAGGGCATTTATCCCATAACTCTTTTGGAACTAAATAGTAACCATCTAATTTTTTATTAATTTCACTTGGTGTAAATGTTCTACTTTCATATTTCTCAATAGCTTTTGTATAATCTCTATTAGGAAAACTCATATACTTACAAGTTAGATTATTTTTTTTGGTTCTTCTCCTCGCCCACATCTTGAACACCAATTATTATCCATTGGTCTTCCACAACATCTCTCAGCGGTTGACCACTCTTTTTGTTTTTCTTCCATTTTAAATCTCATAACCCGTCGAACACAAATCTGACACATTTTACTTTTATTTCCATCTATGTTCACATTACAAAAATTTGATTCATCATCTTTACATTGACAAATCTGACACTTCGACATAATATATTTATTTTATAATTATAATAAATTCAATTTTTATTTCATAGCATAAATAACAAATAATAAAACAATACCGATGAGTATCCCTTGACCTGCTGGTTCAGCAATATTTCTCTCGAGTCCCCCCGCACCAGCTTTTGCTCCCTCACTAGCAAATTGTGATGCAGAGCCCCACCAATCATCATAAGTATCTATAAGCAAATTTGATGCACCTATCCCTCCAGTTATGACCATTCTTACCATATCTTTTAAATAATACATAGAAGTTCCACAAACTATAGCTATGGTAAGTGCTGGTTTATAAGTATTTACAGTACGAGTAGTCCCAGGGATTGAGTTAAGAAGCCAATAGTCTTGGACTTTGAGATAATTTACTAATAATTCTGGTCTACCAACACTATATCCTCCTGTTGCAGGATTGTATGTCCCAGGGAGTTTCTGTAAAATAGCAATTCTCACAATGGTAGCTATTGCTTTACCAGACCAATCAAAGAAACTTCCAAAAAAAGGGATTCCTAATTTGTAAGATGCATATCCAATAGTTGTAACACCTAATGTCGTTCCAAACCAATCTCCAAAAGCTTCATTCCAAGTTCTTAGATCTTCTCCTATTTCAAATATTGGTGCTTCTTCTGTCCATTCATCAGGTATTATTGCTAATTGTGTTTCCTCTTCTCCTAAACGTCGTCTAGCACTTTCAGGTATTAAACAAACTAAATACCTAAAATCTAAATCAAAAATTAATGTAACATTTGTGTCTGGAAAAAACATTGAAACATTATTTAAAGATACCAGACCCTTATCATTATTATCATATGTAACTAGGATTTGCCAAGACTTAGTAGACATTATATATATAATCAAATATTATTTTCAGGATTATTTTCAGGAACAATATTTAATTTTTTCAATAAATTTAATAACTGTTCTTCAGTTTTTTGCTTCCTTTCTGTTTCTTTTTTTTGAATAGAATCTTCTTGAAAACTAATCTGACAACAACCCTCTTTATAACCACACCTTGATTTCGAATGTTTACATTTATTTTTCACCCACCACCCCACACCAACACAAACAACTAGGAATACATTGCCAATAGTACTAGCCCCTAAATTAGAATAAAATTCAGAACCTAATTCCATAATATACTTACTACATTAATTTAATTTTTCAAGTATATTTATAATTAAATGTTCTAATTTTGGATATTTTTTGTACAAAGGTTCTAAATCTTCTTGTTTAATACTTGTTAATGTATCTTTTAACTCTCCTAATTGTGTAATAATTGACATATCAGATAAACTTTTTGATAATATAGATATTAATTTAAAACTATTCATATATGATAGTAAATATTTTAATCTTTATAAATATATATTATGCAAGAAGTAGGTATTGAAGCTGTTGAAGAATTAGGTAGTTTAATCGGATTGGGTGAAGCAGAAGCAGGGGTTGCTGGTAGTATACAAGAAGGAATAGATATGGGATTAGCTAATGTTACTGAGAGTTCAAATTTAATGTATAAAAAAGGGATTGAATCAGTAATATCTCATATGGAAGGAATAGCACAAGGATTTGCCTTCCCACAAGGTTTTACATTTGGAACAATGAAAAATATAGATGATGAAAATTTTAAAGCTTTATCAGATAGAATAAAAAGAGATAGATATTTCCAAGATGAAATGGTTACACTATGGAGTAGATTCTTACCTAGAGCAGAAGACCCACATTTTATAGGGAAATTAAATCCTTGGACTGGTGTAAGAAATATGGTATTTATATCTGGAACTGCCTTATATCCAAGAGAAAAATATAATAGTGTAGATTCAGATTATTATAAAATATCAAAAAATATATTCTGGAAATCATTTGTAGATTATCCATTATTGGACCCATGGAGTGATAAGTCGTATGTAGAAGATTTAGTAAATGATATAGTCAATGATACAGATAAATTAACATATATGTCTTATCAACTTTCAATTTTCTTAAACCAAGCAGAATATATGTTAGGTTTAAGAGAATGGGAAGATATACCAGAAGTATATAGAATACAAACTTATATGTTTAAACCTGTTAAATGGAATGGTCAAACAGATGATTTTTATAAATTTGCTGGGAATGAACCAAAAGATAGTGGGTGGTTTTTAGATCAACATTATTATAGGTCTTGGTTTAATGATACGTGGAATTTAGAAACTGAATGTTCACAACCTTGGGGTGCAGCTTTTAAACCTTATAAAGAAAAAACTATTCAATGGAGATGTTGGTTAGAACCTTGGTCTATATTTCCTACAGTAAAAGATGATGGTACTTTAGATTTTGAGACACCTTTACCAATAGAAAGACAAAAAATATTATTTGATAGTAATTTTCCAAGTGACCTGAAAAAATCGTTTAGTGACTTTTATTATACTTATGCTCCTGTATTATATGACTTTATAACAAATCCTCCTGATAAATATAGAACTGTTGAAAATAATATTTATAAGTTAAAAGAATTAAATAATACAAAAAAAGGACAAGATATTATTAATGACCCAGAATTAAATCAACAAACAAAATATGAAGAATTGGGAAGAACTAAAGAATGGGATAGATTAGAACTCAGTTTTAATAATTTATATGTAGAATTTAATACTATCTATGACTATTATTATAAAAAAAATGATGTAGGTTCTTATGCAATAATAGTGAATTATTTACATGCTTCTAAAAATATAGCTGATAATTTAAATCCTTCTAATAATGCTGAATTATATCCATTTAGTAATTATAATGAATATACAGAATATGAAACAGATTTACAAAAACATCTAGAGGAGTGGAAGGAAAATTACAATAAAGCTAGACAAAAAGAAATACAAATAGAAAAAGAAAAACAACTTAAACAAATTGCAGAAAAAGAGGAAGAAGAAGAAGTTTATAAGGAAAATCAAGAATATTGGAATAGTAGAAATTTAGAATTGAATAAATTATTAGAAATAACAGAACAAGAAAGAGTAGATGAATTAAATAAACAAAATATTGCAGAAGAAAAGGCATATCAAAAAATTTTAAAAAAACAAGAAAAAGAAGAAGAAAGAGAAACTAAAAAAAAAGAAAAACAAGAAGCAAAATTTAAATATAAAATGAATGAATATATTCAAGACTGGGGAACTGTACAAGATAGACGAAAAACAGGTAGTAAAAAAGAATATCTAGTAATAGATGAAGACTCCGGTTTTGAAGCTTGGGTTGAAGAATCAGAATTGACACCAGCACCATATCTACCGCCTAAAACATTTGAACCAGAACCAGAACCATATATACCAATAAAAACATTTGAATCAGAACCTGAAATATGGAAACCACCTTTAACAGAAATTATATCAAAAGAGGTAATTCCTCCTATGGTAGCTGATGGTAAAGGAGAGCCTGTATATAGTAGTATTGAAGAAGAGATTCAATCAAAATCGTCACCAACAAGAAGACTAGCAGAGGATAAGAGAAAGTCTGAAAATAATATATGGGTATTAGGAATGCTGGTATTACTATCTTTATAAAAAATCTAACTATAAATTATAATGGAAGGTTTTTTAGAGCAAATAGTCGATATGGGAGTTGATGATTTTGAAGTATTCGGAGAAAAACTAGAAGAACTTGATACGTTACTACAAGGTAGTCGTTTTAGGTCCACAGGTGGTGAAGATATTATAGGAAAAATGAAAGAGTTAGTAGGTTCTGATTTTGACCCTTATAAAGATTTACAATCACAACATTTTGCATTTGAACAACAAGCAGGTATCGATCCATTTGAATCGGCAAGTAAACCGTTAAAAACACACGTCCAAGATTTTTATAATGATGCTTCAAGGGCCTATGAAAATGCAGTTGATGAGAGGGCTTCCGCAGGAATCTATGACGAACCACCAAAATTGTCACCTGTATTAAATCCAAATGCTTCTCCTGAACTCGTCGAGCTCGTAGCACTCACTCGGGCAGGAGAAGAAGCAGGGGCTGAGTTGGCTGATGAGTTTGGACAAGAGATGATAGACCAATTCGCTAAATATGATGATATGTTTGCCTTACCAGAAACAGAACCAGAAATTCCAAAAATTGAAATTCCAGAACCACAAGTTGATGAATTGGGTATCCAAGAATCACAGAAAACAGGACCAAGTTTAGCTAGATTTGAGGAACAATCACAAGGTGTTTTTAGAGGAGAATTGGACGAAGTTTTGAAGGGGGAACAAATAGGAGGTGATCTTACTGATTTGACTATGAGAAATGCTTGGGAAGAATACCTTGATAGAACAGGACAAACAAGTACAGAAGTATCTTATGAGAAATTTGTAGCTAATTCCAAACTTTATAATCCAGAATACACTTATAGATTAACACCAGTACCAGAAGAACTTATGGATTCTTCTGCATCTTCATCTACCGCTTTTACCCCTCTAGGTCAAAGTGAATTAGATGCCAATAAAGCTTTTAGAACAGAATTAGAATCTAGTGGATTAAGTCGAAGAACTGCAGCGAGGCAGTGGGTTGGGGATTTATATAGTGGTAAATGGGAGAGAACTAGTGGTACTGCTTACGCTGAACAAGGTACAGAAATGGTATCCCTAAATAGTATTGAACCTGAATTAGGGGATGCTGTGGAAGGATATAAAGGACACCCTTTCGATGGTATTGTAGATGCTGAAGCTTATGGTGCAGCACAACCAGAAGGTATACAAAACCAAGCCCAGAAGTGGTGGAATAATTTTGTACCTGAAACAACAAAAAGTAAAATATTATTGGGTTTTGGTATAGGTATACCAACAGCAGGGCTAATTACATGGTTATTTATAGATTCTCTCAGTGAAAAAATACCAGACTTACAACCACCAAATCCAAATGACCCATCTGTACAACAACTAGAACCCATATTAGAAGAAGAAGAAGAAGAAATAGTAGAGTTAGCCGATACCACAGGGTTTCCTGCTTTAACAGGAGAAGAAGAAGAAGAAGAAGTAGTGGAGGAAGCATCAATTAGTTGGTTTCCTGACTTATGGGGTACATCTATACCTCCTATTACAGACTCCCCTGAAACAGAGAGTAGTGGGACTAGTAGTAGTACTGGTGGAGGAGGAATGTTATTAATATTATTAATATTTATGTTTATGATGTTTTTAAAATAAAAAATCTTTTCTTTAATTATAATGGAAAGTAAGCAATTATTAATATTAACTAAAAACGAAAGTACACAAGTAGGAAATAGATATGTTTTTAAATTTCCAAGAGGTATAGAATTTGAAAAGTGGAAGATAAGAGATATTTTTGTACCTAATGTATTTACAAGTGTTGTTTCTAATTTAGCAAAAATAAATACTAATATTACTAATATAAGTGGTAACGATGTAGATATAGCAACTAATGTAACTAATATCGCAACTAATGTAACTAATATTGCCTTAAAAGCAAATAAAGCATCACCAGAGATTTCTGGCAGTTTAACATTAAAAGATAGTGCTGGGGCTGGTGGTAAAGTATCTCTTCTATTTGATAGAACAGACCACGCTGATATGAATACAGTGTTTGATGTTCATTCATCATATGAGGTAGCAAATTCACAAGAAGGACTAGCGGTTACAGTTCCAGCAGGAGTCATACTTTGGTGTGATGAAAGAAAAAGGATTGGAATAAACACTAGTGACCCAAGCGAAACACTTGATGTAGCAGGAAATTGTAATATTTCTTCAGGTTCTTTGTATAAAATTAATGGAACACAAATAGCTATGACTAATTTATCAGATGATCCATCAAGTGCTATTACAGCTAATACAGCTAAGGTAACATATCCAGGTTCAGCAGATGCAACAGAATTAAATATACTAGATGGTGCTACCTTATCAACAACTGAATTAAATTATGTAGATGGTGTTACTAGTGCTATACAAACACAAATGGACACTAAAGCACCAATAGCAACCCCTACCTTTACAACTTCTATAAAAACACCTATTATTTTAGCAGATAGTGCATTAGATTTAAAACCTGATGGGGCAATAAAGTTCTTCCCCAATTTTGATAGTATTGCTGCATATACAGGAAGATTTACAACAACTGGACATTTTAGAATGGAAACTGGTTATGGATTAGTTATGCAGAAAACTCCTTCTTCAGTTGCTTTACAAAATTGGAGTTCAAATGGTGCATCTGTCAGTGAAACTATGAATGTTAGATCAGGGACAGTTCCATTTAAAATTACATATGATTGTGATGGAACATCTCATACATTTACAGTAGTTATAACTAGTGATGAATTAGAGGCAAGTTCCCTTGTATTATGGAATGTAACACATACTGATGGACATGCAGAAGTTATCAAGAGGGCAAGAGATTATGACTTTAATGCTACAACTGGTGCTATGACTTTTGTAGTTCAATCTGGTTCAACATACGATGGTTCTGCTCCAAATACCGCAGAATCTGGTAGAATAAACTGGATGATTTTGTAAAAAAAATCTTATTTATAATATAATGACTACTTATTTTTTACATATGCCCCAACTAGTACAAAAATCTATTAATAATACTATCTTAGGTAATGGTGCGAATTCTGATATTGTAACTATTTTACAACACCCTATTAGTGACGATGATGATAGAAATCAGATACAATTACAAGCAAATACAGTATTTAATGAATTAACTGTTTATTTTACTGACCAAAACGGAGATGAAACTACATTTGATGATTTTGTAGTTACATTAGATTTAATAAAAAAAGCTGATAAAATTTATTAGTAGTAATTATAATGTGGAAAGGTTTATTGGTATTAGAGAAATCTAAAGCAACAGTGTTAAATAATAAGTATACTTTCAAATTTCCAAGAGGTATTAGTTTTAATAAATGGAGAATTAGAAATATAAAACACGATTCAACTGAAACAAAATTATTCTTACATAGTGATATTATGGAAAAAACAATTAATAATTCTCTTTTAGGTAACGGTCAAGATTCTGATATTATTCTTTTAATATCATCTCCTTTACAATATACTTCGGACAGATTTAATTTATATTCTAGAACAATGTTTTTTGAACTTACATTTTATTTTACAGATGGGTCCAATGTTATTGCGGTTAATGACTTTAATATATTATTAGATTATGAAAAACCTGCAAAAATTATTTAAAATTATTTAATCAAAAAAAAAATATTATATAGAATATAAAGATGTCTAACACTGATTACAAGAAAATTCTCTGGGAAGCTGGTACTCTCGCTGCATTCAAAAAACTTCAAGGAAAAAACATCGATTACAAAAAATTATCTGAATTTGCAGCCTTAGACTTCGTGTATGAGGCTTACATCTCTAAAAATGATTCATTTAAGGATTATAAACTTTTTGATGAACAAGACGATGACGCAACTATCGCCCAAGGTGAGGCAGGAATTAACAAAGTTTTATATATGGCTGCAGGTGGTTGGGCCTTATCAGGAGGACTTATTATGCCTCGTGTAATGGAGTATGCTGTTGCGGTTATCGGTGGAAATGTTGCTATGAATTGGACAACTGGAAATGGAACAACTACAACTTCCTAAATAATTATTTAATATTATTTAATCAAAAAAAAAATATTATATAGATTATAATATGAGCGCAGACAAAGTATTAGCTACAAACAAACTTTCGGGGGCAATTGTTAAATCTATGACTAAATTTGAAGATCCTTTACGTCAAACCCAAAGAATTGGGGTGATTCGAAATATGGCAATTAGACGCCGTAGTGTAAATGTACAACCTTTTGGATTTTCTCAAACTATTTCAGTTTCGGTACCAAAAGTTAATTATCTTGGAGATGCTTATCTAGTAGTAAAAACTCCTGTTCTAACTGGAACAGATGCTGCATGGAGAGCTCGATGGGCCACCCAATTAATTAGTCGATTTTCCCTTAGAAATTCAGGTCGTCTTATACAAGAAATAGATAATTTCCCAGCCGTCTATAACTACTTTTTAGATAGATTAAGTAACGAAAAACTCCGACAAGTCCAGAAGCTAGAGGGCCAAGCCGGCGGTAGCGTTGTACAGACAGTCTGTATTCCAATACCTACGTTCTGGAGTACTTGGACTAAACCAGATTTTGATAATACCAAATCAAGTCCCCTTCATTACCAATTAATAAATTCGAATGAAGGAATTGTATTTGAGTTTTTGACAAACTCTTTAGACCGATGTTGTTCTGTAAACCCTACTAATGCCAACCCTATCACGAGTTGTGAACTTGTGTTCTATGAACATTTAACTGAACCAGATTTAGAACTGAAACACAAACAAGAACAATATGTTTTCCAAGCAACTGATTTTAAAGTCCGTTCTGCAATTGCATTAGCTGCAGGTACAAAAACTCAAGTTGATATAACTGCTCTTACTGGAGGTAATAAATTATATTGGGTAAATAATGTTGCTAATACTGATAGTGCTAATGAAGCCTATTGTAATAGAACAGCATTATCTCATATGAGTCTTGATATAGATGGTAGATCTTATATGGAGCAAAATACTTCTGTTGAAAATGCTTGTGATAATTTACTCTGGGGTGGATTAGGTGCTTCTACTGATGATTGTGGAGCTAATTATATTCTCATGGGGCACGATGCGATGTGTGGATTCCGTTCACACCTCCAAACTCGAGATACTAAGGATATTAGAATTAATTTAACCAGTCCAGTTGCTAGTGTATGCGACATAGTTGCCGTTCAGGATGTTAAATTTACAATCTCAAATAACGGAATTTTTAGACACGAATAAAATTTTAAAAAAAATATTAGTTATATTATAAAATATGCCTCATACTGCCAAACAAAAAGCTGCAGCTAAGAGAAATTTGAAAAAAGCTAGAGCTAAATGGAAAAGAATGTCACGAAGAGCTAGAGCTAAAGCAATGCCGGGTGGGAAAGGACCTATTAGAAAACGACCTGCTTATAAACGAAAAAGCAAATAGATTTCACGTATTGTCTTAATATCTAAATTTTCAATATCAAAAAATATTCCATTTTTATTTGTTACACATTTTTCATTATTTTTTTTTACTATCTGGTATATTTTAATCCATGTTTTTTTTGAACTTTCCTCAATCTTTTTTTTTAGTGCTTTTAAATCCTCGTATTTTTCGTTCATATAGCTTATAACTTTATATTTTTTTTCTTATATAGAATAAATGAAAGAAAACAAAGAACAATCAACTGTCGAACAAGAACAATCAACTGTCAATCAAGAACAATCAACTGTCGATGAACAAACAAATATAGAATTAGAGAAGACTATCGGTGTTGCAACAAATAAAGTCAAACCCATACAACAAGAAGTTCCAGAAGTTCAAGAAGAAATAGAAATCTCTAGTAAAATAAAAACTAGAAGTGATTACATTTCAACTATAAAAGATGTATGTAATAAATTAAATAAAGATCCACCTATTGGTTTACATAGACAAAAATTAAAAGAACTAAAAGAAATATTAGCAAGTGTTACATCAGAAGGTGTAGAAAAGGTTCAGGGAATAGAACCACCTCCCACAAATAAAGACGACTATGCCGTAGTGTTACTTTATAATCTCAATAAAATGGTATTAACTTTAGCTGAAAATCTATCAACAAATTATGAAAATAAATTAGGATTTCGATGTGTAAATGTTGTAAAAAAAATGGAAACTAATGAAGAACAGAAACAGGCATTGAAAGATGCTTTGAGAGGAGTATACCTAGAATATAAAGATGAGATTGAACCCTTACTTTCACCAATAGCAGTATTAGCTTTAATGAATTTAAGTATTCTAACACAATCAATTGAGCGTATAGTTGTAATAAAACACCCAGAAGATTCTCAAAAAGAAAAATCTATGATTATATTATAATGAAGGTAAAAAGATGGAAACCAAAAATAAATAATGGGGAAACGTGGATTCTGGTTTCGAGCAGAAAAAGTGGAAAAACAATTTTCACAAAGTTTTTATGTTCTTTTAAAGGAGGTTTCATAGATAAATCAGATAAAGTTATAGTAATGACTACTGGTGTAAATTCGGAAAGTTGGAATCTTATATATGAGAAAAATATTTTTATAGATTACCAACCAGAAATACTTGAAAAAATATTAGAATTTCAAAGTAAATTAAAACAAGAAGGTAAAAAATTACCTATAATTACTATTATATTAGATGATTTAATGGTTGCAAGTACTAAAAGTTCTTCTGGTTGCTCTCAATATGATCCAACCTTATGGAAAATCTTTTCTACTGGGAGGCACTACAATATAAATTTAGTCTTAATTTCCCAGTCAATCGCAATTTTAGGATTGAATTATCTTCGTAATTGTGATAAATTTTGTTGGTTTAGATTTTGTTTGAAAAATGATAGAAAAAAATTAATACAACTTGTTGGACAATATGCAGATGAAAAAACAGCAGAAAAATTAATTGAAAAACCTGAAAGATACCATATTTTTATTTTAGAATTAACATCAGAAGGATATAATTTAGAAGATAAACTACACACTTTCAAAGTACCTGAGAAATTTTTAAAACTCTAAAAAAACCGAATATATATTATAATGGGAGCATGTTTTTGCAAAAAAAAATCTAATGAAATAGACGAGTCACAAAGTGATGATATAACACTTGATATTCAATTACCGAGTTCAGATAGTAATAATACAACTATACTAAAATTTATTAACAAGTACAATCTTTTTTAATACTACTAATAATATTAGTGATTTCTTCTAATTCCATACAATCTGTACAAAGTTCTTTTAGTTGTTGAATAAAATTTTGTCGATATAGACAATCCTCACATTTTTCAATAATAAATAGCTTATAATTATCTTTAATAAAATTATCTTCATTCATTTCAAGGAAATCTTCTAAACAATCTATAGGGTAATCGCCATTTTCATATGTATCAGTATCTTCACTATATTCTTGAATATATATAACCTTATTTTTTTCCAATAAAGAAAGTGCTTCGTAGAATGATACAAGAACGTGCATTTTTTGTTTGATTCATAAGAAAAAAAACAATTTAATTGGAATGGACTTTTTTTTTGATTTAATTTGATTTAATCCACCCTTCCCAATTATCATTCAAACACTTTTCACATATGATTAATTCTATGTGAGTTTTTAAATTCCACATACAATGAACTGGTGAATTGAGTTTTGGAATCAATCCACAATGTTCACAATGAAATGTGTTATCTTCTTCAACTTTTGGTAAAGAATCCATCTTTTCTGATTGATTCATAAGAAAAAAATCAAATTTTTTAGAATGGATTTTTTTTTAATATACTATATATTTATCAGTACATTCATATTTATTTATAGATAATAACCGTTGAAATATACGTTGAATTTGATTAGACACATCAATCAGAGCATTATGAAACATAGTATCTTTAAATCTATATACATACAATTCTTCAAGAAATGTAGTTTGGGCTTTGCGGACTAGCAGAACTGCTTCTTCTGTCAAAAATCTAAATATATATAAATTTGGAATGCTCGTTTTTGTTGATAGACGGCAATCATCAAAGCATCCGTAACCGTAACTTCTAGGATTATGTAACACTGCATTATACCACAGATATGGTTGCCAATGAAAATTGTAAATCATTGTTATTTAGTCACTCTAAAAAGTAATTGATTCATAAGAAATAAATCAATTTTATTTGATTAATATTCGGTAGCGATTAGGGAGGTAAGTAGCGATGTAGGAGGGGGTTCCTACCTTTTTCTATAAAATATTTTATAAATAAATTTTTATTTTTTAAATTAAAGTGAAATGGGGGTCTACATCGCTACTTCGATACCAAATCGCTACCACTTCGTG
>VMHT01035571.1_pt1 | contig 16609 bp, 11 predicted proteins | sample 4693611 | NCBI WGS metagenome assembly VMHT01 (sample SAMN12280063, study PRJNA550983) | marine metagenome | isolation source: seawater sampled from same location over 5 years 0.02-0.2 micron viral filtrate | place: USA: collected off the coast of southern California halfway between the port... ... | reverse complement strand
TCGAAATTCAAGGTTGGGACAAAGATTCTATCGTCAACACACACAATGGCGAAAGAACACTTTACGAGGCTCTCAAGAAGGATTTTGAAGTTCATATGGCAAGTAAGAAGTTTGTTCAATCGCTTGCTCAAAAGGTAGTTTCCAGTGGTATCAAGATAACAGTCAAGATGGTTTCAAGGACTAGAGGAAATAATCAATGGAATTCCACAGATGCGGAATTGCTGCCGCCTGAACTCAAACCCAGTGCACCATCAGATGACCCATCAGACAAAGTAGATCATCTAATAACGGATGAAAAAGCGATGGAAGATTACCTTTGGACTCGAGATTATATCGACATAATGAGAGAATTTGATGCCAAGTACTCTCCAGAAGAATTCTTTGAATTAGCTGGTCGCTTGAAGCCAAGATTGTATTCAATCGCTTCTTCACATGACGCTCATCCAGGTCTTGTTGAATTGACCGTTGGAATTGTTAGATTTAGTTATCATGGCAGGGATAGAGGCGGCCTTGCAACTCAATTCATGGCGGATGAAATCGGTAATTCTGACCAAAGAGTAGGTGTTTTCATGTCACCGACCAAATCCTTTGTTCTTCCTGAAGACAAGGATACAGACATTATCATGGTTGGTCCAGGCACAGGAATTGCACCATTTAGAGCATTCATGGAACAAAGAGTATTTGATGGTGGTAAGGGCAAAAATTGGTTGTTTTTCGGCGACCAATCATCGAAGACCGAATTTTACTACAAGGACACAATTGAATCTTGGCTTGATAGCGGCGATTTGTACCGTTTTACGACAGCATGGTCACGAGATCAAGCAGAGAAAATATATGTCCAACATAGATTAAAAGAGCATGGTGCTGAGGTCTGGGAATGGTTCGAAAACGGGGCATATTTCTACATTTGCGGCGATAAGACCTACATGGCAAAAGATGTACATAGGGCGCTAATCGAGATTGCAATTGAGCATGGTGGTATGTCCGAAGCAGATGCAACTCATTTCATTGAGAAGACGATGATGAAGGAACAAAAGCGATATCTCCGAGACGTCTACTAATCACAGACCTTCTGTTGGCAAGTCAACCCTAATCACGGGTATTTTTTCACTAACAGCGAGTTCTATCATTCTCTTAGTCCATACGGAATCGGGACCCGGAAATGCCAACATATGAGAGGCATGTCTCAACATTTCACTCGCTAATGTTGCAATTGCTTCAGGCCGGCCACTATCTAGTTCAGTATTAGGTCTAGGTGATTGCCATGCTTCGGTATATACTGCTAGTGGTATGTTTTGATTATCAGCCCATCGCTCTGCCAAGTAATCCACACCGCTTGCACCACCGATGATTATCATATCGGGGTATGCATGCTGATCAACCCAATTGTCAAGTTGGTCTTCAAGCCACGAATAATCATAGAATTTTGAATTCCCACATATCACTAGATTGATAATTTTACCATCTTTATTCAAATCTTTACCGCCTAACTCGGCCACAACTTCCGCACCTGATTTATCCACTAGAACCATAATGGTCTATCAACATACTATGATATTAATATATTCACTCATCTGTCAAAAAAAGCCGAATAACCACCTAAAAATGACCTGATTTAAGTCACAAACGCCGAAATTCGGCAAGTAAAATCCAAGCCTTATGCCAAGTGTCAACCGTTTTACTCATAGATTGCCGATGTTTCCGTAAGAATATGGGATTCAAGCGAGTCTTGATTGCTAACCGGGGAGAAATAGCGCTGAGAATTTTACGAACGCTCAGGGATATGGGTATAGAAGCAGCAATTATACATGGCAAAGAAGATAGGTTGTCTCTACCAGTAATGATGTCAGATATCGCTTATCCAAATTATCGAACAAATCCATTGGATTCTTACTTGGACATAGAGGCTGTTGTTAATGCAGCAAAGGAATTAGAATGTGATGCAGTTCATCCGGGTTATGGATTCCTCGCAGAAAATGCACAGTTTGTCAAGCGACTTACAGAGGAAGGAATCACATTCATTGGACCATCTAGTAATGTAATTACCCTTCTTGGTGATAAAATAGAGGCTAGGGCTGCTATGGAAGCAGCAGGTCTTCCGGTTGCTAAGGGTTCGTCAGAGCCAATTTCAGATGAGAAAGTAGCTAGTAAATTAGCAGAAGAGATTGGCTACCCTGTCATCATTAAGGCAGCGGCAGGCGGTGGCGGTATCGGTATGCAAATAGTCGAAGAAGAATCACAATTTGCTAGTGCCTTGAAATTATGTATGTCACGGGCAAAGTCAGCCTTCGGTGATGAGAGAGTATTTGTTGAAAAATACATCCAAGGTGCCCAGCATGTTGAATTCCAAGTATTGGCAGATGGGAAAAATGCTATTCATTTTGGCGAACGTTTTTGCTCGATCCAAAGACGACACCAAAAACTGGTCGAAGAGGGCCCTTGGCTATCTGATGAAAAGCGTTCTGAAATTGGTGATTTAGTTTGTAGAGGTGCAGAATCTGTTGGTTACAAAGGACTAGCAACGTTCGAATTTCTTAGAGATTCAAACGGTGATTTCTATTTCTTAGAAGTAAATCCTAGAGTCCAAGTAGAACATACTGTGACAGAATTAATTACTGGCTACAATCTAGTTGAATTAGGAATTCGAGTCGCCCAAGGTGAAGATTTACCACTATCTCAAAGCGACATTAAGTGGCGAGGACATGCGATACAGTGTCGATTAAATGCCGAAGATCCCAAAGAATTTGTACCAAGCCCGGGTAGGCTATGGGATTGTCATTTCCCGTCTGGTTTTGGCATTAGATGCGACACACACGCCCACCCTGGCTATGAAATGCCGGGATGTTTCGATTCGCTGCTGGCTAAACTTTTGACTTGGGGCCACGACAGAGATGATGCTATTAGGAGAATGCGAACGGCTTTAGATGAGACTCAAATTACCGGTGTCCAACATCTCATCCCGCTGCACAGGAGAATAATGGATGAGGAGGATTTCCTCAATAGAGATGTCACTATTCAGTATATTGACAATCATCAAGAACTACTTGGATGAGGTGATTTTGCTTGGACGTATTGATAGTAGGAAGTATTGCGTATGATAGCGTCACCTCACCAGTAGGGAATGTTGAAGATGCGTTGGGGGGTTCTGCGGTATATGCAGGAATAGCAAGTCGTTTTCACGCTAACTACCTAGGGTTGGAGAAAATAGGATTGGTTGGAGTCGTTGGTGATGATTTCAGGTCATCTGATATTGCGATGTTGGAATCGCAAGGGCTCGATTTGACAGGACTTGAGATTGCAGAGGGCAAAACGTTCCGTTGGGAAGGTTCCTATCATGGAGATATGGGTGTTGCACAAACTCATGACACCCAGTTGAATGTGTTTGGCGACTTCGACCCCAAAGTTCCGCCTCAGTCAACTAGCCCGAAGGTTCTATTCTGCGCTAATTTAGTTCCAATACTGCAATCTAAAGTGTTAGAGCAGGCAAAGGGGACTCGATTATCCATGTTAGATTCAATGAATCTCTGGATTGAAATAGCCAAGGAAGACTTGTTATCGGTGATGAAGAGTGTTGATTTGATAATTATTAACGACGGAGAAGTGAAAATGCTGGCTGAAGATGATAATCTAATTAGGGCCTCTAGAAACTTAATTGAGATGGTTGGTTGCCAAACCTTAATCATCAAAAAAGGAGAAAATGGAGTCATAGCTTTCCATGGTGGAGAGATTATTTCATTACCAGCCTATCCAACACAGAAAGTAGTTGATCCAACAGGTTGCGGTGATTCGTTTGCTGGTACTATTGCTGCTTTTCTTTCATCAAATGATGGAGAACTTACCAGAAATGAACTCAGAGATGCATTAGTTAGGGCTACTGTAACTGCCAGTTTCACATTAGAGTCTTTTGGAACCAGTGGTTTGCTCAATCTAAGCAATGAAATGTTTAATTCAAGGCTGAAAGAATTTGAAAGGATATTATCCTAATCACAAATCAATTCTTGGTAACCCGCCTTTGCCAGCGGTAGAATTCTTGTGGGCGTCTGAGTCTATCAAATCAGTGAATGAAAAATCATCATTTGATTCAGCAAACTCTTGTTCATTTTGTTCTATTAGAGCCCTTCTTCGCCTAACATTTTCTTCTAATTCACGAACTTTTTCATCTGGCATTACTCCACCATTGCTTTGTGCTAAGGTCCTGTAAGTGTCAAGTTGTTCTTGCTGCGCTTCATCAGCCCGTTCTCTCAAATTTGGAGATGGGGGGGCAGTCTCCTCTAAGGCATTGATTACACGATTAGTAATTGATGAACCAAAATCTCTGACTGCATTTCCTAGTGCTGGGACTAATCTTCGTCTATTTGCGGTGCTGCTGGCATTTGATTTACGTTTTACCAGTCTTGAATTATTTGTTGAAGTCTTCTTCCTTAACCTAGAATTACTATTTATTGGTAAAGTCTCAGACTTTGGAAGCTGTCTTTGTGGGTTGTTTGCTTTCCTTGCACTGGCAACCAGTGATTCTACTGTATTCCCTTCAAGGTCAATATTACCCAACAATGTATCGGGTGAATTAAAACCACCTAAATCAGAGCTAGGATTATGCTGAATGGTTTCGTTAGGGTTGTGATAGCCTTCCTTATTGCAAAAACTCGGTAACATCTAAGGCATCTGTGCCGGGCCAGCCTCATTATTTCTTGTACGATCTATGTTTGATAGTAAACCCGAATTTAGGGTATCACTGGATGATTTGGATAGGGAATTGTCATTTATATTTGGCAACTCAAAATCAAAGTTATCAAACATTGACATAGGGTGACTTTCTTGTCTACTTCTGCGATCGCCGACATTGTCAATACCTCTCTGTATCAGCGAATTACCTGAACCTGTTGGAATACGTTCACGCCTTACATTAGCCATTTCCTGCCAACTAGGTACGCTTTCTTGTTGCTCGAATAAAGGCGGCATTTGGGAATCGAATATGCTCAAATCCATGGCCGGTAAAACATCTGGTGCTGGGGCAACTGATTCTGCAACATCACTTGATAGGAACGCCGCTATTGATTCAGGCTTGGATACAACAGGAATCTCTACCGGAACATCATTATTTTCTAATATTGAATTTCTTGGATACTGAGCATCACCATCAAGAATTTCTAATCCATCAGCCGCCTCCTCAAGGGAGAATCCTTTTTGTAACTTCATTAAAATCGTGTTGAGTTTTAACAACGAAAAATCATTCCCGGTAACAACATGACAATCACCAGCTTCAGTATCTATCGTTAATGTTGGCTTTCGAGTTACTGCCCATCCCAGTATTAATCCAATACCTCCTAAAAGAGTGAATATCTGAAGTGTAGAGGAGGCAAAAATTCTGATGCTTGACCATACTAGTGCTAAACCAAGGGTTGCGATGTAACCAGGTACAAGTCTAGTGTGGTGATGATGTACTCGGTTGATTGTATGTATTTTGATGTCAAGGCCGTGACCTGACTTTGCTTCTAGGCTTAACATTCTCTCATCGATGTTAGCTACAACTTTGCCAGAAGCACCATCTAAGTACAGTGAGTCAATTTTTACATCTTGTGACTCAGCCGTTGAATATGCTACGCGACCTGTTGAATGCATCCCGTTTGCCTAAGCAAACTGTGTAGGTTAAGAAACCACCGCAAATTTACCCTTTGAAATCCCCAGTTTTACAGTCGGAAAATTTCGCCGTTTCACTCGCTTAATTGGATAATTGAGTCACCCATTATCCTTGGTTTTGAATCTAGTTGAGCGATTATTGCTGATGTAGGATTATCTCTCCTTATGTACACCGGAGAATCCCACTCAACAACTAGTGTTTCACCATCGACTGATTTGACTCTGCCGACAGTAAATTGTAAGTCTACACTAATGTGAATCACATCACCTTCAGTGAGAATTCGCTTTTGGAATGGGGAGGTTTTCAAAGTCAGTTTTGAGATCTTATGTTCGACGACTGATAGTGGGATGTGAGTATTGGTTTTTTTGTCATCAACAGCAGGTTTGACGATTATAGATCCATTACCTAGTGAATCTTCTTTAGCACCTCTTATCGCAATCCCCACTCTGTCACCAGATTGAGCGAGTTGGACATCGTCATCCATCACTTGTAGAGATTTGGTATTGCCACCACCTTTTGATGGTAATATGTGCAGTTCATCATGAACTTTGAGAGTGCCGCACTGAACATAGCCGATCGCTACTAGACCGATACCCTTGACATTGAAGTGCTGGTCAATGCTTACAACTAATGGCGAAGATGCAGAATCTGTTAAATCATCTTGAATTTCATCCATCAAATCATAGAGTTTGTTACGAATTTCTAGGCCATCAGGGGTCATGAATTGCCACTTGGTTAAACCTGCTTGAGCAAACATTTTTTCAGCCATGTCTTGGTCAATCCACTCGCCTTCTTTTGGATTTACTATAGCAATTCCAAGTGCAATACTAGAGCTCGCAAATGCAACTAATACTTCTCCTAGAGTTGCATCAATCGCATTTATTTCAATAATTCCAACTCTGCCGGCAGAGATAGCGTTTAGTAACGGCCTCAATCGTTCTGGGTACCTTGCAGGTCTTATTATCGAGATTATTTTTGCGACACCGTCGCTTGTCTCTTTGTGGACATAGGTATGAACATCCCTTTGGTCGGTTGCTTTGGCAATTTGCTTAGCCAACTCATCGCTGCCAAACATGGCGACATTTAGTACTGTCATAACACGCCCACCGCCAAACCTCAAATCAATTTAGGGGCGAATCATTCCGATTTATCGGCAATCATATTGGTTCTGATTTTTTCTGCTTTATTCCACTCGATTTGCTCTTCATCATTTTCTACGACAAATTGCGGTATCGGTATCGGTCGCATCATCGAATCGATGGCGACAAAGAAGAAGTATCCTTCACAAATCCTTTTCTTTTCCCAGGTAGCCTTGTTCACTGCTAAGGCAGTAACCTTCGAACATGCCGTGTGAGTGCTTGTGTAAACTACCTTGCCAGTTACCTCAAGCAGGTCACCTTGTCTTGCAGGAGCGATGAATTTCAGCGTATCTATCGAGATTGTTACGAACTCACGATGGGCAAACTTAGAACAAGAAATACCACCTGCTTTATCCATTATGGAAAGCAATTTACCGCCAAAAAGAGTATCATGATCATTGGTGTCGCCAGGAAACACATGCTCGATTAAGGTAACAGGCTCTTTTGAATAGGGCTCCATGACACTGGGAAGGGTTTCTAGTTCAAGAAGTCATGCTGTGAATTTAATATCATATCACGGTTTCTTACAACTTACAAAACAAGGTATTGGCTAAACTACTCGACACACAGAGCAGCAATGACATGTCTCATGAAAAAGCATCTTGAAATTTAAATCTAGTCCTACAAGGTCAACCAAATTAGTATTCGGGAGGTTTGAATAAAAATTCAATCATTATAAGCCTTTTTTCACGAAAAAGCGATGCATTTTAGGCGTAGAAGTCTTGGAGAGTTATTGGCGATAGCATGGCGATTGTAAATAACCGAACAAAAACATCATTATTTTTGACTCTCCTGATGATACTGACACCTTTTGCTGCAGCATCAACAGTGACCACATTTTCAGATGGTTCTTCAGAGGTAGTTATTGAATTCAAAGATGGTGTGAATTCAGAAAATACGACTGATGGTGGATTTTATGTGCCTAGCGACGAAACGATCACTTCTGCATCAATCGATATTCTATCGGATCCAATGATGTACTCTACTGATGACGGTGCAAATGGCTTTGTAAATTATGTTTGGGACTCAACTCAAAATAACGGTGCAACAGATTTTGATAATCTTGATAGTTTTTCCTTTGGGAATTCAGGAACCAATTACGTTGAGTTGAGCTCAGAATCCTTCATCTCAGATTTTGAAAGTGGTGAATCGGGTTTCATACCATCCCGAGATTATGAGGATTCAAATGGCGAGATAGTCTCCTGGGATTACGGAATGCTCGATTTCAAGCAATTAATTCAAGGACCTGAATCATGTAAATCTGGTGACATGTGTTGGGGTACCAATCTATATGACGAGGATTATACTGACGACTATGTCAATCCGACAGGTAGTGGAAATAACCAAATGGAGTATAAACTTACATCACCGGTTACATATCTAGACAACGGTCTGGTTGATACCTATCTAAGATTTGCCAGTTGGCATCAATTTGAAACAAAGATAAACAGTCAAGGCGATGCTTATTATGATGACTGCGGATACATGGAAATTGAGTATTCTCAGTCAGGTTTGTTTCAAGGTGAAGAAAGCGTGGAATTGTTATCAGTAAATCTCAATCCACAGTTTACCAACGGGGTGTCCCCCAATCAGGGCCTATTCATACAAGGCGGCTCTAGTCAACAAGCAAATAGGATATCTCCAAATTGTTATGGAATCGAATCAAATTACTACGCTTTTGCAGGAACCTCCGTATCTGGAACAAATCCGGGTGGGTGGGCAACAGTTGCGGCTAATTTAGCACTCTATTTAGGAAACTATGTAAAAATCAATTTTATTCTAACACACTCTGATACCCCAGGAAACACCGCAAATCTTCCTTACTCCGGATGGTACATTGATGACGTAAGCATTGGAGGGCCATATTCCTCATCTGGTGAAATGGTGGTCAAGAACTTACAACCAAATTCAAGATATTCTGAGAAGAGTCCGGATGGTTATGGAATTCTATACACAGACACTTTTGAGCCCGGTGATTCAAGTTTAACATACAGTTTTAGAAACTCACAAACAGGTGCTATAGTTACTGATACAGATGGCATTCCATTCGTTGACCTTGAAGGGCCTGTAATCCAATTATGGGATATTGATGTAGATCTTCACCCTTATCTCGATATGGAAGTTAATTTCCAATCTGGACAAGACAGAAGTTCTACTCCTGTTTTCTATGGATACCATTTGGGTAGTGAGGTGGGAATTACATTCAATGACTTGAATGCATTCAGAAATGTAAACATCGTTAATGGAGATTACATATTTACCAACGATACTGGCACTCCGGAGACGATCTACATGAATTCCTCTTCATTTATCTCAACAAATAACTATTATCATTTTAAGAAACCTGTTTACGGGGTGAAAATCTCAGGTATACCACAATCCTGTAACGCTGTTGGCTATCTCACTAGCCCATCTATATATGGGGATGTATCATTGAATGTTGGAACCGACAACGCGCTCTCAGTACCTGTTTCAGAATTCGATTTAGGAATAGAATTCAACAATGATTGTAATGTTCGAGGGGCGTGGATAAGCCTAACCTTTGGTCAACACATACAGGACCTTACGATTGACTTTGGTAATGACAGCTTTGATGAGTGGGCATTCAATCAGCCAGCATTTGGTTTACTTGGGCTTCAAAATACATTTTATAATTCAGAATTGAACGGAATTAGTACTTCATCAAAATCTTCAAAATTTATCCTTGACCCAATCACAGGAAGTGTAATTTCAGGATTTTTCCTAACTCCAAAAGGTTCAACAGTACAAACAGTGGACTTTAGCGTAGATGGCAATACAATATACAACGTCAACAACTCTCAAGAGGGGTTTGAACTTTCACTCATTGTCGGTCAAGATTCACAAAAAATTGCAGACATACCAAATCAAAGAAAAACTGATTTTCATGATACAGTGCCGGATATTAACAGAGCAGGACAAATATTGACAGGTATGTTGCAAAATCCTACAGTCCCAGTTTTCAAGACTGACGACAGCGGTATTGATTGGGTTAGGGTTGGGTTCAAAGCGACACAAACAGAATCTAATAATGGTGGTGGCTTTGATATCAAAAATCTAAGAGTTATTTATCAGTTTGATGCAACAATTGACGATAATATTGGATTTAGTGAATACATAGGTGAATTAGTAGCAATCAATAACCAAAACCAGCAAACACAACCGCTCACATACATACCTGTGCACAGCACTTCAGCCAGCGGAGGAAAGGTCACACTCAGTAACCTACAAATTACCTCCCAACCCGGTTATGATTCAACTCTTGTTTGGAATAATGACTTGAACGGATTGTATGATACCGGTGATATTTATCATATCCAAACAACTCACGCCGTACAAGCATCAACAGGTGCCAATCTACAAGAATGTAGAATCAAATTTAAAACTGCAGAAGATTCTCTGTTTTTAGGCTACAATCCAACTACAGGGTTCTACGAAATAGATGACAGCGACTACATTTCGCTTCATCCTTCATCTTCAGTGACTCAATCTGGTTCACAAGGGGAAATTCAAGTGGACTGGAAATTTACTGTAAACTCTAGCTGGGATGATCAAGAAATTGTAGTAATTTTGTCGCAAACATTAGCAGACGATGGCGTTACTGGAATGTTGTCAGGGATTTTACTGGACTCTAATGAAGGAAATGCGATAGAAAATGATATTCAATTGAAAGATTTTTCATTATATAATTCCGCAGGATATAAGCAAGATCTTTCACAAGGATATTCTAATCAGGAATTTAATCTGCGGGGTAATGTATCATTCGAAAATTTAAACGCAACTCCCAATCCTATGTCCTATAATACTGTTGTAGAAGAAAGAGGTGTCGAGATTGACGGGGAGTTCACTAACATTACATGGACTGAAATAGCCAACAGGACAGGTTTTATTGGCGGAGCGATTGATTGGAATATCAATCTCGGCCTGTTTGCATCAGGGTCTGAAACATATAGGTTCAAAATAACGAATTTTGATGGTGGTGATGTATTATGTCCTCCAGCAGAGTATAATCCTGACTTGGATTGTGCTATTCAGTTTGATTTGTCTGTCGACATACTGGATCCAAACTTGATATCTTTTGAATTGAGAAAGGAGGAAAACATTAACTCAGATTGGAGGTATGTATATGATGATTCTTGGGCATCACCAAAGTTATCACAAGAGTTCCGCCTGACTGTAAGTGACTTACCGACTCCACCGGAATCCGCTGTTTTACACGTTTGGGTAGAGTATGATCACGATGCTAATTCGAATGGAATTGCAGAGGAGTCGGAGTACATCCAGATCTCAACCACGAATTCTGGTAATGGTGAAAATGCCTCATTCATAGGCACGTATAATGACATGGCAAACTCTGGATCGAAAGGCGTAGTAAGTGTTTGGGTCGAATGTTATGACTTGGCAGGTAATTCCGTAGATGGTGGGGGGCCTGGTTTGTCCAATGATTATGTAACCTATGTCAGTATGGACCGTGTACAACCCTCGATTACTTCTCTGCACATAGAAAATACTGTTGGTGAGAGGTTGATTTCTCCACCAGAAACCAATGTTCCTGATGGAGTAGGTATTTGGAATCAAACCATGTTTGCTGGAAACGAATATACCGTCGTTATTGACGCACAGGATGGGAATGGTTGGAGGGATATTGATTATGTTAAACTAACACTTGCTCCACAAGAACTAAATTATAACTCAGAGATCATATATTACCCAAGAACTCAAACAATATTCACTGAAAGCGATATTTTTGAACTGGTAGTTGACTCATCAGGTGATTCAATAGCCACTATCAGAACAAGTGATGGCAATGTTATGATTGATCCATTCGTTGAATCATTCTCGATAAGAATACCAATAAGAATCAACTTTGGCTTACCATTATCCGATCCACAAAAGACTCCTATCTATACTCCTTCTTTCGAGATAAAAGACTTGGATGGAGGTCCGATATTCTCAGAGAGTTCTTATCGACAGAAGTGGATATATCAAAATGATATTAGATTAGATTTCAGATCTGATTTAAGTGGTAAAAGGATGATATCTCCAACACTTACTGATCAAGATGTCCCGATTTCAGAAAATCTCTACCATGAGATTGGTCAAGAGAAATTTATCGGTTCAGTTACTGGCGGAGATATTGTTATTTTCTCAGGACAATACTCTTTCACTTCAGGAATGTTGGAGAACATATTCATTAATCCAGAAACGGAACTAACCATGCAAATAACCAGAAAGGAAGTATTCAGGGATACAGAAAAAGATTACGACCCAGTAGAAGAGGAGATTACGATTCACTTATTCACTGGTGGTAAGTTCGATATTCCGATCAAGATGCCTTCATATCAAAACGAATTTGAGTATGAATTCGAGTTGATTAATTTGCCACAAGGAGCGAATGACTTGACGGATTCATCATGTTTTGGTTCAGTGATAAACGGTTGCGGTAAATTTGTCATCAAAGTCGATGATGAACCCCCTGAACTTGTATTTGGTTCTTGGTCTGCTTCAAGAGGTGAAACCGTTTCCAATGGTTTAGAACCTCAATTATTCGATAAAATGCCTACATCCACATATCATTGCGTCGATATCTCAAGCCAAATAGAAGAGCGTGGTAGTTTGGACGAAGACTCAACAACTTTGAACTGGATGTACTTTAATGGCAATCCTGATGATGGTAATGTGTGGAACGTTTATCAAAATAATTACGGTACAACTCCCCTTTCAACTCCACTAAATCTTTCTGCAGGCAGCTTGGGCTATATCAGAGCATCAGCAGATTGTGTTGATTTGTGGCCACTAGGTTTTGGACAATTTGATGTTACAGAATCAAACCTTAACCAACCTAACCTTGAGATTAACCTTGTAATATGGGTTGAAACAGTAGACAGTGCAGGTTCTCCCCTCATAGGCGGAGGGCGCTACTTTGAGGATGGCTCTGCTGTTGGAATTGAAGGTAATGACAATGATGGGCAAGACAGCTCAACTTATGTCCTAGAATTTGAGGATAGTGACTTCAAAGTTAGAAACATAAGAACTAATCCAAGCTCTCCCACAGTTGGTGATAAGATTACCTTAGAAGTCGAATTAGTTAACTCTGGTATCCCTGGAGTTGCTAGTTTAGAGATTAAATCTGTTACTAACAGTCAACCGCCAGTTTTCGAGGCTTACGTAACGAGCGAAATCATCGGTAAAGATCAATCTCAATGGGTCTCCATTGAGTTAGAAGAATTCACCGATGCAACAACAGGTATGTACTACATAGTTTATGATAACGAAACCAAGAACATACTGTTTAATGGAAAGGATGAAGGCAAGGCATTCAATGTAAAACTTTCGAGTGATGATGGTGGAGGAATTTCAACGAGTTTGATTGTCATTATACTCATTGGCGTGATTGCTGTCCTTGCTGTTGTTGTTGTAGTTATTTCCCGTAGAGACCGTGGTGATGATTTTGATGATGAGTTTGAAAGGGGTTATGAAGAAGACAAATCATATGCTTCTATCCCAACACAAACTCAGACATACACAGCACCAACTGCTGCAGTAAGCCCAGAAATGGCCGAGGCATTAGAGAAGTTTAATTTCTGGACACAAGAAGAGATTCAAGGCTATTTCGACCAAGGGTGGAGCATCCAGCAACTGGAAGAATGGCTAGAGAATCAATGAGTGAGTAACCATGTCAAGGATTGGTTGGGCTGATCTCGTATGGAATGATCCCGATGGTGGTAAAATTGTTCTTCATGGTACAATCCCAACGGTAGTATATCCTCGTAAATTACGTCCATCATTAGAATGGCATGGACTTGCCCTGTTAGAATCTGATGAAGTTGTAGATTTATGGGAACAAGAAGAAAAAGATGAGGCGGAATCAAGCGGAGTAAATCTTGCTCATGGTTTGGTATCTGGAGGTACAATGGGTATTTTTCTTGAAGAGGTCACCCAAATTGAGGAGGTTACTTCTGGACGTTTTCCCGACCCGGAGCCGAGAAGGGTCCATAGGCTAGCACAGCGACATAATCGTCCAGTCTTTTTCATTGAACCAGAATTGGATGACGAAGATTGGGAAGCCCATATGATTGCAGAAGCAAAAGAAGTATCTCGGTGGAAGAAATTACTCGGTTTGGTTACCGTTGGCAAAAAGTGGCGCAAGAGGGTCAAAATGAATATTTTTGAAGCTGAAAAACCCCCGAAGGGAGTCACTGCGAATCTTTCCTCTGCTGCAGTTCTTTGCGCAACGTGGTGGGATTTGAATGAGTGGTTGATTGGTGAAAATATTGCTAAAGCCAGAAATGAAAGGTTTGCCTCACGACTCAGAGGGGCACTAAAAGTGCTTAGAACTGAATATAGCAATGATGCAGTATTGTTAGTACCATTATTCTTACCTTGGCGCAATTCTATCCTAGAGGAACTGACTAATCTGCCAGATGTAGAGGAGAATTCATCAAACAAGACCTCTAGGCTAGACACGGAGGAAGAGTGATGGCTGTAGGTGGAGTTGACGTTAGAGTTGAAAATCAACTGGTTAGATTCGTCCCAAAGTCACCGGTCAGTCACGATGCAGTAGTCTCTCAGTTGGCCGGACAGAAAAATGGTAGTATAGTTGTCAAGGCTCTAGAAAAGCCGCGAGCAACTATCATCATCGATGAGGAAGGAAGAATTGTAGTCCATGGGACTCATAGAGTTGAGGCTGCCCGCGCAGCAGCAAAGGAATTGTTGCTTCGATTGGGGCTTGACGAATCAGGTCTCCAAACTGAATTAGGTCCAGTTATTGCTTCATTTAATTTTGAGTCCGGAGTTAATGTTGAGGCGATGAATAAAGAATTCACTGGAGGGTCCGCAACTTACGATCAAAGATTAGGCTGTGCAGTAATTCAAGATAGTCGACACAATTTGAAGTTATATGTTTGGCCAAATGGAAAGTGTGTGGCAAGTGACGCACGACACCCCAACATGGTTGCAATGTCTGCAGTTTTCTGGAAAAATCAATTACAAGAAAACAACCTCTTGATGTGAGTGGTATAATGAGTACTCAAGGACTTGCATGGCAAGGACCAATTCTTGACAACCATTTCCATCTAAATCGTAACGGTCGGTACTTGGATGCTGCAAAGGACTTCAAAAATGCCGGTGGAACTAGCGTCGTCCTAGTTCATTGTCCAGATTTTTCTGCACCACCTACGACTAAACAGGGTCACCGTGAATCATATCAAAACACACTCAATATGGCTGAATCGGTTAGAAAAGAAGTTGGTCTTGGTGTTCGAGTTGTATTAGGTCCACACCCAGCCGCTTTTGCGCACCAATTCATTAATTGGGTAAAGGAAGACGGAACTCAGGGTAGAGAAAAAGCCATGCAAAATTACCGAGACAGTATAGATGAGGCAGTAAAATTCTATCATGAGGGGAAAGCACACGCTATTGGAGAGGTTGGTAGACCTCACTGGGATGTATCAGATGAGATATGGGATTTATCTAACGAACTGTTACTAGATACCATGGAATTGGCTGCTAAAGATGGCTTTGCTTTACAATTACATGTTGAAGGCGAACTAGAATCAACCTACGCTGATATGGCGGCGCTGGCGGACAAGGCTGGTTTGGCAAAAGATCGTTTAGTCAGACATTATTCGCCACCGAATGTCAAATCTGAGATAACTCAAGGGCTGACACCAAGTGTTCTTATTGGAAAAGGGGCACTTGAAACATTAATGGATACAGCAGGAAGTAGTAGTCATGGGTTCTTGCTTGAAACAGATTACATGGATGACCTTCGCAGGCCAGGAGCAGTACTAGGTCCAAAAACCGTGCCTAAGAGAACGCAGCAATTGGTCGTGGCAGGAATCGATGAAGAATTAATGTGGAAAGCTCATGTTGACTTGCCTAACCGATTGTATGGCGAAGAGTAGGCAAAAACGGGACATTTTTCCATCACATTCATCAATAGAACTCACTAGCCTAGTAATGGTTGACTATGAGGGGTAAAGGTCTAGCGGTTTTGATGGTTGTAGTTTTTTTGCTACCGTTGTTGCCTACAGCAGATGGTCAAAACCCTATATTTGGGGTAAATTTGAGCTGCGAGGCCCCAGCTGAAATGGACGTAAGTCCAGCAGGATATGAGCCAGTCGAAATGGTTTGCACAATCGAGAACACCGCCTCAGTCGGAGCAACTAAAATTGAAATCACCAATGAATGGAATGGCGGTGCGACCGCTGACATGCTTGGTGCAACAGGCGAGTACAGCGTCGATGCGGGCGAATCCGAAGACTTCACAGTCACCTTCAGTGGTTCAACGAAACAGCCTTCGTCAAATAGTTATGAGTTTGAAATCTTTGCTACCGTAGTCGAATGGAATTCAATACCACTCAATGAACCACTACCGAGGGAGAACGATTCATTCCAAGATTCTTTAGAAATTGCAACATACGGTGCCGTCGAACTAAGGATTAACGACGTTTCAACAAGGAAAGTCGATGCTGGCAATGAATTTTCAATAAATTTACAATTTACTAACAAAGGTAATGACGTGGATAAAGTCAGAGTAGATATTGCAAATATCAATGACCTGAAACAGGCAGGATTTACTTTCATCGGCTCGGAGTTTGTCGCCGAGGATTTGGCAATGGGTGCCACTTCCACCATGAGAGAAATCAAAATGTTGGCGCCAAGCGATGTCGATTCAACAGCTGCTTTTGATTTACGATTTCAAGCAAGTAGCACTAACGACCAGAGCGCTCCATTAAGCGAAACCGTAATTCCCGTATCAGTAGAGTCTAGCCAATCATCCGGATCACTAACCAGTGGGATAAGTGAAGTT